>OHBM01000157.1_pt1 | contig 52766 bp, 53 predicted proteins | sample 1577251 | NCBI WGS metagenome assembly OHBM01 (sample SAMEA3541557, study PRJEB24748) | human gut metagenome | biome: human gut; feature: human-associated habitat; material: faeces | place: China | collected 2012 | reverse complement strand
CCGTCGCCCGCGAGCATCCTGATGGCTATGTTGGCGCTGAATACTCCTACAGATGAGCTAAATATTGGAATAATAGCTTTTTTAATAACGGATTTATTTATAAGAGATATTAAATATAGTTTAGATAATATATTTTTAAGAACAAATATTTTAACATGGTTTATTGATAAAGTAATTATATTTTTAATGTTTAGTTTTATTTTAAAAATATTGCAATACGTTTTAGTAGTTATAATTTTATTAATAAATAATAAAGTGTTTGATAGTAATATTATTAATTTAATGTTAGCAGATTATTTTTACATATCTTTAGTAGGATTCATTTTCTTATTAATATATATTTTATTTATTACATTAAATAAAACAAAATTTTTACCTATAATAGGGGGAATACTTTTAATTATTGTGCTACCTAAAAGTATTTGGAGTTTAAAATGTTATATAATTTACATGATAGTTATATTAATATTAATAATTACTATAATAAGTAAAATAATTAAGAATAAAAATAAAAAAATATTTGAAAATTTATAAAGGAGAATAAATATGAAATTGGAAATAAAAAATTTATCTAAAAAGTTTAAAGATGTATATGTATTAAAAGATATTAATTTAACATTTGAAAGTGGAAAAATATATGGTTTTACAGGAAGAAATGGAAGTGGAAAAAGTGTATTATTGAAAATAATATGTGGTTTTTATACTCCATCAAGTGGAGAAGTTTTATTAGACAATTATAACTATATTTTAAATAATGATTTTCCTAAAAGTACAAGATGTTTAATTGAAAAGCCTAATTTTTTGCCTGATTTGACGGGATATGAAAATCTTAAATTACTTGCATCAATTGAAAATAAAATTGGAAATAAAGAAATAATGGATACTATAGAAAAATTAAACTTAAAAGAAGAAATAAATAAAAAATATGGTAAATATTCATTAGGAACAAAACAAAAATTAGGTATAGCACAAGTCTTAATGGAAGAGCCAAAGTTAATTGTATTAGATGAGCCATTAAATGGCATAGAAAATGAAACAGCAAAAGAGGTAAGAAAAATATTAAATGAAGAAAAGAAAAAAGATAAAATAATAATTGTTGCTTCTCATATAAAAGAAGATATAGATACTTTAGCAGATGTTGTTTATAATATTGATAATGGTATTGTAGAAAAAATAAAGGGATAAAATTAAATTTTAATTGACAAAAGCTTAACTTTCTCATATAATTAGTAAATGAAAAAGGCAATTTAGTTTGGAGGTGCAAAAGAATGAAAAAAGGAACATTTCAACCTAATAATCGTAGAAAAGCAAAAAAACATGGTTTTTTCTCACGTATGAAATCAGGTATTGTTAATAAAAGAAGAGCTAAAGGAAGAAAAAAATTATCAAAATAATACCACTTGAAAAAAGTGGTTTTTCTGTATAAAGAGGTAATTTATGAAAAAAAAGAATATTGTAAAAAATAAAGAGGATTTTACTAGAATAATAAATAAGAAAAATGGTTATGTAAATAAATATTTTATTATTAATGAAGAAGTAAATAATGATTTAATACCAAAGTTTGGAATTACTTTTATTAAAAATATGTGTAATGCTGTTAATAGAAATAAACTTAAACGCCAAATAAAATCTATTATAGATAATAATAAAAATATATATGAAAATAATAAAAATTATATTATAATTATAAGAAAGGACGCATTAAATAAATCTTATAAAGAACTTGAAGATAATTTAATATCCTTATTTTATAAATTAAAGGAGAAGAAAGATGAAAAATAAGAAGAAGATATTTATTATAATACTTATGATATTTATGTTATGTGGATGTACTAAAGTATTAAAAGATGAAAACAATAAAGTAGTAGTTAGTCCTACAACAGGACAAAATGTTACAGAAAATATTTTATGTAAACCAACAAGTGAAGAAATGTTAAAAATATATGAAGAAAATAAAGTTGATATATCAAAACTTCCTGACTGTAAAGATATGAAAGTAACAGGAAAATATGAAAGTATTTGGAATAGTATTTTTGTTAGACCACTAGCATGGTTAATTGTAAAACTTGGCGAAGTAGTTAATTCAACTGGCCTAGCAATTATTTTAATTACAATAGGAATAAGAATTCTTTTATTTCCTGTAACACAAAAAACTGCAATGCAATCTGAAAATATGAAAAGAGCTCAACCAGAACTTGCTAGACTTGAAAAGAAATATGAAAATAAACAAGATCAAGAATCTATGATGAAAAAATCACAAGAAATGATGGCTATTTATAAAAAATATAATATAAGCCCAATGGCAGGATGTATATTTGCACTTTTACAAATACCATTACTATTTGCTTTTCTTGAAGCAATAAATAGAATCCCTGCAATATTTGAAGAAAATTTCTTAGGTATTTTCCAAATGGGTACTACCCCACTTGTAGCGTTAAGAAATGGTGATTGGTATTATTTAATATTATTAGTATTAATCGTAGCTACAACATTTATATCATTTAAAATGAATAAATCTGTTGCTAACCCTGAATTAGAAAAACAAACAAAAGGTATGATGTATTTCATGATAATATTTATTGGTATTATGGGATTCTCACTATCTAGTGCTATAGCAGTTTATTGGATTACATCATCAGTATTTACTATTTTACAAAATGTTTATACTGATATAATAAAAAAAAGGGCAAATAATTAATTATTAGGAGAGTTGTATTATGAAAAAAGAAATTTTTGAAGCACAACATTTAGTGGAGGCAAAAGAAGAAGCGTTTAAAAAAATGAATATGAAGGAAGAAGACTTAATAATAAGAATATGTGATAAAAGTGAAAAAGAAAACCCTGATATGTGTGTAATTGAAGTTTACCAAAAAGATGAATTAACACAAAAGATAAAAGATTTTTTAATTGATATAATTAGTGATATGGGTGTTAATTGTAATATTGAAACTAAAACAAGAAATGATTTATTTTATTTAAATATTTTAAGTAATAAAAATGAAGTATTAATTGGTAAATCAGGAGTTGTTTTAGATGCCATTCAAACTTTAGTAAATGAAGTAGTAAGAACTAATATAAAAATGAATTATAAAATTGTAATTGATGTTGCAGATTATAAACTTGCTAAACAAAAAAGAATAGAACATATTGCTAAAATGGCTGCGAAATCTGTAGGAAAAACTAAAATTGAAGTTAGTTTAGATCCAATGAATTCTTATGCAAGAAGAATAGTACATAATACACTTGCAAACAGTAGAGATGTTTATACTGAAAGTTTTGGAGAAGAACCAAATAGATATGTAGTAATAAAACCAAAAAAACTAAAATAAGAAGGTTACATTTTGTAATCTTTTTTAAGTTTTACTTGATATTTTTATAAAAAGATAATATAATTAAGGCACGAAAAAGAAGGTGTATTTATGAATGATACAATTGCAGCTATATCTACTAGTCTTGGTATTGGAGCGATAGCTATAGTAAGAGTAAGTGGAAAAGATGCTATAAAAATAGTTAATAAAGTATTTTCAAAAGATTTATTAAAAAAAGCAAGTCATACGATTTCATATGGTTATATAAAAGATAATGATGAAGTAATTGATGAAGTTTTAGTTAGTGTTATGAAATCCCCTAAAACATTTACAACCGAAGATATCGTAGAAATAAATTGTCATGGTGGTATAATTACAACACAAAAAATACTAGAGCTATTACTTAAAAATGGTTGTAGATTAGCAGAACCAGGCGAATTTACTAAAAGAGCATTTTTAAATGGTCGAATAGATTTTACTAAATCTCGTGCTATTATGGATTTAATTACAACAAAAAGTGAAAGTGCAAGAAAAATAGCAATATCTAATTTACAAGGAAATACAACATCTAAAATTCAAGAATTAAGAAAAAAATTAGTATCAATTATATCAAATATTGAAGTAAATATTGATTATCCTGAATATCTTGATATTGAAGTAATGACAAAAGAAAAGATAAGAAAATCCCTTGATGATATAAAAATTTCACTTGATAAAATAATTAATAATAGTAAAAATTCTAAATTAATAAAAGAAGGCATAAATGTATCTATTATAGGGCGTCCTAATGTAGGAAAAAGCAGTATTTTAAATAAATTAATAAAAGAAGATAAAGCAATTGTAACTTCTATTGCAGGTACAACTCGTGATACAGTTGAAGGAAGTGTTATATTAGATGGTATGAGGCTTAATTTTATAGATACTGCAGGAATTAGAAAAACAACTGATATCGTAGAACAAGTTGGGGTAGAAAAATCACTTAAAACAATTGAAGAAGTAGATCTTGTTATAGTGGTGTTAAACAATAATGAAAGCCTAACATCTGAAGATATAGATATTTTAGAAAAAACTAAAGATAAAAAAAGAATAATTGTTATAAATAAAAATGATTTATTAAATAAATTAGATATATCTAAAATAAAAGATAATAATATTATTTATACAAATACTTTAAATTACGAAGGAATAGAAAGTTTAACATCAAAAATAAAAGAAATGTTTAATATGGAACTTCTAGATATAAAAGATTTTAATTATGTAAGTAATGTAGAACAATTAAACAGATTATATGATGCTAAAAAATCTCTTGAAGATGTAGAAAAAGGGTTAAAAAATGATTTACCAATAGATATGATAGAAATAGATTTGAAAAACATATGGAATATTTTAGGTGAAATTATTGGAGAAACTTATACTGATGAACTTCTTGATAATTTATTTAGAGATTTTTGTGTAGGAAAGTAAAATTTAGGTTTTACTTTTTTTTATATAAATATTGAATTTTAATATATTTAATAGTATAATACGAAAAGGAAAAAAGAAGGTGTAATTATGAATTATGATGTAATAGTTGTAGGTGGAGGTCATGCTGGTTGTGAAGCATGCCTTGCTAGTAGTAGAATGAACCACCCTACTTTATTAATAACAGGAAATATAAATAATGTTGCAGATACGCCATGTAATCCTTCGATAGGAGGTCCTGCAAAAGGAAATGTTGTCCGTGAAATAGACGCTTTAGGAGGAGAAATGGGAAGAAATACTGATAAAAGTATTCTTCAAATAAAAAAACTTAATACAAAAAAAGGTCCTGCAGTTTGGGCTTTAAGAGCACAAATAGACAAAGTTGAGTATCATAAAAATATGCTTAAAACAATAAATAATCAAGAAAATTTAACAGTAAAAGAAGGAATGGTTGAAGATTTACTTATTAAAAATAATAAGATTTATGGAATAAAATTATCAACTGGTGAAGAAATATATGGAAAATGTGTTATTTTAACAACAGGAACATATATGAAAGGTCAAATTTTACGTGGAAGTAGTAAACATTCAGGTGGTCCACATGGGGAAAAACCTTCATTATTTTTAAGTGATAATTTAAAAAAATTAGGATTTACAATAAAAAGACTTAAAACTGGAACTCCTCCAAGAATAGAAAAAGCAACAATTGATTATACAAATGCCCTACTTCAACCTGGAGATACTACCCCTATTACATTTTCACATTTAAATAAAGTTTATTATGATGTTTTAAATCAAGAAGACTGTTATTTAATATATACTACCCCTACTACGCATGAAATAATAAAAGAGAATCTTGAAAAATCAAGTATGTATGGTGGTTATGTTGAAGGAATTGGACCAAGATATTGTCCTTCAATTGAAGATAAAATAGTTCGTTTTAGTGATAAAGAAAGACATCAATTATTTTTAGAGCCAGAAAGTAAATATTACGATGATATATATTTACAAGGATTTTCTACAAGTATGCCTGAAGATATTCAAGAAAAAATGGTTCATTCTTTACCAGGGTTAGAAAAAGCTAAAATATTAAAATATGCTTATGCTATTGAATATGATGCAATAGATCCATTACAATTAAAACAAAGTCTTGAAACAAAAATAATTGAAAATCTTTATACAGCAGGTCAAATAAATGGTACAAGTGGTTATGAAGAAGCAGCATGTCAAGGTTTAATCGCAGGTATTAATGCATCTTTAAAACTTGAAAATAAAGAACCTTTAGTTTTAAAAAGAAATGAAGCTTATATTGGAGTATTAATTGATGACCTTGTAACAAAAGGTGTAGAAGATCCATATCGTTTATTAACATCTCGTAGTGAATATCGTTTACTTTTAAGAAATGATAATGCTGATTTAAGATTATCTAAATATGGTAAAAAATTAGGACTTTTAAGTGATGAGCAATATAATAAATTTATAGAAAAAGAACAAAATATTGAAGAATTAATAAATTATTTAAAAAATAATTATCTTACACCAAAAAAAGTAACAAATGAATATTTAGAAAGCATAAATACTCCTACATTAAAAGATAGAATATCTTTATATGATATTTTAAAAAGACCTGAAGTAAGTTATGAAGACATAAAAGAATTTATTCCAAAATCATATGATCTTGAAGTGATTGATGAAGTTGAAATTAATATAAAATATGATGGATATATCAAAAAACAAGAAAAAGAAGCAGAAAAAATGCTTGAATATGAAAATGTTTCAATTCCTGAAGATTTTAATTATTTAAATATTCAAAATTTAGCTCTTGAAGCAAGAGAAAAATTAAATAAAATACGCCCTACTTCAATAGGTCAAGCTATGCGTATAAGTGGTGTTAATCCTGCTGATATATCTATTTTAATGATAGAACTTAAAAGGAGAAAATATGAATAAAGAATTATTTTTAGAAGAATTAAAAAAACTTGGTATTTTATTAACTCCTAAACAAGAACAAGATTTAGATACATATTATAAACTTCTTATATCTTATAATAATAATGTTAATTTAACTGCTATAACAAAAGAAGAAGATGTTTATTTAAAACACTTTTATGATTCACTTACCCTATTTAAAGGCATAGATTTAAAAGAAAATTTAAAAATATGTGATTTAGGAACAGGAGCAGGTTTTCCTGGATTAGTTTTAAAAATAGTATTTCCTAATTTATCTATTACATTAGTAGATTCACTTGAAAAAAGAATAAAATTTCTTGATTTAGTAATAAAAGAATTAGAATTAAAAAATATTAAAACAGTTCATTCGAGAATTGAAGAATTTAAAGAAATAGAAGCATTTGATGTAGTAGTTAGTAGAGCTGTATCAAAAATAAATATTCTTCTTGAACTTGGATGTAAGCTTCCTAAAGTTAATGGATTATTTGTTTTTATGAAAGGTAACATTTTAGAGGAATTAAAAAGTGCAAAGAATGCTTTAAAAGTACTAAATTATAGTTTAGAAAAAATAATTAGTTTTAAATTACCAATTGAAGAAAGTGAAAGAAATATAGTCATTTTAAAACACACTTCCCCTACTTCAAACAAATATCCAAGACAATTTTCAATAATAAAGAAAAAGCCATTGTAAAAATATGGCTTTTATTGTGTTTTATTTATTTTCTATCTTTAATACATCATCCATATATTGGTAATTTAAAGCATTAGAATTTGTAACAATACTTTCTTGTAATTCGTTTTCTAAATTTTTTCTTGTATTTAATGCAATGTTTCCCCCACATCTTGCCACCTCAAGATTTTGTTTTAAACCAATAGGATTTTTCTTTTTAGTTATTTCTCTAGTTGCAATTTCTCCTAAATCTGAAAGGACAACTTCTATATCACTCATGTTATCCCTTAATGATTCTTTCCTAAGACCTTTAAAAGCTTTATATTCACTAGCAGTCATACCAGACCACTCTTTATATATTTCATTTGTAAGAATAGCATACTCACTTTCTTCAGTTACACCATGTTCATTCCAAACATCAGTAAGTTTTTTTCTATCTTGAATACTTTTAATTCTTCTTATTATCCATTCTTCTGGATATCCTTTTTTTCTATAAGTATCAATAGCTCTTTGTACAGTAAGTGAAGGATCAAATACTTCATTAATTCTTTCACTTCCAAGTTTAGCTAACCACTGTTTAATTGGTTCAGCATTTTTTGATGGGATTGATTCAATTATTCTAAACATTTCTTCAATATCACATATATCTGTTGTACGATATTTTCCATCCTTTGATTTCAATTTCAACTGTCCGATTTTTTCGGACACTTCATTACCTTCCTGAATTAACTTTCTTTTTAAATCACTCCAGTATTTTCTTGGTCTATCACTTCCAGATAAAACTCCAACAACATCCACTACACTAACATAATATTTTTCTTGTTCTTTATCCCATACTGTTCTTATTGTTTCATTATTAAATAACTTATTTATTAAATGCATCTTGCTTTCTTCCATAAAATCTCCAAACTTATCTTATTTTAATTATTGTCTTTCGCATCTAGATATATTTTCATAATCGAAGCAAATAAATCTTCTTTTTGAATATTTGTTAACTTTTTACTTTCAAATAATAACTTTGCTTTTTCAATTAAATCCATACAGCTATCAGTAGTTTCTGCCATTATAAAATAAGACATTTCAACATTAAAAAACTCACATATTTTTTCTAATTGATTTAAACTAAAATTTCTTTTTCCTTTTTCTAAATTAGAAATTTGTGCCCTACTTAAATTTAATAAATTTGCTAAATCTTCTTGTTTTAAATTTCTTCTTTTTCTTAATAATTTTACTTTTTCACCCAAATTTTGTATCATAGATCCTCCTTACATGTTAATCATACAATAAATGTTTCAAATAGTCAATTATAAAACAATTAATTTAATTATAGTTTACAAAAATATTTAAAAATACCCTTGTAAAAATATAATTTATTTTGTATAATGATAACATAGGGATTTTATATTATAAAAGAATAGAAAGAGGGAGTTTTTATGAACCTAGATAAAGAAGTATTTGAACTTTCAATGGATGATATTTTACCAAATAGATTTCAACCAAGGGAAGTATTTGATGAACAAGCTTTAAATGAACTTGCTTTATCAATTAGAGAACATGGAGTAATTCAACCAATAATAGTAAGAAAAATAGGGGATAAATATGAAATAATCGCAGGAGAAAGAAGATTTCGTGCTAGTCAAATAGCAGGCAAAAAAACTATTCCAGCATTAGTAAGAAATATAGATGATAAAGAAAGTGCTAAAATTGCTTTATTAGAAAATTTACAAAGGAAAAATTTAACTTCAATTGAAGAAGCAAGAACATATGATACAATTTTAAAACTTGATAATATGACGCAAGAAGAACTAGCTAATAATCTTGGAAAATCACAATCTGCTGTTGCTAATAAAATAAGATTATTAAACTTAGATGAATCAGTTCAAGATGCTTTATTAAAAGAACAAATATCAGAAAGACATGCCAGAAGTTTATTAAATGTTCCTGATAAAGCAAAGCAAAAAGAACTTTTAAATAAAGTTATAATGAATCGTATGACTGTTAAACAATTAGATGATGAAATAGCACTTTTAACAGGTAACAAATCGTCATCAGATGCTGAAGGAGGTCAAAATGTGTTAAAAGATGATTCAATATTTACATTACCTAATTTAGATAATTTAAATAACAAAGAAGAAAAACCTACGAATAATGATAATAATATAAAAAATCAAGTTAGTAATGAATTTGTTTCAAATAGCGAAGAAAAATTACCAGAATTTAATATACCTTATATTAAACCTGAAACTAGCGCTTCAAATAAAATTGAAGAACAAAAAGTTAAACCTCTTGATGATAGTTTTGTAGAAAAAAGTATTTTCTTTACTAATCCAGAACCTACTAAGAAAAATGAAGATATTTCAAATTTAACAATAGAGCAAATATTAGCAAATTATAATTTAAATAATAAAAAAGCACTTGAAAAAGAAGAAAGACCTTCCTTATTTAATTTAGAAGAATCAAAAGAAGATTTATCATCTTTAAAATCAACAGATTATAGTAATTTAATTAATCCAGTTGTGCCTGAAGAAATAAAAGAAGAACATCTTCCTGTTTTTGATGTCCCTTCTTATTCTAAAATTGAAAAAACAACAGATTATCCTACTTATAACAATAAAGAAGAATCTTTAAATAATAATCTATATAATAATACTTTAAGCCAAAATATAACAAATAAAGAAAAAACAAATAACGAAGTATATGATTTAAGGTTTGCAATAAATAATTTTAGACAAGCAGTTCAAAATACAGAAAAATTTGGGTTTAAAGTTGAAACTGAAGAGTTTGATTTTGATAATGTATATCAAATTATTATTAGAATAGATAAAAATAAATAATGCAAAACTATAGATAAAATGAAAATATCTATAGTTTTTTTGATAATTTTTATATTTTTCATAAAACTCCTTTAAAAAATTTGTATTTTTTGGTAAACTATAAATAGTCGTAAATTTTAGATAGGAGTAAATAGGTATGGGAAAAGTAATTTCATTAATTAATCAAAAAGGTGGCGTAGGAAAAACAACAACAAGTATAAATTTGTCAGCTTCCCTTGCGCTTTTAGATAAAAAAGTATTAATGGTGGATTTAGATCCACAATGTAACGCAACAACAGGAATAGGCATTAATAAAGGGGATATAGAAAAAAGTGTTTACAATGTTTTAAATGGAACTTGTAAAATAGAAGAAGCTATTTTAAAAACAAGATATAAAAATTTATATGTTTTACCAGCCAACCTAAATTTAGCAGGAATAGATATAGAAATAAGTGAAAAAAGTAGGGTTGATAATACATTTTTAAAACAAGAACAATTAAAAAATAGTATTGATAGAATAAAAGATTCTTTTGATTATATAATAATTGATTGTCCGCCTGCACTTGGAATAATAACAACGAATGCTTTAACAGCATCGGATTCTGTTATAATCCCAGTACAATGTGAATATTTTGCACTTGAAGGAATAACACAACTTTTAAAAGCAGTTAAGTTTACTCAAATGAATCTTAATTCTAATTTAAAAATAGAGGGAGTTTTATTAACAATGTTTGATGCAAGGTTAAATTTAGGTCTTGAAGTCGTTGAAGAAATAAGAAAGTATTTTCAAGACAAAGTATATAATACTATAATACCAAGACTTGTTAGATTAACTGAAGCACCATCGCATGGAAAACCAATTATTGCATATGATCCAAAATCTCGTGGGTCTGAAGCATATTTAAATTTAGCTAAAGAGGTGATAGAAAAAAATGAAAGAGGAGAATAAAAGAAGAGCTCTAGGAAGGGGCTTAGAAGAATTGTTTTCAATTGAAGATATCAACTATGGTAATTTAGAAGAAAAAATAATGGAAACCGTACATGAAGAAGAAATTCAAGAACTTCCATTAAATGAATTAAGGGTTAACCCTTATCAACCTAGAAAGACATTTAACGAAGAAAGTTTAAATGAACTTGCAGAAAGTATTAAAGAGCATGGTGTTTTCCAACCAATTATTGTTAAAAAAAGTATTAAAGGTTATGAAATAGTTGCAGGAGAAAGAAGATTTCGTGCTTCTAAATTAGCAGGAAAAGAAACAATACCTGCTATTGTAAGAAATTTTACTGATGAAGAAATGATGGAGATTGCGGTATTAGAAAACTTACAAAGAGAGAATTTAAATGCTGTAGACGAAGCAAATGCGTATAAAACTCTTATGGAAAATCTTCATTTAACACAAGATCAAGTTTCAAAAAGGGTTAATAAAAGTAGAAGTCATATAACAAATTTACTTGGAATATTATCTTTACCTGAAGATGTTTTAACGTTAGTAAAAGAAAATAAATTATCTATGGGTCATGCAAGATGTTTATCAAAACTTAGTGATATTGAGAAAATTAATGAATTAACTAAAAAAGTACTTGAAGAAAATCTAAGTGTAAGAGAACTTGAAGCCTTATCAAGTGGTAATGAAATAGAAAGAAAAAACAAAATTGTTAAAAGTCCTAAATCTAATGAATATACATCTCTTGAAAAAGAATTAACAGAATATTATGGAACAAAAGTTAAAATAGCAAATAAAAAACTAATTATTAGTTTTGAGAATAATCAAGATTTAAATAGAATATTAGAAATGATAAATTATAATAAATAAGAAGGTTCTTATGGAAAAAAATTATAATATTAATACTAAAGTAATAATGAAAAAAGGGCATCCTTGTGGTACAAATTTATGGGAAATAGTAAGACTTGGGGCTGATATTAAAATAAAATGTATAAATTGTGGTAGGGTAGTTATGTTACCAAGAATGGAATTTAATAAAAAAATCAAAAAAATAGTAGAGGAGTAACTTATGGCAAAGAGAAAATTAAAAAAAATTACTTTACATCCAATAACAAGTTTTGTTTTATTAATTGTTGGTGTAATTCTTTTAAGTTTTATATTAAGTTTGTTTAATGTATCTGCTACATATTCAAATATAAATATAGCAACAGGAGCTTTAGAAAAAACACTTGTATCTGTTAATAATTTACTTAGTTATGATGGAATGAAAATGGTTATAAGTAATGCTGCAACTAACTTTATAAGTTCATCACCACTTAGTACTTTAATAATAACATTAATAGGTCTTAAAATAGCAGAAAAAACAGGATTAATTCAAGCATTTATGAAAAAAAGAATAATTAAAATTAATCCAAAAACATTAACTTTTATAATAATATTAATGTCTATTTTTTCAAGTATTGTTAATGAAGTTGGTTATGCACTTTTAATACCATTAGCAGCATTATTATTCTTATTTAATGGAAGAAATCCATTAGCAGGAATAGCAGCAGCTTTTGCAGGAGTTGCTTTTGGTTATAGTATAAGTTTCTTTGTAGGATCTATTGATATAGATTTAATACCATATACACAGGCCTCTGCAAGGTTAATTGATAGTGAATTTTATGTTAGAATGACATCAAATTTATTTATAATGATAGTATCATCTTTCTTAATTGCACTTATAGCGACATTAATAACTGAAAAAATTATTGTAAAAAAATTAGGAAGATATGTTGCTAAAACAAGAGATGATTTGGGGCAAACTAAAGAAATAGAATATCTTGATTTACAATATGAAGAAGAAAAGAAAATAAAAGAAGAAGCATTACAAAAGAAGGGTTTAAAATCTGCTAAAATAGTAGGTATTATCGTAATAATTCTATTTGTATATATGATAATACCAGGACTTCCTTTATCAGGAATGTTACTTGATTTAAAACAAAGCGCTTATGTCGATCAATTATTTGGAAAAAATTCATATTTTCAAGATGGATTTACTTATATGATGAGTATATTTTTTGGCATAACTGGTATAGCTTATGGAATAAGTGCTAAGACAATAAAAAATGATAAAGATTTATTTAATAAATTAAAAGAAAGTTTAAGTGAACTTGGAATAATCATTGTTATGATATTCTTTGCTTCTCAATTTATTGCAATATTTAAAGAATCTAATATAGGAACAGTAATCGCAGCAACAATGGCTAATATATTACAAAGTTTACCTTTTAGTGGAGCAGCTTTAATAATCGTAGCAATTATCTTAATTGCAATTTCAAATATTTTTGTAACAGGTTCCATATCAAAATGGGTAATATTTTCATCTACGATGGTTCCTACATTTATGCAACTTGGTATTTCTCCTCAATTTACGCAATTTATTTTTAGAGCAGCAGAGTCTATGACTAATGGTATAACCCCACTTCTTGCTTATTTTGTTGTTTATTTAGGATATATGAATATTTATAATAAAGATTACGAAAAACCAATTACAATAAGAAAAGGACTATCTATTATGGTACCATATTTTATAGGAATATCTTTAACATGGTTGTTTATTATTCTAATGTGGTATATAATAGGACTTCCACTTGGCCCAGGAGTTTACCCAAGTTTATAATAAGGAGGAAGAATTATGAGTTTAAAAGCTGGTATTGTGGGACTTCCAAATGTAGGAAAGTCCACTTTATTTAATGCCATTACAAAGAAAAATATTTTAGTAGCAAATTATCCTTTTGCTACCATTGAACCAAATGTAGGAATAGTAACAGTTCCAGATGAAAGATTAGGACATCTTGAAGAAATATATATTCCTGAAGAATTAAAACCTGCAACTTTTGAATTTGTTGATATCGCAGGAATAGTAAAAGGGGCATCTTTAGGTGAAGGCCTTGGAAATAAATTTTTATCTCATATTCGTGAAGTCGACGCTATTGTAGAAGTAGTAAGATGTTTTGATGATAAAGAAATAACACATGTTGATGGGAGTGTTGATCCTATAAGAGATGTTGAAGTAATTAATTTAGAATTAGCCCTAGCAGATTTAGAAATAATAAATAATAGAATAGATAAAATAAAGAAAAAAGCAGAAACAACGAAAGAAAAAGAAACTGTTTTAGAATATAATGCTCTTACTAAGGCAAAAGAAGCTTTAGAAAAGGATATTCCATTAAGATTGGTAGATTTTACAAAAGATGAAATGTTTGCTATAAAAGGATTTAACTTTTTAACATTAAAACCTCATATTTATTTAGCTAATATAAGTGAAAATGAAATAAAATTAGAAAATGATTATGTTAAAAAATTAAAAGAATATGCTAAAGGTGAAAATTCAAAAGTAATTGTGGTATCTGCTAAAATAGAAAGTGAACTTGCAGAACTTGAAGATAGTGATAAGGAAGAAATGTTAAAAGATTTAGGTATTGAAAAAAGTGGTTTAGATAAGTTAATTGAAGAATCATATAATTTACTTGGATTAAAAACATATTTTACATGTGGACCTAAAGAAGTTAAAGCATGGACTTATAAAGATGGAATGAACGCTAAAGAATGTGCTGGAATTATTCATAGTGATTTTGAAAAAGGATTTATAAAAGCAGAAGTAATAAGCTATAATGATTTAATTGAAGCAGGATCAGAACTTAAAGTGAAAGAAAATGGCAAATTTAGAATTGAAGGTAAAGAGTATTTAATGCAAGATGGAGATATTTGTCATTTTAGATTTAATTTGTAAATGAATGAAAATTATGATAATTTTAAATCCTATTTTACAAATGAAGATGAATTTAATTCGTGGTATGAAATAGTTAAGGATATATTAAATAATGAAGAGTTTAAAAAAAGAGTGTATTTTAAACATCATGAAAAACAAAGTTTATATACGCACTCTCTTTTAGTGTCAATTTTTGCTTATAAATATGCTAAAAAGCATCATGCTGATTATAAAGTTTGTGCCATTGCAGGTCTTTTACATGATTTTTATACTCATGCATGGCAATATAGTAAAGATTTAGATAATTTAGATAAAAAATATAGTGAAAATTTAAAGAAAAAAAAGAAATTTTCAACATTACATGCATTTATACATCCATATGAAGCACTTATTAATAGTAATACTTATTTTAATAATCTTATGAATGAAAGAGTAGAAAATGCAATACTTGTTCATATGTTTCCCCTTTCTTTGTTTAATAAAGTAAAACTTCCAAAATATAAAGAAAGTTGGATAATTACATACATAGATAAAGCAGTATCTTTAAAGGATTTTCCTAACATAAAAGAAGTACCTAAGTATTTAGGATTAAAAAATATTAAAAATAAATTCAAAAAGTAGAATTTATTTTTTATTTTTAAGTAATATGTGATAAAATATACTTATAGGTATTTATGAAGGAGGATGTATATGGGTATACTTAAAGTATTTGATCATGAATATAAAGAATTAAAAAGGTTTGAAAAAATTGTAGAAGAAATTGATGCTTTAGAAGAAGAATATAAAAAATTAAGTGATGAAGAATTAAAACACAAAACTGTAGAGTTTAAAGAAAGACTTAAAAATGGTGAAACTTTAGAAGATATTAAAGTTGAAGCTTTTGCTACTGCTCGTGAAGCTTGTGCAAGAGTAATTGGTGAAAGACCATATAAAGTTCAATTATTGGGTGGTTTAGCGATTCATTATGGTAATATAGCAGAAATGAAAACAGGTGAAGGTAAAACATTAACATCAGTTATGCCTGCGTATTTAAATGCTCTTGAAGGAAATGGGGTTCATATAATTACAGTTAATGAATACTTGTCAACTCGTGATAGTAATTGGATGGGAGAAATTCATAGGTTTTTAGGTTTAACTGTAGGTTTAAATTTAAGAGAATTATCATCAAAAGAAAAACAAGAACAATACGCTTGTGATATTTTATACACAACAAATAATGAAGTTGGTTTTGATTATTTAAGAGATAATATGGCTATTAGAAAAGAAGATAGAGTACAACGTCCACTTAATTTTGCTATTGTAGATGAAGTTGATTCTGTATTAATAGATGAAGCAAGAACTCCTTTGATTATTTCAGGAGGTACTTTAGAAAATAAAAATTTATATATCGAAGCAGATAGATTTGTAAAAACATTAAAAAAGGAAAAAGATTATATAATTGATGAAAAAACGAAAAAAGTAAATCTTACTGATGAGGGTGTAAAACTTGCTGAAAATTATTATCATATTAGTAATTTATATGATATGGATAATACTAGTTTAGTCCATTTTATAAATCAAGCATTGCATGCAAATTATTCTATGAAAAATGATGTTGATTATGTAGTTCAAAATGGTGAAATTATAATCGTAGATCAATTTACTGGTAGATTGATGCCAGGAAGAGCATTTTCTGAAGGATTACATCAAGCTATCGAGGCTAAAGAGGGTGTAGCAATTGAACAAGAAACAAAAACACTTGCTACAATAACATTTCAAAATTTATTTAGAATGTATAAAAAATTAAGTGGTATGACAGGTACTGCAAAAACAGAAGAAGAAGAATTTAGAAATATATATAATATGTATGTAATTACTATTCCTACTAATAGACCAGTTCAAAGAATTGATATGCCTGATCTTATTTACGCTAATAAAAATGCTAAGTATAATGCTATTGTAAAAGAAATAGAAGAACGCCATAAAAAAGGACAACCAGTTTTAGTGGGAACAATAGCTATTGAAACGAGTGAAGAAATAGGAACTTTACTTCGTAAAAAAGGTATTCCACATGAAATATTAAATGCTAAAAATCATGCTCGTGAAGCTGAAATAATAGCAAAAGCTGGAGAAAAAGGTGCAGTTACAATTGCAACTAATATGGCAGGTCGTGGAACAGATATTAAATTAGGAGAAGGAGTAAAAGAACTTGGAGGACTTTGTGTACTTGGTACAGAAAGACATGAATCAAGAAGAATTGATAACCAACTTCGTGGTAGAAGTGGGCGTCAAGGAGATCCAGGTTTCTCTCAATTTTATATAGCTATGGATGATGATCTTATGAGAAGGTTTGGTTCTGATAGAATTAAAATGATTATGGAATCAACTGGTATGCAAGATGAAATGGCTATAAGAAGTAAAATGTTTAGTAAATCAGTTGAATCTGCCCAAAAAAGAGTTGAAGGAAATAATTTTGATAATAGAAAACATATTTTAGATTATGATAATGTTGTAAGTACACAAAGAGAAAGTATTTATAATAAAAGAAATGAAATATTAGATAAAGAATCAGTACATGAAGATGTACTAGAAAGTATGAAAAATCATGTTGTCGATATTGTTGAATCTCACCTTGATGAAAAAGATAATCTAAAAGAGGAAGATAAAAAAGATATTATAGATTATATTAATAATAATTTATTAAGAAATAAGGTAAAAGAAAAAGAACTTGAAGGTAAAAATGTTGATGAAATAATTTCATTATTAAGTGATAAAGTAGTAAGTGAATACGAAAACAAAATAAAAGATTTACCAATTGAAATAACTAATGAATTTGAAAAAGTAATAAGTTTAAATGTTATTGATAAATATTGGATGGAACAAATAACTACGATGTCACATTTAATGGAGGGTATTGTTTTAAGACAATATGCACAAGATAATCCACTTCGTGCTTATACGATGGAAGGTTATGATTTGTATGAAAAGATGTTAGAAAATATTGATAAATATATAACATTATATCTTTTAAGAGCAGAAATAAGACAAAATGTTGAAAGAAAACAAGTTGTAAAACCAACTGGTACTAACAGAAGTGATGAAACTGCTAAAGTTCATACTAAAGTAAAAAAAGAAAAAATAGGTAGAAATGATCCATGTCCATGTGGCAGTGGACGCAAATATAAAGTTTGTTGCGGCAAATAATGATAAAAACCCTTGTAGAATAAGGCTTTGCGAGGGTTTTTATAATTCAACAAAATGTGTAATTTTTATCAAAAAAAGCACTTTAGATACGTTTTAGATACGTTTTTTTACTCATTTCAGCTTAAATAGTAATAAATATGTTATAATTAAAAGGGAAGTGATAATATATGAAAATATTAATAATATGTAGTAAAAAATTTTATTCAAAAATAGAAGAAGTAAAGAAGATTTTAGAAGAGAAAAATAATGAAGTGTTTTTGCCTAATTGTTATGATGATCCGACCATAGAACAAAAGATGTGGGATTTAGGAAAAGAAGAACACCAAAAATTTAAAGCTAAAATGTATAAACAAAGCGAAGAAACAATTTCAAAGATGGATGCTGTATTGGTATTAAATTTAGATAAGGAAAAAGAAGGAGAAATATTTAAAAATTATATAGGTGGAGCAACATTCTTAGAAATGTATGATGCATTTAGATTAGGTAAAAAAATATATTTGTACAATGATATTCCAAACGGTATGCTATTTGATGAAATTGAAGGATTTGGCCCAATAATTATTAAAGGCGATTTAAATTTAATAAAATAAAATAGTTAAATATTAATAAAAAGCATTTTAAAAGATGCTTTTTTTGTGCTTTTTGACAGATATTAAAAGTCATGATATATTTTAATTAGCTAATAAAATCCTATGAGATTTATTGGCATAAAAAAAGCTATCTTAGAAAGATAGCAATAGAAATGTGCCCGACCAAAAGCACAAAGCAAATAATATAGCAACGAATGATAAATGACTATATTACAATATCAGTATAACACATTTTTATCCGGTATACAATGTTTTATAGTTATTTAGCATTCCGCTTTACAGGAAGGAGAAATTCTTAATGACTAGAGTAAAATGTATAAAGGAAAACAATACAGGACGAAATATATTATTTCAAAATGTTGGCAATCATGAAATAATGGATAGAAAAACATTTGTAAATAGGATAAAAAATCCTAATTCTTCTTATCATCAAGATTATATTGTAAAGAAAATAAATGGAATAGAAACCCCAGTTTCCAAACCTGATGGCAACAAGAAAAACAATTTAGAATAGTGGTGCTTTTTGGTTGGGCATAATCATTTTTGAAAGGAAAAAATATGAATTCAAATAAAATAAAGAAAATTATATATAGTATTTTAAAAGAAATATTAGAAGGAGATTCAATTCCAACAGCATCAGATTATGAAATAACAGAAGACCAATTTTTTGAAATAATTAACTTAATGAAAAATGAAAATTATTTAAATCCCAAGAAAGTTACTTTTTTTGTTACAGGGAACTTTCATATTCAAAAATCAATTGATACAGTTACAATGAAGGGAATTGAATTTTTAGAACAGAACAATAAATGGTCAAAAGTGTATAAAGGAATTAAAGAATTTAGAGAATTTTTACCAATATAATCTGAAATAAATCAATAATTCTAGATACGTTTTTAGATACGTTTAAACTGCTGTGTTAGAAAAATGGACATAACTTTCTTACAATTTAAGAGTAAATTATTAAACATTTTGAGTAAGAAAGCCAACTTTAAAAGGAAAAAATTACACGGTAGTTTTAAATGGACGCCATGTGGCAGTGGACGCAAGTATAAAATGTGCTGTGGTAAATAACTCGTACCCCCTGATAAAATAAGGGGAAAAGCGAGTTTTTCTTTTTATCAAAAACAGCCCAAAATAGAGGCTGGAGCCACTTTGGAGCCATTTTGATTTAGATGTTTGGCTATATCTGTAATTAAATTGTATAAGATAATACCCGATAATATAAAAATCGTGATATAATTAATATAGGTAGGTGATAGTATGCCAGTACATTTTAATTCATTTATTGCAGATAAAGAAGAAGATTTAAGAAAAAAATTATTCTCTGATATTGTAACTAAATATACAGAAAAGGCTGATAATGTATTTGTTAGTGATGATAAAACTAAAATACATATGACAACATTTTTTAAAGATATCCGTGCTAAGAAAAAAATAGGAAAAGTGGTAATTACTTTAATGGTAAGACCTGATAATATTGAATTGGTTGATACAGATGTTGTATTGCTATCAGATCATAAAACTAAATTGTATTTTGAAGAAAAATTAGAAGAATCTTCAGAGGCAAATGAGTACTATATGGTATATGATTCGGAACAAGAAAAACATTTTGATATAGAAACAGTTGATAGATATACTATTTCAGAAGATATAGAAAATAAGGAAAAAGATGTTTATTTATCTGCATTTCCATTTCAATTAGATGTGTTTGAAAATGAAGATGAAATGAATAAAAATTTAGGTTTAGGTAAAGAAGTGGATATACCAGCAGTTGGTAAAAAAGTGATTACTATGGATCCAAGAATGATGTCTGATGGAAGAGTTATAACAGGAGTAAATGAACCGTGTTCATTTATAATAGGCGAAGTAATAGATTTTAAAGATGTTGAGGTAAATATAGCTGATAATAATATTAAGTTTACAATAATAGATTTAGATACTGCAATTGGTAACATGCCTGTAGCAGTGCATAAAGAAAACTTCGATTTAAGTAAATTAAAAAAAAGAGCTTTAATAGGAATGGTTGCTGATATTAAAGCAGATTTAAGTGAGTAAACAATTATAGCTATTTATAAATGAATAGTGGTGATAATAAAAAATGAATAAGGATGTTTTATTAGGAACAATTATTGGAGATATAGCAGGATCAAGATTTGAATTAGTAAATAATAAATATGGTAAAGAATTTGAGTTTTTACATAAGTTTTGTAGATATACAGATGATTCAGTAATGACACTTGCTGTAGCAAAAGCATTTTTAGAAGCTAAAGAAGATTATAGTAATCTTGAAAAACAAGTAATAAAATCCATGACAGAAGTCGGAAGAAAATATCCAAGCTGTGGATATGGTCCAAGTTTTTATAGATGGATTATGTCTGAAGACCATAAACCATATGGTAGTTTTGGTAATGGATCAGCCATGAGAATTAGTGTCGTAGGTGTAGTATCAAAAAGCATTGAAGAAATTAAAAAGTTATCTGCAATCGTTACAAATGTTTCACATAACCATCCAGATAGTATAAATGGATCTGAAGCCACTGCAGTTGCAATTCATATGGCACTTAATGGAAAAAGTAAAGATAAAATAAAAAAATACATTGAGGACAATTATTTCAAAATAGATGATCTAAAAATAGATACTATGAAGCCACAATACTTTCATATTAATTGTGTAGAAACAGTTAAACAATCAATAGGAGCATTTTTAGAATCAACTGATTATGAAGATGCAATTAGAAATGCAATAGCACTTGGTGGAGATAGTGATACAATAGGAGCAATCACAGGCGGTATAGCATCTGCATTTTATGGTATTCCTGAAGATATCAGTAAAAAGGCTTTAGAATATCTAGATGGTTATTTAATTAAAATTCATGATGATTTTAATGCAAAATATATGTGATAGATGCCAAGTTGGGTGTGGACAAAAATATAACAAGAAATTAAAAAAGGCTTAGTAAAATAAAAGAAAACTAAGTCTTTTCATTTTGTTAAAAACAAAGATTTAATATTCTAGAGCCACATGTGGAGCCATATTAACAAAAAAGAGTTAGTTTTCAGCAGTATTTCTAGCTCGATTGATCGTATTAATTACTTCGGAAGATGTAGTATTAAATAAGCAAGAATAAGTGTTTAAAGCTTCACTTGAATTAGAATGTCCAAGATATTTGGGAACCATATTAACAGGAACTCTATTATTAACCAAGAAAGAAGAATAACTATGTCTAAAATCATGTAGCTATACTCTATTTTTTTAAATCTGATGGATCTTCGCTAATTATTTCTAAAGAATATTTAATCCTTAATAATCTAATTACTTCTGCCTTGATTTTTTCAAAGTCTTCATCGTATAGATTAAATATGTCAGAAGCTGAATTATAGTGCTGTAAGAATGTTGCCTCCCACATAGCATTTCTATAAAAAGAACTAGCGATATAAAAAGCGATAACTTCAGGCATTACATATTCTTCTACATAGCAATGATAGTTATCATAAAAAGGATTAATCACCTTTTCACATTCTTCATCACTAATATCTTCATCAGTACATTTTCTTAACATACATACCTCCCTGTGTATTAATTACTCTTATCAAGAAATTAGTCAAGTTATTGTGATTTTGTTGTGATATTTTTAGATATGTGTTATAATAAACATATAAGTTGATAAGCTTATATGTTGATATTAAGAATAAGGGTGATTGTATGAATGATAAGTTAGGAAGATTTATAAAGAAAAAAGTAGATAGAAAAGTAGAAGTTTCTAATAAAAAAAGAGCAGATATAATAAGAGAGTTTGGTATTACTACACAATATCTACATGATATGGAAAATGGTAAAAGAATACCATCATCAAGTTTAATGAAAACAATGATTACGGTATTAGAATTGTCAGATCAGGAACAAATAGAGCTGTATGATTTAGCATCAGAAAGTCACAAATCAAAAAAAATACCAGCAGATATTGAAGAGTATATTATTACAAATGAAACAGCAAAAGATGAGATTAGAAAATTAATATCAAAAAATATGGAGGTAAGATAACTATGGAAAATGAAGTAAAGGGAGATTATATAATAGATTACATATCTGGTGTTAAAATTAAAAGCACTCCAGAAGAAGTAGAAGCAACTCAAGTTTTTTCTAAAATATTAGTAGAGGATTATAAATATCCAAAAGAAAATATACAAACTCGACCACAATATAGAGTAAAGGCTCGTCCATCTGATACAAAAAAAGAATATCCGGTTGATATTGCTGTTTTTAATTCAAATAAAAAAGATGATAATTGTTTATATATTATAGTTGAATGTAAAAAGAAAAACAGAAAAGATGGACAAACACAATTAGAAGATTATATGAGGCTATCAAAAGCTAGACTTGGTGTTTGGTTTAACGGGAATGAAAAATTAACAATTCAAAAAATAGAGAATAATGGCCAAGTTCTATTTGAAGAAATAACTGATATTCCTTCATATGGTCAAAGAATAGAAGATGTCGGAAAATATTTGCGAAAAGATCTAGAAGCCCCAACTAATTTGAAAACTATTTTTAAAGTAATAAGAAACTATCTTGCTCCAAATGCAGTAGGTGTTACTCGTGATGAAAGTCTTGCTCAACAATTAATTAATTTAATATTTTGTAAGATATATGATGAGAAGTATACTAAACCTGATGATATGGTTAGTTTTAGATGTGGTGTTAATGAACCACTTGCAGATGTTAAAGAAAGAATACTAAAAATGTTTGAGGGAGTTAAAGAAAGATATCCTGATGTAATTGATAAAGAGGAAACAATTATTTTAGATGAAAAATCAATAGGATATGTTGTTGCACAACTTCAAAAATTTTGTTTATTGGATGCTACAAGAGATGCAGTTGGTGATGCATTTGAAGTCTTTATAGGTCATGCACTAAAAGGTGCTCAAGGGCAATTTTTTACTCCAAAAAATGTTGTTAAAATGATTGTAGAAATGATTGATCTTAAACCTAATGAAAAGATAATTGATCCGTGTTGTGGATCAGGAGGATTTTTAGTTGAAGCATTAAAAAATGTATGGTTAAAAGCAGAACAAAACTTTACTGAATTGGGTTGGCCAGAAAGAGAAATAGAAATAGAAAAACAAAGAATTGCAATAGAGAATTTTAGAGGCATAGACAAAGATGATTTCTTAAGTAAAGTTTGTAAGGCTCAAATGGCTATCTTAGGAGATGGAAGAGGTGGAGTATTCTGTGAAAACAGTTTAGATATACCAACAAAATGGCAGCAAAAAACCCAAGATAAAATAGAACTTGGTAAATTTGATGTATTAATTACTAACCCTCCCTATGGTTCAAAAATCAAAATAGATGATAAAGAAGTCTTAAAACAATTTGATGTGGGTTATAAGTGGAAAAAAGATAAAAAGACAGGGGTATGGGAAAAAGGAAAAATAAGAGATAATGATACTCCACAAAACTTATTTATAGAAAGATGTATGGATTTTGTAAAACCAGGTGGAAGATTAGCTCTTGTATTACCCGATGGAATTTATGGTAATGATGGATTAGGTTATTTAAGAAAATTTATAATCGAAAACGGAAGAGTATTAGCAGTTGTAGACCTGCCAAAAGAAACTTTTATGCCACATACTTCTACAAAAACGACTGTTATAATTATTCAAAAATATAGAAATAATGAAGATAGAAAACAAAAACATCCAGTATTTATGGTTGTCTGCGAAACATGTGGGCATGATCGTAGAGGTAACATTCTTGAAAATGAAGTTGATGATATTTCCCTTGTATCAGAACAATTTAAAAAATGGAGTATAGAAAATGGCATTAAGTTATAAAACAATACCATATAATGATATAGAATTTATCAATAGATTGGATTCCAAGTATTATCAATTAAGGGACACCATTCAAGAATATGAAATAAAGAATCAAAAAAATGTATTAAGATTGGGTGATGTAATTGATAATATAACAGATGGGGAACATGCAGGACAAGTATTTGTTAAAAAAGGGATCCTATTTTTAAAAAATTCAAGTATAAAAGATTTTGATATAAGTACAAATGATGGCTTTTACATTACAGAAGAAAAACATAAAATGTTAAGCAGATCAGCATTACATCCTAGAGATGTGTTATTTACAACTATTGGGCATTTAGGATCTGCGGCTATTGTTCCTGAAAATTTTTGCGAAGCAAATATGAATCAAAATTTTGTAAAAATGAAAATAAATGAAGAACAAATTTCTCCTTACTATGTTACTTGTTTTTTAAATAGTAAAGTTGCTAGAAGAGAAATTAATAGCTTGCTTACAGGAAATATTCAATCTATACTTACATATCCAAAAATTAAAAGCATTAAAATATTAAGACCAGATGATAGAAATATCGAAAAAGAAATTGAAGAAAAATATAAAACAGCTTTAGAATATTCGCATATAGCAAGAGAGAAAATAAGTAATGTAATTAAAGAATTAGAATCAAAACTTGGTCTTGATGATAATGATAATAAGACAAATATTTATAGTATAAATCCAGAACAATTATTTAATGACTGCGATTTATGGACACCAAAATATTTTTATCCTTTATATATAAATACTGAAAATGAATTAATAAATAATTTTGAAACATGCAATCTTGGTCAGATTGCTGATATGAAAAAAGGTGATGAGCCTGGTAGTGATTACTATATTGATTATTTAGAAAAGAATGATACTGATGTTCCTTTTATTCGTACATCTGATTTATATAATTATCAAATTGATAGTTCACCAGATAACTTTATTGATAAAAATTCATATGTTGAATTAGATCAAGATATCAAAACAGGAGATATTCTATATACAAAAGATGGAAAAATTGGAGAAATTGCTTTAATAACTGAGGCAGACAAAGTAATAATATCTTCAGGAGTAGAAAAAATAAGATTAAATAAAAAAGGATATGAAAAGGGATTAACTCCTGAGTATCTTTTTGCAATCATGTGCTGTGAAAAAATAGGAAAGTATACAGCCGATAGATATACTGTAACAGCAAGTACTATTCCACACTTTAAAGAAGATTTTATTAGAAAAATGGTTGTTCCAATTCTAGATTCAGAAAGTATAAATATCATTACTGAAAAAATAAAAGAAGCATTTAGTCTATTAAATAAAAAGAAAGGATTAGTATTAGAATGTCAAAATCAAATAAATTCAATAATTAAAATTTAAAAGCCCTATAATTATGGGCTTTTTTCGTTAAGAATTATAATAATTATTCTTTATCCTTTCGATAACTTTTAAAGTTTAAATAGTCTACTATTTGTTCTTCAATCTTATGCCTAAATTTCATCATTACTTCAAGATCACGAGGCTTTTTAGCAGATAGTACTATATCAATATTTCTGATAATAAAGAAACCGTGATAGTCACCATTTCTGCTTATACATTTGATACGATTCTTAGGCTTAATAATATACTTCACAATACACCTCCAAATAGAATGTAATATTAATCACTCTTAATTGGAAATAAGTCAAGTTGTATGGATTTATAAGCGATTAAATGATATATTGTAGTTGAAGATTAAAGATACAAAGATGTGGAAAATTTGCAATTTTGGAGCCATATTTAGAGCCACTCTGATAGAGATTAGCAGGAATAAACTAAAATATAAAGGTAATAAAAGCCCCATTTTTAAAGGAAATTAACGAGTGGGCAGTGGTAAAAAGCCTTAAAAATGCTAGCCATATGGCAGTGGTAAGAAATATAAGTAATATTGTGGTAAAAAACTCGTAAAGTCCCATAAATAAAGGGAAAATACGTTTTTTTTCATTTACAAAAAAATAGACCAAAATAAAGATTGGTGTCATTTTGATTTATGTATTTGACTATATTTATAAAAATATATGTAATATTCATGGTATAATAATATTAACAAATTATGAGTCTAATGCTACATGGAGTAAAATAAATTCATATTACAAGTATTTAGAATTTCAAAAATAGTTTATAAGTCAATATGATGGTATACCTTTGGATGTAGAATTTAATATGTGGTTAAGGGAGGAATATTAAATGAAAGATTTAACTAAAGATAATATTAACAAAATAAAATACGAAGATATTATTGCAATATTTGTTGCTGAGGGTGGTGCTATGGGTGAACCAAATTCTTTTCATGTAGTCTTAAAAGATTTAACCCATTACTATGTTAATTTAGGTGATGTTAATTTTACAAGACAAGATTTCTTTAAAGCATTTCCGCTAATGGAATCTATTAGATGCTCTTGTGGGGAAGTTAATGATTTAGAAGATGGTTGGAATTGGTTTAATGCAGGATTTGGAAATTATTTAATCGTACGAAATGAATACTATAAAAGTATTAAGGAATATATAGAAAAGAATATGAGTGATAATTGGCAAATAGGAGAATTATTTAATAATTGGTTTAGTGTATTAGAAAAAATAATAGGAAGTGATAATAATGGAAAAATTTTATTTTGAAAGCCCATCATTAGAAAGAAAAAATGAGATTATAGAATATCTTGATGAGTTTGTAGAATATGGTTCTAATATAAATGGTTCTGGTTCATTAGACAAAATATATGATGGTTATACTTTTGAAGAAGCTTTAGAAAGATGTTTGAATATGGAAAATGAAGAATACTCAAAAAAATTTGAAAGATGTCCCGCAAGAACTTTTTTACTAATAAGAGAAAGTGATAATAAAATTGTAGGAAGCATTAATATTAGATGGAATTTAAATGAAAAAATGTTACAATTTGGAGGACATATAGGCTATGGAATAAGACCTACAGAAAGAAGAAAAGGTTATAATAAAATAAATTTATATTTAGGGATGATTGAAGCAAAAAAACTAGGATTAGATAAAGTTATGTTAGATTGTGACGTTAATAATATTGCGTCAGATAAAACATTAAAATCGTTTGGAGGAAACCTCGAAAGAACAGAAATAGACCCATCAGACAAAATGTTAACAAACATTTATTGGTTTGATGTGAATGAAACCTTAAACAAATATAAAGATATTTATGAACCTTATATCATAATTAATGATGCAAAAAAAGATAAATAGTGTTGCTGTAAATAAGAAAAGATGTGAATAATTTGTTTTGTTCACACCTTTTTAAATGAAATAGAATTCTATAAAAGTGGAATTTTTTTTTATTTTATTGTAAAATAAATTTAAAGGAAGTGTGTTTGTTATGACAGATGAAGGAAAAAGAGTTATCATTGATTTAAATGATAAAGATATTGAAAAGTATTGTTTTATTTTAACAGATGAGATTAACAACGAAAAATATAAAGTTAAGTATCAACCAATTGTTGTATATGAAAAAGATGAATATATTTATGGAATATTTACTAATTTTAAAAAAGATGAAAAAGATAATTTATATCTTGTAAATTGTAGATATCTTAAAAATCATTTGCATAATTTTACTGTTGAATATAAACTCCCTGCTAAAGAAATAGAATTTTTAGAAGAACAAAAAGAAAACAAAGAAGTAAAAGAAACAATTTATAGATATAAAAGATTATATAATAGAGTTTATAAGGATTATAATAGGATAATTGAATTAAATAAACAAGTTACAAAAACAGATGATAAAGAAGAATTAAAAAATATGCTTGAGGAATATACAAAAATAAAAGAAAGTATAAACTCTTATAATAGTTTAAAACTTCAAATGTTATTAAACTGGAATTTATCAAAGGAAAAACTAGTTGGTTTAATAGATCAATCTATAAATCTTATAACATTAAAACTAAATAAAAAGAAAGAAGATTTTAAAGCAATTCTTATTCTTATCGTAATTATTATATTTATCATTGGACTTGTAAGAAGTTGTGCAAATAATGATGATACTTCATCTTCAAGTAATGATGGCTACAGTACAAAATGTTATACAAGAAGTGATGGTAAAAATTGTTGTATTTCTTGTAAAAAAACAAGTTATGGTGATATCGGATGTTCTAGAATGTGTAATTAAATTATAGATAATAAGGAGTAATATATATGAAAAATAAAAGCGAAGTATTTAAAAAAGAATTAGAAAGAATAAAAGATGATAATATAAGAAAGGATACAATTTATTTATTAAATAAATTACCTGATTATTTTTATGAAATGCCTGCTTCAACAACAGGAAAATATCATCCTTTGTTTTCATTAAATGAAGGAGGTCTTGTAAGACATGTAAAAGTTGCTCTTCAAATTTGTGAAGAATTATTTAATGATAAAGCACTGTATGATTTTGATGAACATACAAAAGATTTGATAAGGATGGCTATTATGCTTCATGATGGACTTAAAAAAGGATTAGAAAAAAGTGAATACACAAAATTTTCTCACCCTATTGATATGGCTAACTTTATAATAGAAAATGAAAAAAATCTAATAATTAATAAAAATGATGCTTTAACTGTTGCTAGACTTATAAGTTCTCATATGGGTCCATGGAATATTGATAAAAAAAGCAATATTGTTTTACCCATACCTAAAGAAGATGATGAAAAGTTCGTTCATTTATGCGATTATTTAGCATCAAGAAGATTTTTAGATGTAAGTTTTAAAGATAATGAAATTGAAAGAATATAAAAATTAGCAAACGCTAATTTTTTTCTATTACTAATGGGTTAAATTTACTAATTGCATCGACAAGTTTACTATGTTTAATTACAAACTTAATCTGAGGATTATTATTTTTATAAATTATTACATAATTATTTGTAATAGTAATTGAAATATTATTAAAAACTTTGTTATCTATGATATTTAATTTATAATTATTATTTGATTTACAATATTTTTTAGTAGAATTTAAATGCTTTAAATATTCATCTTTTGTGTAATATATATTTTTATTGAAAAACATATTTTCAAGTGATAAATAAGGTTTATCATTATTAAAATCATTATTATATATAGTGTCTTCAATTGTATTATTTTTTAAAATATTATAAGTAGTATTTTCCATATTTTTTTTATAATTTAATATTAGTTTAATTTCATCTTTTGTTAATTTATTTCTTTTTAACATTTTTGTTAATATCTCATCATCAATAGTAAAAATAGGTAAATTTGCTAAAAGTCGTTTCATATCTTTTTTACTATTTTTTTCCTTTTTTAAAAATTCATTAAATGCATCTTTATTATCATTTGTATATATTTCCATAAGAGGACTAGCTTTTTTTAATAAAAGTTTAGTTTTTTCTTTATAATAATTTATCTCTTTACTATTAGAAGTTAAATAATATTTTCCTTTATTATGATAAGAATTTATACATTCACCAGTTAAAATAACACTTCCAGATATATAATTTAAATGATTATAAACGTTATTACTATAATTTTTTAAATAATATGGAGATACACTTCCTGTCATATAAATAGGTATCCAACTTTCAAGGCCTAACATCATTTCGTTAAAAGGTCTATCTAAATTATGTATTATATTTAAATGTAGACCTTTTTTAAGACACATAGCTATTCCAAACATCCATTTTTTTCCAAAAGAAATATCTTCTGCCATATCTTCCATTGGCATATCACTACACATAAATATATCTTCAGTGTCTTTAGATAAAACAGTTGCTTTAAAAAAATCTAATTCACCACGTTTCATTTCTTCAATTCCATAATAAGATTTAGTTTTAGCTTTATAAAAGGGAATATTTGGTACTTTAAGTTCATCAAATTTAATTGCTTTTATAAAATCATTTAAATTAAAATCATCTAAGCTTGTTAAAAAATCATTAATATATTTACTTTCTGTAATTGTGTTTTCATTATTAATTAAAAAATTATATAGATTATCAAATAAAGCTTTATCATTTATATTTTTATCACAATTTAAAAATTTAATAAGGATATCATTATCATTAAACCTGTTTATAACATAAGAGCAAACTTTATTACAAAATTCACTGGGAGTAGAGGGTTTAGCTTTATTATATCTTATTCTTGAAATATATGATGCATCAAAATTTATGTATTTAGCCATGTCTTTAATATTGATTTTTAAATCGTTTAAAAGTCTATTAAAATTTTTACAAAAATTATCATAATTAAACTCATCATTTTTATTAACAGAATCTATTAAACAATTTAAAACTTCATCATAATTTAAATTAATCTTTTTTTCATAAGATATAACACTAATAGCGTTAGCAAGATTTTTAATTTCATCTTTATTAACTCCGGGAGTTCTTAATCCATTTCTATATCTACTTATTACGGTTTCGGATAAATTAGCTTTTATTGCTAATTCTTTTGAAGTACAATTTAATTTTTTTATATAATTATTTAATGCTGTTTTGAAATCCATAAAATCACCTTCATTTTATATTATACAATAAATATAGCTATAAAGGATAAAATTACCAACAAAATCAATGAATAATATGGTAATTTTATTGTAATATTTAATTTTTTTAAATATAATATATGTAATCGGAGGTTTTGTTATGAAGAATAATAAAATAATTTTAATCGGAATAATATTAGTTTTATTAACATTATTTGCTATATTTATTCCTAAGAATAATATGGCAAATGATAAATTAGTAGAAGAAGCAAGTAAAAATGCTAAAAAGAAAGTAACAGATTATAAAAAAATAACAAGTAATTTAGTTTTAAATGAAGATACTTGTTTTAGAAACTATGCTTTTATAAGTAACAACAGTATTTATATATTTAATCCCGGTAAATTAGATGAAGGTGTTTTTGAGTATAAAAAAGTATATGATGTACCAAATAATATAAAGGTAATGAATATAAGGCCTGGTTATGGTGCTGATATAAAATTTATTGATTATAATGATACTTTATATACACTTGCTGATTCAAATACCGATAATAAAGTAAGGGATAGTTTTGACATGTATCTTAATGCTAATTATAATCTTAGTAATTATTTAAAATGGGAATATTCTAAAGAAATTCTTGGTAAAAAAGTAGATTATGATTTTATGTCTAATTATGTTTATGTAAAAGATAACATATTGTATAGATTAAATTATACCAATGAAAAATACCCTGATATTTATAAAGTGAGTGGAAATTATGAGGGAGAAAAAGTTATTAGAATATATAATGAAAGAATATTAAAAACAGATAAAGGTTTTTATGAAATAGTTAGTTATTTTGATAAAGAATTAAATAAAAATGTTACAACTACGATGAAAATAAAATTATTAACTAAATATTATGATGATGTATTAACTTTTACATATAAGTATGTAATCTTAAAAGATTATACTTTGATACCTATAAATGATGTAATGATAAATAGAGTACGTGATTATAATTACAGTGAACTTATAAGTGGGTTTAATAGTCAAGAAGAAATACCAAAAGTATTTGAAGAGTAAGAAAGGAAAAAACTATGAAAAACTTAAAAAAAATATTATTGACATTTATATTTGGTTTATTGCTACTTGTTCCAAATGTTAATGCAGAAGAAAAAAATGAAGTAACATTAAATTTTAATAGTGGCATAATTCATGATGGTTATGTAGAATATTCTGGAATTGGTAAAATACAGTTATTTAAAAATGATGAATTAGTTACTGATATTTCAAATAATATGGTAATTGATCTAAATGAGGGAGAGTATAAATTTATAATAAAAAAAGAAAATACTTCTTCAGTTACTGGTACATTACCAGTAAGGTTAAAAATAAATGAAAAGTACTATTATCCATCTACAACAGATGAAAGTTTCAATTTAGATTCAAGTAAATTTAGTGGTGTTTTAAATATTGAATTAATAAGGGCAAGTGTTACTGTTAATACAGAAGTTAAAAGTATTTATATTGATATTAAATCAACTGGTGTAATTGACTTTACTAAAAATAAACAATATGTTGTTGATTTTTCAAATGAAAATGAATTGACAAATGGATTGAAAACATTTGTTGAATTTGGACAAACATTATATTATAAAAAAGTTAATGATGGCTTATTATTAACAGAAGATGAAAAAGAAGCAATTATAAAAGTAATAGGAAGTAATGATGAAAATAAAGCTACTTTTGAAATATTAAATACTTCTAATTTAAAAGAAGAAACTTTTAAAGGATTTCATATGAAATATACTGGTTCAAAATTACAATATGATGGTATAGAAGATGGCGTTATAAATGAAACAAGATGTGATTATTATACAAGATGTAATTATGATTTTGTATTTAGATATGATAATGAATATAAAGTACTTGAAGGTGTTAATCAAACTTTAAGAATAAATAAAATAAAAGATTTAATTATTAAAATAGAAGCTTCATTTGATTTATTTAAAACAAATGGTAAAGTATATATTAATGATGAATTACTAGATGAAAATAATTATACAGCAAAAGAAGGAAGTACAATTATTACTTTAAAAGAAGATTATTTAAAAACATTATCTAAAGGAACATATACTTTAAAGGTTACTTTTGATGATGATAGATATGCTATAACTAATTTCTTTATTAAAGAGGAAATAAAAAATCCAGAAACGAGTGATAATATTAGTAATTATATTATAATTAGTATTACATCTTTATTACTTGGAGGAGTATTTATCTATAATAAAAATAAACTTTTTGAAAACTAGAATTTCTAGTTTTTTTAAATACTTAATGGTAAAAAGTGTCAAAAATAGTTGATTTTTAAAGATTATTAATATAAAATAAAATTAGAAGCAAGATATGCTTTCTAAAGGAGGATATGTAGATGAAGATAACATCAGTAAACGTACGTAAAATTGAAAAAGAAGGATCAAGAATGAAAGGAATAGCATCAGTATTACTTGATGAATGTTTTGCAGTTCATGATATTCGTATTATTGAAGGAGATAATGGCTTATTTATAGCAATGCCAAGTAGAAAAACATCTACTGGAGGATATAGAGATATCGCACATCCAATTAATCCTGAAACACGTACAATGTTTGAAGAAACTATCTTAGAAGCATATAAAAACGCTGAATAATATAGTTTATTAAGATATAAGTTTTGCTTGTATCTTTTTATTTGCAAAAATATAAAAAAAATAATATAATTTATATATAAGTATAGAAAGAGTGATAAATATGGAAATAAAAGAAATTAATAATATTTATAATAATTTTGATAAACAAATAAATGATTTTTGGAGGTCTCTTTGACTTTGATAAAAAAGAAGAAAAAATAAAAAAATTAGAAGAAATAACAAAAGAAAGTAATTTTTGGGATGATGTTTCTTTAGCAAATAAAAAAATTACGGAATTAAATAATTTAAAAAAAGAAATTAATAATATTTGTTCTTTAAAAGAAAAAATAAATAATAATTTAGAAATATTATCATTATTAAAAAATGAGAATGATGAAGAACTACAAAAATTAGTAGAAGAAGATATAGAAAATATAAAAAAATCATTAGAAGAATTAAAATTAGAACTTTATTTAAATCATGAATACGATCATAAAAATTGTATTTTAGAAATTCATGCGGGAGCAGGAGGAACAGAAAGTTGTGATTGGGCTTCGATGCTTTATAGAATGTATCTTAGATATTGTGAAAAAAAAGGATATAAAGTTACTGTTTTAGATTATCAAGATGGGGATGAAGCTGGGATAAAAAAATGTACTCTTTCTATTGAAGGAAAAGATGCATATGGTTATTTAAAATGTGAAAAAGGTGTTCATAGACTTGTAAGATTGTCTCCATTTGATGCTAATCATAAAAGACATACATCTTTTGCATCAGTTGATGTAACTCCTGAATTTGATGAAAAAATAGATATAGTTATTAAGGATGAAGATTTAAAAATAGATGTTTACCATTCAAGTGGAGCAGGAGGACAAAGTGTTAATACAACAGACTCTGCAGTTAGAATAACACATTTACCTACTAAAATAGTAGTTACTTGTCAAAATGAAAGAAGTCAATTAAAAAATAAAGAAAAAGCACTTGAAATATTAAAAAATAAATTAAAAATGATTGAAATAGAACGTCAAGAAGAAAAACTTAATAATTTAAAACAAGATAATAAAAATATTGAATTTGGTTCACAAATAAGAAGTTATGTAATGCATCCTTATTCATTAGTTAAAGATCATCGTACTTCTTGTGAAACAAGTAATGTTTCTAAAGTATTAGATGGTGATTTAGATATGTTTATAGAAGAATATTTAAGGAGTTAGTTATGGAAAATAAAGAAAATATAATAAAACAAATTTATAAAAAACATAAAGTTAAAAGATATTTAACTTTGCTTTTAGGACTATTTATTTGTGCGGTATCATTTAATTTATTCATTTTTCCAAATAATATAGTTTTTGGAGGAGTAAGTGGTATTAGTATTATTGTTACAAAATTTTTTGATATATCTGCTTCAACATTTATTTTAATATCATCAGTTATTTTACTTGTTGTAAGTTATATATTTTTAGGCAAAGAAAAAACAAAAGGTTCAGTTGTAGGTTCAATTTTATTACCTATTTTTATAAGTTTGACTGAAAATATAGGAAAAATATTGGTAATTGATGCAAGCGACCAATTACTTCTTGCAATTGTTGGAGGAGTTTTATATGGCCTTGGAGCAGGGCTTGTTTTTAAAGCAGGATATACAACTGGAGGAACAGATGTTTTAAATCAAATAATGAATAAATATGCTAAAACCTCAATTGGAACATCAATGCTTATTGTAGATGGATTAATTGTTTTATCAGGAGCTTTTGTTTTTGGCTGGACTAAGTTTATGTATGCTATTATTGTTTTATATATAATTAGTATTTTAACTGATAAAGTATTGCTTGGTATATCTTCTTCTAAAGCATTTTATATAATTACATCAAAACCAAATGAAATATCAGATTATGTAATTAATGAATTATCTCATAGTGTTACTGTAATTGATGCTAAAGGAGGATATTCAAAACAAAAAAATCCAATTCTTTTTACAGTAGTACCTACAAAAGAATACTATAAATTAAAAGCAGGTATTAATGAAATAGATAAAAATGCTTTCTTTACCGCAGTTGATGCTTATGAAGTATTGGGTGGTGAATAATGGAAAATAATATAATTGATACAATTAGTAAAAGAAATTATATAAAAAGATATTTACTTTTAACTATAGGGTTATTAATTTCTGCAATAAACTATAATTTACTTGTTTTACCTCTTGAAATTGTATGTGGTGGTACAAGTGGAATAGCTACAATATTAAATTATTTATTAAATTTAGAACCATCTTTAATTATCTTTTTTCAATCATTTATTTTACTAATTTTATGTTTTTGTTTTTTAGGAATAGAGGATACAACAGCAATGGCTTATATTACAATAGTATATCCTTTATTTATTAAAGCAACTTCAGGAATAAATGAAATTTTTATAATAAATCATAAAGATATTCTTCTTTTATCCATATTCATTGGAATTTTAACAGGAATATCTAATGGAATTATTTTTAAAACAGGTCTTAATAATGGAGGATATGGTGTTTTATCAAAAATAATTTCAAATAAAAAGAAAGCTTCAATAACAAAATCAAATATGATTATAAATTCTATTATTGTTTTAGCAGGAGGAGCAGTATTTGGTATTAATAAGGTTTTATATGCTATTATAATATTAATTATTCAAAAAAATGTAAGTGATAAAATTGTGCTAGGAATATCTAAAAATAAAACAATTATTATTGTTAGTTCTAAGTATGAAGAAATATGTAATTATTTAAATCATGAATTAAAACATGATGTAACTATTTTTAATACTAAGGGTAAATATACAAATAGTAAACAAAAAACAATAATGAGTGTTATTCCTACGAAAGAATATATAATTATTAAAGAAATAATAAAAGATATAGATAAAAATGCTTTTGTCATAGTATGTGATAGTTATGAAACAAGAAATCAAGATAAGTTATTAAAAAAAGGAAAAATGGCAAATATAATGTAAAAAATACATGAAATTTATATCTTAAGTTAGGTATAATTAAATTTTAATGATATAATTATTATATAACGTAATTAAAAAATATTAAAATAAGGTGGTGTTATGATTGAAAATAATTACAATAAAAAATGTATTTAAAACATATCCAAACGGAGTTGGAGCAATATATGATTTGAATTTAGATATTGAAAAAGGAGAATTTGTTTTCATTATCGGAGGAAGTGGAAGTGGAAAATCTACTTTAATAAAAATGCTTTATAGAGAAGAAAAACCTACTCGTGGAGAAATAATTCTTGGAGGAGTTAATGTAGGAAAATTAAAAAATGCTAAAGTATATAAATTAAGAAGAAAAATTGGCGTAGTATTCCAAGATTATAAATTACTTCCTAAATTAACTGTATATGAAAACGTAGCATTTGCTCTTGAAGTAACTGGGGCTGATACTAAAGACATAAGAAAAAGGGTTATTGAAGTTTTAGAACAGGTAGGATTAAAACATAAAGCTAAATCTTATCCTGATAAATTGTCTGGTGGAGAGCAACAAAGAGTAGCAATAGCAAGAGCAATAGTTAATAATCCTAAAATATTAATATGCGATGAACCTACAGGAAATCTAGATCCCGTTATTAGTATGGAAATAATGGAAATTTTAGATAAAATTAATAAAGATTTAGGAACAACAATTCTTATGGTTACACACGATCATGAAATAGTTAATAAAATGAAAAAAAGAGTTTTAGTTTTAAAAGATGGTAGACTTGTAAAAGATTATAAAGAGGGGGAATATAAAGATGAAGTTTTTTAGAATGATAGGAAGAAGTATAAGAGATGCTTTTAAAAGTGTAATTAGAAACTTTAGTTTATCTTTAGCATCAATATCATGTATAACAATTACTTTAATAATAATAGGTTCTACTCTTATAATAGCAAAAAATGTAGATAATTTTGCTACATTGATTAAAGAAGATGTAACGGTAGTAACATTTTTTGATAATAGTTTAACAAAAGAACAAGAAGAAGAAATAATAACAAAAATTAAAGCAATTGAAAATGTTGATGTTTCTTCATGTGAGTATACTTCAAAACAAGACATAAAAAACAAAATGGAAAGTGAAAAAAATGAGATATCTAAAATCCTTTCAACATGGAATGATAGTGAAAATCCTTTAATGGATACTTATACATTAAAAGTTAAAGATATAAATGATATTAAAAAAACAGTAAACGAAATAGAAAATATTAAAGGTGTAGAAAGTGTATCATATGGAGAAGGAATAGTAGAACAACTTGTAAAAGCATTTGATAAAGTTGAAAAAATCACTTTAGTTGTAGGCTTAGCACTTATTTTAGTTACAATATTTTTAATTATTAATACAATTAAATTAACAATTTTTTCAAGACAAAAAGAAATATCAATAATGCGTTTAGTAGGAGCTAGTAATTCTAGAATAAAATTTCCTTTTATAATTGAAGGTGTAATTTTAGGTATAATCGGATCAATTATTCCTGTACTTACAATGACATATGGTTATCAAGCATTATATCAATCATTAAAAGGACAATTATTTTCTCCAATTATTAGATTAGTACATCCAATGCCATTTACTATTCAAATATCATTATTAATCGTACTTGTTGGTATGTTAGTAGGTATGATAGGGTCTGCAAGGGCAGTAAGGAGGTATATAAAAATATAATGAAGAAAAAAAGTATTATAATATTTTTATTACTAATTCTTTTTACAACTCCTCAAATAGTAAATGTTAATGCAATGACAATAAATGATTATAAAAGACAACTTGAAGATTTAAAAAAAGAAAAAGAAGAAAATGAAAAAAATAAAGAAAAAATAAAAAAACAAGTTGAAGAAGCAAAACAAGAAATAAATAGAATTGGAGAAGAAATAGTATTAAAAGGTCAAGAACAAGAAGCTATAAGTCAACAAATAACAAAAAATCAACTTGACGTTCAAGAAAAGAAAGAACAAATTAAAGATTTAATCGTTTTTACTCAAAAATCAAATAGTGATAATTTTTACTTAAAGTATTTATTTGGCGCAGAAAACTTTACAGATTTTATTTATAGAGTTTCTATCGTTCAACAACTTACTAAAAAAAATGATGAACTAATGGTTCAAATGAACAACTTAATAGAAGAAGGAAAAACTAAAAACAAACAATTAGATCAAGCAAAAAAAGAGTTAAAAGCAAAAGAAAAACAAGTTCAATCAACAATAGCAAGTTTAGGTACAAAATTAAGTAGTTATATGGATGAATCTTATACAATAGATGATGAAATTAAACTTATCGAAGGAAATATTTCCTTTTATAGAAGTTTAGGGTGTAAAGATGACCAAAGTTTATCAACATGTACTAACACAGTGCCAGTTGATATTAACTTTGTATTACCCTTAAAAAGTGCTGTTATAACAGATTATTATGGATATAGAAGTAGTCCATGTTATGGATGTTCTACATTTCATAAAGGAATAGATTTAGGAGGAAATAGATTAGGAACACCAGTTTATGCAGTTGCAGCAGGTTATGTTTCTGATGTTACCACTAGATTATCGTGTGGAGGAAATGTTATAACTTTAAATCATATTGTTAATGGTAAATATTATACAACAAGATATTGGCATTTATATAAATATAATGTTAAAAAAGGTGATGTTGTAGCCAAAGGACAAAAAATAGGAGAAGTTGGTGGAGATCCATCTGTTACAACATATGACCATTGTTCGACTGGGGCACATCTTCATTTTGAAGTTGCAAACGGACATTATCTTGGATTAGCAGGTAGTCAGTCATATCAATATTATTCTACTTATTTAAATAGTATTTTTAATCCACAAGACTTAATTAATATTCCATATAGATGGTAAAAAAAATATAGGATTTCCTATATTTTTATTTTGTCTTTCTTTTAATTAAATTTCTAAATAACTTAGATTTACAATACAATTTATAAGCATTTTCTTTTATAACAAGATCAAATTCTCCAATATATTCTGTTACTTCTGCACCGTAACCTAGTTTCATTTCATTTAATCCTTTATATTTACTATCATCTGCAAAATATCCTGTTATAGCATTTAAATCAAAATATATTGCTCCTTTTTTAGCGTATTTTTCAATAATATACCATTTTGTTAAATAATTAGGATAATATAACGCATAATCAGAATTTTGACCTTCGATTAATAATTCAACACCATTTTTATCAAGTATAATCGCGGTAGCCCCAATTATTATACCACTTGGATTTTTTGCAAATAAATCAGATGCAAAGATAAGTTCTTTTTTATATGTATCAAGAAGTTTATCAGAAGTTATTTTAGTATTCATTAATTTATTTGTTATTTTATTTTCAGTACTTTTTTCTTGAATTTCTAAATTTATTTTTTCATTGTTTGTAACTTCAAGTTCATATAGTTTTTTAATATTTTGTAAATACTTTTCAGAATTTAATTTAGCAAAATATATTTCAAAATCATCACCAAATTCTTTTGCAAATGTTTGATAATATTCTAAAGTTCTTGAATGCTTTTTAGCAACAAATGTATAAAATAGTTTTATATCATTATGATTTCCCTTTATTATTTCAACCCCACGACTTTCTGCTTTTCTTATTTTATTTCTTACTTGATCGTCAAAGTTTTTAAACAATGTACTACTTGAACCAGTAACCTTTAAAATAGCATTCCAACGAGGCTTTAATGTTCCAAAAAATTTATTTTCTCCATAATAGTTATAACCAATACTTTTTAAATAGTTGGTAACATCATTATTAAAAGGACTTGGAATAATATTTCCATCTTTATCTCTTTTATTATTTATAACAAGAGGATCTATTTTTAAAAATATATATTTTTTCTTTGATAAATATCTTTTAATTAAACTTGTTACTTCTTTTACAAGTTCTTTATTATCATAATTAATTAAAAATCCTCTTGGAGCATAAGCATATTTATAACTTCCTATAATTGTTTGACTAAGCATCATTGTCGCACCAACTAAATTATTTTCATCATCTGTAAAACCAAAGTAAAAAACTTCATAATTACAAGATTTCATAATATTGGCATACATACTTGTTTGATAATATGAATGTAAAGGATGGCTGTATGAAAATTTATCAAATTGCTCTTTTGTTAACATTACTAAATTCATTTTTATCATCCTTTCTTTTTACTATATATATAATATATAATTTTTTTAGATAAAAATCAATAAAAATGTCTAATAATTCAAATAAAAAAGTGACAAACTTTATAAATTTAATGTATAATAAAAATATAGTAAGGAGAAATAAAATATGAAAATTATAGATATTAAATCAAGACAAATTTTAGATTCAAGAGGATTTCCTACCATTGAAACTGATGTTTATGTAGAAAACGGGTTTGGAAGAGCAAGTATTCCAAGTGGAGCATCAACAGGAAGTAGGGAGGCTTTAGAACTTAGAGATAATGATACATCATATATGGGTAAAAGTGTTAACAAAGCAATTAGTAATGTTTTAAATATTATAAAACCAGAACTTATTGGTAAAGATTTAACACAAGAAGAGTTAGATAGTTTTTTAATAAAATTAGATAACACTCCAAATAAAAGTAATCTTGGAGCCAACGCAATTCTTTCTGTTTCTTTAGCATATTTAAAAGCATGTAGTAATAGTAAAAACTTACCACTTTATAAATATTTAGGAAAAACTTATTCTTTACCAAGATGTATGATGAATATATTAAATGGTGGATGTCATGCGGATAATAATATTGATTTTCAAGAATTTATGATTATGCCTAATAGAAATTCTATAAAAGAACAATTACAAATAGGTAGTGAAGTCTTTCATACTTTAAAAAAGATATTAAAAGAAAAACACCTTATTACAAGTGTAGGAGATGAAGGAGGTTTTGCTCCTAATTTAAAAAGTAATGAAGAAGCATTAGATATTATTTGTATGGCTATAGAAATATCAGGTTATACTTTAGGAAAAGATGTTTCTATTGCATTAGACATCGCTGCTTCAAGTTTTTATGATAAAAAAACTAACAAATATAAAATTAACAATAAAATGTTAACAAGTGATAAATTAATTGAACTTTATTTAAAACTTATAAAAAAATATCCAATTATATCAATCGAAGATCCATTTGATGAAAATGATTTTATAGCATTTAAAAAATTTACATCACTAGTTAATATTCAAGTTGTAGGAGATGATTTATTTACAACATCAAGCGCTCTTTTACAAAAAGGAATTGATGAAAAAATGTGTAATGCAATTCTTTTAAAAGCTAACCAAATAGGAACAATAACAGAAATGATTAATACAATAAATTTAGCTAAAGAAAATAACTATAAAACAATTATTTCTCATAGAAGTGGAGAAACAGAAGATACATTTATCGCAGATTTTGCTGTAGGACTTAATTTAGGACAAATAAAAACAGGTTCAATGTCAAGAGGAGAAAGAATTTGTAAATATAATAGACTTTTAAGAATAGAAGAAGAATTAAATAATTAATAATAAATAATATTAGTAAATCATATAATTTAAATGGAATTATTAAGGAGATTATATGGAACTAGTATTATTTTTATTTTTAGCAGGATTAACTATATATTTAAGTTTTAAATTATCTTATTATGCAGATATTTTAAATAAAACATCAAATATAAGTGGTGTTTTTATCGGAGGAATTTTACTTGCAGGATTAACATCATTACCAGAGTTTGTAACATGTTTAAGTTCAATATTTTTAAATAATCCATATCTTGCAATTGGGGATATTTTAGGAAGTAATTTTTTTAATATATCTATGATGTGTCTTTTCGATATATTATTTATAAAAACAATGTTTTATAATTATACTAAAAATAGATATTATTTAATTTATCTTCTTTTAATAATAAATTATTTTATTATGTATCTATTTATGGGAGGAATATTTAATTTAGAGTTATTTAATATAGGAATACCTTCATTTATAATAATTATTAGTTATATAATTTATTTAAAAAAAGCACAAGAAAAAGATTCTAAAAAAGAAGTAATAAAAACTAAAGAACATGTTTTATTAAAGTTTTTAATCGTTGGAATATTAATGGTTATTGTAAGTATTTTTCTTACCTTAATTGTTAATATAATCGCAGATAAAAATCCTAATGTTGCTTCTAGTTTTATCGGAGCAATACTTCTTGGAATAACAACAAGTATGCCAGAAGTAATAACTTTTATAGCACTTATTAAAATGAAAAGTTTTGATCTTGCCCTTTCTGATATTATTGGTAGTAACTTATTTAATTTATTAATCTTAGCAATTGGAGATATTTTTTTAAAAAATAAAGAAATATATTACTTTGTAGATAAAGAAAGTATGTTTTTACTTGTATTTGGTTTTATTTTAACAATATTAAGTTTTTATCAAAATAATAGAAAAGTAGTTAAAAATAAATTAATATATATTGTTCCTTCTTTAATAGGAGTACTTTTATATATTTATTATATCGTAATTAATGTATAACGATAAACTTGAAAGTAATAAATATTTATGATATAATGTATCTGTCAAGGAAATCTTGAGTATAATAAAAAAGGGAAATACTTAATTTCGTATGTTGAGTACTTGCCTTAATTGTGGTAGTACTTAATCTATACTTTTTTCATAGATTGAGTACTTTTCATTTATTTTAAAACTATTACAAGAATAATAAAAAGAAATAAAAAAATAATAGATGGTTTCATAAACTTTAATATAAAAGTTATAATCTTAATAAATAGTATTTGATTTATTTTATAATATGTGGTATTATTTTCTTATGAATTAAGGAGGCATCTTATGGATACAGTATTAATCATTTTATGTATAGTAATTATCGCACTAGTTTTACTTCAAAGTGGTAAAGCAGAAGGTGCATCTCAAATTATAACAGGTGGAGCTGGAGATTTATTTAAAAATAGAAAAGAAAGAGGAAGTGAACTAATAATTAGTAACACTACTTTTATCTTAGGTATAGTATTCTTTATAATTTGTTTAGTAATATCATTTACATAAAATTGACTCATTAATAATGAGTTTTTTTAATTTTTATGATAAAATAAAAATAGGTGATAAAAATGAAAGATAAGATATTAGAAGTTTTAAAATTAACAAGAAATAATGCTTTAAATATGGAAGAAATATATAATAAAATATATCATAGTGAAATAGAAATGGATAAATTTAATTCTTTAAAAGAAGAATTAAATAAACTTCAAGAAGAACATTTAGTTTACTGTGTTAATTCTAAAAAAGGATTATATACTTTAAATCCTTTTAGGGAAGGTATTTTACATATAAGAAGAAATAAAGATGTTATTGTAACATGTGATCTAGGAGATATTAAAATAGAAAAAGCTAAAACGTATGGGGCATTAGAAGGGGATAAAGTATTAATTAGAATAACAGATTTTAACTATAGTTTAGGTAGTATAAAAGAAATAATTGAAAGAAAAGGTTTAATCGGAGAAGTTAAAACAATAAAAGGAAAAAGATTTGTTATGGCTAATAATAATTTATATATGATAGATTTACCTAAATTTATTGTTGATGGACTTCTTGTAGGAATTAAAGTAGATAAGAAAAAAATAGGTAGATATTATAAAGCAACATTAGATAGAGTTATATGTCATAAAAATGCTCCGAGAGTGGATGAATTTAAAATATTATACGATCATGGTTTTAATAATAATTATGAAGAAGAAATAAAAGAAGAATTAAAAAGTATTCCAAGTGAAGTTAGAAAAATAGATTTTATTAATCGAAAAGATTTAACAGATAAAACTATTTTTACAATTGATGGGGATGATACTAAAGATATAGATGATGCGATTAGTATTGAAAAAAAAGGTAATAACTATATTCTTGGAGTTCATATCGCAGATGTAAGTTATTATGTAAAAGAAAATTCATATATAGATAAAAGTGCAAGAGAAAAAGCAACAAGTGTATATATGCCTGGGGTTGTTTTTCCAATGTATCCAGTTTTTTTATCAAATGGGATTTGTTCTTTAAATCCAGATGTTGATAGATGTAGTATTTCTTGTGTTATGGAAATAGATAAAAATGGTAAATTAATAGATTTTGATATATTTAAAAGTGTTATTCATTCAAGAATACAAATGACTTATAAAAAAGTTAATAAAATATTAGAAGAAAATATAATAGATGATGAATATAAGTCATATGTAAATGATTTAAAATTAATGGAAGAGCTTTCTGATATATTACATAATATGCGTGTTAAAAGAGGATTACTTGATTTTGATAGAGAAGAAATAAAAATAGAAACTGATATTAATGGTAAAGTAACAAATATTTCTAAAAGAATAACAAAAACTGGAGAAAATATAATTGAAGAGTTTATGCTTATGGCTAATGAATGTGTTGCTACTTATATATATAATATGGGATTAACTAGTATTTATCGTATTCATGATATACCAAATGAAGAAAGATTAATAAAAACAATTAATGTTATTAAAAATTATGGAGAAAAACTTGATATAAAATTAAATGTTAAATCTTTTAAAGCAGTTCAAAAATTATTAGAAGAGCTTAAAAATAGTCCTAAGTATAATATATATTCTTATATGATACTTAGATGTATGGCTAAAGCAGAATATAGTAATGTTAATGAAGGACATTTTGGAATAGGAATAGATTCTTATAAAAATGAAGCATATACCCATTTTACTTCTCCGATTAGAAGATATCCTGATACAACTATTCATCGTATACTTACTAATATACTTGAGGGTAATATAGAAAAAATAGAAAGTAGTGCTTATAAAGATAATATAATTAATATAGCAACACATTCATCTTATATGGAACTTCAAGAAATTGCATGTGAGAAGGAAGCAAATAAAATGAAAATGGCAGAATATATGGAACAATTTGTTGGTAAAACTTTTGAAGGATTTATAAGTGGATTTACAATGCATGGTATGTTTGTATGTTTAGATAATTTAATCGAAGGCAGAGTAGGTTTTAATACAATGGATGACTATTATAATTATAATGAAGATTTAGAAATAATCGTAGGAGAAAAAAATAAAAAAATATATAGACTTGGCGATAAAGTAAAAGTAAAATTAGTAAAATCTTGTAAAGAAACAAGGGAAATTGACTTTGAAATAGTTACTAATAATAATAAAAGTAATAAATCAACCAATATAAATACTAAAAATGTAGAAAAGATTGCAATAAATAGAACGAATAAACATAAAAAGGTGAAAAAAGATGGAAATATTAAATAGAAAAGCTAGATTTAATTATTTTATAATTGAAGAAATAGAATGTGGAATAGAACTTTTTGGTAGTGAAGTAAAATCTATTAGAAATGGAAATTGTAATATAAAAGATAGTTATGGTGTTATTAGAAATAATGAAGTTTATCTTATAAATATGTTTATTAAAAATTATAAAGAAGCTAGTATTTTTAATAAAGAAGAAACTAGAAAAAGAAAGTTATTGTTACATAAAAAAGAAATAATTAAATTAAAAGAAAAAATAGAAAAAGAAGGATATACTTTAATTCCATTAAAAGTATATTTTAATAAAAATAAAGTTAAAGTATTATTAGGTTTATGTAAGGGTAAAAAAACTTATGATAAAAGAGAAGTATTAAAAGAAAAAGAAATAAAAAGAAAAATAGAAAGAGAAATTAAAAGTTATTAACAAATTCGTTAATAACTTTTTAATTTATAATTGCTTTTATTAAAAAAAACTTGTAAAATAGTATTAGATAATAAACGGAGAGTGTGTATATGAAAAATATAGATAAAAAAAGAAAAGTACAATTATTTATAATATTTATGATAGTAATAGCGTTATTAGCAGGTAGTGTAACATATGCTTTAATTGAATTAAATATTATTTATCGTGGAAATCAAGAAAATACTATTTCTTCTTGTAGTTTTAATATTGATATAAAAGAAAATAATCCAATTAATTTAGTAAGTACTTATCCAATGGATGATAATGAAGCTACAAAATTAGAACCATATAAATTTAGTATAACTCCTAATAGTCAAACTTGTAGTAAATTACAATATAATATAACTATTGTAAGTAATTGTGATACTTGTACTAAAACTAATGGTATTTGTAATGATAATAACTTATGTAATTGTAATGAAGGTTATCAAATAGATCCTAATTTAATAAAATATGAAATAACTAATAAAACAACAGGAGAAAAAACAGTTGGAATAAATCCATATAAAATGGGTGTAGCAGGTAGTATGGCTGTAGGTACTACGATAAACTTTGAACTTAGAATGTGGATTATAAATAGTGCTACTAATGATGATTTATATATAAAAGAAAATGGTAGTTATAAAGAAGATTCTAATGGTCTTATATTAACAAAAAACTTCTGTTCTAAAGTTAAAATAACAGGTACAGATACACCTTATTTAACTCCACCACCACCAACTGCAGTTGATACTTTAATAAAATTAACAAATAATCAAAATGATAGTGGATTATATACCATAACACATCCTGCTGATAATACACTACAAATAGGAGCAACAGAAAATATAACAGAATATAGATATCGTGGAGCAAGTCCAAAAAACTATGTAACATTTAATAATGAAACATGGAGAATACTTGGAATATTCCCAACAGATGATGGTAATGGTAATATAGAAAATAGAATAAAAATAGTAAGAAATGAAAATATTGGAAATAAATATTGGGATACTTCTGGAGAATATGGATCAAATAATTGGGCTAGACCAGCTACATTAAATACAGAACTTAACACAACATATTTAAATAGTTTGACAAGAGAAGCACAAAACATGATAGGAGATGCTAAGTATTATTTAGGAGGATATAAAGATACTACAATAACTTCAGAAGTAATGTATCAATATGAAAGAAAAACAAGTGGAAGTACATATTATTATGGAACAAACCCTAATAATTTGGTAGGAAAACTAGGACTAATGTATGCCAGTGACTATGGATATGCAGCGAGTGATGAGTGTACGCAAAACTTATATAACTATAATAATACAACGTGTACAAACAATAACTGGTTATTTAAAAGTAATAATGAGTGGATATTGCCTCAGAATGCCAGCGATAGTGGCGGTGTGTTTTATTTCTATTCAGGTGGGGGCGTGTTATGTAACTACAGGGCCGGTGGCTGGCAGTTTGCCGTTCGGCCAGGCCTATATCTAAAATCATCAGTACAAATCATCGGAGGATCAGGAACTTCAACTGATCCATATGTAATAGGTATAAATCAAAAAGATACAAGTGGAGCAAATACACCAGTACTTGCAAGTAATATGGTACCAGTATATTATGATGATTCAAAAAATGTATGGAAATGTGCTGATAAAGATAACAAAGATATTGTAACTAGATGGTATCATTATGATTACAAAATGTGGGCTAATGCAGTTACCATAAATTATAGTGATAGTTCTATAAAAAACAAATATTTTAATTCTGATGGTACATTAAAAATAAAACCAGGTGAGGAAGTATTAATGGATGATATAACAACAATGTGGGTATGGATACCAAGGTTTAATACAACTACCCCAAGTAATTATAATGGAGGAACACAAGCAAAACCAAATGCAATAGATGTAACATTTGTCAAACAAAATGAAGTAGCGCTTGATGCATTTACATTTGGAAATAAAGAGTTAAGTGGATTTTGGTATGGTAAATTTGAAATCAGTCATACAACTTTAACTTCAAGTGAAACAAATGATAATTTAGGATGCACGAATGAAACATGTAGTAGTGCCAATGGAATAATAATAAAACCTAATGTAACAAGTTTAGTAAGAAATAATGTAAGTAATTTCTTTTTTACAAGTAGGAGCATGGAACAACCCAATAATAGTTTTGGATTTGTAAGTAGTGAAGTAGATACCCATATGAGTAAAAATAATGAATGGGGAGCAGTAGCATATTTAACTCAAAGTATCTATGGAAGATGTAGTAATAGTACAACATGTACTGAAATTGGAATAAACAATAATAATAGTTATAAAACAGGATATGGAGCAAAAGCAGGAAGTAGTAGCTCTGCAACAAACGGAGCATATAATACAACACTTGGAAAAGATGCTTCAACAACTAATAATATATATGGTATATATGATATGTCTGGTGGTCGCTACGAATATGTCATGGGAGTATATAATAATGCAAAAAGTAGTTCAGGATTTAATAGTTTACCAGATAGCAAATATTATAATAATTATACAACAACTGAATATCAAGGACATGCATTGTATGGAACAAAGGGATGGTATTATGATGGCAATGATGTTCTTGACACAAGTAAGTCGTGGTATGCTCGTGGTGGAGGATATAATAATGGAGCATCTGCGGGAGTATTTAATTATTACACATATTATGGAACATCAGCATATTATTCAACTCGTTTTGTAATAACAAATGAATAATAATTAAAGATGGATTTAATATTCATCTTTTAATTTTACAAAAATTTGACATGTTCTCTTTGAAAAAAAATAAATTTAGTTTATAATAAATATAGATACTTAAGAAGGATGGTAATGATATGAAGAAAAATAATACAACAGAACAGATTTTAGAAAAGATATATAATTATTCTTTAGAAGAAATAATGGGAGAAAGATTTGGAAGATATAGTAAGTATATTATTCAAGATCGTGCTATACCTGATGTTAGAGATGGTTTAAAGCCTGTTCAAAGAAGAATACTTTATGCAATGTATATAGGTCATAATACTTATGATAAACCTTATCGTAAAAGTGCTAAAACAGTTGGAGATGTTATAGGTAGTTTCCATCCACATGGTGATACAAGTATATATGATGCAATGGTAAGACTATCTCAAGATTGGAAAATTAAAAATCCAATGATTGATATGCATGGTAACAATGGTTCAATTGATGGTGATAGTCCTGCAGCATACCGTTATACTGAAGCAAGATTATCTAAAATATCAAGTGAACTTTTAAAAGATATTGAAAAAAATACAGTTAAATTTGCTCCAAACTTTGATGATACAGTTATGGAACCAACTGTTCTTCCTGCTAAATTTCCTAATTTACTTGTAAATGGAACAACTGGTATAAGTGCAGGTTATGCTACAAATATTCCACCACATAATTTAGGAGAAATAATTGATGCTTGTATTAAAAGAATTGATAGCCCTAATTGTAGAGTAGAAACAATTTTAGATATAGTAAAAGGACCTGATTTTCCAACGGGAGGAATATGTCTTGATAAACAAGGAATAATTAATGCCTTTACAACAGGTCGTGGAAAAGTTGTTGTACGTTCTAAAATACATGAAGAAGAAAGTAAAGGTAAATTATCTTTAGTAGTAACAGAAATACCTTATGAAGTATTAAAAGTAAATATTGTAAAAAAAATCGATGAAATTAGAATAGATAAAAAACTAGATGGACTTCTTGAAGTAAGAGATGAATCAGATAAAGAAGGTCTAAGAATAGTAATAGATATTAAAAAAGATGCTAATAAAGATCTTATTTTAAATTATTTATATAAAAACACTGAACTTCAAACATCATATAACTATAATATGATAGCTATAGTTAATAGATGTCCTAAACTTTTATCATTAATTGATATAATTGATGCTTATATACTTCATTTAAAAGAAGTACTTACTAATCGTACTAAATTTGATTTAGATCATGCTAAACTACGTTTTCATATTGTGGAAGGTTTAATAAAAGCAATAAGTATACTTGATGAAGTTATTCGTGTAATTAGAGCAAGTAAAAATAAAAGTGATGCTAAAGAAAACTTAGTTAAAGAGTTTGATTTTACTATTGAACAGGCTGAAGCTATTGTAACTTTACAATTATATCGTTTAACTAATACTGATATTACTTTACTTGAAGATGAATTAAAAGATTTAAATTTAAAAATAGAAACATATAATAAAATATTAACGGAAGAAGAAGCTTTAAAATATATAATGAAAAAAGAATTAAAAGCTATTAAAGATGAATATGATGTTCCTAGAAAAACAGTAATTGAAGATCACCTTGAAGAAATAAAAATAAATGAAGAAGATATGATTACAAAAGAAGATGTTGTTGTATTAATCACTAAAGATGGTTATGTAAAAAGAACATCAAAAAGAAGTTATAATTCAAGTAATGATGAACCTTTATTAAAAGAAAATGATTATGTTTTAGGATTATATGAACTAAATACAATTGATACAGTACTTATTTTTACTAATTTAGGTAATTACTTATATTTACCAGTTCATGAAATACCTGATATTAAATGGAAAGTATTAGGTAAACATATTAGTAATATTATAAAATTAGAAGAAAATGAAAAAATAGTAAGTATTATTCCAGTAATTGATTTTAATATAAATAAAGAAGTAGTAATAGCAAGTAAACTTGGAATGATTAAAAAAACACCATTAAAGGAATTTAAAGTTAGTAGATATTCAAAAGCAATTTCATGTATGAAATTAAAAGATAATGATGAAGTAATTGATGCTAAACTTAATAACTTTAATGATATAATGATATCAACATCATCATGTTATAGTTTATGGTTTGATGAAAGTGAAATACCATCATCTGGTATAAAATCAAGTGGTGTAAAATCAATGACACTTAAAAATGATGAAGTTGTTTCAATGAATATATTTGATAAAACTTTAGAATATGTAACAATTTTTACTGATAATAAAACTGCTAAAAGAGTAAAATTAGAAGATTTTGAAAAGTCAACTCGTGCAAGAAGAGGACTTTTAATTCTTCGTGAAGTTAAAACTAATCCATATAATATTAAAAATGTCTTTATAACAAATACTAAAGCATTATTTGGACTTAGATTTAATGATTATATAGAAACAATTAAAAATACAGATTTACCTATTCTTGATAGATATAAAACAGGAACTACTATTTCAAAAGAAAAATATATTGATGTATTTGAAATACAAAAATTAATTTCAAAAGAAAAAACAGAAGAAAATAAAGAAGAAGTAGAAAGAACTGTTATAAAAGAACCAACACAAATATCATTATTAGAAATTGATGATGAACTTAGAAAAGTTGATGATATATTAAATTTATAAAACAAGTAACATTTACCTACTAAAAGCATATATTTTAGTAGGTGATTTTTATGTCTTTGGATAATTTTAAAAATTTTGTAAAAGAAAATCCTAAACTTGCTAATTTTGTAAGAAATGGTGATATGACTTGGCAAAAGTTTTATGAACTTTATGATTTATATGGGCCTTTTCATGATATATGGAATAAGTATTTAGGTATAACAACAAATGGTGTATTTTCTTTTAAAGATATGTTTAATGTTTTTAAATCATTAGATATGAATGAAGTACAAAAAGGAATTTCTTCTTTACAAAAAGGAATAGGATACGTTCAAGATTTTATTAGTAATCGTGAAACAAAAGAAAGTGATTCTAAAAAATCTTCTTATGAACCTAGACCTATTTTTAAGAATTTTGATGATTAATGAATGTAGATATTCAATATAGATTAAAATCTAATCCAAATGATATAAAATATTTAAGAGAAAAGTCCTATTGGTATAAGTTTTTAAATAGAAATAAAAATTATTTTAAACAATTTGAAGAAGAAATGAAAAAAGAATATAAATTAACTCCAGAAGATAAAATAAATAAAATGGCTAATAGTATTAATATGTTGTCAAAATTTATAGATATATTACAATAATATCTATTTTTTTTTATATTTTTATTGTATAATAAATTTATAAGATAAAGGTGTGTGTAATATGAATAATAAAGGAATGGCAATAACAACAGTTATTTATTCAATAATTCTTCTTTTATCACTTTGTATGTTTTTAGCACTTGGAATATTAAGAAGTGAATATACAAATGATAAACAATATATATTAGATTTAAGAGAAGAATTAAATGATTGGTTAAAAGGTGATGAAGAAAGCTATGGTGTTGATAAAATTATTAAACAAACTGGTAATAAAGATAATAGTGGGTTGTATACAATAACACATCCTGCTGATAGCACACTTCAAATAGGAAATGATAAAGATATAACAGAATATAGATATCGTGGAGCAA
>OHBM01000148.1_pt1 | contig 53963 bp, 50 predicted proteins | sample 1577251 | NCBI WGS metagenome assembly OHBM01 (sample SAMEA3541557, study PRJEB24748) | human gut metagenome | biome: human gut; feature: human-associated habitat; material: faeces | place: China | collected 2012 | reverse complement strand
CGTCCCAGATTTCGCCTTTTACCCCGTCAAGGTTTATATTCTTAAATACCGGGAAGCCGTCGGTCGTTTTCCAAACATTTTCCCAGTCGAGCTTAGGCATATTGGTTTCGGCAGCCGCACCCTTCATATTTTCGAGTGTGCAAACCTCTGTGTTATAATCCGTATCATCTATGGCAGAATAGCAGTTTTCCATATTAATCGTACCAGGATGCTTACCGAATTTGTCACTCGCAAAAGTATTTGTAACAGTAATCGTGCTTCTCCATGAATTTGCCAGTACAGCACCAACACCGCTTGATGGATTGCTCAAAGTTGCCAATACCGCACAATCAGATACGGTGTAGGTTCCCGTTCCCCAACCCATAAGTCCGCCTGCGGATTCATTTGAGCTCGTATCTCCGCTTATAACCGTAACATCCTCATGAATATAGCACTTTGAAATTGTTATATTTCCGCTTGCAAATCCGATAAGAGCCGCAATACCGTAGCTTGTTGATTCCAAATGGCTGTCGGCAATATGCAGATTTTTAACCGTTGCGCCGTTTGTAGTTGCCGGTATAAGACCGAGAAGTCTTTCATCACCCTTATAGTAAATTCCGCTTACGGTGTGACTGTCACCGTCAAGTGTGCCCTGAAATCCGATATTGCTGACATCAGTGCGGGTGTACCACGCTCTCGGATTGTTGTCCTTCCAGGCAGAATCAGAGGTGTCGTTAAGGTAAATATCTCCGGTGAGCTTATAGAATTTACCGGCGGTATCGTTTCCGTCATTCACCATTTTGGCAAGCTCGGAACCATTTGAAATCAAATAAGGCTCATCTAATGTTCCCTTACCGCCGGCATAGCTGTCGGCAATTGTGCCGTCCCACACACCGGACGCAGCCGCTGCGGGAACTGCTGCGGCTGTAATAACCGCCGATAGGAGCATTGCAAAAGTCAGGATAAATGCCAAGGTCTTTTTAAGTTTTGGAAATTCGCTGTTTTTCATTTTTATAACTCCTTTTCGTGAATTTATTTATACCGGATGTAAAATCGCGGTCAAATACTATTTTGCGAGGTAAAGTGTGCTCTTGCCGTCGTTTTTCTGATAAAGGCGTACCCAGTCCACATCATATTCAACCGGAAGATCCGCCGCATAGATCTCGCAGCCGTCATACGGCTTGAAGGAACTTGACTGCGTGAACAAATGGTTGTTCAGTATCAGGTGGAGCTGCGTGTTGAAGCCGTTCATGCCCGAAGCCCCATCATCGAAATTCTTTGTTATATCATAGGTGTAGTACTTCTTGCCGTCTATATACATTGACATCTCGGTGGGAGTCCACTCAAAGCCGTAAAGGTGATACTCATTGTTGAGGTCTGCGGAATCGAAGGTGTATTTTTCGTTTTCGTCGTTCCACATGGTGTGGTCGCCGTCACCGTACCATTTATGTACGTTCGGTGCAAGGGTATCGGTGCTTGAGAATACCTCGAAAATATCAATCTCTATTGAGTAATCGTCAATGGTGTATATGCGCTGCTTGCCGTCGGGTCCTAAAGAGCCGTAGCTTGAAGTCCAGAAGGAGGGCCACGCACCGCGGACGAACGGAACCCGCGCGCGCATTTCCATATAGCCGTATTTCCAGCTCATAGTATCGTAGGTTGTAACCGACCAGGGCGCCGCAAACTCTATTCCGGCACGCTTAGGATCCCAGTGCCTTAAAGCGAACATTTTCATTACGCCGTTTTCAACGCGGGTGGTATGGTCGGTGTTATCAAGCATAAGCTCTGCGGTTGCCGCCATTTTTGTAGCTCTGCTCCAAAGTTTTGTATCAAGCGCTGTTCCCTCGAACTCATCGCCCCATACATATGTATAGCCAAGCTTTGTCGCCGTGAAATCGGAGCTTACCGAGAATGTAAAGGCGCTGCCTTTTTTGTACTTTATGCGGGTATATGTCTGAACGGCTGCTTTTACGGTTGCGTCATGCCCGCCGCCGAATATGAGCTTTTTGCCTTGTACCCTTACGAAATACTCGCCGTCCTTTGCGGAATATTTATAGCGCTTTGTGCTGCCTATAATTATTTCCTTATCCTTTGCGGCGGTATCGTCCGTTACGATTTTAAGAGTGACCGAAGCGTTTTTGGCGAAATACTGCTTTATTGTCTCCGCCGTGCGCTCCGCGTTTTTATTACCTTTAGGGATAACTATTACATAGCCTTCCGGTCCGCTCCAGGAAACGGTTTTGTAATTTATAACCGAGCTTGAGCCATCGGATTTTCCGCTGCCCGAATCGGTCGGGATGGTGCGGTCGGTATGATACCCGTTATCCGAGTCGGAGCTTGTTATATCGTCCGACAGATTGCTGCGGCTGCCCGTACCGGAGGTATTATCCGAAGAAACATCCGAGCTTTGATCGGACGAATCCGAGGAATCCGAAGAAACGGAGTCTGTGCCCGAATTTTGCGAGGAATTTGGTTTTTTTGAGCCGGTATCTGTTTTTGTTTTTTCCTTACAGCCTGCAGAAGCGAAAAGCATGACCGCGCAAAGCAACAGTGCTGCAAACCTTTTTCTTGGATACATGGTATCCTGCCCCCTGACTTATGTTTTTTGGTTATGCGTTACATTTACCGAATGAAAAATCAAACGCCCTGTTCCCTATTACGCGTATATATGTATAGGTACAATAGTCAAAAAAGCTGATTAAACATTCGATTTTATTTGCAAATTTATTATAGCACATAATCATACGCCTTGCAATGTGATAAATTGACGATTAGATGTGAAAAATTAAAATTCCTTGTTATTTATTTACAAATAAATGGAATAAATTAAATGTGCTTTACGCATTTTATACTATATAAGGGTCTTATGTAAGATTTTCCACCTTGCAATTTACTCATAATTTGCTATAATTTAACTTAGATATTATATAAAAGGTGATGAAGTATGAACAATGAGCATATAAATTCATTTCCGTTTAATCCAACTGAGTTTCCTTTTAACATAGAAATTTCAGGAATTTCCAACTGTGACGAAGAATACACGGTTTACAGAGAGAAAAGCTACTGCTATATTTTGGAATATATTTATGAGGGCTCGGGCACGCTTATATGCAACGGGCGCGAGTACAAGGTCGGCAAGGGTGACGCATATCTGCTGCCCAAGGGCAGCAACCACCGCTATTATCCCGATAAAACGTGGGATAAAATATGGTTCAACATTGACGGAATACTTGTTTCAAATCTCATATTTGCCTATGGGCTTGAAAATACCATTGTTTTTAAAAACTTCAACCGCAAAAAGCTGTTTGAAGATTTATTTGAAATTACAAATTCAAAAAAAACAAATGCCGAAATAATGCTTCTCGCGTCAATTCAGTTTCACATTATAATTCAGGAAATGTACAATTCATTACAGAGAATTGCCACAAACAGTAATGTGAATAAAATTAAAAAAATGCTTGACGACAATATTTACGAAAAGGATATTTCACTCAAAGCAATAGCCGATAATCTTTGCATTTCACAGGCGCAGATAATAAATATTTTCAAGCGCACGTTTAATATGACGCCCTACCAGTATTTTTCAAAAAAGCGCATTGAAATTGCCGCCTCGCTGCTTCTCAATTCAGATACGCCTATAAAGGAAATAGCGGCGCTGCTGAACTATTCCGACCAGCCTTATTTTTCAAACGCGTTCAAAAAAATTATGGGAATATCACCCGAAAAATACCGAAAGATGAACGTAAACAGTGATATTACCAAATCTAATATTAACAATAAAATCCTTATGGAGCAAGCGGAAAATCTTCCCTTTGCGCTTAAGGTTGACAGACACTGAACTTAAACTCAGAAAGCGAGCTCCATTATTATGATTAAATTTTCCCCCGAGAATAAAACATTTTACCTTAACACAAAAAATTCAAGCTATATTATCAACATTCTGGATAACGGTCTGCTCTGCCATAAATATTACGGCGCTTCTGTCGCCGAGGATAATATGGAATACTACAATCTTTTTGCAAAGCACGAGTACACGCCCAATATGATTTTAAACGGCTATACGTTTTCAAAGGATAATCTGCCGCAGGAATACCCCGTATTCGGGCGGGGAGATTTTCGCAGCCCCGCGGTTTGTGTTGAGCGGCCCGACGGCAGGTGTGTAAACGACCTTATATATAAAAGCCATGAAATAACCACAGGCGTGCCGAAAATTGAGGGGCTGCCGTATTTCAATAAAAACACCGAGGGTGTATCAACCCTAAAAATTGTTCTTGCCGACTGTGTTTCCGGCTTTGAAAGCGCCCTTTTCTATTCGGTTTTTGAAAATGAAGACGCAATTACAAGGCACACCGTAATTACAAACACAACGGATAAAGGCTTAAAGCTCCGCTCGGCGGACAGTCTTTCGGTAGATTTTGAGGCTAAGGAATTTGACTTTTTAACGCTGCGCGGCGCCTGGGCAAGAGAGCGGCATATAAACCGACGTTCCCTCAGCTACGGCACCACATCTATTGAAAGCCGGCGGGGTTCATCCGGTCACCAGCATAATCCGTTTGCCGCGCTTATATCGCGCAATACAACCGAAGAAAGCGGCGAGGCTTACGGCTTTGCGCTTGTTTACAGCGGTAATTTCAGAATTTCAGCCGAGGTTGACCAATTTTCTTCAACCCGACTGCAAATGGGCATAAACCCGAACGGCTTTACATATGTTTTATCGCCCGGGGAAAGCTTTACTACCCCGCAGGCGGTTTCGGTATACAGTAATTCGGGGCTTTGCGGAATGTCGCACAGCTTTCACAATATGTGCAAAAATCACCTTGGAAGATCAGCCGAGAAAGCCGTAAAGCACCCGATAATTATTAACAGCTGGGAGGCTATGTATTTTGATATTACCGAAAAGCGCATAGAAAACCTTGTGCGCAGCTGCCGCGGCCTCGGAATTGATACATTTGTTTTGGATGACGGCTGGTTCGGCTGCAGAAAAAGCGATAATTCCTCGCTCGGGGATTGGTATATTGATAAAAACAAGTTCCCTAACGGGCTTAAAAATATCATAAGCATATGCAAAGAAAACGGAATGAGTTTCGGAATATGGTTTGAGCCTGAAATGATTTCGGAAAACAGCGAGCTTTACCGCCGCCACCCCGATTGGTGTATTCACACACCCGGCTGCGCCCCCATAGAAAGCCGCAGCCAGCTTGTGCTCGATATGGCGCGCAGCGAGGTTGTGGACTGCATTTACAACCAGCTTGCTGCCCTGCTTAATGAATATGATATAACCTATGTTAAATGGGATATGAACCGTAATATTACCGATAACGGCTCTGCCTCGCTTTCGGCGGACGCGCAGGGTGAGCACGCGCACAGATATATTTTAGGCGTTTACAGCCTTATGGACCGCCTTACAAAGGCTTTTCCCGATGTTCTTTTTGAAGGGTGCGCGGGCGGCGGCGGGCGGTTTGACTTCGGTATTCTTTACTATATGCCCCAAATTTGGACAAGTGATGATACCGACGCCGTGGAACGGCTGAAAATTCAATACGGCACCAGTATGGTCTACCCGGTATCGGCTATGACCGCCCATGTTTCCGCCTGCCCTAATCACCAAACGGGGCGAATTACACCGTTTAAAACAAGGGGCGATATTGCTCAAATTTGCAATTTCGGCTATGAGCTTGACGCAAGCAAGCTATCAAGCGACGAAACCGAACAAATAAAAGAGCAAATCAAGCTTCACAGAAAAATTGAGCCTATGATTTACAACGGGGATTTCTACCGCCTTATAAGCCCCTTTGAAAGTGATTGCTGCTGCTGGCAAATTGCGGCGCAGGATAAAAAAAACTCGGCAGTTGTATTTGCCGCGCAAAAGGCAACGCCCAACAGCGGCGGCTTTTATATAAAATTGCGCGGTCTTGACCCCGAAAGTATATACACCGTTTCGCCTATGAACATAAAGCTGCACGGCAAAACGCTTATGAATGCCGGGCTACCCATAACCAAGGAATATTTTGATTTTAACACCGCAATTTTTGAACTGACAGCCGAATAGATAAAAAGCAGCAGCCATAAACGGATAAAAACCGTTTATGGCTGCTGTTTTTTAATAAATTAAATATTTTCCGCTGTCATTATAGCGTCTTTTCCGGGGCCTACGTTAAATTTATAGGCTATGCTTCTGTTTACCGAAAACACATCTATGCAGGTTTCTCTTTCGGTCCCCTCGGTGCGGTCGGTCATAAGCACCCACGGCAAATTTTTATCTTCGCCCGACTCGCCGCAGCCGCCCCACGCATTTTCGCAACCGGTTGCCACCTGCCACAAATCAATATCCTTACTGTAATGCACCAGCTCGGCGTGTTGGTGCCCGAAATTATAAAGCAATATTTTACCGTTTTTAATATTGCCGAAATCCCTGTTTACACAAATTTTTCCGCCGTTTAAATCGGTATAATCAAATGAAATTGCACCGCGTTCTTTAAACGCCTTGAAAATCTTCCTCAAGTTTTCGCCGTTTTTACAGTTGCAGCTTGTGTCATTTTCAATTCCCATATGGGATATTATTATGTAATCCCAATCCTCCGGCGCGCACAGCGCCTGCCCGCACAGCCAGTCAAGCTGTTCATTGGTATACCAAAAGCGCGGAAGTCGGTTTACATTTTCCGTAACCGTGCCGTTTTCATCAAACGGTTTGCGCATATCCATAGTATCAAGCACTATCACACGGGTCTTTTTTCGGTTTAAGTCGTAATAAAAATATTTTGAAAATTCGTAGCTTTTATCGTGAACGCAATTTTTTGCAAAGGGGTAATTACCCAGTACCTTTTCTTTCCAATCCTTATCGCTTATAAGCCATTCAAGACGAATTTCGGGCACATCGGGATTTAAAATCTGAAAGCCGTTATCATCGTGATTTCCAAAGGCAATTATAACGGGCTTTGTGCAATTCCGCAGCGGGCTGAGCGTGCGGTTAATTGTATCAATTACCGCCTGTTTTCCCTTTATGCTGTATGAATTTATAATATCGCCGCCTATAGCCAGAAAATCAATATTATCGTTGTTTTCGGCGAAGTTAACCGCTGCTTTAAGGTGACTTATTGTTTTTTCAATTCGGTTTTCAACTGCCGCTGCATCCTCAAATACCTTTAATTCGCCATTTGAATTTTTGCGAAGATATTCGTCAGCGTGAATATCGGCACAGAAAACATAATTAACGGCATCGGAGCCTACGCGGTTTATCTGCCCGTTTATTTCGTCAAACCGCTCCATTACGGTGTAATTCATACTTATTCTCCCTTGCAAATAAGATTATGTGTTTGCATTGCAATTATAGCATATATAAATTTTACGCGCAATGTAAATAATTACAGATATGCTGTGAAAAATTAAAGCCTTCCGCTTGTCAGGGCTTGCGCCGAAACAGCCGGAAGACTTTATATATATACTACCGTTAAATCTTTTTATCGCTTGTAAGCACGGTTTTGCCGCCCATATAAGGTCTTAAAGCCTCGGGAATCAAAACGCTGTAATGCTCGCCGTCAAAACGGAGATTGTTTTCAAGGAAAGCTATGAGCATACGCGGCGGGGCTACAACCGTGTTGTTAAGGGTGTGGGCAAGGTATTTTTTACCGTCCGCGCCCTTTACTCTTATGCCCAATCTTCTTGCCTGCGCGTCGCCGAGGTTAGAGCAGGAGCATACCTCAAAATACTTCTGCTGCTTAGGCGACCACGCCTCAACATCGTAAGACTTCACCTTTAAATCCGCAAGGTCGCCGGTGCAACATTCAAGGGTTCTTACGGGTATATCCATACTGCGGAAAAGCTCTACCGAGTAGCTCCACATTTTGTTGAACCAATCCATGCTTTCCTCGGGGCGGCAAATAACTATCATTTCCTGCTTTTCAAACTGGTGTATACGGTAAATGCCGCGCTCCTCAATGCCGTGCGCGCCCTTTTCCTTACGGAAGCAGGGTGAATAGCTTGTAAGGGTTAAGGGCAGCTTTTCCTCAGGGGTAATGCTGTCTATGAACTTGCCTATCATAGAATGCTCAGATGTACCTATAAGGTAAAGGTCCTCGCCCTCTATTTTATACATCATAGCGTCCATTTCTTCAAAGCTCATAACGCCGGTAACTACCTTACTTCTTATCATATAAGGCGGTATGCAGTAGGTAAAGCCCTTGTCTATCATAAAATCGCGCGCATACGCCAGCACCGCCGAGTGCAGGCGCGCAATGTCGCCCATAAGGTAATAAAAGCCCTCGCCCGCAACCTTGCCGGCAGCGTCCTTATCAATGCCGTCAAAAAGCTGCATAATATCGGTATGGTACGGAATTTCAAAATCGGGGTGAGACTGCTCACCGAACTGCTTAACCTCCACATTTTCGCTGTCGTCCTTACCCACAGGCACGCTCGCGTCCACTATATTCGGTATTTTCATCTGTATTTCGGTAACCTTTTTTTGCAGCTCGTCCTCTTTTTCTTCAAGGGCTTTAAGCTCCTCTGCCTGCTCGTTTACAAGGCGCTTCATTTCTTCCGCCTCGTCACGCTTGCCCTGCGCCATTAAAGCGCCTATCTGCTTGCTTACCTTGTTGCGGTTGGCGCGCAGGTCGTTAGCGCGGTTGTTGGCAGCGCATTTTTCGCCGTAAAGCGAAATAATTTCGTCAACAAGCGGCAGCTTTTTATCTTCAAACTTCTTTTTAATGTTTTCTTTAACAATATCCGGATTTTCGCAAATAAATTTAATATCCAGCATTTTTATTCCTCCGTCAGACCATAATCTTTTTTTAGTATAACACAACTGCCTTTTTCTGTCAAATTTTTTAAGCGAAAGTTTTTCAGAAAAAAAGATTTTTATTTTTTATTTTTTAAAAAAACTCTTGCAAAACAAAATAATATATGGTAATATAGTGTTAATCGTTCTTTGGGGCATTAGCTCAGCTGGGAGAGCGCTACACTGGCAGTGTAGAGGTCAGCGGTTCGATCCCGCTATGCTCCACCAAAGGTCTGCAAATCTCATTAAGGGTTTGCAGGCCTTTATTTTTTGCCGTTTGCTTTATTAACTAATAAAATACTTGCAATATAAAATCAGCCGTTGTATAATAAAATGTAATTACCTTGTAAGTGATTGCAAATATATTAAAAAACGGGGTATATGAATTATGGTTAAGGCTGTTGTAGGTGCAAACTGGGGCGACGAGGGCAAGGGTAAAATTACCGATATGTTAGCCGGAAACGCCGATTTTGTCGTTCGTTTTCAGGGCGGCGCCAACGCGGGTCACACTATAAAAAACAAGTACGGCAAGTTTGCGCTGCACACTCTGCCCTCGGGCGTTTTTAACGAGGGTGTTACAAACTGCATAGGCAACGGTGTTGCGCTTGATGTTGACAAGCTGTTAGAGGAATATAACAGCATAGTTGAAAAGGGCGTTCCCGCACCTAAGCTCGTAATTTCCGAGCGCTGCCAAATGGTTATGCCGTATCACGTGCTTTTTGACGTTTACGAGGAAGAGCGCCTCGGCAAGGCGAGCTTCGGCTCTACAAAATCGGGTATTGCGCCGTTTTATTCGGATAAATACGCAAAGATAGGCTTTCAGGTGTGCGAGCTTTTCGATGAAAAGGCGCTGAGAGAAAAGCTTGAGCGCGTGCTTGAGGTTAAAAACGTTTTGATTGAAAACCTCTACCATAAGGAAAAGCTTTCGGCGGACGATATTTTCAATAAAATGATGGAATGGAAAAAAGGCATTGCGCCTCTTGTAGGCGATGTTCGCAAAATGCTTTACGAGGCTGATAAAGCGGGCAAAACTATACTGCTTGAAGGGCAGCTCGGCACTATGAAGGATACCGACCACGGCATTTACCCCATGGTTACGTCTTCAAACACCTTGGCAGGCTACGGCGCTGTGGGCGCGGGTCTTCCGCCCTATGCAATTAAAGAAATTTACACCGTTATAAAGGCTTATTCATCGGCAGTGGGCGCGGGCGCGTTTGTCAGCGAGATATTCGGGGACGAGGCGCAGCAGCTGCGCGACCACGGCGGCGACGGCGGCGAATACGGCGCTACCACGGGCAGACCGCGCAGAATGGGCTGGTTTGACTGTGTAGCCACCAAATACGGCTGCGAGGTCCAGGGCACGACCCATGCAGTGCTTACGGTTGTTGACGCGCTTTCTTACCTTGATGAGATTAAGGTATGCACCGGCTATGAAATTGACGGCAAGGTAACAAAGGACTTCCCTGTTACGGGTCTTCTTGAAAAGGCAAAGCCTGTGCTTACCACCCTGCCCGGCTGGAAATGCGATATAACCGGAATTACCGAATATAACAAGCTGCCCGAAAACTGCCGCAAATATATTGAATTTATAGAGCAGGAAATTGGTTTTAAAATACATATGGTAAGCAACGGACCTGCGCGCGAAAACATTATTATTAAGGAATAATCAGGGAGAATACCATGAATTTTACCCCAATTGATAATAACGGAACGGTAGACGGCTTTTGCCTTATAAAAAGTCTTGATAGAAAGACCTCTTCAAAAGGCGATACTTACCTTGATATGACCCTATCGGACGCGGGAGGCGAAATAAACGCAAAGCTCTGGCGGTATAACCCCGCCGTTCACGGAGAATATGAAATAAACGAGCTTGTGAAAATTCGCGGCGTAATTTCGCAGTACAACGGTAACGACCAGTTGAAAATTGACCGCATACGCAAAATAACCCCCGAGGATAACGTTAAAGTAGGCGATTTTGTGAAATCCTCGGATTATTCGGGCGAGCAGATGTATGACGAACTGTACAGAATAGCCGACAGCTTTGAAGATAAAGAGCTTAAAGCGGTAGTTACCGCTATTTTAGCCGACAATCGCTTAGCGCTGCTTTACTGGCCTGCGGCGTTTAAGCTGCACCACGCCCTGCGCGGCGGGTTGCTTATGCATTCGTTATCAATAGTAAGGCTGGCAGAGGGCGTTTGCAGGGTCTACCCGTTTGTTGACAGGGAGCTTTTACTGGCGGGCGCAATTTTGCACGATATTGCAAAGCTTTCGGAATTTACCGTTGCCGATACGGGAATTGCCACCGGCTACTCAAACGAGGGCAACCTGCTCGGTCACTTGGCAATGGGCGCTATGGTAATTGATAAATATGCGGAAAAGCTCGGTATAAGCCGCAAAACGGCAATGCTGCTTGAGCATATGGTGCTTTCTCACCACGGCGAGCCGGAGTTCGGCGCGGCGGTAAGACCTATGTTTATTGAGGCGGAGCTTTTAAGCGAGCTTGACCTTATGGATTCGCGCGTTTTTGAAATGCGCGAGGCGGTTGCCGCAACCAAGCCCGAGGATTTTTCATCGCGGCTTTGGGCGCTTGATAACCGCAAGCTTTTCAATCACTCCCGCACGGAGCTTGAAAACGGTGTTAAGCTGTTCTGATAAAAGAACATAAAAAAGCACATAATATATTAAAAACGAAAGGAAGAATAAAAAATGAAAATCACAAAGGATATGCTTATAGGCGAGGTACTTGATATTGACAGCAGCGCGGCTGAATATTTCTTTGAAATAGGTATGCACTGCCTCGGCTGCCCTGCTTCGCGCGGCGAAAGCATTGAGCAGGCGTGCGAGGTTCACGGAACCGACTGCGACGCTTTGCTTGAAAAGCTTAACCGTCACTTTGAAAATAAATAATGGCGCTGAGTTTACGGCTCGCGCTTATCTCCGCCCTCGTGCCGCACGGCGCGAGGGTGTGCGATATAGGGACAGACCACGGCTATTTACCCATTGAGCTTATAAAGCGTGGGGATATTAAAAGCGTTATTGCAACCGATATCCGCGAAAAACCGCTTGCCAATGCCGAGAAAAACATTAAGGCGGCGGGCGTAGGCGGTATAACACTGCGCCTGTGCGACGGGCTTGAGGGTATAGCGCAGGCTGAAGTTGATACTATAATAACAGCGGGTATGGGCGGCGAGGTTATAGCCTCAATACTGGCGCGTTCGCCCCTCCCCACCGCCGCGCCCGCGCCGCTGCTTATTATGCAGCCCACCACCTCGCCCGAATTTTTAAGGCGTTTTTTATGCGAAAACAGCTTTGTAATTATAAACGATACCGCGCTCTGCGAAAACGCAAAGCTATATTCTGTAATTACGGCGCGGTATACGGGCGAAAAATACAGCTGCGGTGAAGAATTTTACTACTGCGGAAAGGTAGACCCGCAAACAGAAGACGGCGCAAAATACATAGAAAAGCAATATTTGCGGCTTAAAAAATGCGCCGACGCGCTTGAAAACATTCCCGAAAAACGGGAAGAATACAAGCGCCTTGCGGAAATTTCCGCCGCGCTTAAAAAGAAACTTACGGAGAACCGAAATGGCATTTGACGGAGCATTTTTACACAAAACGGTAACTGAATTACAGGCTGCCGAAAATACGTTTGTAGATAAAATATACCAGCCCTCAAAGGACGAGCTGGTCTTTTTGCTGCGCAAAAGCGGATTTTGCAAAAAACTCCTTATAAACGTGCGCCCGGGGGCTGCGCGTATTCAGTTCACCGAAACCAAATATGAAAACCCCGCCGTGCCGCCTATGTTTTGTATGCTTATACGCAAATATCTCTCATCGGCGCGGCTTTTAAAAGTGACCCAGCCCGGCTTTGAAAGAATAGCCGAGCTTACTTTTTCCTATACAAACGAAATGGGCGATATTGCCGAAATTCGCCTTGCGGCGGAGTTTATAGGCAACAAGACAAATATTGTGCTGATAAATGAAAACGGCAAGATAATTGACGCGCTGCGCCACTCAGACCCCGAATCGGGCGGCAGAATGATACTGCCGGGCGCTGCCTACACCTACCCCGAGCAGCGGCACAAGCTTGACCCGCTGGATACCGCGATTGAGAGAATTATTGAAACCGCCGAAAAATCGGGCGGCGAGCTTTCCTCTGCGCTGCTTAACACGGTTGACGGATTTTCACCCCTATTATGCCGCGAGGCGGCATTTAAAGCCGAGCTTTCGGGCAATCTTACCGCCGCGCTCGGTGAAATTATATCCGATTTAAAAAACGGCGGCACTCCCCTGCTGCTTATAAAAAGCGACGGCACACCGCAGGATTTCAGTTTTACCGATATTTCGCAATACGGCAATTTGTTTGAGAAAAAGGTGTTCCAAAGCTACTCGCAGCTGCTTGAAGAATTTTATTCGGCGCGCGATACCGCCGACCGAATGAAGCACGCCGCGGGGGATATTGTAAAGCTTGTAAACAACCTGAAAGCGCGCACCGAAAAAAAACTTGCTTTGCGTATGCAGGAACTTAAAAGCTGCGAAAACCGCGAGCAGCTGCGAATTTACGGCGAGCTTTTAAAGGCTAATCTTTACAAAGCCGTGTCGGGAGCAAATTTTATTGAGGTTGAGAATTACTATAACGATATGAAGCAGATTCGTATTCCGCTTGACCCAGCGCTCTCCCCGCAGAAAAACGCCGCGAAATATTTTAAGGACTATAAAAAAAGCCACACGGCAGAGCAGACCTTAACAGAGCTTACGCGGCGCGACGAACAGGAACTTATTTACTTTGACTCGGTGCTTGAAAGCATATCCCGCAGCCGCACCAAGGCAGAAATTGCCGAAATTCGCGAGGAACTGACCGCAGGCGGGTATTTAAAAGCACCCGCGTCTAAGCCGAAAAAAGCGCAGGCGCCCGTGCTGCGGGAATATAAATCTGCCGAGGGGTACAGAATAATCGTAGGCAAAAACAACCGCCAGAACGACTATATTACCACCACCCTCGCCGCCAAAAACGATTTGTGGTTTCATACCAAGAATATTCCCGGCTCGCATGTGGTTGTAATGTGCGGCGGCAAAGAGGTATCGGACGAAACGCTGATTTACGCCGCAACGCTCGCCGCCGAAAACTCGGGCGCCGCCGCGGGCGCGCAGGTGCCTGTTGATTACACGCCCGTAAAATTTGTAAAAAAGCCGAACGGCGCAAAGCCCGGAATGGTTATTTACACTACAAACAAAACGCTTTACGTAACGCCGAATAACGGGGGTAAATTATGAATATCGGGGTATCTACCGCTTCCTTTTATCCGCTTGAAACCGAGGAAGCATTAGAGCAGCTCGGAAAAGCGGGGGTAAAATATACCGAAATATTTTTCAATGCGCTCTCTGAATTAAAGCCCGCTTTTATAGATATACTTGAAGATATTTTGGATAATTACGGTATAAAGGTAACCTCGGTGCACCCCACAATGTCGCTTGCGGAATCGTTTATGATTTTTTCAAACTACGAGCGCCGCTATTACGAGGCTGAGGAGCAATACCGCCGCTACTCTGAAATTGCGGCGCGTTTCGGCGCGAAATACATTATAATGCACGGCGGCAAGCCTAACGGGCTCACTACCGATGAGGAGTACTGCGAGCGCTATATGCGCCTAAAAGACGTAACGCGGGAAAACGGCGTTACGGTTTTGCAGGAGAACGTGGTGCGCTACCGCGCGGGAGATATTGAGTTTTTGCGCTCTATGCGGGATATTTTAGGCGATGAGGCGGAGTTTTGCATTGATTTAAAGCAATCGCTGCGCTGCGGGTATGACCCATACACGCTTATAAATGAATTTTCTGAAAATATAAAGCACTACCATATAAGCGACCACTCGGTAGCCTCCGACTGCCTTCTGCCCGGTAACGGCGGCTTTGATTTTGCAGAGTTTTTCAAAACGCTTAAAAACACAGGCTACCGCGGCGCGGCGGTAATTGAAGTCTACAATAACGCATATAAAGAATATGGGGAAGTATTCCGCTCATACCGCGCGCTTAAAGAGTTATCCGAAACCTGTTCTTGACAAATAAAAGGATTTGTGTTAATATCTTAATAATCTGAGGGAGTAGTGGTGCGCATAAAGCGCGTTGCAAGTCGACATATCGGCATTTATTGCCCGGCTTGTATTAAATAACGAGACTCGGTGCCGCGCGGCACACGGGTCTTTTTTTATCGGGGGGTAAATTTTATGAGTATTATTGAGCTTTTTTTAATTGCGGTAGGTCTTTCTATGGACGCGTTTGCCGTTTCGGTATGTAAGGGGCTGTCCACGCAGCAGCTGAAACCGAAGCATTATTTAATAATCGGGGCGTGGTTCGGCGGCTTTCAGGCGCTAATGCCCACTATCGGTTACCTTTTAGGCTCAACCTTTGAAAAATATATAACAAGGTACGACCACTGGGTGGCATTTGTTCTGCTCTCGTTTATAGGAGGAAATATGCTTAAAGAGGGCTTTTCAAAGAATACCGAAACTACCGATTCATCGTTCAGCGTATCTGCAATGGCGGTGCTGGCGGTTGCCACGAGTATTGACGCGCTCGCTGTAGGCATAACCTTTGCGCTGCTGCCAGATGTTAATATTATAGCCGCAGTGTGCTTTATAGGCGCCATAACCTTTATTATATCGGGCATAGGGCTTAAGGTCGGCAATGTTTTCGGGCTGAAATACAAAAACAAGGCGGAAATTGCAGGCGGAATAATACTTATTTTAATCGGTATAAAAATACTGCTTGAGCATTTAGGCGTTATAAATTTTTAAAGTAAAATGCTTTCAAGCGCCGAAACGCTTTCGGCTATAGCGTCAGCTCCCGCGTTTTCAAGCTCTTTTCTGCTGCCGAAACCGTAAAGCACGCCTACAGACGCTATTCCGTTGAGCCGAGCCCCCTCAATATCGTGAAAACGGTCGCCCACCATAACGGCGGCCGTTTTGTTTTTTATGCCGCAGGTATTTATTACGTATTCTATTACCTGATATTTTTCATTGCGCGTGTCGTCAAAGCTTGCGCCCCCTATAAAATAAAAATATTTTGATAAACCGTAATACTCCAAAATAATTTTTGCGAATTTCTCGGGCTTCGAGGTTGCAAGCACTGCTTTCTTCCCCGCGCCTTGCAGCTTTTCAAGCAGTGCGGGTATTCCGGGGTACACCTCGCAATCGAGCACGCCCTTAACGTGGTAGTATTCGCGGTAGTATTCAACCGCCTTTTCCGCCATCTCATCGTTCAGCCCGCAAAACTCTGAAAAGCCCGTTTTAAGCGGCGGGCCTATAAAGCGGCAAAGCGTTTTATGGGGCGGTATTTTCTCGCCCATTTTTTCAAGGGCGTATTTCACCGAATCGGTAATTCCCTTTGCCGAATCGGTTATAGTTCCGTCTAAATCGAAAAGTATATATTTAAAGTCTTTCATCTTATCACCTGCTCCATTTTAGCATATTTTTAACCAAAATTAAAGAATAAGAAAAAAATTTACTTTCAGGACTTAATTTATTATTGACTGGCGCGCATTTTAGTAGTATTCTTAAATACGTAAAAAATATAGGAGGTACTATAAAAATGTTTAAATCAGAATACTTAAACAGAGTATACGAAGGCGTTGAAAAGCGCAGCCCGGGCGAAAAGGAATTTTTGCAGGCTGTGCGCGAGGTTTTAGGCTCGCTGGAGCCGGTTGTAGCCGCTAACCCGAAGCTAGAGGAAAACGGCGTGCTTGAAAGAATAGTTGAGCCGGAAAGACAGATTTTTTTCCGTGTTTCCTGGGTTGACGATAACGGCAAGGTTCAGGTAAACCGCGGTTACAGAGTTCAGTTCAACTCTGCCATAGGTCCGTACAAGGGCGGCATACGTCTGCACCCCTCGGTTAATGCATCGGTTATTAAATTCTTGGGCTTTGAGCAGATTTTTAAAAACAGCCTTACAGGTCTGCCCATAGGCGGCGGCAAGGGCGGCTCGGACTTTGACCCCAAGGGCAAATCCGACGGCGAAATTATGCGTTTCTGCCAGAGCTTTATGACCGAGCTTTCAAAGCATATCGGAGCAGATACCGACGTTCCCGCAGGCGATATAGGCACGGGTGCCAGAGAAATTGGCTATATGTTCGGTCAGTATAAGAGACTGCGCAATGAGTTCACCGGCGTTCTTACCGGTAAGGGTCTTACATACGGCGGTTCGCTTGCGCGTACCGAGGCTACCGGCTACGGACTTTGCTACTACACCGAGGAAATGCTCAAGTGTATGAAGAACGATTCCTTCAAGGGCAAGACCGTTGTGGTTTCGGGCTCGGGCAACGTTGCTATTTACGCTACCGAAAAGGCTACGCAATTAGGCGGTAAGGTTGTTGCTCTTTCCGATTCAAACGGATATGTTTACGACCCGAACGGCATAAAGCTTGATGTTGTTAAGCAGATTAAAGAGGTTGAGCGCGGCAGAATTAAAGAGTATGCCCAGCGTGTAAGCGGCGCTGAGTACCACGAGGGCTGCAAGGGCATTTGGACAGTCAAGTGCGATATTGCTCTGCCCTGCGCTACTCAGAACGAAATTGACGAGGAATCGGCAAAAATCCTCGTTAAAAACGGCGTAATGGCTGTTGCCGAGGGCGCTAATATGCCTTCAACCCTTGAGGCTATTGAGGTATTCCAGTCTTCCGGCATACTCTTTGGACCCGCCAAGGCTGCAAATGCGGGCGGTGTTGCAACATCGGCGCTTGAAATGAGCCAGAACTCCATGCGCTACAGCTGGACGTTCGATGAGGTTGACGCAAAGCTCAAGGATATTATGGTAAACATTTTCCACAACTCCTACAATGCCGCAAAGAAATACAATTTAGAGGGCAATCTGCTTGCCGGCGCTAACATTGCGGGCTTTGAAAAGGTTGCCGAGGCAATGCTCGCACAGGGTGTAGCATACTGATAAAAAACCTTATTACAGGCGGCAGGCATTTGCCTGACCGGTTATAAAAAACGCTGTCCGCGGCTCGTACTGCCGCAGGCAGCATTTTTTTACATTGCTGCGTAATTTACCGTTTCACACATAAATTTCGGCAAAAATCGGCACCTGATTTTAAAAAAGCAAGCGCTGCTTGACAAGATTCAAAGTATGTTTTATTGCCTGCAAGTGCAAGAAGTGATATAATATTTTAAAAATCAAAAAAGGAAGTGGCGCAATGCTATCTGATAATATCAGAAATTACCGAAAAATAAATAATATGTCTCAGGATGAGCTTGCCGAAAAGCTGGGTGTTTCAAGACAAAGCATCAGTCTTTGGGAAACAGGTCAAACCCAACCGACCATAGACAATATTATTGCTTTATCAAAAATATTCAATGTTACGTCCGATGAAATTTTAAAAAGCGACGACAGTACGCTTGACATTGTAAAAAGCCCGCAAGATAAAGTCACGGCAGAAAAAAAGAAAAATAAAACCTGGCTGTTAGTCACCGTTATCGGAATTACTGTTATTATCGGGGCTGTATTGTTCTCGGTGCTTTTTAAAAACGGACTTTTTAAAGACAACGTTTCCGGCAGCAGCGCAGCTGACAGTTCGGTTTCTGAGTCGAAAAGCGCCGATACAAGCAAGGCATCAAGTAATACCGGCTCCAAGGTCACAAACAACAGTTCAAAGTCCAATGCCTCCGGCTCAGGCTCAAAAGCTGCCGGCAGCAGTAAAGCCTCAGGCAGTAAATCGGCATCCGCAACACCCGCAAGCTCATCAAAGCCCGAAAAGCAGTTTGATTTATTCACCTACTGCAAGGATTTCGCAATAAAAAAGGGCAAGCTGAACGGCGATTACTGTATGTATCAGCAGCCCGCTACACAATACGGCGGATATAAGGACGAATATTTTTCAATTTCATATTGGGGAGACAGCAATATGGTTGAATTTTGCCTTCACTGCCCCTTAAACGATACATACAGCGTGAATTTTTACCTGAGAATGCGCGGCGGATATAACAAAAAATATGAGTATTTGACCTCGCGTTATTACAGGGATAACGGTGAAAGCGTAAGAAGCGCAACCGGTTATATTGACCCCGCAGTATTTTCTGACAATTATCCCCTAAGCTGCGATAAATATGAGGGCAGCGCCGAAGGTCAAAATGATTTTATGGAGGAAAGCAGAGTAGGAATATGCGATTTGATACATTGCCTCAAAAAATTTGTAGAGGTAGAAAATATGGAATGTGATTTTTCCGCATTTGATTTTGCAAATTTTTAGCTTAAAGCTCATAACAGCTTGCACTTTGCATAAAACATGTGGTATACTTAATAAAAATACTCGGATGTATTTCGGGAGTATACGGGGTGTTGGGCAAGCATATGAAAACCTTTAAAAGCTATTTATATATAAGCTTAGGCACAATATTGCTGACGGCGGGAGTGTATTTTTTTAAAATACCGAACGGATTTTCTACCGGAGGAGTAAGCGGTATAGGCACGCTGCTCGGCAAGCTAACACCGCTTTCCCCCGCAATGTGGATTTCGCTTATAAATCTTCTTTGTTTATTTATAGGCTTTGCCGTGCTCGGCAAAACAACCGGAATTAAAACAGTATATTGCAGCCTGCTGTTTTCTGGGCTGACTCAGCTTTTTGAATGGACAATCCCCCTTAATAAAACGCTTACCAACCAGCCGTTTTTGGAGCTGGTCTACGCTATGCTGCTAACCTCGGTAGGCTCGGCAATAATTTTCAGATACGGCGCTTCCTCCGGCGGGACAGATGTTATTGCGCTGATTTTAAAAAAATACACCTCGCTCAATGTTGGCAAGGCGCTGCTCTGTGTAGATTTTTTAATTGCGGCAAGCGCATTCCTCGTTTTCGGAATTGAAACAGGGCTTTACTCGCTGCTTGGGCTGTTTGCAAAGGCTTTTTTGGTTGACGGGGTTATTGAAAGTATAGACGCCTGTAAATATTTCACCATATTTACAACCGAGCCGGAAAAAATATCCGATTTTATTATTAATAATCTTCATCACGACGCCACCCTTTCAGATGTTAAAGGCGCATATACCGGCAACAGCAAAACCGCAGTGCATACCGTCTGCCGCCGCTTTGAGGCTATTCAGCTGCAGCGCTTTATTCATGAAACAGACCCTCACGCTTTTATGATTATAACAACCAGCAGTGAAATTATAGGCAGAGGCTTTCGCGGGGTATAAAACAGTTGCCAATACACCTGTCTTCATAATACCTATTCCCTATTTACCGCAATTTTTATCACAAAAAAATCTTGACAAATCAGTTAAAATGCGGTATTATTATGAATATGCCGCTGTGGTGGAATAGGCAGACACAAGGGACTTAAAATCCCTCGGTAGCGATACCGTACCGGTTCAAGTCCGGTCAGCGGCACCATGGGACTGTCGAGTTAAGACAGCCCCTTTTCTTTATTCATAATAAAGCGGAGACCTTGGAATAATCCTTAGTCTCCGCTTTTGTTTTAATAATTACAGACAATCGGCTTTACTTTTTAAGAGCGATTGCTTTTTTCGCCTTTTCTGCAATGTTTACGGCGCGTAAGCCGAACTCATCAAGCAGCTTGGGTGCAGGTCCTGAATGACCGAATACATCATAAACGCCGAGCTTCAGCACCGGAACAGGATAATTTTCGGAAAGCAGCTCCGAAACAGCACCGCCGAGCCCGCCTATAACCGAATGTTCCTCGGCGGTAACAACAGCGCCCGTTTCCTTAGCCGCCTTTAAAATAATATCGTTATCAAGCGGCTTAATTGTATGAATGTTTATAACGCGTGCGTTTATACCCTCGTTTTTAAGCAGCTCGTGAGCCTCAAGCGCCTCGTTTACCATAAGACCCGTGGCAACTATTGTAACATCGTTACCCTCGCGAAGTTCTACACCCTTACCTACTTCAAACTTATAATCATCGTCAAATATAACCGGAACGGCAAGTCTGCCGAAACGCATATAAACGGGTCCGTCAATTTCCAGCGCGGCTCTTACAGCCTTTTTAGCCTCGGTTTCGTCCGCCGGGTTTATAATGGTCATTCCGGGGATTGTGCGCATAAGGGCTATATCCTCGCAGCACTGGTGCGTAGCGCCGTCCTCACCGACGGATATTCCCGCGTGGGTCGCGCCTATAATAACGTTAAGGTGCGGGTAGCCTACCGAGTTTCTCACCTGCTCAAAAGCTCTGCCCGCCGCAAACATTGCGAACGAGCTGCAAATTACCTTTTTGCCCGTAGCCGCTATACCTGCCGCAATGCCTATCATATCAGCCTCGGCAATACCGCAATCGTAAAATCTTTCGGGATATGCCTTTTTAAACATACCTGTCTGCGTGGCGGCGGCTAAGTCCGCGTCCAAAACCACAAAATCGTCTCTTTCGGCGCCGAGCTCAACCAAAGCGCTGCCGAAGCCTGCGCGTGTTGCAACCTTTTTAATTTCTGCCATTACATTCCCCTCCTCAATTCAGAGCGGCAAGCGCCGCGTTAAGCTCTGTCATTGCCTGCTCGTACTGCTCGTCATTCGGGGCGGAGCCGTGCCAGCCTACTGCGTTTTCCATAAAGGAAACGCCTTTGCCCTTTACGGTCTTTGCAATTATAGCAACCGGCTTGTCCACTGTTTCAGCCTCTTTCAAGGCGTTCTCGATTTCTTCAAAGCTATGCCCGTCAATAGTGATAACGTGCCAGCCGAACGCCTCGAATTTCTTATCTATCGGGGCTGCCGAGTTTACCTCTTCAATAGTTCCGTCTATCTGCAAATTGTTGTAATCCACAAATGCGGTAAGGTTGGAAAGTCCCTTGTTTCCGGCGAACATAGCCGCCTCCCAAACCTGACCTTCCTCAATTTCACCGTCGCCCAAAACGGCGTATACCTTAAAGCTATCCCCGAAGTGCTTAGCCGAAAGCGCCATTCCCACCGCCGCGGAAATGCCCTGACCGAGAGAGCCCGTGGACATATCAACGCCCGGTATGTGCTTCATATCTGGGTGACCCTGCAAAATACTGCCTATCTGACGCAGTGTTCTAAGCAGTGATACATCAAAATAACCGCGGTTAGCAAGGGTTGCGTAAAGCGCGGGCGCAGCGTGACCCTTTGAAAGCACAAAACGGTCTCTGTCGGCTTTTTTCGGGTTAGCGGGGTCTATATTCATATGCTTAAAGTAAAGATATGTGAGTATATCCGCACACGAGAGCGAACCGCCCGGGTGACCCGATTTAGCACTGTGCACCCCCTCAATAATACCCATTCTGACCTTGCACGCCGTTATTTCAAGTTGTTTTTTTTCGGCAGCGTCCATCAAATCATTCCTTTCCGAATAATATATTAAACCCTATCGGACTTAATTTCTGTTAAATAATCTATAAAATCCGCAACCGCACCGTTTTCGCAGCTGCCCGCCGCAAAATCGGCATATGTCTTTATATCGTCGGGTGTATCCTGCGGAACGGCGGAAATATCAGCACATTTTATCATTTCGAGGTCGTTGTAATAATCCCCCATTGCAAAAATGCCGCCTTTTTTTATATTAAGAATTTTTGCAAGCTTTAAAAGCCCACCCGCCTTTGAAACACCCGCGGGGAACTGCTCATAATAATTCCTCTTTTTACCCGCAATCACCGCCGAGGTATCGGAAAAGGCAGAACCTGCGCCGAGCGCGGAAATAAGCTTTTTAACCTTTTGCAAAACTTCAAGGTCGTCAAAAAGATAAACTACCTTGTTCCATTTATAATTTTCCGCCTCTACAAAAGAGACGTTGCGGCTTTTAAGACGCTCGTATTCCTGATGAATTTTCGTTTCCTCTGTTTCGCGTATTGTAAGAATATCCGCACCGCTGTGCGCCTCAATTCCCACGGGCAGACCCGTATCAAGCACCGCCTTTGCAACGCAGTAATCAGCCTTTGCAATAAACAGCTCGTCCAAAACCTTTTCGTTTTGAAAATCATATATCATACAGCCGTTTGCCACAACCGAGGGTGAAATATTCTTAATTTTCTCAAGCACGGGGCTGACCGCCCCCACCGTTCTGCCTGTGCAAAGCGAAAAATACCCGCCCTCGCTTATAAAATATTCTATTTTTTCAATATTGCGCGGATTTATAATGCCGTTTACAAGCAGTGTTCCGTCAATATCGCACCCGAAAAGGCAATCGGAAAAAAGACCCATTTATTATACTCCTCATTTTACAATTCCGAATCAAATCAATTTACAGCGGATTTAATTTATTTAAAAAGCGTGTAAAATACTCAGGCAATGGCGAAGTAAATTCCATATACTCGTTTGTTCGCGGGTGAATAAAGCCTATTTTGCCTGCGTGCAGGCACTGCCCGCAAAGCTCGGTTATAACCTTTTTAGGTCCGTACACATCGTCCCCCGCCACCGGGTGACCTATATACGCCATATGCACCCGAATTTGGTGTGTTCTGCCTGTTTCAAGCCGCAGTGATAGGTGGGTAAAGCCCTCAAATCTTTCCGCAACGCTGTAGTGCGTAACAGCATTTCTGCCGCCGGCAACCACCGCCATTTGCTTGCGCTTTACTGGGTGTCTGCCTATAGGCGCGTCAACCGTGCCGCTATCAGCCTGAAAGCCGCCGTAAACCACCGCATGGTATTCCCGTGTAAAGGAATGTGCCTTTATTTGCTCTGCAAGTGAGGTATGCGCCAAATCATTTTTGGCAACTATTAAAAGCCCGCTTGTGTTTTTATCTATCCTATGCACTATTCCCGGGCGCATAACGCCGTTTATTCCCGAAAGCGAGCTCCCGCAGTGAAACATAAGGGCGTTTACAAGCGTGCCGCTGTAATTGCCGGCAGCGGGATGCACCACCATACCCTTTGGTTTATTTACCACAAGCAGGTCGCTGTCCTCATAAACTATATCAAGCGGTATATTTTCGGGCGTTATATCGTACACGGCGGGCTCGGGCACTGTTACGGTAACGGTGTCTCCCACCTTTACCTTATCGCTTTTAGCGGCTTTTCTGCCGTTTACCGTCACACATCCGTCCGCTATAAGCGCCGCGGCGCGCGAGCGCGTTATATCGGCAATTTCGGAGGTAAAAACGTCAATTCTTGTGGACGTATTATCTGCGCCGACCGTTTCGGTTATTTTATTCATCGGTTTTTTCCGCGCTTTTATGCTTTGATTCTTTAACCGAATCTATAAGGAAATAAAGTATTAAAAGCCCCGCGCCTACAACTATTGCGCAATCGGCAACATTGAAAACGGGGAATGACGGGAAAAACTCAAAATGCAGAAAATCAATAACGTTGCCGTCCCTGAATACGCGGTCGATCATATTACCGATACCGCCCGAAAGCACAAGCATAATAGCCCAAAAAAGCAGCTTGCTTTTCTTGCCGTATTTTTTATAAAGAATTATGCAAACCGCCATTACTATAACGGTTACGAGAATTAAAATATAGGTTTTGCCGTAAAGCAAGCCCCATGCGCTGCCGCGGTTATGAATATAAAGAAATTCAATAAATCCCTTTAAAAAAACACGACTTTCCTCAAGTTCAAATCTTGTCGAGATTAGATATTTGGTAAGCTGGTCGGCGCCGAGCAAAAGCACAGCGCTGACTACAGCCAATATATAAGAAAGCAAAAGGTCAGCCCCCTGAAAAATTATTCCTCTGTTTCAGCCTTTTCGTCAGACTCGGCAACCTTAAAGCCCGCAGGCTTTTCAGCCTTTTCCGCGGTGTTTTCTTCCGCATTTACAGGCTCTGCCGCTTTTGCCTCAGCTTTTATAAAGCTTTCGGGTGCGGGCGCTTTATCAACCGCTGCAGCTACTACCTCAGCCATTCTCTTGGGGTCCATAGGCGCTGTGTCGGGCAGGGTTTTAAGCATTTCAAGGTGCTCTTTATATTTTGCGGAAAGCGCCGCCTTGAAAGCGGACATTTCCATTTTCAGCTTATCGTAAAGCAGCTGCTGGCGCGCAACGCTGTCCTCTGCCGCAGCCTTCATACTGTCAGCCTTTATCTGCGCGGTTTTAACCATATCGTCAAGCTCTTTTTGGAGGTTGTTTTTACGCTCCTGCGCCTTTAATTCAAAGGCAGTGGCAAGCTCCTTTTCGCGCGCGGTCATTACTTCAATATTAGACTGGGCGTTGTTTATTATTTCCTCGCTCTTCTGCTTTGCCTCGTCCACTATCTGGTCGGCAAGCTTCTGGGCGCTTAACAGTACGTTCTGTATACTGTTCTGCGAGCTTTTAAGGGTCTCTATTTCCTTATTCATAGAGTCGATTTTCGCCTTGTATTCCTTAAAGGCGCGCTCAAACTGTATGTAGTCCGCCTCTATTCTGTCAAGAAGAACATCTACCTCCTCCTGCTTGTAGCCGCCCATAGCCTTTGTGAATTTTACATTCCTAATTTCGGCAACGCTTAACATTTCTTTACCTCCTGAATATACTTTTTATATTTTATTACAATTCTGTCCTTTTTAGTCCTGCCGTCAAGCGAGACCGCAATATATCTTCCTTTTCCCCTGACGGATATAACATCCCCCGCCGCAACGCTTTTAGTAGGCTTTGAAACGGGAACGGAATTGACAGTTATAAGCCCCGCCGCTATCAGCTCGCAAACCTTTGAACGCGAAAGCCCGCATAAAGCCGCCGCAACGCAGTCTATTCGGTCGGAAGCGGCAGTGCCTGTAAATTCCTCTAATTTATCGCCCTCGGGTAGCGGAAACGTACAGCCGTCGGTTATATTAACGCCTACTCTGCCGATTTTTTCTACCTGATCTAAAATATACTCTTTAACGTCGTCGCTCACAAAAGCAACGGCTCTGCCCTCTTCAATTAAAATATCCCCCACGGTCTCGCGCTTAATGCCGAGCGCCATAAGGCTGCCCAAAATATCGCGGTGGGAAAGCACATCCGCCTTTCTGTAAGAAACGGTAAGCGGCGATATAGGGTAAGGAAAATCCTCCGCCCAATCGGGAAAGCAGCCGAGTATTACCCGCTCAGCCCCCTCATAGCCGCCGAAAAAATCGTTTCTTACCCGCGCATTTTTTAAAATGTTCCGCGCAAGGGCGGCTTCTGCCGAGGTTAAAAAACCCAAAAATTTCGGTGTGCAGGTTTTTTCGCAAAGCTCTGCGGTATCGTTAATTCTTGCCGGGAGCAGCTCTGCGTCCATTAAAAGTACATCTTGCTTTCGTCAAAATCGTCAAGCATAAGCTCGCCCATCACGTCAACGTCGGTCGGGACGATTATAAAGGTGCTGTTTGCAACCTTGCGTATGTTGCCGTTATTGGCATAAGCAACACCGCTTAAAAAGTCAATTATTCTTCGGGAAACATCGCGGTTGGCAGCCTCTAAATTAAGCACTACCGTTTTTTTGGCGTTTAAGTGGTCGGCTATTGAGGTTACATCCTCAAAGCGGTCGGGCTTAACCAAAACCACCTGCATTTGTGATTGATTAAAGTTTAGGGTCTTAGCCTTTCCGCCGCCCACTACACGCGGTGCGGGCTCACGGCGCTGAGGTGCTGCCGCCGGCTCATGCTGCACAGGCTTGCGGCGCTCGGCAGGTTTTTCCTCCTCAACATCTTCTATTTCTTCATCGTAATCGTCTTCCTCGGGGATGCTCATAATATTTTTTATGCTATCAAAAAATCCCATTTTTTCCGCTCCTTATATTTTTATTTGTAAATGCGTTTACCGAAAAGCGCGGTTCCCACGCGAACTATCGTCGCGCCTTCTTCCGCCGCAATATCGAAATCATTCGACATTCCCATCGACAAAACGCTCATACTACTATTATCTATGTTTTTGGCTCCAATGTCAATAAACAGTTTATACATATTACGGAAATATTTTCTCGTATTCTCATACAAAGGGTCAATCGGCGGTATTGCCATAAGCCCTTTTACCGAAATTCCGGGCATTTCAGCAATTTTTCTTACCGCCTGCTCGGTTTCCTCGGGCGCAAAGCCCGATTTGCTTTCTTCGTTTCCTATATTCACTTCAAGCAATATATCCATTGTAATACCCGCCTTGCAGGCTTGCTTTGAAATTTCGGCGGCAAGCTTTTCTGAATGAACCGACTCTATCATTTCCACCTTATCAATTATATCCTTAACCTTGTTGGTCTGCAAATGCCCGATAAAGTGATTGTGCACAGGCTTTATAAGCCCGTTTTTCGAGAGCAGCTCCTGCACCCTGTTTTCCCCTATGTGGGTAATTCCAAGCTCTATTGCACGGTTTATGGTTTCGGGGTCAACCGTTTTTGTGGCGGCAAGCAGCGTTACGGCGTTTTCGGGTCTGCCCGCTTTTTGCAAGGCTGCCGATAACCGTTTTTTAACGGCATTATAGTTTTCAGTAAGCTCACTAACCGACAATTTTTCCGTCATAAAGATTTTTCCCCCTTGTCACAACCTCGTCGTAAAGTCTTAACACATTTTCGTCCTCGGTCTGTTTTTCGCAGATTATATAGCTGTCGTTTGAAAAAAGCACATTTACCTCAACAAACTTTATCTGCATACCCGTAAGCACATAAACGCCGCGCTTTGAGTCAACCACGCGCAGGGCGTTTTTGGGCACCTTAAGCCCGCTGTATTCCTTTTTAACCACCGTCATAGGACCCGAGCGCATTGAGGCTAACTCGCTGTTCATATCGCTGCACTCAAAAATCAGCACGGCGGATGAAGAACTTTCCGAAATATTTATTTTTTTAACCGTTACCGGCATTTGCGGGTATGATTTAACCGAGGTGTAAATTATAAGGCTGTCGCCCTCTTTATATTTAAGCGATTCGTTAATACTCACCTTCGCTGCAATATACCACTCGTAATCGGAAACTATTTTCCCTATAACGTCCGCCGGCGTTTGCTCCGCCTTTACTGAATCCAGCTTTTCGGGGGTGAGCGTATCTAAAATGTCGGTAGTAAGCGTTTGCTCGTACCCGTCTGTTTTGGAAACGAAATAGCCCGATTTTTCCGCCTTAATTGTGCCCTTTGCCGCCGGCAAGGAAGCCGACAATGTAGCGAGCTCGGATTTTAATGCTGCAAGCTGCGAAGAAAAATCAGCCGTTTCTCCCATTGCTATCTGCCTGCGGTTAAGTGATGAAAGCAGGTTTTCTTTACACTCCGAATAGCCGTTGAATTTTCCGCCCGAAACGCTTACGATCATACTGTCAAGGCTTTTCTGCACCCTGCTGTTTACCATATCAAGGTCAGCCGCCTCTAAGTCGTTGTAGCTCAGCATTTCTTCAATATCGGTAATCTTGGTGTTTACGCTGTCAATATTGGTGAGTGTTATTGAGGCCGATTCGTTATCGTAAATATTAGCTATAACGCCATCCTTTGCAACGCGGCTGCCGTCGGAAGCAATAAAGTGCATAACCCCGCCGCTTTGCGATTTTACAAGCGTTTCGTTTCTTATAATAAGCCCCGTTATATTAAGCCCGTCCGCCGCGGTGTAGTAGGTAGCGCTTTCGGTGCTTATAGGCTTATATACCGCCGCTGCCGCCTGATGAACGAAAAAAACCGCTATAAGCAGCACAACAAAAAATTTAAGTACCTTTTCGCTTTTCAATCGGTTTCCTCCGTTCTTAAAAATTTCTCAACTATTTTCGCGGCATTTGCGGCTACGTCGTCAGTTTCATCGGCGTATATCCAGTTAATTCTTTCGTCCCGCCTGAACCATGTAAGCTGGCGCTTGGCGTATCTCCTTGTTTGTCTTTTAAGGTTTTCTGCGGCTTCCTCTAAAGTAAGGTCGCCCGAAATATAGCCCTCCAGCTCCTTATGACCTATTGCCTGATACGCGCCGCCCGCGGTATTTTCAAGCGCCGCTTTCGCCTCGTCTATAAGCCCTGCGGCTATCATTTTATCTACCCTTAGGTTTATTCTGTCATACAGCTTTTCACGATCGCGGTAGGTAATGCCTATAATGCAGGGGTAAATTAAAGCCTCGCCTTTTTTTGAAAGCGCGTTTTGCTCGGTTATTGTTCTGCCCGTAAGCCTGTAAACCTCAAAGGTGCGTATTATGCGCTTTTTATCGTTTAAATTAAGCCTTTCGGCGGTATCTGGGTCAATTTCTTTAAGCTCATTCAGCATTTGCTCTGCGCCTACGCTGTCAAACCTTTTTTCAAGCTCGCGCCGCAAATTTTCGTCCGTTTCTTCCTCAATATAGCTTATATTATCGGCAAGGGAATTTATATAAAGCCCCGTTCCGCCCGCCACAATAGGCAGCCTGCCGCGGCTTGCAATATCCTTTATATACGCGCGCGCCGCTTTTACATATTCCGCAACCGAAAAGCTGTCACAGGGCTCTAAAAATTCAAGCATATAGTGCGATATACCCTGCATTTCAGCCGTATCGGGCGCGGCGGAGGCTATGTGAATACCCTTATATATCTGCATAGAGTCGGCGGAAATAATCTCGCCGTCAAACCGCTTTGCAAGCTTTATTGCAAGCTCCGTTTTACCCGAGGCGGTAGGACCTGCCACAAAAACCGTTTTAATTTTGCTCATTGTATTCTTCCGAACTGCTTTTCCAGCTCGCGCCGCTTTATTTCAAAGGCAACGGGCCGCCCGTGCGGGCAGTACATAACGTCGTCGGAATACAGCACCCTTTCGGCTAATTTCTGCATTTCAAGCGGGCTTGTCCTGCTGCCCGCCTTTATTGCTGCTTTGCAGGCTACCGTGTGGTACATATCGTCAAGCCTTTCGGCGTCGGGTGCTTTGCCCTTTAAAAGGTCGCCCGCAAGCTCGCTTATAACCGACGGTATATCTTCTTTTGTAAGCGCCGCGGGAACGGCTGACACCCTAACAGAGGAATTTCCGAAATCCTCAACCTCAAAACCCGCTTTACTGAGCTTTTCGGTGTTTGATATTACGGCATTATATTCCTCTCTCGTTAAGGAGACAGTAACGGCGGTAAGCAGCGCCTGCATTTCGGTTTTTTGCTCTTTTTTCAGCTTGTTGAATAAAATTCGCTCGTGCGCCGCGTGCTTATCTATCATAAACACGCTTTCCCCCATTTGCACTATAATATAGGTTAAAAATGCCTCGCCTATCAAGGTTACAGGCGGTTTTTCATCTTCGACCTCGCGTGTTATGTCAACCGCCACTCTTTCGGGGATAATCGGCTTTTCGGGCTCTGCCGCAGGGGGATTTATAACCTTTTCGGGCACATATACTGTTTTTTCTGTTTTATCGTGATTATAGTTTGCGTCCCTGAAGGTGACTGTCTCCGTGGTATTATGTAAACTCGGCTTCGTCTTGTATATTTCTTCGGCAACCGTCGGTTTACTGATTGGCTGCTGGCGGTACTGTGCCGTGCTCATTCTTTCAAACGGGTTAAATACAGGTTCCTTCAGCTTTACCTCGGGGCGGGTATCCCCTTTTGAAAGCGCGCTTCTGACAGATGAATACACCGCGTCAAAAATTCGGCGCTCGTCAGAAAAGCGAACCTCGGTTTTTGCGGGGTGAACGTTTACGTCCACCGTATCAAGCGGAACTGACAGATATAGCACAAATCCGGGGAATTTGCCTATCATTGCGCTGTTTTTGTAAGCCTGCTCAACAGCCGCCGTCACCGTACCCGAGCGGACAAGTCTGCCGTTTAAAAACACGAACTGGTAATTTCTCGTAGGTCTGCACGAAACAGGCTTGCAGGTAAGCCCCTTAACGCCTATTCCGTCAAGCCCGCCGTCTACCTCCATAAGCGTTCCCGCAAATTCTCTGCCCAAAACACTGTAAACCGTGGTGTTTATCTTGCCGTCGCCGGGGGTCATAAGCGATTGCTTGCCGTCCCTTATCAGCTTAAAGGCAATTTCGGGGTGGGAAAGCGCTATTCGCTCCACCACTGCCGCGGCGGCGTTCGCCTCGGAAACATCCTTTTTAAGAAACTTCATACGCGCGGGTGTGTTGTAAAATATATCGCGTATAACAATTGTTGTACCGTCGGGGCAGCCTGCTTCTTCGCAAAGCTTTTCCTGCCCGCCGTCTATTTCGTAGTGCGTGCCGAGGTCATTTTCACGCGGCTTTGTAAACATTTCCACCTTTGCCACAGAGGAAACCGCGGCAAGCGCCTCGCCGCGAAAGCCCAGTGTGCCTATTGCGTTTAAATCGCCGCTGCTTTTAATTTTGCTTGTGGCATGGCGCAAAAACGCCGTGGGAACATCGTTTCTTGCTATTCCGCAGCCGTTATCGGTTATTCGCATATATGTAATGCCGCCGTGCTGAATTTCAACCGTTATGTTATCCGCTCCCGCGTCAATTGAATTCTCAACAAGCTCCTTTATTACCGAGGCAGGGCGTTCCACAACCTCGCCCGCCGCTATAAGCTCGGATATTTCTTTTGGCAGTACTTTAATTTCAGGCATTTTTGCACCTCACTTTATTTGAGCGGGAATGCCGTTCGCAAAAATCAGAGATTTTTGACTGCACTCCCTACTTTTGCGGTACCCAAAGAAAATATTCGCTTGGAGCGCGAATTTTCTTTGACCGCGGCACCATAACACCCTCCTTTAATCCGCCACAGGCGGCAGTCGGTTGTTATGCTCCGCCAATACCACCCCAGTGCCCTTGAAAAATAGCTTTTTAAGCTATTTTTCGCTTACAAGGTGTTTTTCCGCCGCACCTGTCGGCGGAAAAACGGTGATGCGGCGTGAACGCCGCAGAAATAGACTTTGGGGTTTATCGACATACTGATTATTATATTGACTTAGCTTTTGTCACCATTTCAAAAAGTGTTTGCATAGCTTCAATGGGTGTCAGTGTGTTGACGTCTATTGTTTGCAGATCGTGCAGAATATCCTGCGCGCCCTGCATTTCAAGCGGCAGCTGCATATCGGGGTTTTCCACCGTGCGGTAGGTTACAACCCCCTCTTCCTCGGTTTTTTTGAGTATCTGCTTAGCGCGGCGAATAACCGTTTCGGGTATTCCGCTCAGCTTCGCAACCTCAATGCCGTAGCTGCCGTCCGCTCCGCCGGGAACTATGCGGCGCAAAAAGGTTATATCGTCGCCGCGCTTTTTAACAGCTACGTTATAATTTTTAACGCCCTGCAATTCGTTCTTCATTGCGGTAAGCTCGTGGTAATGGGTCGAGAAAAGCGCTTTTGCGCCGAGGGTCTTTTTATCGGCGACATATTCAAGAACCGCGCGCGCTATTGACATTCCGTCAAAGGTCGAGGTTCCCCTGCCTATCTCGTCAAGAATTAAAAGACTGTGTTTTGTGGCATTTTTCAGTATTTCGGCAACCTCGCTCATTTCTACCATAAATGTTGATTGCCCAGCCGCCAAATCGTCCGATGCACCAACGCGGGTGAAAATAGCGTCGCAAAGCCCTATTTCAGCCGAGTCTGCCGGCACAAAGCAGCCTATTTGTGCCATAAGCACTATTATAGCCGTCTGCCGCATATATGTGGATTTACCTGCCATATTCGGTCCCGTTATTATGGCGCAGCGGTCGTCCTTCATATTAAGCGTGGTGTCGTTTGCCACAAACGGGGTTTTAATAACCTGCTCAACCACCGGGTGTCTTCCCGATTTTATTATTATATTGCCGCTGTTATTTACAAGCGGTCGGCAATAGCGGTTATTTACCGCCACGCCCGCTAAGGAGCAGAGCGTATCAAGCGTAGCAAGCGCCGATGCGGTAGCCTGAAATCTTTTAAGCTCCGCGGCAACCTTTTCACGAATACCGTCAAATATTTCAAATTCAAGCTGTTCTATTCTGTCCTTCGCGCTTAAAACACGCCGTTCTATTTCCTTTAGCTCCTCTGTTATAAAGCGCTCGCAGTTTGTAAGGGTCTGTTTTCTTATGTAGTCTGCGGGTACTTTATCAAGAAAAGAATTTGTAACCTCAATATAATACCCGAAAACCTTGTTAAAGCGCACTTTCAGGGTTTTAATACCCGTGCGCTCCTTTTCGCGGTTTTCAATATCGGTCAAAAAGCTGTTGCCGCTTGACATATCGCCGCGAATAAAATCGACTTCCTCATTATAGCCGCCTTTTATTATATCGCCCTCTCTTACCGATACGGGCGCCTCGGGGTTTATGGCGTCGTCAATAAGTGTTACTATTTCTTCAACCGGGTCTATGCCGCCGCATATTTCCCTTAACATTCGGCATTTAGCGCCCGCAAGCAAATTTTTTATTGCGGGAAAGCTGTGCGCCGTGGCAGATATTGCAAGGAGATCGCGCGCCGAGGCGGTTTTGTAAACTACCTTGGTCATTATTCTTTCAATATCCCGCACGCCCGATAGCTGCTCGGTTATTTCGGCGCGCATTATAGTATCGTCGCAAAGCTCCTCTATCGCGTTTTGTCTTAAATTTATTTCGGTAATATTAAGCAGCGGCTTCTCAAGCCAGCTTCTTATAAGCCGCTTGCCCATTGCGGTTTTGGTACGGTCAAGCACCCACAAAAGCGAACCGCGTTTTGACTTTGTGCGCATGGTTTCAGTAAGCTCCAAATTGCGCAGCGCCGTCATATCCAGCCGCATAAACTGCTTATCGGTGTAAACGTCAATTTTATTTACCGAAATGCTGCCCGTTCTGCCCGTTTCGTATAAATAGCCTATAACCGCGCCGAGCGCTGCAGCCTTAGAGGAGGTTTTATCAATTCCGCGGTCCTCAAGCTCCGATATACCGAAATGCTTTACAAAAAGCTCCTCGGTTTTTTTGGGGTCAAACGCGTCGTTCGGTCTAAGTGTTACTGCCGCCTTGAAATTTTCCTGTAAAAATTCCCACAGGGCGGCAGATTTTGCTTTCAAGCTGTCAGCCGCTAATATTTCACGCGGCGCAAAGCGCAAAAGCTCATCGGAAACGGCGGAATTATAGTTATCCGCAGGAAAGCTTGTTAAATGGCACTCGCCTGTAGACGCGTCGGTAAAGCACAGCCCCACGCCGTCCTCTGTCAGAGCAATTGCGGCAAGGTAATTGTTTTTGCCCTCGTCAAGCATTGCGTCCTCAATTACCGTGCCGGGGGTTATTACCCTTATAATATCGCGGTCAACCAGTTTTTTCGCCGCTTTCGGGTCTTCAACCTGCTCGCATATTGCAACCTTATAGCCCTTTTCAACCAACCGCGCAATATACGATTCGCAGCTGTGGTACGGTATTCCGCACATAGGCGCGCGTTCCTCCATACCGCAGTCCTTGCCCGTAAGGGTTAGGTCAAGCTCCTCCGATGCTTTTTTCGCGTCATCGAAAAACATTTCGTAAAAATCGCCGACTCTGAAAAAAAGAATACTGTCTTCATTTTCAGACTTTATTCTCAGATATTGCTTCATCATAGGAGAAAGCTCTGCCATTTTTACATCCTCTTTCATTTCGTATCTTATTATCTTTTTTGCCCTTAGTGGCAGCCGCCGCAGCTCGCACAGCTGCCCGTGCAGCCGCTGTGAACATCGCAGGTGTCGGGGTCTTCGCCGTCAACGCACTTGGAAATTATTGTGTTTACCTCGTTCATCATAGTGTCAAGGTCAGCCTTAGCGGTGTTATACTCCACCATTGAGGGGGAGGACATTATCTCGCTGTATATTCCGCGCAGCTTTTCGTTAAGCTCTTTAATTTTATCGTCGCTCTTGGTTTCTGAGTTTGCCTCTCTGTCAAGTTCCATTCTTACAAGGTTAAAGTTGCCTATTGCGTCCTGTAATTCGCTGTTATCGTCGTTTGCAAGGCGAGCCTTAGCATACCTCAAAAAGCGCGGGTCGCTCTGTATTGCCTTGCCTAAATTTCTTGCCTCTTTAATTACGTCCATTTTCAATTTTCCTTTCAAATATAATTTTTTTTACAAAAATCGGTTGAAGCCGCAAGCCCTACCGCCGCTAAAATAAGAAAAAGCGGTAAATACAAGAACAAATATCTTGCGCGACATTCAAACAACAGCAAAAATATGCTTTCCCCGAAAAGCGATAAAGCAACCAGGGAAATTATTCCGCTATACGCCGAAGCCTTGAGAAAAGCAGAAAAACAAATACACAAAAGTATGAAAAACCAAATAGTTTGCGCTAAAAACCGAAAAGTCTCGGGTTTGTTGCAATAAAAATCCCTCAATGCCATTGTGACCCGCGAATTGCTAGGATAAACGGTTTTATAAAAGGTTCCCTCTCTTGACCACGCAAATGTTCCGTCGTTATAATTGGAAAGATTTTTCTTTATAACTAACTTTGCAAAACCATTGAATCCCATTTTTTCAAGCCGTTCGCGAATTATTTTAATATTCGCTTCCTGCCGCGCTTTTTTATCCCCGATGTTTCTTGAATATTTAACATCGTCACTACTGTAAACGCCTTCTGTTTCGGAGTTTAAGCCCATCATTAAATAATGCGTAATTGTCATACTTTTTTCCGCCGGAAGCTTCTTCCGCGTGACTAATATATGCTTAACCGAAAAGGCGCTTGACGCAGCTATTGCAACACAGCAAAGCATTGCTGCCGCCTTTTTATATTCAATTTTTTGACCCGAAAGTAAATTAACAATTCCGAGTATAACCGCTGCAATTAGAATTATAAAAACAGTCGGCTTGAATAAATAGCCTATAAAGCAGGAAAATGAGAAAAACAAATATTTGTATACGCCTTTTAAAAACAATGCGCTGAAAATCGCCAAAGCCGCGAAAAGCATTGAATAGGTATCGGTGTAGGGTATTACAATCCACGGCGAAAACGCCCCGATGAGTATTCCCATAAATGCAGCGGCGAGTGTTACCGCTTTTTTATTTGTAATTTTGTAAATGCAGATTACCGCAAGAAAAATTCCCGCGCAAACCGCCAGGTTATTGGTAACAAGCACAAGCGCATAAGGGTGAGAAGGTATTACTTTAAAGCCTATCCTGTAAAGAACAACCAAAAAGTACGTTATAAATAAATTATTCGGGTATATTTCATAATAACTCGCCGGAAATTCAAATACCTTTCTCGCAGCCATATTATACGCGGTGCCTGTTACAATTCCGGCATCCCAACCGGTATAGAAATAGAAATTGTAAGAAATGAAAAGCTGAATTATAAAAACAAAAAGAAAAATCAGCGCAAGTATTAAGTAAAAGCCCCGCTCCGATGCGCCTTTTCGTTTGCCCGCAAACGAGCAAATCAAGGTTACTGCCGCAAACAGCAGCACCGCCGTGCCAAACGGCAAAATGCTTGAAATACTCAATAAATTGGGCTTAAAGTATTGGTTAAACGAATTATTAAGAATAACATTAAGCAAAAGCGTGCCCGCAATATACACCGAAAAAACAACCGTTATTATCTTAGGAATTTTAGCAAAAAAATTTTTTAAGCTCACAGCCGCGGCAGTCTCCTATTCCTCTGTAATTATTTTTCCCTTAAAAACGCCGTCACATTCCTCAATGCGCACGTTTATAAATTTGCCTATCATACTCTCGTCCCCCGGGAACTCAACTACCGCCGTTCCCTCGCTGTGACCTGACATATACCCGTCGGTCGTACCCCTTGCGTCGCAAAGCAGCCTGTGAGAAGTGCCTATAAGCTTTTGCTCATTTTCAGCCGCTATTTCCTCCTGCGCTGCCAAAAGCTCGGCAAACCATTTGCCCTTTTCGGCGCGGGTAACGGGGTCTTCCATAGCGGCGGCGGGCGTGCCCTCGCGCGGGGAATAAATAAAGGTGAAAAGCGATGAGAACTTTACCTCTCTTATAAGGCTCACGGTATCGCAGAAATCCTCATAAGTTTCCCCCGGAAAGCCCACAATTATATCGCTTGTAAGTGAAAGCCCGGGAATTTGCTCCTTTGCGTAATTCACAAGCTCAAGGTATTTTTCCCTGTCATACCGCCGGTTCATACGCTTTAGTATTCTGTCACTGCCGCTTTGAAAAGGCAGGTGCAAATGGCGGCTTACCTTTTCGCAATCGCGTATTGTATCAATAAGCTCGTGGGTGCAGTCCTTCGGGTGCGAGGTCATAAAGCGTATTCTGAAATCCCCCGGCAGCGCGTTTATGCGCCGCAAAAGCTCCGCAAAGCCTATGCCGCTTTCAAGCCCCTTGCCGTAGGAATTAACGTTTTGCCCCAAAAGGGTTATTTCCTTATACCCCGCGGCAATCATTTCTTCCGCCTCGGCAATTATCGCCTCGGGCTGCCGCGAGCGCTCGCGCCCCCTTACATACGGCACTATGCAGTAGGTGCAAAAATTATCGCAGCCGTACATTATAGGCAGCCAGCCTTTAAAGGTTCCGTCCCTTTTAATGGGCACGTTTTCGGGTATTTCCCCGTTTAAAAGTTCCAGTTCAAATATTCTACCCGAGCCCGAAAGCCTTTTGTAAATAAATTCGGGCAGCCTGTGCTGCACCTGTGTGCCAAGCACCATATCAACATAGGGGTAGCTGCGTTTAATTTTATCCGCCACGCTCTGCCTTTGCGCCATACAGCCGCAAACCACCACTATTATGTTGGGGTTCTGCTTTTTAAGCGCCTTTGTAACGCCCACGTTGCCGTACACCCTGTCCTCCGCGTGCTCGCGCACGGCGCAGGTGTTGAAAATTATAAATTGAGCCTCGTTTATATCGTCGGTAAGCCCGTAGCCCATTTCCGAAAGCTCGCCCTTAAGCTTTTCGGAATCGCTCACATTCTGCTGGCAGCCGAATGTAACCACACAGGCAAGCGGCGTTTTGCCGTATATTTTATATGCTAATTTTTTTACCCTCTCGGCGTATGCGCTCTGCTCGCCCGAAGAAATTGCGGATTTTAAAAGCACGCCATATCCTCCCACTTTAGGAATATATCAATTTATTATACAACACGGCGGGCACTTTTTCAAGTACCCGCCGCGCTATTTTTGCATTATCTTTTTAAAATCATATGTTTACCGACGCGCGTTTGCAAGCCTGTTATCCGCACATACCGGTAAAGCGAAAGCTTTTTTCGGGGCTGTCTAAAATTTCCGCCGCGGCAGGCTCTATTTTTTCGGGAGATAAATTTTCGCTTCCGCATAATTTTGCAAAGCTTTCGGCGGTTTCTCTGTCGCAAAACAAATTGCCCGCCGATTTTACAACAGCAGAGTTATGTATTACGTCAATTCCGTATACAGTGTGATTTTCCTCATCAATTTTCAAAATATCTTTTCTTACATTGTAAATATACCGCATTTTTATGTATCTCCATTTAATTTTTTCCATATTATAACACACAGTTTTACAAAAATCAAGTGTAAATTACATTTTTTTTAAAAAAATCATAAATAAACAAAATTACAAGGCGTTTATCAGCTTAATAAATGTCATACCTTGTCATTTAATTATATAGTTTTACGCGTCGATATGCAGGCTTTGCAATGCGATAAATCTTAAAAAAACAAGCTGCCGCAATCCTTTTTTAAGAATAACAACAGCTTGTTTTATTTTTTTAGCCGCTCCTGAATTATCGGCTCAAATATTTTTCAATCAATTTAAAGCCTTGTAAGCTGATAAATGTTATAATCGTTTTCATATGCTATGCTTACAATTTTTCTGAACTGAACAATATCGTTCACATTGAGATTTTCAATTTTTGAAAATACACTTTTATCATTTTCAAAAGCATTTATCAAATTACTGCGGTAGGAGAGCTTAATTATTTCTGTTTTGTCGTTCTCTTGCCTTTTGGTTATCAAATAAGTGTCGTTCATTGTTAATTCATTATTTGTCATAAAAGTGTTCCTCCCATATTTACTATCTTGACCATACAACATCGTAATACACGACTGTTGTTGTCGTGGTTTGATAACCATTATTGTAGGGTACAGTGGTCTTTTTGGATATGAATTTTGCCATCCAGTCCGATTCGTCAATACTATAATAATGCGGATATTGCCCGTAACTGATTTTAAAAGGTAATCGGTTTTCACCAATTGACCAACCATTTTGATTTTTAAAATAAATATTTGTCAAAGGAGCATCGTAAAAAGCATATTCCTTTATTTTTTTTACATTATTGGGCACAGTCACGGTTGTTATATTTGTTTTAGAAAACGAACTATTACCAATTGTTAAAAGGGTATCTGGTAATGTTAAGGTTGTTAAGCTCCTACAATTATAAAAGGTATAGTCTTTTATTTCGGTAATACCATCTTCGATAACTGCATCAGTTATTAAATTATTACCTATATAAAGGTTTCCGCAATTCTCATTGGGATTTGATTTAAGATTTCCAAAAGTGATTTGACTCCATTCGCTTGCAGTTCCATCGTATTTAACCTCTTTAATATTGCTGCATCCTTCAAAAGCATCGTTTAGTACTTCGTTTATACTGTTAGGTATAATAATAGTCTGTAAATCTGTCAAACCCTTAAATCCAGAAGAGAGAATTTGTGTAACTGATTTACCATTATATGTTGGCGGTATTTCAATGGTTGTAAATTCCGATGCCTTAACACCAGCTTTTACTGCATATGTATCATTAGAAAGCTCAATGAATTTTAGCATTCCGGAAGTTTCACTTTCGTTACCGCCTGAACCTGAGCCTGATACGGTTATTTCCTTTGTCGTTCCGTCGGTATATGTAAATATAAACTTACCGTTTGCATATGTTATATCTGCAATTCCTCTGCCGTCCGCACCGGTGTCGCCTTTATCTCCCTTATCGCCTTTAGCGCCCTTAATATTGCCCAGAGATATTACTGCACCGCTTTCGCCGTATTTAACCGAAAGGTCGCCGCTTTCGCTGAGGGTTAAAATCGGGGTCAAGCCGTCTTTACCGTTTTCGCCGTCCTTGCCCTTTATCGGACCTATTTTATCGGAGCTTGTTCCGTCGGTATAATCAAATACAAGGTAAAAATCCGTGGTTAATGTAACCTTGGAAATTCCGTTGCCGTTCTTACCGTCTGCGCCCACTACCGTTTTATCAATTATTATCGGGTCGCCCTCGGATAATATGATAACCAACTTGTTATCATCATTTATCTTAACGCCTGTAACGCTTACGCCGTCATCACCCTTGTCTCCTTGGTCGCCTTTATCTCCCTTGTCTCCTTTATCACCTTTTTCGCCTTGTGCGCCGGTGTCGCCTTTTTCACCTTGTATACCTTGCTCGCCCTGGTCACCCTTGTCACCTTTAGCGCCTTGCTCGCCGCGTTCGCCCTGTATCCCTTGTTCTCCCTGTTCTCCTTTTTCGCCTTGTATGCCCTGCGCGCCTTGTGCGCCTGTCTCGCCTTTTTCACCTTGTATACCCTGTTCGCCTTGGTCGCCTTTATCTCCTTTGTCTCCCTTAACACCTGTGGCTCCGGTTGCTCCGGTATCGCCCTTTTCGCCTTTCTCGCCTTTTGCGCCGAGTGCCGATACATTGGTAGAAGTCCAGTTTTCGCCGTCGTCCTCTGAAATTTCCCAGCATCCGCTTTCGGCGTTTATTCTTATTTTGGGTGAAATACCGTCTTTTCCGTCAGCACCCTTTATATTTTCAAAGGTAAATGTGCGCCCGGTGCTTAATGTAACAGTCATTGTGCTGTCGGTAATGCTGATATCGGTTATGCTGTCGCCCTGTTCACCTTTCTCGCCCTTGTCACCTTTCTCTCCTTTAGCACCTGTCGCTCCCGTTGCGCCGGTGTCACCCTGCTCGCCTTTCTCTCCTTGTAAACCCTGTTCGCCTTGGTCACCTTTATCTCCTTTATCACCCTTAGCACCCTGTATACCTTGCTCACCCCGAGCACCGGTGTCACCTTTTTCGCCTTTTTCACCCTGTATACCCTGTTCGCCTTGGTCGCCTTTATCTCCTTTGTCGCCCTTAGCACCCTGTATACCTTGCTCACCCTGAGCACCGGTGTCACCTTTTTCGCCTTTTTCACCCTGCACGCCTTGAATACCCTGTATTCCCTGTTCTCCTCGGTCGCCCTTATCTCCCTTGTCGCCTTTAGCGCCTGTGGCTCCGGTGTCGCCTTTTTCACCCTGTACGCCCTGAATACCCTGTATTCCCTGTTCTCCTCGGTCGCCTTTATCTCCTTTAAGACCTGTTGCGCCTACAACTCTGCCGACATTCACGGTTTTGTTATCCGAAAAAGTAATAACAAGCTCTCCCGAATCATTTACCGACGCGCCCGATATGCTTATGCCGTTTGTACCATTTGCGCCGTCCTTACCGTTTATGCCGTCTTTACCGTCTTTGCCGTTTACTCCGTCGGCACCGTTCTTGCCAACGGCATTTCCAAGGTTAAGCTCGGTGCCGTCGGAAAGAATAAGCACAAGCTGACCCGCCGAATTAAACGACGCGGTTTTAATGCTTTTAAACCCGCTTGAAACCAAAGCGTTAAGGCTTTGCGTCCATTCGCTTTCAGTGCCTTTATAGCCCGCGTTTACCGCTGTTTTATAGGCGGAATCGCCCTTTAGCGAGACAAGCCACTCCTGCAATGTGCCGCTGTAGCCCTCGCTTACCGCCAATTCATAAGCCGAAAGCCCGTTTTTAATTTTTGCCGCTGACTGCACAGCGCCCTGCTTATTTACAATAATACTTGTTCCGGCTGACAGCAGAATAACCAATATCACCGCAGCTGCAACCGCTATCCATTCCTTGAGTTTTTTCTGTTTTGCCATAATTAACTCCCCTTTTTTACTACTGCAATTATCAAAAGGTATACTTTTTGATAATTGTGTGGAAACATTTTTTTAGCCAATTTCAGCAGTTAAAAATAACAAAATTTGAAAATTTTTCCATTAAGGTATTGATTTTTAGGGCACAATATGATATATTTTTTAACAGAGTATCAACTATCAAAAAGTATACCTTTTGATAGTTGAATTATAATGCAAGCACAAAAAGCAACCCGTCAGAGTTAAAAAACGGCGGGTTGCTTTTTTTAATGTAATAGCTATTATTTATTGTTTTTCATACGGTATTCCCGCAAGCGGCGGTAAAATGTAGCCTCCTTCAGCCCGCACATTTCAAGCACCGCTTTAATATCAATTTCCTTTTTTTCCCAAAGCTTTACAGTCTCGGCAAAGCCCTCTGGCATTGGTTTTTCGGGTCTGCCAAAGCGCACACCGCGCTTTTTTGCGGCGGCAATACCCTGTGACTGCCGCTTTCTTATGTTCTCGCGCTCGCTTTGCGCCACAAACGAGAGTATTTGCAATACAAGGTCGGCGATAAACGTTCCCATTAAATCCTTGCCGTTGCGCGTATCTAAAAGCGGCATATCAATAACGCAAATATCAACGCCTATTTCTTTAGTAAGTATTCGCCACTGGTTTTGAATTTCCTTGTAATTTCGCCCTAAGCGGTCAATGCTTAAAATATAAAGCAGATCGCCGGCTTTCAGCCTTTTAAGCATTTTTTTATATTGCGGGCGCTCAAAATCCTTGCCGGACTGCTTATCCTTATAAATATTTTTCTGCAATATCTGCTTTTCCCGCAGCGCAGAAATCTGCCTTTCCTCGTTTTGGTCGGTGCTTGATACCCGCACATATCCGTATTCGGTCATAAAAAAATCATCCCCCTGCATTTATATAATACAGAGAGATGTTTATATAGCCAAATGTAAACCCTGTGAAAATAATTTTAAAAACGGGGCTATGTATTTCTGTCCCTGAAAAAGTTCCATTTAAAATGTGCGGCGCAAAGCCTAAGTGCGGTTGTAACCACAATTCCCGCCGCCATGGCTATTCCCGTGCCGAAAGGCTTCCACAGGGCTATGCACGCCCCCGCGCCTATTACCGAGGCGCAGGCGTAAAAATGCTTTATGAATATACCGGGAATTTCACCCGCAAAAATATCCCGCATTATGCCGCCGCCAACGCCTGTTAAAAAGCCGGTGGTGAAAAGCAAAAATATGTGCTTGAAGCCGTACATTGTAATGGCTTTTTGAACGCCGACCACCGTAAAAGCGCCGAGACCGATTGCGTCCATATACAGAAACACCGCCGCGTGCAGCTTTTGAAAGCTGTGCTCGGGGAAAGCACGGTGAAAGAAGAACATAACCGCCGCAACCGCGAAAGCCGAGCCTGCATAAATAGGCTTTACAAACGCTACGGGCGGAATTGCGCCGAGAATTAAATCACGTATTATTCCGCCGCCCATAGCCGCCGTTACCGCAAGCACGCCTACGCCCAGCATATCCATATGCTTTTTCATTCCCGCCATAGCGCCCGACGCCGCCGTGGCGATTACGCCGAGCATTTCAAATATGAAAATGAATTTTTCGGTCATATTCTTCTACCACCTAACATTAAAACGGCAGCGGAAACCGATAGATTTCTGCTGCCATAGTGTTTTTAAGAAGCCTTGCGCATAATTTCCGCTTTGCCGTTTTCAACCGTTTCTTTGGTTACGGTAATTTTAGTTATGCTGCTGTCTGACGGGCTTTCAAACATAAGCGGCTGCAAAACGCTTTCTATTATAGAGCGCAGACCTCTTGCTCCCGTTTTGCGCTCGATTGTAAGCTCAGCAATGCGTTCAAGCGCTTCCTTTTCAAATTCAAGGTCGATATTATCCATTTTGAAAAGCGCTTTATACTGCTTTACAATAGAGTTTTTCGGCTCGGTCATAATTCTTACAAGCGTTTCCTTATCCATACCGTTAAGCGCGGTTATAACAGGCAGCCGCCCCACAAGCTCGGGAATCATGCCGAATTTTACCAAATCCTGGTGTGTTGCGCGTGTTGCTACCGCCTCAGCCTCAACCGATTTCGGAGACTTAACATCCGCCCCGAAGCCTAAGCTGCTGCCGCCTATTCTGCGCTCAATAACCTTTTCTATACCGTCAAAAGCGCCGGCGCAGATAAAGAGGATATTGGTAGTATCAATTTGAATAAACTCCTGCTGCGGGTGCTTTCTGCCGCCCTGCGGCGGAACGTTTGAAACCGTTCCCTCAAGAATTTTAAGCAGCGCCTGCTGAACGCCCTCGCCGCTTACATCGCGGGTTATAGAAGCGTTTTCGGACTTGCGCGCGATTTTATCTATTTCATCAACATAAATAATTCCGCGCTCCGCCTTTTCAATATCATAATCCGCCGCCTGTATCAAGCGAAGAAGTATGTTTTCCACATCCTCGCCAACATAGCCCGCCTCGGTAAGGGTGGTGGCGTCGGTAATGGCGATCGGCACGTCAAGAATTTTAGCCAAGGTCTGCGCAAGCAGGGTTTTCCCAACGCCCGTGGGACCCAGCATTAAAACGTTGCTTTTGTTAAGCTCAACATCGGCAGACTCATTCTTAAAAATGCGCTTATAGTGGTTATACACCGCAACCGCAAGCGTTTTTTTAGCCTCGTCCTGCCCGATAACGTATTCATCCAGCTTTTGCTTTATTTCCTGCGGCTTTGGCAGCACAAAATCCTGCTGTGGCTTTTTTTTGCGCTTTTTTGTCATACCCTCTTCATCATCGGAAAGCAGCGCGTTGCAAAACTCAATGCAGTTATCGCAAATATAAACGCCCGGGCCCTCAACCAGCCTTGTCACCTCGTCCTGCGTTTTGCCGCAGAACGAGCAGCGTATTTCATTGTCCCTGTCATTCGGCATTTGAATACCTCTATCTCTTAGAAATTACTTTGTCAATAATCCCGTATTCCGCAGCCTCGGCAGCGGTCATAAAGTTATCCCTCTCGGTGTCTATCTGTATCTGCTCTAAGGGCTTGCCGGTTTCCTCTGCCAATATCTTATTGATATTGCTGCGAATCTGCTCAATGTGATGCGCGTGAATGAGAATATCCGTAGCCTGACCCTGCGCCTGACCGAGCGGCTGATGAATCATAATTTCACTGTTGGGCAGCGCCAAGCGCTTGCCCTTGGTGCCGGCAGCCAGCAAAAACGCACCCATACTTGCCGCCATGCCCATACAAATGGTGCTTACGTCGCACTTAATGTACTGCATGGTATCGTAAATAGCCATACCTGCCGTAACCGCACCGCCGGGGCTGTTAATGTAGAAGTTTATATCCTTTTCCGGGTCCTGCCCCTCAAGGTAGAGCATTTGAGCGATTATAACGCTGGCGGACGCGTTGTTTACCTCGTCGTTCAGCATTATAATGCGGTCATTCAAAAGTCTTGAGAAAATATCGTAGGAGCGCTCACCCCTGCTGGTCTGTTCAATTACATATGGTACCAAGCTCATATCCATTCTAATTACCTCCGTTTTTTAGGCTCTCGCCTTAGTATTGACAATTAACGGTACTTATAATCAATTGAGCGTGTCGAAAAAGTCGCCACGCTCTTTAATGTCAATTTACCGAAACTTAAGAATTATTCGGCGCTTTTTTCCTCTGTCTTTTTAGCTGCTGTTTTCTTTGCAGCGGGCTTTTTAGCCGCGGTTTTTTTAGCGGCGGGTTTCTTTTCTTCCTCTGCCTTCTGTTCAACCTCGGTTATAACCGCATTTTCCTTAACAAGGTCAATTGCCTTGCCTACCGCAATATCCTTTGAAAGCTCGCTTGCGGGAATAGCGGCTTTAACCTTTTCAAGCTCTACGCCGTAATCCTCAGCCATCTTTTTATACTGCTCCTCAATATCCTTTTCATCGGGAGTAATATTTTCAAGCTCAACAATTTTTTCAAGAGCAAGTCTGTACTTAACCTGCATTTCAGCCTGCGGGCGGAAAGATTTCTTGAAATCGTCAATATTTGAATTGGTGTACTTTAAGTAGGTTTCAAGGTTAAGACCCTGCGACTGCAGCCTGTAAGCAAAGTCCTCAACGCACTGCTCAAGGCGATTTTCAAACATAGCCTCGGGAATATCACCCTTAATGCCGTCAACAATCTGCTGAACAAGCGCGTTTTCAACCGCTTCGTCGGCAGCCTTCTGCTTGCGCTCCAAAGCCTTTTTCTTAATATCAGCTTTTAATTCCTTAAGAGTATCAAACTCGCTTACGTCCTTTGCAAACTCGTCGTCAACCGTCGGCAGCTCTTTAATCTTTATCTCGTGCAGCTTGACCTTGAATACGGCAGCCTTGCCTGCAAGGTCTTTCGCGCCGTAATCCTCGGGGAAAGTAACGTTTACGTCAAATTCATCGCCAATATTCTTACCGATTATCTGATCCTCAAAGCCGGGAATAAACTGACCCGAACCGAGAACTAAGGAGTGACCCTCAGCCTTGCCGCCGTCAAACGCCTTGCCGTCAACAAAGCCCTCAAAGTCGATAATAACGGTATCATCCTTTTTAGCGGCGCGGTCCTCAACGGAAACCATACGCGCGCCTCTCTCAACCATAGCGTTTACTTCGGCGTTAACCTCGGCAGCGTCAACCTTAACGGCAGTCTTTTCAGCCTTTAAGCCCTTGTAATTGCCTATTTCTATTTCGGGGTAGGTTGTAACGGATACCTTGAAATCGGCGCCGTCCTCTTTGGAAATGGAAACCATTTCAAAGTCCATTTTATCATTTATAACCTTAAGACCCGATTCTGTTATAGCCTCGTCAACCAAGTCGTTATAAAGCAGGTTGAGAGCGTCCTCAAAGAATATTTCGGTGCCGTAGTAAGTCTCGATTATGTGAAGCGGAGCTTTGCCTCTTCTGAAACCGGGAACGTTTATCTTCTTGCTGTTTTTCTTGTAAGCCTCGCGAATTGCCTCGCGGAATTTCCCACCGTCAACGGTGATTTCCAACTGATATCTGTTGGTATCAATCTTTTTTGTTTCTTTTAAGCTCATTTTTTTACCTCCGTAAAGCAAAACAAGCAGTGCGCACGCACATTTTACTCATTTTACATAGTTCAAATTATTATAGCATAACTTAATAATATTTTCCATACATTTTTTAAACTTTTCGTAAATTCGGCAAAATTTATATATTAAGCAATAAAAACAGGTGTAAAATCAACGCAATCACAGGATAAAAGCCGAAATTTCACGCCGCCGTACTCGGTTTTTACCTTGCAGGCGCCCGCGCCGTGTATGTGCCCGTGGTAGACCTGATTTATTCCGTGGCGCTTTATAACGCTGAAAATTTCCTCGCACACCTCGTCGCCCCAAACACAGGGGTAATGCAGAAAGGTAAGTATGGGCAAGCCCGTTTTTTCCGCCGCCGAGAGGGACAATTCCAGTCTACCCGCCTCGCGCTGTAAAATTTTCGGGTCGGGCTTATCGTCAAAAAACCAGCCGCGCGTTCCCGCAACGGCGTACCCCTCGCACACAGCGCAATTATTATAAATAAAATCAACGGAATCAAATTTATTGTTATCTAAAAATTCCCTTAATTTTTTCGAGGTGCTCCACCACAGGTCGTGATTTCCCTTTAAAAGAATTTTTTTGCCGGGTAAATTTTCCAAAAATTCAAAATCCTTTTTTGTTTCTTCCAATTTTAAACCCCAAGAGAAATCGCCCGGTAAAATAACGGTATCGTCAGGCTTTACAAGTCTTTTCCAGTTAGCCGAAATACGCTCGGTGTGATTTTCCCAGCCTTTAAAAATATTCATAGGCTTATTTGTGCCGAAGGATAAATGCAAATCGGAAATTCCGTATATACTCAGAGCTTTTCCTCCTTTAAAATTTTAATTATTTGAACAGAATCGGGTATAATAATAAGGACCCCAAAACGGGTCGGAAAGGAATTGAACTGATATGTCAGACTGTAAATGTGAAACCAAACTTTGCGTAGCGTGCGATGTATGTAACTGTGTTCATCACACAGCGGACGATATGTGCGCCGCCGGCAAAATTCGCGTAGGTCACGGCGAAGCTTCTACCTGCAAGGACACCTGCTGCGATACCTTCGAGGCAAGATAAATCCTCGCACTGCCGTTTCCTTTCAAAAAAAGGAGCATCCTCCCCAAATATTGGGGAGGGATTTTTAATAATTCCGCATTATATTCAGATTTTCAGCGCAGAATACACAGCGCTGAGCATTTCGTCCTTTTCGCAAACATCGTTAAAGCGTATTTCCGCATTTTCAAGCGCTTTTATCGGCTCGGGAATTTCGGTAGAGGTAAGCCTGGATAACTGCCTTACCTTATCGAAATCGCCGTCCGCTTTATCGTCGGTCAATGCCGAAAGCACACTGTCGGCAAATTTATAGGGCGACGCGGTTGAGGCGATAACCACGGGTCGGTTATCACCCGTAGCCTTTACATACTGCCCGTAAACATTTACCGCAACGGCGGTATGGGTATCGCACAGATAACCGTATTCCTTATAGGTATTCCCGATAGTTTCAAGAGTTTGCGCGTCACTGCAGCAGCCGCCCCAGAAAAGCTCGGTAATTTTCTTTTCCATATCGTCGCTCACACAGAACGCGCCGCTGTTTTTAAGCTCGTTCTGCATTTCCGCCACCGCTTTATCATCGCAGCCCGATAGCTCAAACAACATTCTTTCAAGGTTGCTTGAAATGAGTATATCCATAGAGGGCGAAACGGTGGTGTAAAAATCGCGGTTGCGGTCGTACTTGCCTGTTTTTATAAAATCGGTCAGAACGTTATTTGAATTTGACGCGCAGATAAGCCTATTTATCGGCACACCCATTTTTTTAGCATAATATGCCGCTAAAATATTGCCGAAATTGCCCGTAGGAACGGTAACGTTAAAGCCGTTTTCAAGGCTTTCGCCGCGGTTCAGCAAATCGCAGTAGGCGGATACATAGTAAACAATCTGGGGGGCGAGTCTCCCCCAGTTTATTGAGTTGGCAGAGGAAAACTGCATATTGTGCTCAAGCAGGTGTTCTGCCACCGCTTTATCGGTAAAGATTTTTTTAACGCCCGTCTGCGCGTCGTCAAAATTGCCGTTTATTGCGCAAACGTGAACGTTGCCGCCCTTTTGCGAAGCCATTTGCAGCTTTTGCATGGGGCTTACGCCGTCGTTCGGGTAAAATACCATAATCTCCGTGCCCGCAACATCCTTAAAGCCCTCAAGAGCCGCCTTGCCAGTATCGCCCGAGGTTGCAACCAATATAACGGTCTTTTTGCCCGCAGCAACCTTTTTTGCCGAAATGGTTAAAAGATACGGCAGCATTTGCAGCGCAAGGTCTTTAAAGGCGCAGGTAGGTCCGTGCCAAAGCTCTAACATATTTATATTTTCCCCGAGCCTTGCCATAGGCGCGGGCTTATCTTCATCAAAGCTGCCTGTGTATGCGCCGTTTACGCAGTAATCAAGCTCTTCCTCGGTAAAATCGGTAAGGAAGCTTTTAAGTACATATTTCGCCCTGCCGATATAATCAAGCTTTTTTAAATTTTCAAAATCTTCGCCCGAAAATTTCGGAAAGCTTTCGGGCACGAAAAGTCCGCCCTCTTTTGATATTCCGTGCGCTATCGCCTCGGCAGACGAAACCCTGTTGTTTTTATCCCTTGTGCTTACATAGTTCATTGAGGTTGCTCCTTTAATTTTTGCATCAACTATATTTTATTATATCCCGCTTAGTTTGTCAAAATAATTTTGCGCGTTTTCATAAAATATTTTTTTAAGCGTTTCCGCTGATATACCGCGCTTTTCAAGATATGTATATAAATCCGGCACCTTTGAAATATCCGAAAGCTCGGGCGGCATATCCGCCCCGTCAAAATCAGAGCCTATCGCAATATTATTTTCAAGCCCCAAATTTCCTAAACGGCAGATATTTTCACAAATTTTTTCAAATACGTCTCCGCCCAAAAATTTCGGGTAAAAGCAAAGCCCTATAAGCCCGTTTTTCTCGCCTATCAGCCTTAGCTGCTCATCGGTAAGGTTGCGCGGCGCGGGACATATTTCCCTGCTGTTCGAGTGTGACGCTATGGGGTACTCCGCCAGCTCTATCGCCGCGAAAAAACTCTTGTCGTTCAGGTGAGATAAATCGGTGCAGATTTTAAGTCGGTTAAGCTCCCGTATAGCCTCGCGCCCGAAACGCGTAAGCCCTTTATCGGTGCCGCTGCCGCCCGCTATGGCGTTTTCGCCGTTCCAGGTAAGGGTCAGGTAACACACCCCGTCGCTTTTAAGCGTTTCAAGCAGCTTTAAATCCTTGCCTACAACCGCGCCGCCCTCAACCGCAAAAAGCGGTTTTAAATTTTTCGGGGCTGATTTCAGCTTGAGTTTAATATCCCGCATTATTTCACTGTACAGCTTAAACGGCTCTGCTATATCGTCCCTTATCCAAACGGCAAAAACCTGCCGCCAGCTTTCAAATTCCGCGCCCTTTTCGCCCGAAACCGCAAGATTATTGGCAGAAAACGGCTGATTTTTAAAATAACATTCATACGGTGTATCGCAGTGCAGATCAAAATAATTCAATACTCATCACTCCGCGTTAAAAAGCATTTTTTATGTAGTTAAGGCTGTAGCCCGTACTTCCGTCCTTTCGGGTTTTATAGGTCACCTCGGCAACGTCAAAGCGCGGCTGCAAATCGGTTGCGAACTTGCTTAAAAAATCTTCTGCCGTTAAAATAAGTCTTCGGCGCTTGTGCGCGTCCACCGCCTCGGCGGGCGATATTAAGCTCCCCTCGGCGCGGGTCTTTACCTCGGTAAAAATTATATATTCTTTTGTTTCCGCTATTATGTCAATTTCCCCGAAACGCGAATGATAATTCATTTTTATTACGGTGCAGCCCTTGCTCCTTAAAAATTCCGCGGTAAGGCGCTCGCCGTTTTTTCCCGCTTTATCTCTTTCCATAGCCTTCACCCCAAAATGTTTTTAAGGAATGAAAGGCGGTGAATTTCGCACGGACCGTACTGTTTTATAAGCTCCGTGTGCTCCTTTGTGCCGTAGCCCTTGTGCTTTTTAAAGTTATACTCGGGGTATTTTTTATCGTATTCAAGCATAAGGCGGTCACGCGTAACCTTTGCAAGCACCGAAGCCGCCGCGACGGACATTGACTTTGAATCCCCTTTAACAATAGTTTCACAGGGAATATTTATTCCGCGCGGTACGCGGTTGCCGTCAATCAGGGCAAAATCGGGCTTTACGTTCAACCCCTCTATTGCGCGGTTCATTGCAAGATATGTAGCTTCTAATATATTTACCGATTCTATTTCTTCAAGCGTGCCGTATGCCACGCTGTAAGCAACGGCGGTTTCCTTTATTATATCGTAAAGCTTTTCGCGCTTTTTCTCGGTCAGCTTTTTTGAGTCGTCAAGCTCCTCAATAACAGCGCCCTCGGGCAAAATTACCGCCGCCGCGCAAACGGGACCCGCCAGCGGGCCTCTGCCTGCCTCATCCACCCCGCAAATACAGCTAAAGCCGCTGTTTACGGCGGCTTTTTCAAATTCGTAATCAGGCATTATTTTTCCGCTCTTTCCAAGGTTATATTTCCTATTTTACAGTTTCGGTATTCTTCAAGCAGCATATTTGCCGCCCTTTCGGTATCGGTTTCGCCGCCCCTTATCATCATACCACGCTTTTTGCCTATGAGGCAAAGCAGCTCGTAGCTGTCGTCCGTCAGTTCAATGCCGTAGCGCGCGGTTATTTTTTCGGGATATTCGCGTGACAGCAGCGAAAGCAGCTGCATTGCAAGCCACTCGGTATCAAGTATTCTGTCTGTAACAGCGCCGGTAAACGCTAAATGCTCGCCTACCGTTTTATCCTCAAACTTCGGCCATAAAACGCCGGGTGTATCAAGCAGCTCAAGCTGCTTATCTACCGTGAACCACTGGTTGCCCCTTGTAACGCCGGGGCGGTTTTCGGCTTTGGCGCGGTTGTTGCCTGCAACACGGTTGATAAATGATGATTTACCCACATTCGGTATTCCCACAACCATAACGCGCAGCGGCTTGCCTGCCATTCCCTTTTCCTCATACGCTTTAAGTTTACTTTTAAGTGTATTTTTAACCGTATCCTTAAAAGCGGAAATGCCCTTGCCCGTTTTGCAGTCAAGCGCTATTGCGGGTATTCCCGCGGCGGAATAGTGCGCTATCCACTCGGCGGTGGCGGCGGGGTCTGCCATATCACACTTGTTAAGTAAAATTATAAGCGGTTTGTCGCCTATTATATCGCGCAGCTCGGGATTGCGCGAGCTTTTCGGCACGCGCGCGTCCACTACCTCTGCCACCGCGTCTATAAGCGGAAGAATTTCCTTTATTTTTCGGCGGGTCTTCGCCATATGTCCCGGAAACCAGTTGATTTGAGATTTCGATGAGTTTTCTTGATTACCATCGCTTTTCTTCTCTGCTCTGATTTTCCTTTTTTTATACATATCCATATATTCCACATACTTTTCCGTAAATACCGATTACAGTGCAAGTTGTACTCACTTATATAATCTTAAAACCTGATATTGATATTTTTCTTCATTTTCCGTATAGCCGACCGAAATGCCTTTTCCGTTATTTGCCGCTTCACCGGAGTTGGGTTTTGTTTTTGCTTCCTTTAACAATGTATCAATTTCCGAATCGGTGATCTGATTATTGTTTGCTTTAATTAAATGTTTAACATATGAAGCAACATCCGACTCATATTCGCCGGTTTTATTTACATACAAAAGAGTATAATTCACAATATCGGCAGCTTTATCTCCGGTATATTTTTTCGGAACAGCCACTAAATAAATTCCTTCAATCAATCCGTACCAGTATTCATTATTGCTTTCGGTGAGATAATCGGTTGAAGCCGGATTTAAGGAGCTGTTGTCAACTACCTCCGTATTGAATTTTGCAACTAAAGTTTCAACCGTTTCTTCTTCAACCCGGCCGTGATTTTCTTGTGTTACCTGTGAATTATCTTTAACTTTATCCGAATCGGATTTGCCGCAGCCGGTCAATACCGAAACCATAATCAAAATAATCGTTATTATTTTTTTAATATTCATTTTAATTGTTCCTTCCTTAAATAATGTCTACTGAATAATTGCATTAGCAAATGCAATTATATAAAATCGAGTTAAAATCTCGATTTTATGGGCCAAAACCTTTGTTTCGACCGTCAGTATCCATTGATTGTTGCCTGATTTTAAAAAGAATCAAAATGTGATTCTTTTTAAAGTGCAAGGTTTTTGCGCAATTTTGCAAAAAACCTTGCACCTGAACAATTCAAAAGTTTACACCTGCATGCTTGGTTAAGGTACTTTTGAATTGTTCAGCAGGCATTAAATAAACCGCCGCACATCCCGAGCGTTTATTTATTATCCAACCTTCCGAAGCTTGAAAACGGAAAAACGCGCAGCACGGCATGACCCAAAACATACCTTGTGTCAACCAAACCGCCCTCGCCTATTCGGGAGTCGCGGCTGTCCATAGAGTCGTTACGGTTATCACCCAAAACGAATATATACCCCTCCGGCACATAAATCGGAAATTCCACGTCATATTTGCTCGTGGTGGGGGTTCTGGTGTAAGGCTCGTCTAATTCCACGCCGTCAACAGATACCACGCCGCGTTCAAAATCAATATCCACCATTTGCCCGCCGGTTGCAATAACGCGCTTTATTATCGGTACTTGGGCAGTATTAACATCCTCCACCGTGTTGCTTACGTTACGCGATATTACAACTATATCGCCCCTTTTAGGCGTATAGGCAAGATTTGTTATTATAACCTTATCCGCATTTTGAAGTGTGTTGGTCATAGATCTGCCGCTTATTGTGGCAACGCGGAAAATAAAGCTGAATATAATAACCACCGATATTATTGCGGTAGCAAGCACATCCAGCCATTCAAAAAGCTCTGCTGCCAAATTACGCTTTTCCGGCTCGGGCTTTGCGTCGGGCAGACTGCTTGCAAATTCCTCGCTTATATTAAAGCCTGTTTCATCCGCCGGCGCCGAATTACCGTTTACTTCCGTATCGGTTTTAAATTCCTTTCCGTCTTCCATAACGCACCTCCTTATAGCAAAAAGGGAGACAGCATAAATCCGTCCCCCTTCCGTCGATTTTTTAATTAACCGATACGCTCTTTAACCTTAGCCGCTTTACCGACTCTGTCACGCAGATAATAAAGCTTTGCTCTGCGGATTTTACCCTTGCGAACAAGCTCAACCTTAGCAACGTTGGGTGAATGTACCGGGAAAACACGCTCAACGCCTACGCCGTAGGAAACACGGCGAACGGTGAAGGTCTCGGCAATTCCGCTGTTGTTCTTAGCGATAACAGTGCCTTCAAACACCTGTATTCTTTCTTTCTCGCCCTCTTTAATTCTTACATGTACCTTAACGGTGCTGCCTATAAGAATTTCGGGTGCGTCTTTTTTGAGCATATCTGCGGTAAGCTCTTTAATTACGTCCATTTTTTCTTCCTCCTTAAATAATACCAGACGTTCGTACCCAAAAATTTTGACAGAGGACCGTCCGCTTCAATGTCGTTTTCGGCAATGAACCCACCCCGTAAGGACCGGGTGAAATCAAATGCACCTGTTAAAAAACGGCGCAGAAAAATACCTTCCGTTTCAAACAGCCTTTTTATTCTATCACAAACCTTTTAAAAAATCAAGCATTATTTTACGAGCGTGTCGAAAAAGTCGACACGCTCTTGGACGGGAATGCCGCTCGCTCGAAAA
>OHBM01000143.1_pt1 | contig 54681 bp, 57 predicted proteins | sample 1577251 | NCBI WGS metagenome assembly OHBM01 (sample SAMEA3541557, study PRJEB24748) | human gut metagenome | biome: human gut; feature: human-associated habitat; material: faeces | place: China | collected 2012 | reverse complement strand
AACTTCTGGAGCAGCTGATCGGCAGTGACGCAGATATTCTGATCTGCACAAAGTCGGATCTTGTGGTACGGGATATTGATCTGCTGAAGAAGCTTGGACGTGTAACCGTTTCATGGTCGATCAACACACTAGATGAAAATTTCAAGAACGATATGGACTCTGCTTCTAGCATTGAGCGCCGTATCGCTGCTATGAAGCAGGTATATGAAGCAGGTATCCGTACAGTCTGTTTCGTATCCCCGGTATTCCCCGGTATCACGGATTTTGAAGCAATCTTTGAGCGGGTAAAGGATCAGTGCGATCTGTTCTGGCTCGAAAATCTCAATCTTCGAGGCGGTTTCAAAAAGACAATTATGGATTATATCGCCGGAAAATATCCTGATCTTGTACCGCTTTACGATGAGATCTATAACAAGCATAACCGCAGCTACTTTGAAGCACTTGAAGTAAAAGCTGAGGAAATGGCTAAGAAGTATGATTGTCCCTTTGTGGATAATGAAATGCCTTATGGCAGAGTCCCGCAGGGACATCCGGTGATCGTAGATTATTTCTATCATGAGGAAATCCGTGGGACAGAGAATACCGGAAAAAGAAATCGCTAACTTCAAGTTTGTAGAATTCAAAAATTTAATATGAAATGTGAGATAGAGCGTATGGAAATAATCTATACGTTCTATTTTTTTGCCTTTTTTGAAAAAGTGATTAAAAAACTATTGACATTTTGTTACTGGTAGAAGCAGATGGTTATAAAAAGCTTTTGATAACTATGAGTGCAAAAACAGATAGCTGCGAAAATTTATTATGAGCTAATAGCAAAATTTGATATTTTGTGATATTGAGGGTATGGGGAATCGTAATCTCCATTAAGTTCGTCAGAGAATCATAATCCAGAAATGGGATTTTGAGTTACTCTAGGCGATACTTGCTTTAGAAAATGATTTGCCATAATGAGTTAGAATATGGGAGGAGGAAGCGTTAAAAAAAGAGAGAGCCATAAGCAACTCTCTCTGTGATAAAATCAAAAAGTTATAGTATCAGTGATTCGGTAAGATTACAAAAATCCTTAACAGGAATATTTTCTTTAAGTGGTAAAGCTGTCTCTAAAAAGGTTTCGTCTGCAAATCTTTCGAGTTCAGAATCAAAATATATAATTGAAGCATTTGTATTTAATTGGTATGGTGGAATTGTAACAAAATAATCATAATCTTCGTAAGAAGGAGTGGCGCAAGAAACTTTGATTTTTCCGCCCAATTTCAATTTTGCAAATTCTCCATAAATGGCAGTTAAGGCTTTTTTCCTTTCTTCATCAGAAGTAATTCTATCTACATATCTAATATACCAATAATCTATATTTCCCTCTTTTAATTCAATTAAATAATCGTATGATCTGGGCGTTCCAGATTTTATTGTCCATTCAACTTTATGCAGACTTGTCATCATGGAAAGTCCACGCATTAAGGTAGAAAAAAACTTTTCATGCACCTGAACAGTAGAGAGATCCAAAGAAAATCCATTGTCTGCAATTATCTTTTTTCGTTCCCGTATTTTTTTAGAAGAATATCCCGTTGCATCATATAATTCTTGGATAAGTTCTGGATCATCAATGGCTTTTGCAATTTTATCAATAGTGCTTTTATATGGTCTTCCAGATCGGGCACCGTTGAGCATTCGTGAAATGGTTGCATTATTTAAGCCTGTTTGTTCAGATAATTCTTTTTGTGTTTTTTTCTGTAAAATGATTTGAAGTATATTGATGAATCTTTCCTGATCGTAAACGCTGTCAGGATTTATTAGTGTGCCTGAATTTGATATAAATTCGTTCATTCAAATCTCCTCTTGACTTCTTTGACTTTGTATAAATTGACTTCTTGTATTTTATCTTATCAATTATATCCCTAAAAATCAATTTAAAACATAAAGAAATCAAAAAATGCTTTATTGATATCCCATTAAAAGTCAAAGAAATCAAAAACGTAATTGACATTTTGACATCTTTGTGTATAATGTAAATCAAGAAGTCAAAGAAGTCAAACAAATCAAAAAGAAAGGAAGGAGGGCTGTGGATTGAAATATAGGGTTGTTTCGGTTTTGAAAGATAATAGACCACGTTTTTTGATTATTTCTGATATTGAAGAAATTGAAATCCTTCCATCAAAGTATTTGAAGCATCTGGATCAGATTAATGCTTCTCCGAATACTGTAAAATCCGCAGCCTTCGCACTTTCATATTATTACAATTATCTGCAGGAGCAAACGATAGGATTGGATGAGATTACATTGCTATCCTATTCAGAGCAGAATAAACATTTTATTGATTTCTTGTATTGGGTTAAGAGTGGAAAGCATACTGAGCATAATACACAGACGAGCAATAAGACCTGCAATATGTATCTTGGTGCAGTCTTCAGATACTACCAGTTTTTGGCACTGGAAGATGTTTTGCCAATGCTTAAAGTCTTACGAGTAAAAAAAGTATCGTATTTTGACAGTATGGGAGTAAATCATCAAAATGCAGTGAATTCGTTTAAAGGTTTCTTCAAAGAAGAAGAACCTAATCTGGAAGAAATAACATCCGAAGAAATACAGGAGCTGATAAATGCCTGTTCGAATGATAGAGATCGATTGCTGATAGCAATGATGGCAGAAACCGGTCTTAGATTAGGGGAAATTCTGGGAATCCATTATACCGAAGATATTGATTTTGAAAGAAGAACGGTTCGGGTAAGGTATCGTGAATACAATACCAACTTGGCAAGAGCAAAAAATGCAGAATATAGAATGGCTTTGTTAAGTAATACAACTTTTGAGTTCTTGGTTAAGTACATTTCTGATAACCGAAAAAGTCTGATGAACTCGGAGTATTTATTTACAAAATTGACTGGAAAAAACAAAGGAGAGCCATTAGATGCGGATTCTGTGTATAGCATGTTGAAAAGGCTATACAAAAAAACGGATATCAATTCTCATCCGCATCAGCTCCGACACTATTTTGCGGAGGAAAGAAGAAAAGAAGGATGGGATTTGAATGACATTCGTTTTGCCCTGGGGCATAAGAAAGTTGAAACTACCATTAAATACTTGGGTGAAAATAATGAACGATTGATAGAAGCGACAGATCAATACTACTCAAATAATGAAGATTTATACCAAATTGCAGATTTTCTGTAAAAGGAAGGAGGGATTACCTTGGCAGTATTAAAAATTGTTCCGAAGTTATATCAGGAAAAAATATCCGAGAAATTAAAGGAAGAAATATCTTTAGTTACGAATGGAGAAGCAAAATACTATAACCGGTTATACAAATTTTTCCAGTATACAGATATACAGTGTACTGCAGATATTAACTATGAAACGAGAAAAATGTATATGGATTCTCTTGAAAAAGAGGATATTTCAGAAAAATATAAAGCGGAATTACTGAGCTTATTTGATCGTTTAAAAATAGAAAATATGCCGGATGTCTATTCACAAGGAAATCTCTTCTCTGTAGAACAGGAGTTTTTTAAGCAAGACAAATTGTTTTTGCTGTATGTCCCCAATAAGAAGAAAGCACAATCTTTTCGTCAGGTGGTCGATAAGAATGATTTGTTATGGGACTTAACGGGGATACATTCATCACAGTTGGTGCGACAGACAAAAATATTGCTGTGTGAAATTCTGAATATGGATAAGGTACAAAGACATCGAAGATATTTTTTAGAACCATTAAAAGCACTTATACGGTTTTGCGATAAGTACGGAATAGATGATATTGAAGAAATGGAACAGGCAGACGAAAACAGATTTTATCTGTATTTAAACAAGGAGTCGGAAATTATAAAAAAACAGGCTTCTAAGATTGTTGAGTTTGCGAGAAGAACGTTATTTCTGACAGATTCAGAGACAAATTGGCGAGCGTGTATCTGGTATATGGATAGGTTTCAGTTTGATAAATCGAGAATCAATGCCAGTTCACCTGTTAAAAGCCTTTCATTTATTAATATTTACGAAAAAGAAAATCGTTGGTATTTACAATTATACGCAAAATATTTGGTCGGGATATCGGATCTGTCTTTATCAAATATCCGAAATACAATAAGTTTTATTTCACAATTTTTAAAATATCTGGATGGACAGAGTAAGAAAGTAACTGAACTGGAGATACAAGATATAGAGGGTTATGTGTCTGTTTTGGATAAGTCCGATATTAAGTATTCTACTTTTAACCGATATATCACACATATGCATACATTTCTACAGTTTTTGAAAATGAAAAATATTGAAGTGTTGAAGTTTTATCCGGAACGATTTTTAAAAAAAGGTTTTTCAGAACACAATGAAAGAAGTGTTCCAGAAAAAACAATTGCTCATCTGATTAAGGAGCTGCCGGCATTCCCAGAGCATTTACAGTTGATGTATTTGATTTTGTTTTGCACAGGAATTAGGAAAAGCGAGGTTTGTACAATAAAATCGGGAGCCTTTTATTCACAAGGCAATGAGAATTGGATGCGCATATATCAAAGCAAAATGCGGAGAGAAAAAGTCATTCCTGTTCCCAGTTTATTGGTTGGACTGGTGAATGATTATGAAAAAAAGTACGGAATAAAAAATGGGGAGTATTTATTCAAAAATAAAAAGGGTGGTGCATTTAATGGACAGACATTTTCAAATCAGATGATTCGGGAGTGTAAGGTTCGTGGGATTGCCTGCGGAGATTATATCTTTAGAGCACACGATTACAGACATAACCTTGCAACTTCAATGTACGGAAATGGGGTTTCTATACAAGGGGTACGAGATTATCTAGGACATTCAAGTGAGAATATGACAAAACAGTACATTGATTTCATGCCGGAACGTATTGTATCGGCTGAAGATAAATATTTCTCTAAAAATCAGTCATTTAAATTGAAAGGAGCAGAAGATGATGAAAGGTAATATTAATTTGATTTCGTATGACTGTTATCAACAAGCTACAGAAAAACAGTTGGCAGGACTGAAATGGAAGGAAAACAGGGTGTACTACATATCAGAGATTCATAATGAAAAGATGCAGGATGAGATTTATGGGTATATCGATGATAGATGTAGACGTTTGTCATTATCAACAGTAGTAAATGATATTTACAGATTTGATCTGTTGAAAGAATTTCTGAATGAGAAGTGTACAAGTTGTAGCAGCATCACTGATAAAAAATGGGAAGAACTGGAGAGAAGTTATAAAGCATTTTTATATAAAAAAGGATTGGCGCTGTATGTTAGAAGAAATAGACCGGATAGGCGGAATGTTGAGCAACAAAGTAGCGCTCAGATTTCTTTTCTGAAAATGTATTATGAGTATGTTGTGAAGTGTAAAACAGCAGATATTCCAGAAAATGAAAAAGATGTATGGGATATGAGAAAGTTGGATATTGTGCCAAGGAGTAATCCGATTCGTGGAAGATATAGATTAGATTTTCGTGAGATCAGGCAGAAAGAATTTAAAGAGATAATAAAGAAAATATTGTATAGCCACTGCCAGACAAAAGCAATGGGTAGTATAAAAGGTGAATTGCGTGGATTCCGTCGGTTTGCTAGTTTCATGTATGATCGATTCCCAGAAGTAAAGCACTTTACAGAAATTAGCAGGGATATGATAGAAGATTATCTGGTTTATATAAAAACGGATACCGGTCTTACATCAGTCAGTTACACGACAGAGCTGTCGATTTTGGATAATCTGTTGGATGAAATAGGGCGTGAACTGGAAATAGGAAATATATGCAACCTTTTTCTGTCCAGTGATTGCAGAGCATATGACAACGCTTTACCAGAAGCGTATTCAGATGCAGAAATCAGAAGATTTAATTGTGCATTAACAAAATTAAAGCCCCAGTTAGGCAGATGTTTAATAATACATCAGATGCTCGGTACAAGAATAGAGGATACGTTGACTTTGCGAAGGGATTGCTTATCTGAGAAATCTGGACATTATTTTATAACTATTATCCAGCAGAAAACAAGGAAATACAAAAGACCAGTTAGCGATCAGCTGGCAGAATTGATTAGAAAAGCAATAGAAGTTTCAGAAAAGGAGCATCCAGATTCAGAATATATTTTTCTGCAAGATAATGGAAAATTGTATACAGATTCAATGCTGAAATATCATGTAAATATCATGATTTATGAAAATGATATCAGGGATGATAATGGAAATTATTTTGAGTTTCGTACACATCGTTTTAGACATACTTTTGGAGTAAAACTTACAGAAATGAAATTAGATGATGATAGCATTGCAAGGCTGTTGGGGCATAAGGATACACGAACCATACCACATTATCGGCGGTTAAGAAACGAAGCATTAGCGGAGGATACAAAGGCTGTACGAGATGAAATGAATGAATTATTAGCACAATACAGGAGGGAAAAGGAAAATGCAGAAACACGATAAAATGGTAGCACTGGCAAAAGAAAAAAGTGCGGAAATGACGGAAACAGCAATAACAGCTATTGAAACAATGTATAGAAAAAATATAAAAATTTCAGTTGCTGAACTTGCAAAACTAACAGGACTTTCCAGAGGTTTTTTCTATAATAATCTGAATGTGAAACAGGTCATGATGGAATTGAAGGAAAAACAACAGGGAATGATATTGCGAAATCCTAAAAGTGATGCTATTGCAAAAGCACAGGAAGCACGGATTAAGAGTTTAGAACAGAAATTATCCGATAGTGTTCCGAAAAACGAATATGAAAGTCTTCAGAAAAAATATGAAGAATTACAGGTGAAATATAGTCAAATGAAAAAGGGAACACTGTTGAAGATGTACGACCAATTATAGGAAGAAAAGGAGAATATTTTATGCAGAACGAAATTTATGATGAGAAAAATGGACTTACTTATATGTTATGTGGTGATTATTATTTGCCAGAATTGGCACTTACAGATATCGAACCAACTTATGGGAAATATGGGATGCTTCGTAAAAGCTATTTACAGGAACACAGAAAGGCAAAATATCAAATATTGTTGTTACAAGGAAAACTTGTCGAGCATTTGAATCAGATTGATGCAGAAGCAAGGGATAGAGAAGAACAATTAGTAAAACTGATGATGGAGAAACAAGGAATTACAGAGAAATTAAAAAGGCAGGACAACATGGAATGGACAAGGAGGATGAATACCCTTTGTCATGATGCAGAAGAGATGATTTTGACGGAAATGATATACACGAAAGGATAATGAACTGTATTGGATAGCAAGAATTTTGCAGCCCGGATAGCAAAAAAGTGGAAGTCCGGATAGCAAAAAAATGGAAGTCCGGATGGCAAGATTCTTGCTGTCCGGAAAGATAAAAAAGGGAGGGATTAAAAATGTTGGTTAAGTGCATAATAAAAGTGTTTTTATATTTAATTCTTGCAGTAATGACATTGATTCACTGGTTATTAAAAATTCCGATGATATTGGGAAATATTTTGCTTTACTTTTTATCAATTATATTTATTCTGACAGGTGTTTTGAGTTATGGATTTGCATTGGAATCTGCAAGAGAATGTGGTCGAATGATAATAATTGGGATGGCATTTGGTGCAATACCAGACTTTATCCCATTTTTGGGAAAAAGTTTAGAGACATTGGTTGCAAAACTGTTGAGTATGACAAATGAATGAGAAAGTCGATATGAAAGAGGGCTGTGAAAGGCGCTCTTTTCTTTTTGCAACTGTGGAATGGCAAGATAATAACGTTATATACAGTGTATATTAAGTAAAGATATTGTATTTCTGCATGATGGGAACATAGGGAGTCCATATAAAGGCACTAAATACCGGTCATGACGGAAGTCTGAGCACGGGACATGCTAACAGTGCAGCAGATATGATAGCCCGTCTGGAAACAATGGTACTCATGGGGATGGAGCTTCCGCTTGCAGCGATCCGCAGGCAGATCGCCGGTGGTGTGGATCTGATCGTCCATCTGGGAAGACTGCGGGACAAGAGCAGACGGGTATTGTCCGTATCAGAGGTTGTTGGTTATGAGCAGGGGGAAGTTCTGCTTTCTGTTATATATGAGTTTCAGGAAACAGGAGAAAGGAATGGCAAGGTGCAGGGCATATGGAAAAAGACAGGATCGCTTGTTCATACGGAAAAACTGCAGCAGGCGGGTATTACACTATGAATTATGACAAATATACATTCAGACGGCGGGAGATGATTTCGTTTCTGATTGCTGTTACAGTTCTGTTTTTACTGATCGGAAAGCTTTTTTTCGGAACATTTTTGGCAGGCGGTCTCTGTATTGTTTTTTTTCCTTTTTTATGGAAAAAGAAAAAGAAACAGCTTTTGGAAAAGCGGAAAAAGCAGCTTGTAAAAGAGTTTAAGGATCTGATTCTTTCCTTTGGTGCTTCTCTGAAGGCGGGTTATTCCATTGAAAATGCCTTTCTGGAAGCCTGCAGAGATCTGACTTATTTATATGATGCATCTGCGGATATTCTGCAGGAATGTAAGAGCATGAAACGACAGATGGAAAACCACATTTCTCTGGAAGCGCTTTTGAATGATCTGGGAGAACGAAGCCGGATGACGGATATCATGGATTTTGCAAAGGTATTCGCCACAGCCAAAAAGAGCGGCGGAGATCTGAACGCCATGATTGCCAATACAGCAGATGTGATCGGTCAGAAAATAGAACTGCTCGCGGAAATAGATGTCATGCTGACCGGAAAGAAAATGGAACAGCGGATCATGCTTCTGATCCCACTTTTTATCATGGGATATATTTCCCTGACTTCCCCCGGTTATTTTATGCCTCTGTATCAAAATCCAATGGGTATTCTGATCATGTCCGCCTGTCTCCTTCTTTATGCCACAGCTTATCTGTTATCTGAAAAGATCATGGAGATCCACATATGAAAAAATTAGTTTATGAATTTTGTTACCGGCTATTCGGGTATTCTGTTTTTCAAAAATTGTATCAGCCAAAAGTAAAAGAACATTTAAGGATTTTGCATCCCACGATGGAAAAACAGGAAGCTCTGCGGACATATTATGCAAGGAAAACCGCGGATCTGCTGCCTGTTCTGCTGGTAGGGATCTGTTTTCTTCTGCTTTTGTACGGAAAAGAGAAAACAGAATCCGTTCTGCAGAACGGTTATGAGCTCAGGCGCGGACAGTATCTGGAGGATCCGAGAGAGGTTGCACTTGTCATATCCAATGGCAGGGAAGAAAAAAATCTGGTCTATGCGCTGCAAAGCAGACAATTTACCAAACAGGAACTTACCGAAAAACGGGAGCAGTTGATAAAAGCTTTTGAAACCATATTGCTTGGAAATAATACATCTTTTGCTCATGTGACGGAAGATCTGAACTTACAGAAAGAATATGAAGGATATCCGTTCCGGATCGATTGGGAAAGTGATGATTATACACTGATCGACAGTGATGGCAGTGTGAATACAGAGGAACTCAAAGAGCCAAAAGCTGTGCTTCTGACTGCGATCATGTCCTGTCAGGAACAGATCTGGGAACACAGTTTTTCTGTGATGGTATATCCTTATGTTTCCAAGGAAAAGCAGCAGGAAGAAGTACTGACAGATATTCTGCAGGATGCAGATGAGAAGCAGAAAACAGAAGAAGTAATGCAGCTTCCCAAAGAAGTACAGGGACAGACTGTCAGCTATCATCTTTCGGATCAAAATACAGTTCTGATCGCTTTTCTCTTCCTCCCTGCTGTGTTTCTCCTGCTTTTCCTCGCAAAGGATCGGGATCTGGAGAAGGAAACAGAGAAAAGAAGCAGGGAGCTTGTACTTTCCTATCCGTCATTTGTCAGCAAATTTACGTTGCTTGCAGGTGCAGGCATGACGGTTCCTTTTATTTTTCAGACAATAGAAAAAGAAGAGAAAAATCCTTATCTTGCAATGGAACTAAAGCTTTTTTGCCGGGATATGAAAAATGAGATGCTGGAACCGGCGTTGGACAAATTCGGAAAACGATGTGGAAATGCTCTTTATCTGAAATTTTGTGCCCTGCTGATCCAGAATGTAAAAAAAGGAACAAAGGATTTTCTGCCTATGCTCCGGGAAGAAGCGGCTTCTGCCTTTCTTCTGCAAAAGCAGCAGGTAAAAAAAGCGGGAGAAGAAGCAGGGACGAAGCTTTTGTTTCCCATGGTACTGCTTTTACTGCTTGTCATGCTGCTTATCATGATTCCGGCATTTTTATCGTTTTCAGTTTCCTGACGTTTTCCGACATATGCATGGTAGTCTGCGTCAGAAAATGTCTGAAATATAGAGCATGTTGCAGCATACAATGTAGATGTCGCAAGCGACCGATGCAGGCGCAAGAATGTGCCAAGGTACATTCTTTGTTCCCATAAAATGAGAGACTGAAAATTTTGCAGATAACCGGTATAAATCCGGAAAGGGGGTGAGAAGATGCAGGTGATCAAAGAAATCTGGCGTGATGAAAAAGGAATCGGAACAGTGGAAATGATCCTGATTCTGGTTGTTTTGATCGGACTTGTTCTGATCTTTAAAAAGCAGCTTACGACGATTGTTAACAATATTTTCAAGACCATTTCAACAGAAAGCGGCAAAGTCTGAGCTTTGCGAAGGGAGGTATCAAATGAAAAAAGGATCTGTTACTGTCTATATGACATGGATGCTGGCGGTATTACTGTCTTTGTTTGTGACGGTCATAGAAGGTGCCAGACAAAGAGCGATCAGCATACAGGCAGAAACCGCTGTGGATCTGGCAGTGTATTCTGTGTTTGCAGAGTACAACCGGGCACTTTTTGATGCATATGATCTTCTTTTTATAGATACCTCCTATGGAGAAAAAACAGGTTCTCTTGCGCGTGCCAAAAAGCATTTCAGTTACTATGCAAATGAAAATCTGATGCAGGGTCAGACGGCAGCTACGGCAGATCTGACAAAATGTTTTTTGTCGGATGTTTCTTTTCCGGCGTATGCGTATGCAACGGATCAGAAGGGAGCTGTTTTTGAAAAACAGGCGATCCGGTATATGGAGCAGAAATATGGGCTGTCCTATGTGGCGGAGCTGAAAAATGAACTTATCGCTGCTAAGGAGAGTGGATTATTGACAAGAGATGTGACGGCGGAAAGACAGCAGAATCAGCGTATCATAGAAGAAACGGAGCTTCCGAAAAAAGACACCGGAATGGTTGATGCGGAAGGAAATCCTGTTCTGGAAGAAACAGAGCTGGAAAATCCGGCGGATCAGGTGAATGGAAGCAGGGCAAAAGGTGTTCTCCTGCTTGTAACAGATCAGAAGCAGCATATTTCGGAACAGTCGATCAACCCTGCCCGCTTCAGTTCTCACAGAGAAGGAAAGCAAGAGGGAATCGGCCTTACTTCCCGGGAGCAGGTAAAAACAGCGGAAAAGCTGTTGTTTGACAGTTATATCATGGAAAAATGCAGCTGTTTTACGGATGAGGAAAAAGATGCAGGAGAATTGTCCTATCAGCTGGAATATATTCTGGGCGGAAAAAACAGTGATATAGAAAATCTGAAATATGTTGTCCACAGGTTACTTTTGATCCGGGAAGTCAGTAATGTTACCTACTTGTTTTCTGACGGCGCAAAAATGGCAGAAGCAGCGGCGATGGCTTCTGCAGTCGCTACGGCAGCAGGTGTTCCCGTACTAATTGAGCCGATCAAGATTTCCTTATTATTTGCGTGGGCTTATGCAGAGGCAGTGTATGATGTCAGAACACTTCTGGCAGGCGGTAGTGTGTCTTTGCTGAAGACAGCGCAGAACTGGCATTACAGCCTGGAAGGAATGCTGCAATACGAAGGAGATACGTCAGTTAAAGATACACAGGAGAAAAAGCCCGGAGAATTATCTTATCAGGAATATCTGCGTCTGTTTCTGGCAGCGGAAGGAGAAGAGAAAAAGGTGCTGCGTATGATGGACATTGTGGAAATGCATCTGCAGACAGAAGATGCATCCTTTTATCTGGCAGATTGTGTGGACTATCTCAGCATACAGGCGGAGGTCGGAAGTAAATATGGCTACAGCAAAGAATTAGAAAGAACTTTTTACTATTAAGTGCTATCAGGAAAGGAGGGTACAGAAGATGGCCTCTGGCATACATAAAATCAAAAGACAGAAAGGAAAAATACTCCAGACACAGTTTTATTATCCCGTTCAATCGAACAACAATCTCCCAAAAAAGATCTGCCAGAGACCATTTTCTGTACTCTTCTTCCGTATATGGCGTATGGATCAGGGAAGCATGACCGTAGAAGCCGCACTTGTTGTTCCGCTCTTTTTGATCGGATGTCTTATGTTATTATCAATTGTCACGATAACCCAAAATTATATGGACCGGCAGCTGAAACTGCATAAGACAGCCAGAGAAATGGCGGTTTTGGCGGCCGGTGTACAGGGCAGTCAGAGTGATATGATCCGTCTGCGCCGTGTTTATTCAGCTTCTCTGACACCGAAATGTCCGGGCATACGGACGATCCTTTTGGAAAATCACTGTATTGTCCATAAATTTAACGGCTATGATGCGACAAATGGAGATGTGACAGGAGAAAGTGCAATTTATGTTTTTCTGACGGAGCGTGGATCTGTTTATCACAGAAAAAGAAGCTGTAAGCACTTAAATATCGATATTTTACCTGTCAGTGGCAAAGATGTCGGTGCAAAAAGAAACAAGGATAGAAAAATTTATGATACATGTAAAAAATGCCTGAAGCTGACAAAAGAAGAACTGAAGCGGACGACCGTGTTTATTACAGATTATGGGGTAAAGTATCATACAGAGATCAACTGTCCGGATCTGAAACGGAGTCTGCATGTTGTATTGCTGTCGCAGGCAGAAGGGAGAGCAGCGTGTAAGGACTGCTGCAGAGAATAGAATGAAACGGGAATGGATCGGTTTTCTTTTTCTGCTTTTGTTATCTGTGCGGGATATCAGAGAAAAAAAGGTAAATATTGCTTTCCTTTTACCGGGGTTTGTACTTGCATTTTATCAAATGCCGGATGGGTTTTTACGGGCAGAGGTACCGGGTTTTTTGTTCAGTATCCTTTTGTTTGTTCTTTCCATTCTGACAAAGGAAGCGATTGGAAAGGGAGATGCATTTGCGGTTTTACTGTGTGCCTGCTATCTGCCCTTTTATCCGGTTTTTTTTATTTTTGTGGCAGGGCTTTTTATGGCAGGTATTGTGGGAATGTTTCTTATTTTAATGCACAGGGGAAACAGAAAGACGGAAATACCGTATCTGCCGTTTCTTACGTTTTCTTATCTGATCTATTTGGTTAGTAATTTCTAAGGGATAAGATTTTAATATTAAAATGTAGGTGTCGACAGGTCATAAAACGACTTATTAAATTTAGAGATGAAAACAGGAAGATATATAAAAATGGAACAGAAAATGAAAATGGGCGTGATAGAAAGCAGAAAAATAAAAAGAATATGGGCAGAAAAATACGACAGAAAGGGCAGTGCGACCGTAGAGGCAGCATTTCTTCTGCCACTTCTTCTGGCTCTTTTTATGCTTCTGACAGAAACGGCCATTTTCTTTTATAACCGGGCAGCAGCAGTGGATCTGGCAGGGCAGGCAGTAATCCACGGTGCGCAGATGGAGCATGCGGGAAGGCACGAAACAGAGGATAAGATTCTTAAAGAAATGCAGAATATGGGGAAAAAGAGGCTGGTTTTTCTGACTAATGTGGATTATTCCGTTTCGGTTTCTTTATGGGAGATCAAAGCACAGATCAGACTGGAGCGAAAAAGTCCCCTGCTTTCCTTTTACCGGGGAATGGGATTTCAGGCAGGGATATTTTCCGGGCAGATTGAAAAAAAGATAAAACGCTTGAACCCATCGAAAGTGATCTGGGAATCGCACCGGATCCGGCAGATCAGTAATCATGCAAAAAGAGAGGAAAGATCATGAAAATAGAATATCAAAAACAGGCACAGGGCAGTTTTCTGATCCTGGGGGAAATGGAGCAGGCATCTGCATTTTTCCTGCAGATGCTGGCAGAAAATGAGATATCGGGACTTTTTCCATGCAGTCTGCAGAATTTTAATGGAGAAAAGAGACTTTCCTATGCAGTCTGTGGGAGCAGTCTGGAAACATTTGCAAAAAGACAGGCTCTGACGGCAACAGACATACAGACATTTTTTACAGCTCTTTATCTGGTTTTATTAAAGCTGCAGGAATATTTCCTGCCTGCAGATGGTTTATTACTTTCCCCGGAAATGATCTATTTTTATGAGGGATCCTTTTATTTCTGCTATGATCCTTCTGTTTCAGCCGCTTTACAGGATAAGACCACGAATCTGGCGCAGGAGCTTTTGAGCATGATCGATCAGGAGGATGAATTTGCAGTTACCTATGCTTACCGGTTTTACAAGCTGGTGCGCGAAGACAGTCTCGGACTGGAAGCAATTCTGACGCAGATCATAGAAAAACCGAAGGAAAAAGAAAATGCTGCGGATTATTTCCCGGAAGAAAGAAAACAACCGGAGGAAACAGAGAAAGAGAAAAAAGAGATACAGAAAAAGTATACAGAGGATGAATCAGAAGAAAACATGAAAAATAAAAAAGTTCTGGTTCCGTTCTTTTTTACCGGTGTGATATTCTTAAGTCTGATTTTTATCGGTTATTGTATATATACAGGCAGAAATTCTGTTATGACGATGGTTTTTCCCATTTTTTTCTGTTGCTGCGGAATTCTTGGAAATGCAATTTTTTATCTGTATCGGAGGTCGCATTAGCCACTGCTAACATTGACATCAAAGGCAAGAAATGTTACCCTTTTAAAGATAGAAAAGGGTAACTGTATGAATGAGAAACTGGAAGATTTTTTTATAGAGCAGGGCTTTAAAAAGCTGATGGAATTTGTTCCCGGCTTTGCGGTTTATTTTATTATGGAAAACAGATATGCGAATGCAGTCTGTCTGATCGATCAGACAGACCATCCGGAAATTACCGCAGAGCAATATGAGCAGATCACAAAGAAGATCAGCTGGCGTTTTGTAGACGGTGGCTGTCTGGATGTACATATGTTATCTCTGATCCTGACAGATGATGAAAATGCCGCAATGCGGTTGTCCGGTGATGATGCTTTCTGCTGGCTGATCCTCATGCAGGAAAACCGGCTTCTGATCCCGGAAGGCAGAGCAGAAGATTTTTATGGTATGAAGGAGCTTTTGACAAAGTGTCTGGAAAAGCCATATGCACCAAAGGGCAGACTGGAGGATCCGGTCATTTATGACGCCAGAGGGCAGCAGTTTTATAAAAGCATCAAAGAAAGACCACTTGTCAATCATGCAATCTTTATTATCAATGCGCTTGTATTTACAGCCTGTATCCTGACAGGGGATTTTCTGTATGACAGAGGCGTATTGAACCGCGATCTGGTATATAACAGCGGACAGTGGTACAGAATCCTGACTTGTATGTTTTTGCATGCGGATATCACGCATCTGGTCGGTAATATGATGCTGCTTTATTTCTTAGGGGATATTGTAGAGCGGGCACTCGGACATTTTAAATATCTGCTTTTGTATTTGGGAAGCGGAATTGCGGGAAGCTTTGCATCCATGGCATTTTCCTATTACTTTATGGATGACAGAAGTTCCCTTGGTGCAAGCGGGGCAATCTTTGGTATGATCGGCGGGCTTTTGTGGGTTCTTCTGCGGAACAGAGGAAAGCTGGAGATCATGACAGTTCCGAAGATCCTGTTTTTGATCAGTTATTCCTTATTTTCAGGATTTACGGGCAGTAATATTGATAATGCAGCACATGTAGGCGGTTTATTCAGCGGTTTTATTCTGGCGATTCTTTTATATAGAAAGAAACGCAAAAAACCGCAGGAAAGCAGAAACGGATAGAGACAGAGAGAAGGAAACAGATGAAGATCAATATTTATTATGGCGGCAGAGGACTGGTAGAGGATCCGACGATCGTTGTGCTGGATAAGATGCAGGCGGTTTTAGAGGAATTGAATGTTTCTGTAGAGCGGTTCAACTTGTATGAAATGAAAAATGCACTGACGACGCTTCCGCTGACACTTAAGGCAGCAGACGGTATTATTTTGGCAACTACTGTAGAATGGTTCGGTATTGGCGGATATATGCAGAGCTTTTTAGATGCAATCTGGATGTATGGAGATAAAGATAAGATCCACCAGATCTATATGTGTCCGGTTGTCATGAGTACAACTTATGGCGAGCAGGAGGCGAAACTGAATTTGAGTAATGCATGGGAGATTTTAGGTGGTCTTCCGGCGAGCGGTATTTGCGGTTATATTAAAGATGTTTATGAATTTGAGCAAAATAAAGATTATGTGACAATTATTGAAAAGAAAGCAGAGGATCTTTACCGGACGATCCACCAGAAGATAAAAAGCCTTCCGGCAAGTAATCAGGCAGTCAGTCAAAGTGTGGCACTCAATAAGGGTATGGAACTGACACCACAGGAATCGGAACAGCTTTCCAAATATGCTTCGGATGAGATTTATGTACAGAAGCAGAAAGAAGATATCCAGGAGTTATCAGCCTTATTTAAGGGTATGCTCGGCAAACATGAGGGTGCGCAGATACAGCAGATTTATGCACCGTTTGAAACGCATTTTCATCCCTTGCCCGGACAGAAAGGTTTGTATAAAATAGAGCTGACAGACAGAGAGGATGTCTTCTATTTAAAAATAGAGCAGCATGAGCTGGAGATCTTAGAGGAAACAGGGACAAAACCCGATATTGAGATGACACTTACGGAAGAAGTACTGCAGAAGATCATACAGGGACAGGAAACGTTCCAAAAGGCGTTTATGACAGGCAATATTAAAATGAAGGGTGATTTCGGTCTGTTCCGTATGCTGGATGAAATGTTTATATTCCGGTAAACAGACAAAGAGATTTATCATGCAGGTTATATCAGAAGTTCAATAGAAAGAAAGGAAGATATAGTATGAAAAACGATTCATGTATTTTTTGTAAGATTGCAAATGGGGAAATTCCATCCAAGACATTATATGAGGACGAGAAGTTCCGTGTGATCCTGGATCTGGGACCGGCGACAAAGGGACATGCACTGATCCTGCCAAAGGATCATTTTGCAAATTTATATGAACTGCCGGAAGAAGAAGCAAAGGATGTGATCGTTCTGGCAAAAAAAATGGCAGCTAAAATGACAGAAAAGCTTGGCTGTGACGGCTTTAATCTGGTACAGAACAACGGAGAAGTGGCAGGTCAGACAGTATTTCATTTCCATATGCATCTGATCCCGCGTTATAAAGAGGACGGACAGAAGATCGGATGGAATCCGGGCAGTCCTTCTCAGGAAGAACTGGAAGAGATTAAAAATCAGATTCTTTCCTAGTGAGTGAAAAGATAAGTACGGGAAACAAAATCGAAAGATAAGAGAGGAATTTAACATGCAACAGTCAGGACAGACCTATCTGGAAACGATTTATTTACTGAAAAGAGAAAACGGACGCGTAAAATCTATTGATGTGGCAAAAGCGCTTGGTTTTTCCAAGCCGAGTGTCAGCCGTGCAATGGGTAAGCTCAAGGCAGAAGGGTATCTGGAAGTCGGTGAAAAGGGAGAACTGGTTCTTACAAAGGAAGGCAATAAGATCGCAAAGGATCTTGTGGAAAAACAGGAAACCCTGACACAGTTTCTGATGATGACAGCAGATGTGGATCAGGAAACAGCGGAAGACGATGCCAGAAAAATGATGCATTTTATCAGCAAAAAATCCTTTCAGGGTATTCGGAACTTTATCAAACAGGTAGAGGAACTTAATTAGAAAATTGGAGGAAAGACATGCAGACGAAACCGGACGTAGAGCAGATGCTCATGCAGTCTTTGAAAGAGCTTGTACTTGTAATACCTCTTGAAAAAATCACAATTAAAGAAATTACAGATAAGGCGCAGGTGATCCGTCCGACCTTTTATAACCATTTTCAGGATAAATATGAAGTGGTCGAACGCATCATAAAAGATGAGATCCTGCAGCCGATCCGTCCTCTTTTGCAGAATGATATGATCGATGAATCCATGATCCTGATTTTTACCAATCTGCAAAAGGAGAAGGAATTTTATACAAAACTGGCAAAAACAACAGGGCAGAACAGCTTTGAAGAAATTGTCAGGAAATGTGTAGAGGAACTGCTTCTGGAATTCATGATCTCCAAAACAGGAGAAAAGGTTGTGAAGGACAAGTGGCTGACGCCGTCAATGATCGCCAAATATTATGCGCAGTCCATGACGTTTGTTGTCATGAACTGGATCCAGAGCGGAATGCCTCTGTCTCCAAAGGAGATCGCAGAGGTTTATGATTATATCATTACAAGATCCATGCAGGATATTATAGACGAGTTAAAGGAGTAAGTTATCCCTAACATTTTTTTAAAAATGTAATAACCTGATATACAGATCGATCAATTTGTATATCAAATAAAAACAAAGAAAAAGAATTGCATCTTCCTAAATGCAGTTCTTTTTTTTATACTGCATTGCAGAGTAAGAGAAATATTGATTTCAGATCAAAGAAAGAGATGAGGAAAGTTATGGACAAATTTAGCAGAGGTATTGTAAAAAGCCGTTTTGTCATTTTCATCATCAGTCTGGTGCTTCTGATACCGTCCTTTTTTGGATACATAAGCACAAGAGTCAATTACGATGTCCTCTCTTACCTGCCAAAGGATATTGAAACAATGGTAGGTCAGGACGTTCTGATGGATGATTTTGGAACCGGTGCCTTTACAATGATCGTTACCGAGGGGCTCCCCTATAAGGATGTCTCCAAACTGAAAGAAAAGGTAGAAGATGTCGACCATGTAAAAAAAGTAATCTGGTATGACAGCTTCGCAGATATCTCCATTCCGACAGAGCTTCTTCCACAGGAGCTGCAGGATGCATTTGCAAAAGGAGATGCGACTCTGATGATCGCCATGTTTGATACGACAACAAGTGCGGATGAAACAATGGATGCGATCGAAGAGATCCGTGATGTGACACAGAACCAGTGCTTTGTCAGTGGTATGTCGGCAGTTGTAACGGATACAAAGAACTTATCCAACAAAGAAACACCGATCTATGTACTGATCGCCGTTATTCTTTGTAGTATCATTCTTTCCCTGACAATGGATTCCTACATCATTCCGCTTTTCTTCTTATTGAGTATCGGAATGGCGATTGTATATAACTTAGGTTCCAATGTCTTTATGGGACAGATTTCCTATATTACGAAGGCGCTCGCTGCGGTATTGCAGCTGGGTGTTACGCTTGACTACTCCATCTTCCTGTGGCACAGCTACGAAGAACAGCAGGAGTTATGCGGCGGAGATAAGAAAGAAGCAATGGCAAAGGCCATCAGCGCTACATTCTCTTCCGTAGTCGGCAGTAGTATTACAACAATTGCCGGATTTATCGCACTTTGCTTCATGAGCTTCACACTTGGTCTTGACCTTGGTATTGTCATGGCAAAGGGTGTTCTGATCGGTGTAATTGCCTGTGTAACAGTTCTTCCGTCATTGATCCTGATCTTTGACGGCATTATTGAAAAGACAAAGCATAAACCACTGCTTCCGGAATTCCGGATTTCAAAATTTGTGGCAAAGCATTACATTATCATTGCAATAGTCTTCGTAGTGCTCTGGATTCCGGCAGTTTTCGGTTATAACAGAACAAGCGTATATTACAATCTGGATTCCACATTACCGGAAAGCCTGCCAAGTATTCAGGCAAATAATATACTGAATGATAAATTCGCCATGAATACAATGGAGATCGTTCTTGTGGATACAAACCTTTCCGCAAAGCAAAAAATGCAGCTGGCAAATGACATGAAGAATGTAGACGGTGTTAAAACCGTACTTGGTCTGGATGCACTTGTCGGACCGGCAATTCCGGATGAACTGATCCCGGATGACATCAAGAGCGAGCTGATACAAAGTGGTCGTGAAATGATGCTTGTCATGTCGGAATATAAGGTTGCATCCGATGAAGTCAACGAACAGTGTAATAAACTGGAAGAGATCATAAAGAGCTATGATGACAGCGGAATGCTGATCGGTGAAGCACCTTGTACAAGAGATCTGATCAAGATCACAGATAAGGACTTTAAGACAGTCAGTGCAGTTTCTATCGGTGTTATCTTCCTGATCATTGCGGTCGTATTTAAGTCAATCTCATTACCGGTCATCCTCGTTATGACGATTGAATTTGCAATCTTTGTCAACATGGGTATTCCGTATTATACAGGATCCGTTATCCCGTTTATCGCATCTATCGTAATCGGAACGATCCAGTTAGGTTCCACAGTCGATTATGCGATCCTGATGACGACAAGATATAAAGTAGAAAGAAATAATGGCAAGGATAAGAAGGAAGCGGTTACGATCGCACACCAGACATCAATCCAGTCAATCTTTGTCAGTGCCATGAGTTTCTTCGCAGCAACTTTTGGTGTAGGTGTTTATTCCGATATCGATATGATCAGTCAGTTATGTACCCTGATGGCACGTGGCGCGATCATCAGTATGGTTACAGTTTTACTGGTACTTCCATCCATGCTGATCATCTTTGATAAGCTGATCTGTGTAACAAGTATCGGAATTGGAAAGCGTTCTAAGAAAAATAAGGAGGAAGCATTATGAAAAAATCAGCAAAAGTAATTGCACTGGCATGTGCAACAGCACTTTTGACCACAACGATCTTTACAGATCAGGCATTAGCGGAAAAAGAAACTGATCAGGAGCTGAGTGAGCAGGAGGAAACACTGACAGATACATTAAATTCCCAGTTTTCTTCAAGCAATACATCAGATGTAGATAAGGAAGAAACCGTATACGTTTTTACAGATGCCAACGGTAATACAGATCATATCTTAGTCAGTGACTGGTTAAAGAATAAAACCGGTGCAAAAACGATCGAAGATTCATCCGATCTGAAGGACATCGAAAATGTCAAAGGTGATGAAACCTTTGATGGCAGCGGAGATAAGATCACATGGAATGCGGATGGCAGCGATATTTATTATCAGGGTACATCTACAAAGCAGTCTCCGGTCAGCATCAAGCTTACTTATTACTTAGATGATAAGGAAGTTACACCGGAAGAAATTGCCGGTAAGAGCGGTAAAGTAAAGATCCGTTTTGATTATACAAATAATGAAACACAGGAAGTTGAAGTCAACGGTAAGACAGAAACGATCCATGTTCCATTTGTTGTACTGAGTGGTCTGGTGTTATCAAACGACAATTTCAAAAATATTGAAGTTACCAATGGTAAACTGATCTCCGAAGGTAATAATTCCATTATCGCCGGTATTGCAATGCCCGGTCTGAAAGACAGCTTACAGATCAGTTCCAAGGATTTTGATACAGATAAGGTAAGTGTTCCGGAATATGTAGAGATCACAGCAGATGCAACAGATTTCTCACTGGATATGACAATGTCCATGGTTCTGAGTGATATCTTAGATGACCTGTCATTCAACAGCGATGATATTGATACAAGCGAACTGACAGACAGCATGGATCAGCTGACAGATGCAACAGACCAGTTACTAGATGGTACAAAGCAGCTTGCAGACGGTACAGGAACTTTAAAAGAAAAAGTCGGCGAATTTAACGAAGGACTGAGAACATTAGACAATGGTATCGGACAGTATACAGCAGGTACAGCACAGCTTGCATCCGGTATCGGAGAACTGAAATCCGGTACAAACCAGTTAGCAGCAGGTGTTCCACAGCTGACTAAAGGAGTAAAACAGTTAAAGAATGGTGCTGTATCCGCTAAAAAGGGTGCAGATCAGTTAGTTGCAGGTTATGCAGGAACAGATAAATCAGCAGGCGCAGCAAGCGGTGCAAAATCACTGGCAAGCGGTGCAAAAACATTAAATAAGAGTATGGAAACAGCAGATCAGGGTGCGCAGCAGTTAAAAGCTGGAGCAGATCAGATCGTTGCAGGTTACGCTGGAGACGGTACAGCGGCAAATCCGGGCGCAGCAAGTGCAGCAAGCCAGATCGCAGGCGGACTTTCCCAGTTAAATCAGGCAGTACAGAATATTTCACTTCCGGGTTCTACATCAACAACACCAGAACAGGCAGCAGCACAGGAGAAAGCAATTACAGATGCAGTTACAGCAGCTATGTCAACACCGGAAGCACAGCAGGCACTTGCAAAAGCAGCAGGTACAGCAGGAAGTGCAGTTGACCAGAGTGCTATTACTGCAGCAGTAACAAGTGCGGTATCTGCAGCAATCCAGCAGTCTCTTGGTACAGCAGTACAGCAGGCTATGGTGCAGCAGATTCAGGCAGGAAAGATGACAGTCAGCGGTAATGCAGCAGATGTTATAACCGCAGTCGGACAGAGCATTGGAGGAAGTCTTGGTACAAGTGTTGCAACAAGCCTTGCAAGTGATACCACCATCAGCACAGAAGTAGGTAAACAGATTACAAATGCAGTCGGCAGTGTAACACCCGGTATTGCAACAACAGCAGCAGGTATTGCAGGAAAAGCCGGTGCTTCCAAGGCTGTAGATCTTGCAAGTCAGCAGATCAGCGGCTTTGCTCCTCAGATCGATACCTTAAAAGCCAGTGTTAAGCAGTTAGCAGATGGTTCTGCAGCGCTGAATCAGGGTATCAACAGTTTATATGATGGATCTAAACAGTTACAGACAGGTATCACAACATTAGCAAGCGGTACAACGCAGCTTTCCGCAGGTGCAAGTGCACTGTCAGATGGTGCAGATGCTTTAAACAAAGGTATTAACGGTTATACGAATGCCAAGGGAGAAAAGGTAACAGGTCTTTACGGTGGTACAAAGGCGCTTGCAAAAGGTCTGAAACAGTTAAAGACAGGTCTTGTGACTCTGGATTCCAAGAGTGCTACACTGGCAGCAGGTGTCATCAAATTAAACGAAGGTGCGGCAAAACTGGATGAAGGTGCTACAAAGCTGACAAACAGTTCTAAAACATTAACAAGTGGATCTGCTAAGATCGTAGATGCAGGTAAGCAGCTTGCAGATGGCGTAGATACACTGGATGAAGGTGCAAATAAGTTAAATGAGGGTATGATCGAGTTTAACGAAGAAGGTATCCAGAAGCTGACAGATGCATTTGATGGTGACATCAGTTCATTACTTGACAGAGTAAATGCAGTCATGGATGCAGGAAAAGATTATAACAACTTCAGTGGTGTGGCTGACGGTAAGAGTAGTAGCGTGAAGTTCATTATCAAAACAGAAGGCGTAAAAGCAGAGTAATGAAATGGGGAGGTGCAAAGCATGGATACCGGTTTATTATTAGTAATCGGAATTGCTTTAGGATTGGGCTTTGATTTATATGCTAAGGCAGTCTGCCAGGGAGCTTTGCTCTCCCGTATTGATAAAGCAAAATTAGCACTTGGACTTTTGGTCTGTGGTGTCTACCAGCTGATCGTACTGCTGGTTGGATATGTGTTGACAATCTGGCTCAGAGGCTCTTATCTGGCAGATAAAGGAGAAGCCTTAAATCCATTGATCAGTATGATCATATTTGTGGTATTTGCCATAAAAATGTTGAAGAATGCATGGAAAAATGAAGGTATTGTGGAAAGCAGACATGATGGAAAATATCTGATCCGTATTTTCATAAGCCTTTGCCTGCAAGTTGGGTTTTATACACTTTTGACCGGTATTGCACTTGGTATGATGCAGCTTCGTTCTATTTATGAACTTGGTATTTTGACAGTTGTCTGCATCATAGCAGTATTACTTGGTCTGATTGGCGGATATCGTTTAGGGTACAGCCAGAAAACCGGTGCTTATGCAATCGGTGGCAGTATTCTGATCATTGTCGCTGTAGCGACAGGATTTTTATATCTTTGATCATTTTCAGATCCTTTCAGGGTCTGCAATGATATATTTTCATTCCCTATTTGATGACTGCCCGGTTCGCCGGGCAGTTGTTTTTTGTGCAATAGGAAACTTCGTTCCTATTGCACAAAAACGCTCCGCGGGGATGCGCACTGCGGCTTACAATGTAGATGTCGCAAGCATTGTCGTACATTTGCAAAGCAAATGCACGGCGAGAAGTATAGCAGAGGAACAAAATCAAGCATATGCTAAGTTTGACAGGAAGTATATAATATAATAAGATCATACAGCACATTTCTATTAAGGAAGGTATAATAGCGTGATACAGGACATTGCACCAAAGAAGTTTTATAACCAGTTTGCAGCAAAAAAGCCATCGGCAAACAGCCGGATTTTGAGTTTTTCCGATGGAAAGATACTTTATAAGGAAAAAGACGGAGAAATGGAATTTCTCACATTTAAGCAGGTAGAAGCACATTTCATACAGGAAAAAGAAAAATCAGAGCTTCCGGTATATACTTATTTATTTTCTATAGATCGGGAAGATTTCTTTTTGATGAATCTGCAGGATCAGATGTTTGAGGATTTCACGTATCACAGAATGTTTGAAACCAGGCGACTTTATCCAAAGGAGTATGTGCTTGCAGCAGCGACAGGCTGGCATTTATACGTATGGTATCGTGATAATCAGTTTTGTGGCAGATGTGCCAAAAAGCTTGTGCATGATGAACACCTCCGGATGATGAAATGTCCATCCTGTGGCAACATGGTTTTTCCGAAGATTGCGCCGGCGGTTATTGTAGGTGTGACAAACGGAGATAAAATCCTGATGACAAAATATGCGGGCAGGGAGTATAAAAAATATGCGCTGATCGCAGGTTTTACGGAGATCGGAGAGACAGCGGAGCAGACGGTAGAGAGGGAAGTCATGGAAGAGGTAGGACTTCATGTCAAAAATATACGTTATTACAAAAGCCAGCCATGGGGATATGACAGTGATCTTCTGCTTGGTTATTTTTGCGAACTTGCAGAGGAACATAAGATAGAACTGGATGAAACGGAGCTTTCCCTTGCAGAATGGATAGATTACAAGGATGTTCCGGATGATCCGGAAGGACTCAGTCTTACCAGAGAGATGATGCAGACCTTCCGGGAGAAAAAGAAAAGAGAGCATGAGGAACTTTCATAATTCTTAAGTTTTTTACGGGTAAAAAGACATAAAAAAGACACATTTATTATGTATAAATGACGGTATCGAAAGAGAAAGAAAGGATGAAAACAAATGAAAGCAAAACAAATTGCAATACTTTTAGCACTGACAACTATGATGATCGCGGGGTGTGGATCAAATACAAAGAATGCAGATTCACAGACTGAGGTTAGTACAAGTACAGAAACGACAGATGAAGCTTCATCTGATGAAACAGATACAGAAGAAACTGATTCCAATTCCGGCGAGACTGCAAATGAAGCAACCGATTCGCAGCAGGAAGCTGCAGATCCGGGAGATGGAAATTATGAAGACAATTTTGCGGTAAGTCATGAAGCAGCAGTCGATTTTGCAGAAAAGATCAAAAGTGCTGTAGCTGCAAAGGATCAGGAGGCTCTGGCTGATCTTGTAAATTATCCGGTCTATATTGGTTTTAAAGATGAAGGACAGACTGTGGATACAAAGGAAGATTTTATGAAGCTTGATGCTTCTGAATTATTTACAGATGATCTGCTTAATGCTGTTGCAAATGCAGATGAGAGCGAGGATGTTTTAAGCCCGAGTATGGCTGGATTTAATTTATACAGCAATGACGCAAGCGCAAGCCTGACCTTTAGTGTACAGGACGGAAAGCTGGGCGTTACAGGAATTAATTATTAATGATGGTATTTCATACAATATACTGAGAAAAATTTTATTGTCAATGCTTTGCAACAATGGTATAGCTGTTGCAAAGCATATTTTCTTTTCGGAAGTTTTCTGCTTCCGGCGAACCATATCTTTATGATGTTGTGTGATTTCCATGATACTTTCTTTTTTATCAGTAATTATCTGAATCTGTATGAACATCAGTCTACATACAGTCCGAATGCACCACTGCGTTTTCTGATTTATTTAACGAGTCTGATGGAAGCTTAAAATAGTTCAACTTAAAAAAATTGCTACTTACATTTTTCAAAAAAGTGTGTTATTCTAGCAAAGCATTACAATTAATTGAATATAGGTATAAATTGGAAACGCACAATCCTCCCGGATGATAACGAACAACACAGATTCATGTTTATTCACTATCAGAAGGAGGATTTTTTATGCCCAAAAATAAGTTTCAGGATGTCATTTTCACTGCCATTATGGCAACTATCATGGTGTACGGAATGATCGTATACAATGTAGCTTTAAATACCGGAGGCGTTTCCGGTACTACCTTTCTGGCAGCTTTTCATGAAATGCCGATCATGGTTCCGATTGCGTTTGTACTGGAGTTTTTTGTAGTAGGAAAGCTCGCAAAAATGCTTGCATTTACAGTAATGAGACCGGATGACAGACCGCAGTTTATCACTTATGCCATTTCTATTTGTATTTGTTGCATTATGTGTCCGGTTATGAGCCTGTTTGCCACATTATTATTTAAAGAAACAAAAACATTTGGTACATGGATGCAGACATGGGGAATGAATTTCCCAATGGCGATTTTGTACCAAATGTTTTATTGTGGTCCTTTTGTAAGGCTGATATTCCGGCTGCTTTTTCCACAGAAGAAAAGCAGTAAATAGTATTATTTATTCAATATCCGGTCAGCTCTGTAAACGGATAAATTAAATTTCCGGGGGCTCATATTTCCTGATTTTTTATGGGAAGCCTCCCTGAAATTTTCTAGGATTTGGTTATATGCTTCTCCATTTAATGGACCGTCTGCATCAAACACACCGGCTCGTTCCATAGCGGGAACTGCGTCCAGACTAAGATCACTTAAATAATAAGCATCCACATTTTCCCGCTGACAGTTATATGCTGCGGTGATCGCATCCGGTCTTGCCAGAGAGAACAGCAGGTAGCAGACGGTAACAGTTACTGTCATGAAAAAGAACAGTGGGAAACTGCTTTTATAGATGGATATGACAACACCGGTCAGGCAGATGGCAAGTGTAAGAAGCGACACCAGTACAAAAATCCGTAAAAAGGTCAATTGGTAAGATGCAATGTACAAAAGCATCCGCATTGTACTGGAGGCGATCATAATATAAGTGCATCCACAGATAATGGTCAGGATCGTTTTAAGCACCTTATTTTCTCGATAATGCTTCTGGCAGAACAGGACGAGCACAAGATTGATCAGGCAGACAAACAGGAGTTGGAAAAAGCCTTGTCTGGCATATGCTGCATAGGTGTAACCGTCAGGTAACTTCATGTTACCGATAAACAAATAAGCAATCTGAATGATACTGAAGCACAGATAGATCACCGTTAAAATAGAGGAAAAAGTAATGGCAATGATCGGTTCCATTGTCTTTTTATTTTCCATGACAGGGTTTACATCCTGAAAAGCAAGCTCGATCAGGATACAATAAGAAGAAAACATACCAAAACAGATGGTAAATACAATTGCAAAAATCGTACCAAAGTCAATGTTTTCAAAAAGGCCGGAAAACAGGCGGTCTGAAAAGGAACGGAATACGACATCCGCACTTAACAGTAAGGAGCAGACAACCAAAAGCAAAGGGATTGCGATCAAAATGCCTAAAAAAACATAATAAATCTTGGTGTTTTTTCTTTTCCGGTGTTCTTTTAAATACTGCTGCAGGCTCTTAAACGGATAGTTGAATCGGCCGACGGAGCAGATAATTGTCCGGGAAAGTGCGCTGCAGAATTTGGAAAAATCCCATTCCTTTGTATCGTAAAAATGGCGCAGCAAAAAGCAGAAGAATAAGAGTATAATACCTACATAATTCAAAAAGGCAAGAACCACACTGTCTGTCAGCATATTGGAAAGTCCTAAAAGGCAGATGGAAATAATAAAAAACCATTTCTTATTGTCTGTTTTGACAGAGAGCTTTTTAAAACAGAATAGTACATAACCGATCGTGGCGGCGCAAAGTAAGACAGAGGTAACTGCCATAAAGTTCTGGTAAATACAAAAACAGAAAAACAAACCGTATAAAATACTGCCAACGCCGAAGGCAGAGAAATTATCTACCACAGCTCTTACAAGTAGTGGTTCTTCTTTTTTGTAAGTTACAGGACTCATATTGGGAGACAGCTCAGTATTATTTGTGTCCTGTTTATTTTGATCCGCAGTATAATTTTCCGGATCCTGCTGATTCTGATTTGTAATATTCATTTTACTTCCCTTCTTTCTTACTTATTTTCGGTACTGTTTTCATCCGGCTCATACGCTAAAATATCGCCGGGCTGACAATCGAGAGCTCTGCAGATCGCATCAAGAGTCTGCAGGCGGATTGCCTTTGCCTTATTATTCTTTAAAACGGACAGGTTTGCCATTGTAATATCTACTTCTTTGGATAATTCAGTCAGGCCCTTTTTTCGTTTCGCCATCATGACATCGAGATTAATGATTATTGCCATAGTTGTTTCCTCGTCTTATATAGTTTATATAGTAGTGGTTTTTAGAGTATCAAATGCTGCTGACTGCTGCATGTTTCCAATTTACAGCTGCCTTGTTTACTTGTTATATTGTCAGATCATTTTCTTCTTTGTAGCTGACAGCGCGGTCAAATACACCGGCGAGTACTTTACTGAACAATCCTGCGATCACAAAAACGAGAATAATGATCAATACAGCGGGTGTTAAGTAAAGAATCAGGCGGAAAGCTGTCAAAAGTGCGATCAGAAAACTGTATGTACCCATTTTATGCAGGCTTTTCACATTTTCCCTGACAAAACAGTTGTCCGCAAGAACCGTATCAAACATTTTCCGTAATTCTCCGATTAGCAAAATTGCCAGAACGCCGGACAGGAAAAAGATCACGACAAGCGGCCAGTAGTAGATAACAAACAGATCGTTGTAGGATCCGTACCATTTGAATGTAAATGGCAGTGTCAGGCATACAAGCATGCCCGCAAAATACATAAAATCCAGTAAAAATTTTGTAATTTTAGTCAATTTCAGATTCATGGTAATTCCTCATCTTTCTTTCCTTGATTTATCCAGATCATAATACAAGATCATATGAATGTCAATAATAAATTATCGATTTACGATAAATTATTATTGTAAAACTATAAGACAAATTTGTATATTGTCATATAGTATGGCATCTTTTATAATGAGTGCATAATACAGGATGGGATCTAAATTCCCAAAACATCCAGACGCGTACAGGCAATGAAGCATGATCCAAAGGAGGTGGCAATCGTGTGTAAGGCAATAGAGGAATATGCAGATAAGAGAGCAATAGAAACAGCGATAGAGACATATCAGGAGTGTGGTATTTCACGGGATATAATAGTTCAGAAGATAAAAAACAGATTTGCGCTTTCCGATGACCAGATTGCTGCTTATCTGAAAACAGAATAAGAGTGAAAATTGTCTGAGAGCAAGAATCAGATATATAATACAACCCAAATTCCCGGAAGTATATCCCATCACTTCCGGGAATTTTTATGGATACAGGTTATTTTCTGCCACTTACCGGCGTATTTCGACCGCTTACAGAAAAAGCATTTACATTTATTTTAGATACCGTATAATGACAACAACAGGAGGTGGTCAGGTGAAGATACGAGTGGAAATAGATCCGGAAGCACCGGAGGAAGAAATCGTGCTCCATTGCAGGGAGCTGACACCGGAGGTCGAGAAGCTTCAGCAGTTGTTGGCAAAGCAGATCAAAAGCACCGGTCAGATTATATTGTATCAAAACGACACCGAGTATTATCTGGAAACAGACAGGATCCTGTTTTTTGAAACAGAAGGCTCGCAGGTGCTGGCGCATACGGAAACGGAACTATTTGAAGCAAGGAAAAAGCTGTATGAGCTGGAGGATATGCTGGGATCGGATTTTCTGCGGATCTCCAAGTCTGCGATCGTAAATCTGAACCGGATTTATGCGATCCGGCGGAATCTGGCAGCGTCCTCGGAGATTTCTTTTCAGGGAACGCACAAACAGATTTATGTTTCAAGAGCATACATAAAAGTATTAAAGGAAAGATTAGAAGAAAAGAGGTTGGAAAGATGAAAAAAACAAGCAGAATATTTTGGGGACTTGGATTTATCACAGCAGCGGTATTTCTGGTATTGAGCCAGATGCATCTGATCACAGCACAGATCAGTGTATGGAGCGCATTGATCGGTATTTTATGTGTGGCACTCCTTGTCAGCAGCATTGCAGACAGAAGCTTTGGCGGGATCTTCTTCTCTCTGGGGCTTGCCTGGCTGACATTTGCCGAAGTGTTGGGGCTTCCCAAAGTCGGTTTTTGGAATGTGGTGATCATCGTTGTATTTTTAACGATCGGATTCAATTTTTTGTTTCCGCATAAGCACAGAAGCCATGGAGATCAGGATGATCCACATGCAAAGAGATCCGATTACACAAAGTACCAGAAGGTAACTGAGGAAGAAGGAGACGGTTTTGTGGAATGCTCCAATTCTTTTGGTGAGACAACAAAATATGTTAATATGTCTGATTTAAAACGTGGACATTTTCAGAATTCTTTTGGAGAAATGAAGGTGTATCTGGATCAGGCACATATGGCAGGAGACAGCGTGACGATCGAAGTATCCAACAGTTTCGGGCAGCTTACTTTATTTATACCGAAAGAGTGGAATGTAGTGCAGAAGGTCAGCGTATTTGCAGCAAGTGTCGATGAAAAGCGTTGTGGAGATTCCAATGGGCCGATCTGCTATCTGAAGGGAAGTGTCAGCTTCGGAGAGATTGAAATTGTATATGTATAAAGTGGAATAGCCTATGAAAAGAGGGTTGCTTCCGGCAAATGATCTTGTCGGAAACAACCCTCTTTCTGTCGGTTATTTTTCGCGGATTACTTAAAAATTCATCCGGCGTGTAAAAATTCCCACCGTAAAGGTGGCAACAGGATCAAGATTGTGGTGTTATAATCATTACGTTGAAAATCAAATTGATTCTGTAATACAAAGCATCAATAGTAAGCAGAAGGTAACCACAATATTTAACAAAAGAATGCCGAGATAATGAACTGCTTTATTCCGGCTGCGGCAAAGTGGCAGGAACCTTTGCACGTCAAGGTAATTAAAACTGCAGAAAATAATAGAGAGAAATATCATAAGAACATAGATTCTTTCTACCCACAGATGTATGCCATAGGTGTTTTTGATCTCAAGTGTCAGGCAAAGCCAGGTAAGAAACAGGTAACAGAGAAAGGACAGAAGCATTTTCCATGGCGTTTTTGTCCGGAATCCCGGTAAAGTATATTTCCTGAAACCGGAGGGAGCTGTAGCGGAAAGACCGGTTTCGGATGGGAGTTTTGTGAGATGGGTTAATTCATTTCTGAGTTCCCGTACATCCTGATAACGGCCGGAAGGATCTACCTGCGTACACTTTTGTATGACTGCCTGAATTTTTTTATCAGAGTAGTTTACGGAGGCAGTCATTTCTTTTAGGAGAATGCCCAGAGAATAAATGTCTGTTTGGGGAGAGGATGCGCCAAAGCCGTATTGCTCCGGAGCTGCATAGCCCTGTGTACCAAGCAGCATCGTATCTTTTTCCTGCTCGGAGTAATATTTGGCAGCATTAAAATCAAGTAAAACTGCTTTGTTGTAATTTGTGATGATGATATTGGACGGTTTGATATCTCTGTGTATGATGGCGGGAGAATGTGCATGGAGGATTTCCAGAATATTGCACAGCTCCAGCATATAGCAAAAGATATCGGTTAGAGAAAGCTTACCATCGTCGATCATATCCTGAAGAGAACAGCCGGAAATATATTCCTCGATCAGGATCAGCCTGTTATCTTCTTCCAGATATTCGATGATCCGGGGTATGCCCATAATAGGATTTTTGTACAGGTATTCATAAACGGCAATATTATAAACATCCAGAATCTTTTTGATGTACAGTTTTTTTGTTTCCGTATGTTGTACCAGATAAATATGGTGTGGTTCATTTATAGTCGTGATTGTTTTGTAATAGGAGACAGCAAGTCGATGTGATAAGTCCATAACAGCAGCCCTTTCATTTTACTATATGGATATTATAGCAGACAGGAGGATATATGAGCGAAAAATCTACCAAAGAATTAGCAGATATATTGGGAAAAACACATTTATCGGAGTTTGACCAGTATTGTAAGGATCATAAGGAGAGCATGAAAGCAGGAAAAGATATGTTTTCCATCTATATAAAAAATATTTTGAGCGAAAAAGGCATGACCCAGCAGGCTGTCTTTCTGAAAGCGGATATCCCGGAGCGATACGGTTATAAGCTGCTGTCGGGAGAAAAGCATACGAAGCAGAGAGATGTCATTCTGCGGATCTGTTATGCGGCGGAACTGTCTCTGGCAGAGACACAGAGAGCACTGCAAAACTATGAAATGCCGGTGTTATATGCCAAAATACCGCGAGATGCGCTTTTGATGATCATTTTTAATGAAAGACCGGGCAGTATTATCGAAGTCAATGCACTTTTGAAAGAAAATAATATGGCACCGCTGCGCACGAGCGGATCACAGGATTAGAGGGATAATAAAGCGGGGACGCCTGTTTTTATTATAAATAACAATTTTTCAGGAGGTACATAGGAAATATGAAGAGGAATCTGAAGGTAGTAACGTTAGGTGTTTGCCTTTCTCTTTTAGCGGCGATGGCAGCAGGCTGTGGATCTGACAATTTCGGAGAAGACAAGCAGATCGCAGGCGTGGAAACAGATTCTGCCGGTGCAGAAGCAGAAACTTCAGCAACGGATGCAGCAGGGGACGGAAGCAAGCAAGGAGCAGCAGGAGATGCAGTTACGATCACAGAACAGGTCTTATATGATGAAAATGATATCAGGATCACTGCAACGGGCTTAGAAGACGGTTTGTTTGGTACAGAGCTTCAGTTGTTCATTGAAAACAATTCCGGTCAGGAGATCACTGTGCAGGCAAGAAATGCCAATGTAAACGGATATATGGTTTCCACTATGATGTCAGCGGATGTGGCAGCAGGCAAAAAGGCGAACGACTCCCTGACGTTTGAAACAAGCGGCTTAAAAGAGTGTGGTATTGAGACGATCGCAACGATGGAATTTGCTTTCCACATTTTTGACACAGAGTCGTGGGACGATATTGCGGATACAGAGGTCATAAAGGTAGATACTTCCGCAGCGGGCAGCTACACACAGACATATGACGATTCCGGGGAAGTGTTAGTCGATGCTGACGGCGTTAAGATCGTTGGAAAGGGATTATCCGCAGATGGTTCTTTCTGGGGACCGGGTGTGATCCTGTATATCGAAAATAACACGGAAAAGGATATTACTGTGCAGGTCAGAGATGTGTCTGTCAATGGATTCATGGTGGAGTCATCCATGTCGGAAGATGTTGTGGCAGGAAAGAAAGCGCTCAGCGCAGTACAGTTTTTCAGCTCTGATCTGGAGAGCAATTCAATCACAGATATCACCGATGTAGAGCTGTATTTCCATATTTTTGAGCTGTCAACTATGGATACGGTATTTGATTCCGATGTGATCAAAATTCAGTTTTAAGAAAGGGAAGAGGTTTCAATATGAAGGTTTGGAAGTTAGTCTCAGGTATTTTATCAATGGTTCTGTTTATTCTGGTGGCTTTTCAGTCATGTGCTGCGGGCGTGTCAAATGCGCTGGAGAATAACGGAGAGGTTTCCGGTTCAGCGGGACTGATCGTGGCAGTGCTAATGCTGGCAGGCGGGATCGTCTCTGTCGCAACAAGAAAGTCCGAAAAGATGGGAGGCAATATTGCGCTGATCATCTTATTCGGACTGGCTGCTCTGCTTGGATTTTCAAATTACGGAAGCTTTTCCGATCTGATGATCTGGTCTGTCTGGTGTCTGCTGAATGCAATTCTGGCAGTTGTTGCGATCATTACAGGAAAGAAGAAAGCGTAAATCATTCTTCTTTTTTCTTCCGGTAACACATTCTATATTCTATTTCGCCGAGATCCTCGTGCGGAAGAGAGCGGAGCTTCTGGAAATTACGGTTTTCGTAAAAACAGACAGCTCCGTAATTTTTTTCAAAAACATCCAGCTCAATGAAGTCATAGTATTGCAGGACATAGGCGATCAGCTTTGTTCCGACACCAAGCCCGCGGTAATCCTTATGGACAAAAAGCCCTTCAATATAGCCTTCATCCACACCAATAAAACCGACGATCAGACCGTTTATCTCATATACATAAACTTCTGATTTCGGAATCAGCCTGGAAACATAGCCAAAGCTCCTGTCCCAGTAGGAGATAGGAATAAAGTCATGCACTTCACAGTTACAATCGTACCAGATCTGCATGACTTTCTTTAAGTCCATATCGTAAAATTTCCGAATGATATCCATATAATCAATCCCCCAATCGATTATAGTCTGCCATATTTCTCATATTGTAAAAATTCCGCTTTATAAAAAATCGGAGTGACAAGATTCGAACTTGCGACCTCCGCCTCCCTAAGACGGCGCTCTAACCAAACTGAGCCACACCCCGAAAATCAACAGTTGAAAAACCGTATCAATACTGTACCATCATATATGCAATTCCCTAAAAACGCAAGAGAAAATTATATATTCTTTATATATTTCAGAGTGCGCAATATGGTATAATGTAATGACGCCATAGAAAAACAAGCGATGCCGAAGGCAGCATTTGTTTTTCTGGCGTCATTAACGAGCAAACAGTCTGCGAAGCAGACAGGGAGCACCGGAGGTGCGGGTTTGCGAGTAAATCCGGAGGAGAAAATTTACAATAGAAAAGAATAAAAAGGACTCAACATGAAACAAGGCATACTTTTTGATTTAGACGGAACATTATGGGACAGCGCGCAGGCTGTCGTAGACTCCTGGAACGAGATCATCGAAACCTTACCGGACTTTCATAAGCTGATCACGAATGAAGACATGTGTCAGCTTATGGGTAAGACAATGGACGATATTGCATATACTTACTTTAATACAGTCAGCAAAGAAAGGGCACTTGAGATCCTGCAGATCTGTATGGATCATGAAAACGCATATATTGAGCAGCATGGCGGTGTTTTATTTCCGGGGCTGGAAGAGGTGCTGAAGGAGTTGTCGGAAAAATATGACCTCTTTATCGTCAGCAACTGCCAGCTTGGCTATATCGAAGCCTTCCTGTCATACCATAAGCTTGGAAAATACTTTAAAGATACGGAATGCTATGGACGCACGAAGCGCTGCAAGGGAGATTCGATCGCGATCCTTCTGGGCAGACAGGATCTTGAGCAGGCAGTTTATGTGGGAGATATTGAAGGCGATTTCATTTCCGCTACACAGGCGGGCCTTCCATTTATTCACGCAGCGTACGGTTTTGGCAAAGTACCGCAGGCAGTTTACGCGATCCGGTCCGTACAGGAGCTTCCTGCCATGGCAAAAAAGGTATTTGCAAAGAAAGACATCCGTGCTTTTCTGCATACACAGAAGCTGATCACAGATGGTGCATTTGGTACGTATTTCAGCAGCATCTGCCAGAACGGCATTTTCCCGGAGCGTGCCAATACACAGGCGCCTGCACTGGTAAAACAGGTGCACGAGGCTTACCTTTCAGCCGGCGCACAGCTAATCCGTACGAATACATTTGCAGCGAATACGAAAACGCTGGATATGGGACTGGATGAGGTGCTGGAAACGATAGAAGCGGGCTTTACGATTGCCAAAGAGGCAGCAGAGCCTTACAGACAAAAGCATCCGGTCTTTCTGGCGGGTGATATCGGACCGATCCCCGGTGGCAGACAGGAGCAGGAAGAGCAGATCACAGAGGAATATTTACAGATCGCGCGGAAATTTGTGGCACTTGGAGCAGATCTTCTGGTATTTGAGACATTCCCGAATCCGGATCAGATCCTGCCTGTGATCCGGCAGATCCGCAAGGAATCACCGATCTTTATTCTTGTGCAGTTTGCGGTCAACCAGCTTGGCTACAGTGTGGCGGGCATCAGCGCAAGAAGCCTGCTTGAGGAAGCCGGGCAGGTTACGGAGATCGATGCGGCGGGCTTAAACTGTGGCGTCGGTCCGGGGCATATGTATAATATCATCAAGCAGGTAAGCAGCCTGAGCGGTAAATATTTATCCGTGCTTCCAAATGCAAGTTATCCGAAGGTCGTACAGGACAGGCTCGTATTTCTGGAAAATATGGATTATTTTGCGGACAAGATGGTGGAGATTGCAGATCTCGGTGCTTCTATCATTGGTGGCTGCTGTGGTACCAATCCGGACTATATCAGAAGGCTGGTAAAAGCACTCGGAGAAAAGCATCTGCGGGCAGAAAAGCCGTCTCCGGTGCATATCACCGTAAAGGAAAGGACAGAGCAGGCAGAGGATCACAGCTTTTATGCGGGAAAAAGCGGAAAGCTGATCGCAGTCGAGCTTTCACCGCCGCCTTCTGCGAACGATCAGAAGCTGTTAGAAGCAGCACATCTGCTTTCTGCCATGCATGTAGATACAGTCACTTTCCCGGATTCCCCATCCGGGCGGACAAGAGCGGACTCCATTTTAATGGCGGCAAAGGTAGCGCGGGAAACAGATCTTTGTGTTATGCCGCATATCTGTTGCAGGGACAAAAACGCGATCGCGATCCGTTCGCAGCTTCTGGGCGCATATTTAAGCGATATAAGGAATGCACTGGTGATCACGGGAGATCCTGTGCCAAGTATGGCAAGAGAAGATGTCAGAAGTGTATTTAATTTCGATTCTGTCGGTCTTATGAAGCTGGTTCAGGAGATGAACAGGGAGGAATTTGCATCCGATCCGTTTTTTGTAGGTGGTGCGATCAACCAGAACAGACTCAGACTTGATGTAGAGATCAACCGTGTGAAACGGAAAATGGAACATGGAGCAACTTTTTTCATGACACAGCCTGTTTTTACAAAAGAGGAGATTGATAAGATCCGACGTATCAAGGAAGAGACAGGTGCGCGGATCCTCTGTGGTATTATGCCGCTTGTCAGCCGAAAAAATGCGCTGTTCATCAAAAATGAGATGACAGGCATGTGTGTGACGGATGAGATCGTGGCACGTTTTGCGGATGGCATGAGCCGCAGTGAGGGAGAAGCGACCGGCTGCGCAATTGCAAGGGAAATGATGGCACTTGCGGCAGATTTTGCAGACGGTTATTACTTCTCGATCCCATTTAACAGGGTATATTTATTACATGATATGACAGGAGTTATCAATGAGTCAGGAAAAGAAAAATGATGGATTTATCATGCAGGCCGGTATTCTGGCGATCACCGGTATTTTAGTCCGTGTCATTGGAATCTTATACCGTGCGCCGCTTACAGGCATTATAGGGGATGAAGGAAACGGCTATTATACAAGTGCATACAATATATATACGATCATTCTGCTGATCTCATCTTACAGCATTCCCTCTGCAATCTCCAAGGTGATCGCACAGCGGCTGGCACTTCGCGAATATCGGAATGCCCATAAGATCTTCCGCTGTTCGATCCTGTATGTATTTATTGTGGGCGGAGTTGCCAGTCTGGTTGCGTTTTTTGCTGCGCCCTGGCTTGTGGAGACGAATTCCACGATCGTACTTCGTGTGTTTGCGCCGACTATCTTTTTATCCGGTTTTTTAGGTGTACTTCGCGGCTATTTCCAGGCGCATCGGACAATGCTGCAGACATCCTTTTCCCAGATCATCGAGCAGATCTTAAATGCAGTGGTCAGTCTTGGAGCCGCCTATCTGCTGATCAAAACTGTTTCCGGAAAGGATGAAACAACGCAGGCGATCTACGGAGCCATGGGAAGTGCCATGGGTACGGGCAGCGGTGTTTTGATCGCACTTCTTTTTATGTGGCTTGTGTACAAGCTGAACCAGAAATTTATCCTGCGCAGGGCAGACCGTGACAGAAATCATATGGAACTGAGCTACTCCCAGATATTCAGCATTATTTTCAGCATGGTAACGCCGTTTATCCTGAGTACATTTATTTACAATTTTTCCACCTCATTAAACCAGACTGTTTACACAAAGATCATGAAATATGTGCTTGGCATTACGGAAAAAGAGATTGCGACCAATTATGGTGTGTTCGGAGGAAAAGCAGTTGTCATAGCCAATATTCCGATCGCGATCGCATCTGCGATGTCTTCTGCCATGATCCCAAGCATTTCCGGCTCTTATGCACAGGGAGACCTGAAAAAGGCGCGTCATCAGGTGGCAGCGGCAATTAAAACAACCATGCTGATCTCCATTCCGTGTGCAGCAGGTTTATTTGCACTGGCACAGCCTGTTACACAGCTATTATTCCCGCAGAGATCTTCCCTTGCACTGGCATCTTCCCTGCTTCGGGCGATCAGTGTCACAGTTGTCTTTTATGCGCTGTCTACATTGACAAATGCGGTATTACAGGGAATCGGAAAAGTCAATGTTCCGGTCATTAATGCGGCGCTTGCTCTTGTTGTGCAGACGGTTGTTTTAGTACCGCTTCTGCTGTTTACGAAGCTTTCCTTATATGCACTGGCGATTGCGATGATCACATATTCGCTGCTGATGTGTGTACTCAATAATATAGCGGTCAGAAAGTCCCTGCATTACAAGCAGGAATGGCTGCGTACTTTTGTGGTCCCGGGGCTTGCTTCCCTGATCATGGGCGTTCTGGCATATCTGATCTATCAGGGCATCTATATGCTGCTGAAGATCAACGTGGTTGCACTTTGCGTTGCGATCTTAGTTGCGGTTTTTGTATACTTTGCGCTTGTGATCTGGGCAGGCGGGCTGATGAAGGATGAGATCCTGAACATGCCAAAAGGAGCGACTCTGGTCCGCATTTTACAGAAAATAAAATTATTGTAATAAATGTCATGAACCATGTCACATATTTGCGGAGCTTGTCACATATTTGCGGAGCTTGTCACATATTTGCGGAGCAAATGTGCGACTAAAATGTGCGACCAAATAACCTGTGAAACAGGTTATAGTATGTAATGAGATAAATTTTAAGAAGTCGTAGGAGGATAACCATGAAAAAAAGAACCTTGATCCTATGTGGACTGCTTCTTTCCATCAGCCTGCTGGCAGGCTGTCAGACGCAGGAAGCAGCGACAGCAGATAAGACGCAGGAGGTTTCCGATATTTCTGCGGAGGATACACAGGAGGAAGACGGACAGGCGTCTGATACAGATACGACAGATGATGAGACGGAAATCGCAGAGCCGGAGGATGATGCGTCATCCGCTGCTCAGGAAAATGTATCCGGTAAAGCAGCATCCTTTGAGATTTCCTTTGAAAAAGAAACGGGCGAGATGAAATCAGACGATGGCTCGATTTCCTATCTGCAGTATGAATTCAATATGCCAAAGGTAACCAGTGCGGATAATCCGGAAGCAGCAGAGCAGATCAACAGCTATTTTGTACAGCGTCAGGAAGAGCTGATGGCAGATTGTAACGAATATTATGAGTGGGCAAAAGAGGATTATCAGATCAGAGTGGATGTCGCGAAGGAAAACGGAACGGAGGGACCGACGGAAGATACCTTTGGCTATTATAGTAGTTGTGATTACACGATAATGCGGCAGGATGATACAGTGATCAGTTTTCAGGAGCAGTCCTCAACCTATACAGGGGGTGCACATGGTAACAATATAGTGGCGGGTGTTACCTTTGATGCCAAAACAGGGCAGAGGATCCAGCTTGCCGATCTGATGGAAAATGAAGAAGACGGAAAAGCTGAGGTTGATCAGATCCTGCTCGAGAAAGCGCAGGAGATGCAGGAAAAATCCATGCAGGAAGACGGATATGGTATCTTCTTTGAAGAATATGAAACGTATATTCCGGATGTGCTGACAGAGGATTCCTGGTATCTGACAGAAGATGGCATGACGATCGTATCGAATGAATATCTGCTTGCGCCCTATGCAGCAGGTGCAACCTATTTTGATCTGCCTTATGAGACCTGTGACTTTATAAAGGAAGTGTATCGGAAATGAGCGAAAATATCTATGCAGTCAGGACGAATCAGCTGAGAAGCAGGATGCAGCAGGAAGATCTGCGTGCATATCTGATCCCGATGAATGATTTTCACGGTTCGGAATATATTGGCGAATATTTTAAAACGATCGCGTGGTTTAGCGGATTTACAGGATCTGCTGCCACGCTTCTTGTGACTGAATCGGAAAGCTTTTTATGGACAGACGGCAGATACTTTCTGCAGGCAGAGGAGCAGCTTGCGGGAACGGGTATCCGTTTAATGAAAATGGGAGAAGCTGATGTTCCGACGGGAATTGCATATATTGCCGGCTATTTACAAGAATGTAAGCAGGCAGGAAAAACGCTGCGGATCGGCTTTGATGGCAGGATCGTCAGTGCTGCTTATGTGGAAACGCTGCAGCAGGAAATTGAAAAATCGTGTGGCCAGAAGGCGCAGATAGAGGACGGAAAGGATCTGGCAGGTGAGATCTGGGGCGCAGAAAGACCTGCACTTTCCAAAGAGCCGATCTGGGAGCTTCCGCTTTCCTATGCCGGGGCAGGCAGAGACATCAAACTGAAGGCTGCACAGATCAAGATGCAGGAGGAGGGCGTTGATTACCTGATCCTGACTTCGCTGGATGAGATCGCCTGGATCATGAACCTGCGCGGGAATGATATTGCCTATAATCCGGTCTTTCTTTCTTATCTGGTGCTTTCGGGGGCAAGAGCAACCTTATATGTCCGTAACAGGGAATCCTTACCGGTATTTGAGGAGGCAGTCGATGTCAGGGCATATGAGGACTTTTATCAGGATCTTAAATCGTTTCCGGCGGGAAGCAGGATCTGGCTGGATGCAGATACGGTAAATTACAAAATTGTAAGTCTTTTGGACGGCAAATATAAGATTATGACCGCCAAGAGCCCGATCGCATTGGAAAAGGCAGTGAAAAATCATACGGAAATAGAAAATGAAAGACTGGCGCACATCCGGGACGGCGTTGCGGTAACACGTTTTATCCGCTGGCTGAAGACAGAGGTCAGAACCGGGAAAGAAGAAGCTACAGAGCTTTCCGCGGCAGAAAAGCTGGAAGGCTACAGGAAGCAGATGCCCCATTATCTGGGACAGAGCTTTGCGCCGATCATAGCCTATGGCAGTCACGGTGCTATCGTGCATTATGAACCGACACAGGAAACGGATATCCCGCTTGGGAATGAAAGTTTTCTTCTGGCAGATACGGGCGGGCATTATCTGGAGGGAACGACAGATATTACAAGGACAATTGTCATGGGACCGGTCACAAAATTGCAAAAGCAGCATTATACCGCGGTACTTATGGGTAACTTACGTCTGATGGATGCAAAATTCCGTTACGGACTGAGCGGAGCACATCTGGATTATCTGGCGAGAGAGCCCTTATACAGAATGGGGCTGGATTTCAAGCATGGAACGGGGCATGGTGTCGGTTATCTGCTGAATGTGCATGAAGGTCCGAATGCGATCCGAAGCCGCGTGGCGGAGGATGGCATATTCAAGCAGGGAATGATCACCTCCGATGAACCGGGGCTTTATATAGAAGGTGCATATGGGATCCGCCTGGAAAACCTGATCCTGTGCGTGCATGCGGAAAAGACAGAATACGGACAGTTTATGCAGTTTGAGCCGCTTACATTTGTACCTTTTGATCCGGAGGCGGTCGACCTGGAAATGTTGACCGGGCGGGATAAAGAGTTGTTTGAAGATTACCAGAAACAGGTATATGAAACACTGGCACCTTATTTAACAGAAGAAGAAAAGCAGTGGCTTTTACGGGAAACAAGGAATTTGTGATGCAAAAGGAGGAAAATGCATGAAAACAGGCAATATCTTGGTCATAGACGATGATGCGGAGATCCGTGAGATCGTACAGGTACTTCTTTCGAGTGAAGGATACACGGTAGAAACCGTGGCAGACGGAATGCAGGCATTGACAATACTGACGGAAAAGACATTTTTACCGGATGTGATCATTCTGGATATCATGATGCCCGATATGGACGGATACAGTGTCTGCAAACAGATCCGTGAGATCTCGCAGGTTCCGGTTCTGTTTCTGACAGCGAAGAACAGAGAGACCGATCTGGTGGAGGGCTTTCTGGCAGGCGGCGACGATTATATGCAGAAGCCGTTTTCTTACACAGAGCTGATCGCCAGAGTGGGCGGTCTGATGCGCAGATACAGACAATATGGCGGGCAGTCCGATCCGCAGAAGGAAAAGCAGGTCTTTATCAGCGATCTCGTCATCGACAAGGATCAGGTTTCCGTGACGAAAAACGGTAAAAACGTGGAGCTCACAAATACAGAATATGGTATTTTACTGCTACTTTCCGAAAATAAGGGTAAAGTATTCTCCCTGCAGGAGATTTATGAAGCAGTCTGGAAGGATACTTTTCTACCTTCTGCAAGCAACACAGTCATGGTGCATATCAGAAATCTGCGGGAAAAACTCAAGCAGGAAGAAGGACAGGGTGAGCTGATCAAGAATAAGTGGGGAAGAGGCTACTATATTGAGTAAGGAGAAGAAGCAAAAAGAAATCTATACCTCTGTATTTAAGACAAAGCTCTGGAAAAAGCTGTCTCTCTGCTGTATGGGAGCAGCAATGGGTTCTGTTTTGCTGCTTGCGCTGCTTTTCTTTGGCAGCAGGAGCATTATTTATCGTCATATGGAAAACAGGAATGTACAGCAGACGCAGAAGGATCAGGTTATGGCGGAGCTGCAGGCTTTTGTTTCCCAGCGGGGACTTTCCACGATCAACAAAAAGGAGATCCTGCAGTGGGAAAAGAAAAAGGGCGTGACAATTTCCTTTTTGGGCACAAAAGATACGATCCGTGAGCTTGAAACACTGCAGGCAAAATATAACAATTCCGTCATTTCGATTTACCAAAGACCGCAGGAGATACAGCCGTACGAGGTGCGTTTCAAGGATGCGGTTGTCCTGTGCGAACCGGTTCTCGACAGAATGACAGAACGGTATACGACGGTCGCACTTGTTATTTCTGTGCTGATCTCGACGTTATTTTTTATCTTTTTGCTGATGCAGTGTATGAAAAAAAGATTGTCTTATGTGGTAGGTCTGCGGGATGATCTGCGCCTGCTTGAAGCGGGAGATCTGGATCACGAGGTCACAGTAAGCGGAAATGATGAACTGTCGCAGATCGGAGAGGGCATCAATAATCTGCGGCGGAATGTACTGCATAAGATCCAGACAGAGAGAGATGCCATTACGGCAAACCATGAGCTGATCACGGCGATGTCGCATGACCTGCGGACACCTCTGACAAAGCAGATCGGTTATCTGGAGATTTTGTACCGGCGCAAATTTACACAGGAAGAGGAACTGTTTGATTATATCCAGAAGGCGAGAAGCAATGCATTTATCATGAAGGATACAACAGACAAGCTGTTCCGGTATTTCCTTGCATTTGGCGGGCAGCAGCAGGAAGCGCAGCAGTCCGAGGTAGATGGCAAAGCGTTGCTGAATTCCGTCTTGAAGGAACAGATTGCCTATATCAACAGTCAGGGCTTTGTTGTTTCTTTTTCGCCGATTACAGAAGCTTTTCGCATGCTGATCAATCCGGAGGAATTTGCCAGAATTTTTGACAATATATTCCATAATCTGCGCAAATACGGAGATAATACGGTTCCTGTCAATATCAGCTATACACTGCAGCCGGGAGAACTGCTTTTAATGGTGCAGAACGGTATCAGACAGGATACCTCCAAGGTGGAAAGCACGAAGATCGGGCTGAAAATTGTGGAAAAGATCATGAAATCCATGGGTGGAAGTGTAGAAGTCATGAATGATGGACAGTATTTTATCATTCAGCTGGTTTTTAAAATTGATTATGCATAATGTCTATTAGTACAAGGAGAACAGTATGAAAGAATATATGATGGCACTCGATCAGGGTACGACAAGCTCCAGATGTATTCTGTTTGATAAAATGGGGAATATCCGTGCAAAAGCACAGAAGGAATTTGCACAGATCTATCCGCAGGAGGGCTGGGTAGAGCACAATCCGAAGGATATCTGGTCTTCCCAGTATTCGGTCATGACGGAAGCACTGACAATGCTGGGTGAGGATGAGTGTATTGCCGGTATCGGGATCACGAACCAGCGTGAGACAACGATCGTCTGGAATAAGCAGACAGGCGAGCCCGTCTATAATGCCATTGTCTGGCAGTGCAGAAGAACGGCAAAGGAGATCGACCGCCTAAAGGAAGAAGAGCCGGCGCTTTCTGCCTATATCACGGAAAAGACAGGGCTTCTGCCGGATCCGTATTTTTCCGCTTCCAAGATTGCATGGATCCTCGATCATGTCGAAAATGCAAGACAGGAAGCAGACGCCGGAAATCTGCTGTTTGGAACGGTTGATACATGGCTGATCTGGAATCTGACCAGAGGAAAAGTACATGTGACAGATTATACAAATGCATCCAGGACGATGCTGTTTGATATTCATGCGCTGTGCTGGGATCAGAAAATACTGGATTATTTCCGGATCCCCGCTTCCATGCTTCCTCAGGTAAAGCCGAGCAGCCATGTTTATGGTTATGCAAATCTGGGTTCTCTGGGAGAAAGTATTCCGATCGCCGGTGCAGCGGGCGACCAGCAGGCAGCGCTGTTCGGGCAATGCTGTTTTACACAGGGCGAGGTAAAAAATACATACGGAACGGGCTGTTTTATGCTGATGCATACAGGTGACAGAGCTGTAAAGTCGCGCGCAGGGCTTTTGACAACGATCGCCGCATCCGCGGACGGAACAGCAGAATATGCACTCGAAGGCAGTGTTTTTGTGGCAGGTGCTGCGATCCAGTGGCTTAGGGACGGAATGCATCTGATCGAGCAGGCGCCGCAGACACAGAAGATCTGCGAATCGGTAGAAGATACCGCAGGCACGATGATCGTTCCTGCTTTCACGGGAATGGGAGCGCCTTATTGGAATCCATATGCCAGAGGTATGGTAACGGGGCTGACGAGAGGCTGTCAGAAAGAGCACTTTATACGCGCTATTATGGAGTCAATCGCATTCCAGACGATGGATGTGCTTACTGCCATGCGTGCGGATGCGGAGCTTTCCCTGCTAAAGCTGAAGGTGGACGGCGGTGCAAGTGCCAATGATTTTCTGATGCAGTTTCAGGCAGATCTGCTTGGTGTGGATGTGCAGCGTCCGCGTTGTATTGAGACGACCGCACTTGGTGCGGCTTATCTGGCAGGACTGGCAGTCGGTTACTGGAAGGATACGGAGGAGATCAAAGAGAACTGGCAGCTTGACCGGGTGTTTACCGCTTCCATGCCACAGGAAAAGAGACAGGAGCTTGTCAGAAGCTGGAAGCGTGCGGTAGATTGCGCGCTCTATTATGCGAAATGGGAGGAAGAACATGATTGATTCTTCAAAAATATCACTGAACTTTATCAAAAAACTGGAATATACGGGTGGTTATCAGGGAATGCGCTATATGCTGCGGAAAGAAAGCAGGGACGAAGACACGGTACTGACCGCGTATGCATGGCCGGAGCCGTTCTGCTTTTCCAAAACAGCGCCGGAGAAAAAAATACAAAAAGAATTCCCCCTTACCCCGGAGGGCAAGGAGGAAGCGGTAGTCTGGTTAAATGAAACATATCAGTCGCAGTTTGCATAATTGCCGACGTTTCTGCCCGCATCTGTCCCGATCAGGTTCAGTGCCTTCTGCGTCAGGTGAAGACCGTCTCCCTGCAGGTAGACGGCGGAAAGAGTTGCGGCTTTGGCAGAACCCATCGTAAAAGAGCTGCTGCTTTTGCAAAGCTTTGTTTGTGCGTTTCGTATTCTTGTATAACCCTTGGCTATTTTAGCATCATTATAATATTTCGGAAGTCCGATGATGAAGCACTGCTCCATGTCGGTCTTCTTTTTTATTTTCTGATACATGGATTTCAGATTGGAGGTATGTGCTTTTGCGGACATACCGGCAAATGCATCGTTCTCACCCTGCATCCATATCAGATACGTATGCCTGACAGTCAGCCCCTTTTTCTGTGCGAGCTTTTTTGCCGCATTGACTCTGGTGACCACGGACTTATATCGGAAATCCGCCCAGGAAACAGAGCCGGTTCCGACTGCGGAAGCGGGAACGGCGATCACGGGCGTCTTTGTCTTCTGATAATAGGCATTGACAAAGGCTGTCACCATAGAACCCCTGGTATAATCATAGTTTTGGAGATTTTCATCATCCTGTCCTCTGCCAAAAGGTTCTTTCAGATCAGAAAATTTGTTTTTTGCAGTTACATAATTGTATGCATAGCCTGCATGATCCTTGAGCTTTGGTGCCAGGGCTGTATTTCCGACACCTGTCATATTGCTCTGCCCTGCAAAGACGATAATGTCAACCTTATCCCTTACAGTTACAGTGCGGGTTATTCTTTTCTTACCTGATTTAGCAGTGATCACAGCTTTTCCGCCGCTTTTTGCCTTCATGCGCCCGGTTTTCTGATTGACACGGACGACAGACGGAGCGGAAGAGGTATAGGTATAACCGCTGCCTGCAGAAAAAGTGGCTGTTTCCCCTTTCAGCAAAGTCATGCTTTTCCCTGCAGCGCTGACAGATAAAGAAGGACAGATCAGCAGGACCAGTCCCAGAAAAAGAAAGAAAATACCATATTTACGTTTCATAAAGTCCCCCAATTATAACACGTTATTTATGCAGTTTTAATTTCCAAATACCCAACAAGATTCTTCTGATCGAAGCTGTCTAAAATACCCATGGTCGGATCGTAATAGGTACCGTCATAGCAGAGCAGATAATGGCTGTAGCGTCCCATCTTTTCCATTAAGATCGCACATTTCGGAAGTGTGACCTCTGCCCCCTGTGTATAGTAGATCACATTTTCATGCTGCAGCCCGAGATAATCGAGCGTGTCGACCATTTTGCCCATGCTTGCCTGCCAGTCTCTGCAGTGCATGATCTCACAGGCTTCATCAAGTGTAACCCCTGCCAGCATGGCGATACAGGTCTGTCCGCATAAACCGTCGTTTGGCTGTGTGATCAGCTTTACGGAATCGATCTTTCGGATCGGCTGTGCAGCGGAATAAGGAGAATCGCCGCGATAATGCGGGCTGCGGTTTAAGATTTCAAAGACGACCGGGAACGATTTCTCCATATGTCCCTCTGCCTGCTGCTCAGTCACCGGAATGGTGTAATAGCCCTTGCCGAGCGGTGTCAGATTACATTCCCAGGAAAGCCCCATGGCATTGACGGAGATCATAAGGACACCCTGGCTGTCGCAGACCTCCCATACATTAAACGGTATATTTATTTTCAGTTCTCCGTTTTCGGATAAAATTTGACCACTAAAGTGGAATTTCATGTTCTAAACCTCCTGTATCATATCTTCACTCCGTTTTGCGGCAGAAAACTGCCATTCTTTCGAGAGTGTATTTAGTAATATGATAGCATACGCCGCTTTGCCGGAAAAGAGATAAAGTGGGATTTTCTTGTACTTTTTGACAAGCAATCATAGAATGTATATAATTTGAAGAGCTGACTGATTGCAAATATTATGTGATATCGTGCAGAAGATAGAGGTATGACAAAAAAGAAAACAGAGGATACAAAATGAAAACAAAAGTACTGGTACTGGATATTGACGGAACACTGACAAATTCCAAGAAGGAGATCACGCCGGAAACAAAGCGCGGCATTATCCATATTATGGAGCGCGGACATAAAGTGATCCTTGCATCGGGCAGACCGACACCGGGCATGCGCCGCTATGCGGATGAGCTGGAGCTGGCTGCTTACGGCGGTTATCTGCTTTCCTTTAACGGAGGCAGGATCATCAACTGTAAGAGTGGTGAGATCGTATACCAGCGCACGCTTCCGCCGCATGTCATTTCCGGGCTTTACCAATATGCCTGCAAACATGATATGGGTATCATTACCTATATGGGGGATGATATTCTGGTCGGCAGAAGAATGGATGAATATATTGAGCTGGAATCGCGGATCAACGCGATGCCATGCAAGGCTGTCAAAAACTTTGCAGCTTACGGCGAATATAACCTGAATAAATGCCTGATGACTGCAGAACCGGAGGCGGCTGCACGCCATGTGGAAAAGCTGAATGAGCTGTATGGCGACATTTTGAGCATTTACCGTTCAGAGCCTTTCTTTATCGAAGTAATGCCTAAGAACGTAGATAAAGCCACCTCACTTGACCGCATGCTCGAGACAGTGGGACTGACAAGAGAAGATGCGATCTGCTGCGGAGATGGCTTCAATGATATTTCGATGATAAAATATGCAGGTGTCGGTGTTGCCATGGCAAATGCACAGGAAGAAGTCAAGAAATCAGCCGATTTTATTACAGATTCCAATGACGAGGATGGCATTGTCAAGGTTATTGACACATTTGTGCTGAATCAGGAGAATGCGTAATTTTTAAAAACCGATACATTGGCACAGATACTAAAATACCCGACAGGATCCAGAGGATCGGTTCACAGATGCAGACGGCGAGGTAGCCCATGCGTGGCACGAGTACAAATACGATGATGGCTTTCCCGGATAATTCAATGATGCTGGCGATCACGGGAATGATCTTCTGTCCGAGTCCCTGCAGAGTAGAGCGGAAAAAGCAGAGAATACAGAGGAATGCGTAAAACGGTACGTTGATCCGCAGGTATTTTACAGCAGTTCCGATGACGAAGGTATCGGAATCCGTGATCATGCGGACAAGCGCTGCACCACCGAAATATAATAAGAAAAATGCAACAAGCGACCAGACGAATCCGAGGATGGTCGCTGATTTTATGCCTGCACGGACTCTTTCCGGTTTTCCGGCGCCTGTATTCTGGCTGGTAAAGGTAACCAGAGAAGCAGCCAGCGTGGAAATCGGCAGAATGGAGAAGGAGAAGATCTTACGGGCAGCAGTATGTGCGGCGATGATCTCCGTACCAAGGGAGTTGATACCACTCTGCAGGATAATGGATCCGATATCGACGATCGAATACATGAGAGCCATTCCGGCGCCTGAGGTCAGAAGATCCGCAACAGTCTTTCCGTTCCATTTGAAATGCTCCGGTCTGATATGCATATACGGAATTTTCCGGATGACATAGACAAGGCAGACGATCACGGAAATGAGCTGGGCGATGACGGTTGCAATGCTTGCACCACGGATGCCAAGTCCAAGCCCCTTGATGCAGAACAGGTCAAGCCCCAGATTTAAGGTGGAGGAGATCGCAAGTGCGATCAGCGGAAAAACACTGTCTCCGAGGGCGCGCAGCATATTGCTGATCAGGTTATAAGCGGCAGTTACGATCATACCGAGGAAGATCACCTGGATATAAGCAATGGAATCTTCCATGATATCTGCCGGGGTATGTAAAACGGTCAGAAGCGGTCTGATAAAGATAAGCCCCAGAACGGTCATGGTAATTGTGATCAGAAACATCAAAACGATACTTTTTGCGATCGTTTCTTTGATCCTGTTTTCATCTTTGGCTCCAAATGCATTGGCAGTCAGAATAGAAAACCCGATGCAAAATCCATTGATCATGCTGAACAGCAGAGAGACGATGGCAGTCGTGGAACCGACCGCAGCCAGTTCGGAAATACCGAGTGTCCGTCCTACAATAATCGTATCGCCTAGATTATAAAATTGCTGCAGGATATTTCCCAGAAGAATGGGAAGAGAAAATAATAATAATAGTTTTGTCGGATTACCTTTTGTTAATTCCTTCATGACAGCTCCCAGAAACCTTACTTAATCGTTTAACAGAGGTTCTTTTTTTTTACGAGCTTTTTAATCCGAAGCCATTCTTGCACAAAAGATCAGAAATGTCAAACAGAAAATCACGGATTTTACACAGAAGTTTCCAAATCTGCACACAAAAGGCCGATATGATCTGGATAGTTTATTTTGCGCTGAAATGACCACTTTATAAAAATTAAGAGGAGGTTCCCATGGAGGAGAAAAAGAAATTCAGGAAAAAGGTATTTTATTTGGAGCATTGTAAAATGATGTCAGGGGAACGCAACATACTGCATAGGTAAAAAAGCATGCAGAAAAATTGTATATTTCGTGATATAATCGGTGTGTTCGATGAGAGCGAAAATTTGAAGTTTACAGCGAGGTGAAAGAGGTTGAATTATGTAGAATATGGAAAAGAAAACAGCGATGTAATTATCCTCTTACACGGAGGCGGTTTATCATGGTGGAATTACAAAGAGGTTGCTGAAAGACTTCAAACAGATTATCATGTGGTTTTGCCTATATTAGATGGTCATGCAGGATGTGATAAGCAGTTTACAACGATAGAGAATAATGCTTTGGATATTATAGAATTTGTAAATAGCAAATTGGGCGGTTCTGTTTTAATGATGGGAGGACTATCGCTTGGAGGGCAGATTTTGCTTGAAATTTTATCTCAACGCAAAGATATATGTAAGTATGCAATAGTGGAAAGTGTACTTGTGATACCTTCAAAATTTACATATTCTATGATTAAACCGGCGTTTGGAAGTTGCTATGGCTTAATAAAGTATAAGTGGTTTTCAAAATTGCAATTCAAATCACTACGAATAAAGTCGAATTTGTTTGATGAATATTACAAAGATACTTGTGCTATTAGAAAGAGTGATATGATTGCCTTTTTACAGGAAAACTCAGTATATTCACTAAAAGATGGCATTGGAGAGTGTGAAGCAACCGTTCAAATTTATGTTGGAGAAAAAGAAAAGCAATCAATGAAAAAATCTGCTAAAATCATTCATGAAAAATTGCAGGATAGTTTTATACAAGTTCTTCCTAATATGTATCATGGAGAGTTTTCAATAAACCACGCAGATGATTATGTGAGAAAACTATTAGAAATAGTAAAGTGAAGGTAACTTTCAGTCTTCGGCAGAGACTGAAAGCAACAGAAGATTTGAATTTGGTGATTTGGTGAATTGCTATTTTTCTACATGAAAGGGGTAAAAGATGATAGACAAGAATACAAGAAACTGTAACTTGATGAAAAAGATTATTAACATTATTACCGCGTGGATTGCAATTATTATTGCTCAAATAATTGCTGATAAGTTTTTTGATGAATCATTTGTATGGACTTTGATAATAATGATAATTCTTTTAGTAATTTTTGTTCCTGTAGGACTGTTTATTGATAAAAAGATAGATGCTCAGTATGAAGATAAGAAGAAATTATAACTTTATATAATGAATCAAACATCCAGGCTTGCGGAGAGTCTGAAAGCACGTGATTATTTGAATTTGATGGAGGAACGATTATGAATAAAAAGAAAAAAATAACCATATTGGTATGTATTCTTTTTATGGTGTTTAGTTTAGGGGCTTGTGGAAAAACAAAAGAAGATGCAGCTGTCGTAACACAGCAGGAAAGCAGCCTACAGATTGGAAGTATGGATGAGGAGACGACATCAGAAGAATCCACCACTTTTAATAACGGTGAAGAAGATGATATAGAGCTAAAAGATACAATTGAAATAGATTTCACCTATGATTACACAGAAGATATCAAAGCGGATGTTGCCTATGTGGTATCAAATTCATCCTCTCTTCAGGAGGAATTAAAGAATATCGATACAATTACCCAAAAATACACCTTGCTGGCAGAGTCTGCGCAGACTCAAGGAGAGATGAATGTGGCATCTCAATGGCTTTATGTGATTTGGGATATGGAACTGAATAATCTTTGGAGCAGATTCAGTAGCTTGGCAAATCAGGATACTAAAGAAATGGTTCTTGAAGAACAGAGAAACTGGATTGCTATGAAAGAAGAAGTAACATTAATGAGCCTTGGTTCTCAGGAGGAAAATGGCAGTATGTATCCTATGCTTGTAAATTCCCTTTGGGAAGAAAAAACCAAGAACAGGGCTTATTTTATTGCAAATGAGCTGGCACAGATTGAGGGAGAATCTTTTGCCATGCCGGAAGCATCTACAAAGTACGGTTTGTTTGTCGATAACCAGGGAACCGATGCCGTGTACAGTTCACTAATCACTCAACAAAGCTGGGAGGGAGAAGATGAGGCGATCATTTCTGTCTATAGGCTGGGTGAAATAGAAGGAAGTTTTATTGATAATGGAAATGGAAACCTTGATTTCACATCGGATGACGGCAGCATTAAGGGAACTATCCAAATCAACGGATGGAATGGAGCAACTTTTGAAGTCACGGAAACAATAGGAGCAGTTCCATTCGCTGTAGGGGAGAAATTTGAGTTTCCTTTCGCATTTTAGTCTAAAAGATGGTGATTTAAAATTATGCGAAAGTAGCCATCCCGATGACTTGTCCAATTTGTAGAGAATGGAAACTTTCAGTAATACGCTCTGTTGATGTGCTGATTTTTCTACAATATACTCCTTCAAAAAGGAGTGTGCTCTTATGGGTAGAGAAATTTATGACATCATCAATGACATGGCAGAAGTATTAAATGCATCGCAGATGCAGAAACTACAAGAGGTGTTAGTAAAACGGTTATCTGAAAATACTGTATCTGATTATTTGCAGACAACGAATATGGACTTTCTAGATATGTTTTTAACTGCAAAGCATTTAGAAGGGTGTTCTGACAAAACAATACGCTATTATAGGTGTAATATTGAAAAGATGTTGGATACAATAAATATTCCGGTCATAAAGATAACGACCGAGATGCTACGAAAATATCTTGTAGAGTATCAAACGATAAATAATTGTGGAAAGGTAACTATTGATAATATTCGTAGAAGTCTTTCCACATTTTTTTCGTGGCTAGAGGAAGAGGATTATATTATAAAAAGCCCAATGAAAAGAATTCATAAGGTAAAGACTGCCGTTATTGTAAAAGATACCATTCCAGATGAGAAAATAGAAATTCTTAGAGATAATTGTAATAATCTGCGTGATAGGGCAATGATTGATTTTCTGCTTTCAACAGGAATTAGAGTAGGCGAATTGGTAAGGCTGAACATTGATGATATAGATTTCTCTGAGCGGGAATGCGTGGTTTATGGCAAAGGAGACAAAGAGAGGAAAGCATATTTTGATGCTAAGACCAAAATTCATTTGTTGAATTATATTGAATCAAGGACAGATAATAATATAGCGTTATTTGTGTCGTTAAACAAACCACACAGTAGACTTACTGAAAGCGGTGTGGAGTTACGATTACGAGAAATGGGGAAGAAGTTAGGTGTAGAAAAGGTACACCCACATAAGTTTAGAAGGACGATGGCCACCAGAGCAATTGAGAAAGGTATGCCGATTGAACAGGTACAGAAAATTCTTGGACATGAGCAAATAGATACAACGCTCAGATATGCAATGGTTAATCAAAACAATGTGAAGCTATCGCATCGAAAATATATTTCATAGATTGACTTGTAACGCAAAAGACGTTACAATAAAAGAAAGATGGAGGTGTATTCTATGGGAAAAACAGCAACATTAAATATAAGAGTAAATCCAGATGTAAAAAAAAATGCAGAAAGTGTATTGGCACAATTAGGGATACCAATGGCTACTGCTATAGATATGTATTTAAAACAAATATCATTAGTAGGAGGAATTCCCTTTTCTATTGTATTACCAAAAGCAGCTAATTCAGTGAATGCAGATATGATGTCTGTTACACAGATTCATCAAAAGTTAGAAAAAGGATATGCCGATATAGAGAAAGGAAATGTTGAGGATGACGGCAGATCCTCTGCTGCTTTGCTCTCTGTGCTGAAGCGCTGGTAGGTATAGGTGCCGGTCTTCAGCAGCAGATAGCCGGGGGACTGGCTGACGATCTCCGCAGACGTCGTTGTGACGGACTCCCATGCGGAGCCGTCATAATGATACAGACCGTTTTCAGACCCGGCCCATGCGTCAACTGCAGAAAACTGTGCAAAGGAATTGAAGCTGTAGCCATGCGTGCTCCATGCTGTGCCGTTCCAATGGTACAGATTCTGCCAGATATCCGTGCCGGACAGGATCAGAACCGCCGAGCCGGAGCTCCGCGGATCCGCAAAGTTCCATTTTTCTTCGTTGTCCTTTACATACATCGAGAAGCAAGAGTCCGGGATCATGGTCCATGTCTCCTGCTCGCTGTCCCAGCGATAGAGGAACTCGTTGCCCATGGGCGTACCGGTTCCGCTGTCCGCATCATAGCCGGGCGTAGAAACCTTATCGATTCTGAACGGAATGACCTCAACTGCGGCAATCAGGCCGTCGTCGCCATCCGGACCGACCGCGATCACACCGTTATATGCCATCTTCGGGATCATAGTCGGCAGACCGCTGCCTATGCCCTTGAGATCCTGCACGCCGGTCTCATCCCATGAGCAAATGCCATTCTTGCCGTAGAAATACGCCTCCAGCTCCTTCGTCACTGCATTCACGCGCGTATAAACGCCCGCAATGTTGGGGCCGGCATCTGCGGTATTGCCCTGATCGTCCTGATTGTACTTCGGCGTGGTCAGATAGCCATAATGGTCGTTTGCTGCCACATTGTTGTTTACCGCGATCTCGTAGGTCTTTTCCACCGGATCCAGCGTACCGGCCGTCGTGCGCAGCGTCGCGTGCACCTTCAGCGCACTGGTGTTTGGGACCGAATCGAGCGTAATATAGGCTGTATTATTATTGCCAGCGCGTAAGGTGTTTCTTGTTCCTATGGTCTGGCTTGTCACAAGCGTCCCGGATGCGGTATAAACATCCATCTGCAGTTTCGGCATAGGTATCGCCGCAGACACCTTGAACGGTACATAAAGCGTCGCCCTTGTGCCCACATACGGCGCCATAAC
>OHBM01000137.1_pt1 | contig 55385 bp, 58 predicted proteins | sample 1577251 | NCBI WGS metagenome assembly OHBM01 (sample SAMEA3541557, study PRJEB24748) | human gut metagenome | biome: human gut; feature: human-associated habitat; material: faeces | place: China | collected 2012 | reverse complement strand
GATGGTTGCGGATTGTCTAATTATAATTACCTGTCTCCTGCCCTGTTGGTCGATTTTCTGAAATATGCCTATTCACAATCCGATGTTTTTCAGAAACTGTATAAGTCCCTTCCTGTTGCCGGAATAGACGGAACGCTGAAAAACAGAATGAAGAATACTTCCGCATTCAGAAATGTCCATGCAAAGACCGGTTCGTTTACAGCTATCAATGCCCTTGCCGGTTATCTGAAGATGAAGAACGGACATACCTTGGCTTTTGCCATTATGAATCAGAATGTGCTTTCGGCTGCCAAGGCGAGGGCGTTTCAGGATAAGGTTTGTGAGGTGATTATCGGACTTTGAATGTAAAGTTACCGTAGCCGTGACCCTTTGTACTGTCCCAGTTAAGGGTCTTGCGCTGTTCAGGTGTAAGACCGTTTCTTGTCATGAAATCGACCGTGTTTCTGCCGAGTATTCTCACGCCGTTAAGCTCGCCCTTGTTCATAAGCATTTTGGCAAACTTTGCATAGTCCTCTACAGTGGAAACAAGACCTGCTCCGCCCGACTCAAAGGCAGGAGGTACAGTATAGTCAGTAAGGCAAAGGTGGAAGTGAGTGAACGGCTCGTTTCCGCCATTTTTGTATTCATAACACTGGGCAAGTCGGCTGTACTTTTCCGCCGGGATATAAAAGCCTGTATCGTTCATACCGAGGGGTTCAAAGATCTCTTTTCTAAGAAAATCTCCGAACTTCATGCCAGAAACCACCTCGATAACAGCACCCATGATGTCAGCAGATGCACCGTACATCCACTTTTCACCAGGGGTGAACATAAGAGGGCGCTTGCCCATTTCCTTTGCGAAGCTCACAGTATCCAGAAGCTTTTCGCCCTTGAGATATTTTTCAGACTGCTCGCCCCAAAGCGCACCCATTTTCTGACCTGCAGGAGTGCCGTCAGGATAAGGGATACCGGAAGTCATGGTGAGCAGGTCGCCTATGGTTATATCTCTGTCGGCAGGACGCTCACCGTTCTCATCAAGGACCACAGGATTGGAAAACTCAGGGATAAACCACTTGAGCAGGTGACGAGTGTCGAGCAGACCACGCTCGATAAGTATCATTGCGGCAGCGGCTGTAACAGGCTTTGACATAGAAAAAAGTCTGAAAATGCTGTCAGTTTTCATAGGGATATTTTTCTCCTTGTCAGCAAGACCGAAGCTTTTGAGATAGACAGTTTCGCCTTTATGGATAACGCTGAGAACTGAGCCTGAGAAAACACCCTTGGTTATCTCTTTTTGTGCAACAGCGTCGAGATATTTAAAATTTTCGTACATGATAGACCTCCGTGTTATGATGTTTGATATATAGGATTATAACACAGTTCTGGTGGAAATGCAAGATTTTGTGTGGCAACAAAAAGCCATGACGGACAATTCCCGTCACGGCGAGCATCAAACCCCTCCCAGCGTATCATATCTATGGGTGGGAGCAAAAAAATCCGCTACCATAAATGATAGCGGATCAGGTGCAGGAGCAAGCTCCTGCTGGCGGAGATGGAGAGATTAAATATACCACTTCACACCACTTTTTACTGCTTTATAAAATTGCTTGTAAACCACGCATTTACGTCATTTAAGCCGTTTCATTTGTTCCGCATTTCACAAGCATATATTTACAATTCAGCTTTATCGTGTATAATTCGTGTACGCAAAACGTCAAGTATTGAAATGTATTACTTGTGCTGAAACGGCATATTTAGGCGGTTTTAGAGTTGGTATAACTTTTTGAAGTCTGGTGGGGCTAACTTTAAAAAAGTTGTATATAAAAAATAGGCGAACCTCGTTGTGAAGCTCACCTATTCAATTTTAGCTAAATCCACATCTTCGATATCACGATAACGGCATGCCCGTGCTAAGCGTTTAGCTTGTCCGGGAGTCAAAACAACCTCATCCTTGCTTTTATGTATCTCACAATGATAATTGTTATCATCTTCTGGTAAACTTAAAACAGTTGTATCAGCTTCTAGACAATTTCTATATGACACGTCAGCAACGCCCTTAATACCAGAAGCTGTATCTTTAAAACGACATATAAAATTTCTAATTACATCACTTTCATCTCTATCTTTTTTACAATCGACAGAACAACCTTTAGAATCTTTAAACGCTGCTGAGGTAATAGTGCCATTTTGTTTAATCATATTAGGATTCGGGGGAACTTTTCTGTAAAATTTTTCTTCATCATCAAAATTATCCATAAAATTCATCCACCATTTCTCTAATCTGTTCAAAATTTATAACCGATTCACATTCATTTCCTTCAAAATCAATGTGCAATACCGATACATGTCCATCATCATAACATTCAAACTCTAAATAACTACCATTATCTCGCTCATACTCAAGTTGAATACTACCCCTTCCCGTCGGAAAAACTTCAGGCTGATTTTCTAAACAAGCAAGCACACCTTTCACCTTTAAAATAAGAGAATTACTAAGTGGTTGTGCACCATAGCCATCCCAGTTTTCTTGTAATTCACTAAATGAACTTAACACATTAATATTATTGTACAAATCATTAGATATACTTAACTCATTACAATTTGAAGGTGTAGCTGATAACACAACATTACATGACACCGTATCATTACGGGTTATACTAGAGGGATTAGTAGGATTAGTCGCTATAGCAAACACGGCAGCTACATTACAAAAAAATAAACTTGTCATATTACCGCCTCCTCTTAAAATAAAACAATTCGCTTACCTCGAAAATACAGGCAGCTTGTTTTCTCCTTTCAAAGAACCATCAACATAAACCTTAGCTGTATACTCTCCTTCTGTCAGCACTACTGTGTTCCTTATATCAACAGCAAATTCAATAGGTGTAAACACAGAACCAGCAACGTTCATACTAGCACCAATTTCTATATCACTTGTTTGAAAAATAATATTTCCATCAGGTGCAATAACCTCAATTTTAAATGAATGACTTGTATTAGCTGAAAGATTTTCTATTGAACAGTAAAGCGAGAATGAATAGTTACCAGGTATAGCATATGGAACTATTGACGATAGAGGTCGAGAGATTGCCGGAGATAATTTACCATTAACTATGTTATTCTGTATAGAATCACAAAAAATAATTGATGTTCGTACATCCATAGTACTCAACTCCTTATAATATTATAAGTATATTATAACATGTTTTCTAGTATTTGTACACAACCATATAAGTAAATATTTTAATAATAAATAATATATTTTAAAATATTGTACGTATGCTGTTCTGTTTATTTGTTAAAAAGTCCTTATCTATACGCAAACAAAATCAGCCGCCTCAGATCACTCCGAGACGGCTGAAATTCTACCTATTTGATTTTTATCTTCTGCCCCACATAAATGAGGTTAGCGTTCTTGATACCATTATCCTTGACAAGCTTCGCAACAGTGGTCTTGTACCGCTTAGCGATGCCTGAGAGCGTATCACCACGCTTCACAGTGTAAGTCACTGCCTTCTTGGTGGAGCTTGTAGTCGGCTTGCTAGTCGGTCTGATAGCCTGCTTCTTGAAACCGTTCAGACCTGCCGCCTTGATCTTCGCAGGATAGTCCACATAGCAGATATCCATATCAACATTGCCGCTGATACCGCTGACTCTTCCAGTGGAGCTGTACTGCCACATACCATGAGTGCCGCCGTAGTTGCAACGTGAGCCGTACTCAGCGACCCAAAGAGCATATCTCTTAGCGACGTAGGCAGATATGTACTGCTGTAAAGGCGAACGGCTGATATACAGTCCTGCCCAATAGCCTGCGTGTTCAAGTGCATTGCAGAAAGTCTTGACAAGGCTGTTGCAAAATGCTCTGCCCTTTGCGAACTGTGAACGCTCCTCGAGATCGAAGTATATCGGATACTCAAACGTCTTGCCCTTGATAGCGTTGATACAAGTCTGAGCCTCTGCCTTTGCGTCCTCGACACTCGCCGCATAGCTGTACCAGTAAGCTCCGACTTTCAACCCTGCCGCCTTAGCTGCCTTATAGTGGCTCTCGAAATATGGGTCTTTCTGATTAGCGTACTTGCCGAAGCCTGCACGAATGATAACGAAATCGACCCCCGAAGCTTTTACCTTCTTGAAGTCAATGTTCTGCTGATACTGCGAAACGTCAATGCCTTTAAATGTCTTTGCCATAAAATTACTTCCTTTCTAAATCTTCAATGCGGTGGTTTGCGACCTTTATCTGTTCAGCGACCACCGCATAATCCTGTTCCAGCTTGTACGTCCGAGCGATAACGGAATTGTGCTTGTCCACACGCTCAGACAGCTTGTCTATCTTGTACTCAATGAGCTTTTGGCTGTCGTACTGTGCCTGTTGCATAGTCTTACGGCTGTTAGATGCTATGACAAGCTGACACACTACCGCCGAAGCAGCTGTTATCAGTGCGACGATAATTGCCTCCGTCACTCGTCATCACCTGACTTTCTTTTGGCTGACTGCGTGCCGAAATAGAACGATATCACCACAGTAAACACTGTGATGAACTGCTCTGCAGTTATCGTGCGGCGAAGTGCCAGCACGCAGAACACCGCTGTCAAGAACAGTGTTACAATGGACTTTACATCAATGAGTTTCGCTAACTTCTGCTTCATGGTATACCTCCTTTGTTATCATCTCATACTCCTCGGCCGTGATCCACTTGCCGACAGCAGCGTGTACCATAGCAGCCGACCACAAACGGCTGTCATAGTATCTCTTGACCTTTGCATAGTTTTTACTCATCGTCGCTCACCTCCAACTCTACACCGTTCAGCATAGCCAGAAAATCGACGTTTGCCTTTATCCTGTCTATCTCGGTGACTTTGGGCTTGCGAAAATTGTCTTCCGTCAGTCCCATGCTCTCAACCATAGATTTTTCTAAATCTGTCATGTTGTACCTCCCACTTCTGATAGTTTCATGATGTACTCTTCTTCGTTCGGCACTGGTATTCTGTAATCGTCATTACCACCCTTGAATGTCACTGAACCCCCTGCCTCGACCTCGATATTTCGCAGAAAATCATCTGGTATCAGGGTTGAAATGTCGGTGACGATTGGTTTTTCTAGTTCGTAGTATAGGATTACACCCTGCATTGCCTGTTTAAATGTGGCGGCATCGGTGTAGGCGGTGTTCCGTATAGATATAAAATCATTTGCTGTTTTTACCGCAGAGGCCTTCATGTTATCGATTTTAGTCGTTATATCATTGAAACAAACTGTGTCATATTTTGCGACGATTATATTTGGAACGATTCCGAACGATTCAGAAAATTTTCCTGTTATACTATCAGCAATCGCATAGAATCGTTGCTGTTCGGGCCGATATAACCATGCCAGTGTCCCCAAATCAACACTTTGTACGCACTGATAGTATTTTTTATTCTCATAGTCCACCCAGTTTCGTGCCGTTCCTGCCGACCAGCCGTAGCCAGGCAGTGCTTTGATTGCTTCGGGGATAGGATAGGCGTTGCTGTGGTAGGGGGCGTAGGCTGGCATGGTATCTGATTTGTATATACCATCCACAAGCATTATATCAAATACGTCAGCTATTGATTGCATGGTTTCTTTGTTACCTGGATAACATGCCACCATAATTTGTGTTGAATCGGTCATATCCCTAGAATTTGTTATAGTTTCTCTGACACCATTCGATGTAATCAGCCAGTTTGCCATTGTGTTGCCATGAACATACACAATTCCAAACGACACATTTGTCGGACACGTTTTTCCGTCTTTCAGGGCTATTTGTAGTGTTTTATTTGTGTCAATTTCAAAACCGTAATACAGACCTAATGCTGCACATTTTTCAACATCAAACAAATTTCGTCCCTGCTCCACAACCTCTGTCACCCCAGCACTAACAATTTCCCCGTCAATGACCTCAGAATGACCGCCTATTGACTTCACGCTCATCAGCTTACCGCCCGTAGGCACTGTCTTTGCATATGCCGTTTCGCTGTCCGTTTCAAATTTGTGTGTCACACCATTGCCCATGTCATATAACGCATTTACCCTACGTTGCAGTTCTTTATCCGTTAGCTTCACGTTAGCTATATCAGCTGTATTCTCGGCAATCTTTGCAACTGCCGTTACATAATCGTCTGGCAGGCTGTCAGCCACCGCCTGTGCTGTCTGTGCAGCAGTCTCAGCAGCTGTTCTGTCCTCTGCGACCTGTGCAGCTATCTTTTCCATTTCCGCTTTATCGTATAAAATCACCGTTTCATCATCAGTGATATATACAATTGTGCCGTCTTTTATAGTGGATTTATCAACGGCTTCCCACTCGGCTTTTGTGCCAATCCACTTTTCGCTTTCAATTTTGTTACCTAATTCAGTGACAGATTTTTTAGCATTAGCCGCCATACCTCTAGCAATAATATCTGTAGCCATAAATCCACCTCCTTAATATGTTATAGTTCCCCAAATTTTGTTTACACCCTTAACGTTTTTAACAGTTACACTATAGTAACCACTAACATCTCCTGCATAAACATTTTCTGTTGTAATCGTATCAACTGTTGAGAAATCGCTCAGATCGACCATCATAAGCACTTCCTCTGCACCATTCTGAGTCAGTTTTCCTACAACCTGAAAACTGCCAGTTCCCGAAGCCTGTACTTTAAAATCAGCACCAATGCCAACTTTCAGCTCAAAAGCTTTTCCGTTTTCATACAGGTTTCCGTTTGTAGCACAATACGCCATAGTTCATCTTCCTTTCGTATAAATAAAATATAACAAGGGCGAAGCTGTGTTACCTCGCCCTTTAAAAACAAAAAACAATTAGTATTACTTAATAGCACTTGCCAGCTTCTTAATAAACTTCTCGCCTGCAACGCTAGTCTGCTTATAACCCCACTTTTTCAGTAAAGCATTAACAGCCTTTTCAGTACCCTCGCCAAATATACTATTTTCATCAAGTGAGACGTTGTGAAGTTTTCTTGCCTTAGCTATGATGAGCATTTCTTTCAGAGCTAGAACGCCACTGGTCTTATCACCCTTTTTATAGCCAGACTTTTCAAGTGTTGGTAGCTTCTTTGTCTTAGTATATCCGTTCAGGTTTGCCGATTTTATTTTCGTGGGAAAATCTGTGTAGCAATAATCTACGTCAACACTAACCGCAATTCCGTCTATCTTGCCAATGCTAGAATACTGCCATATATCATGTTTATCATTGTAATTGCATTTGCTGTTATACTCGGCAATCCAAAGTGTATATCTCTTTGCTACATCAGAAGAGATATAATTCTGCAAAGGAGAACGACTCATATAAAGTCCAGCATAGTAGCCTGCCTTTTCGATCTCGCCACAAAATGCCTTTACGATAGAATCGCAAAATGCCTTACCTTTATTAAACTGTGAACGCTCCTCTAAATCAAAATAAATAGGGTACTCAAACTTTTTGCCTTTGATTACCTTGAGACAAGCCTTTGCCTCTTGCTTTGCTGCTTCTACTGATTGTGCATATGAATACCAATAAACACCACATGGAATATTGTTATTCTTACAACCTTTATAATTCTTTTCAAATGTTCTGTCAATCTGATTTGGATATGTGATAGCATCACCGTAGCCAGCTCTCAGTATGGCAAAGCTTACATTTCCTTTTACTTTAGCCCAATTAATATTGCCCTGATGTTCAGAAACGTCTATGCCCTTAATAGTCATATGTATACTTCCTTTCCAATTAATCTTCCTTTACAGGCAGTTTATTTAATTCGTCCACACAGTTATGTACAAAACTATTGCCACCAATAGACGAATAGCTTTCGTATAGCCTTGCGAGATTTTCCTTTTCATATAATGAAATACTATTTTCTTTCATTCTTGAATTGTAAATCACTAAAATCGAATTTCTTAACGTAGCTTGCAAAGCCAAACTCTGTTTTTGTAGTTCGGCTTCCATGCCCTTGTTCTGTTCTACCTGTCTTTCCACTAATGCTGTTAGTTTATCTATTTTTTTATTTAGATTATCTTTGTCACTTGTTTTTGAGATCCACCCTACAAATCTATTTCTTATTGGTTTAACAATAATTGTTATCAATGCTAAAATGGTTGTAATACTTCCACAATAGGTAGCAATTTCCTTAACTGTGTTCATAATTACTCACCGCCATTCTTAACCTCGTCAATAAAATCTGTGAGTGATTTATAGTTCATATCCTTAACAGCACTTTCAAGCAGGATAACAAGCTCTACATCGGAAATCTTAATGCCCTTTTCTTCAAGCAGGGCAAGCACGGTTTCTTTAGCCTTTTCAAGCTTTTCTGTGCCGTGAACGTCTTTATAAATCTGTTCTATATACTTAACCGTTGTAGCCGCCACATCTTTCTTAATGCTGTCATTTGCGATTTTTGTATACTTCGATTTTACAAAACCGACAATAGCCGTCATAACCGCTGTTAAAATTACAGGCAAATACTCTGTAATCATCTGAGTAATAATCTCTTTCATAACTTTTCCTCCAATAATAAAAGAGGGTTGTTAGCCCTCTTTCTATTTAAGTATTATTTTTATATGTTTTTTATCAATACGTTTGATAACCCTATAACCACTATCTGACTTGGTTGCCACGCCATTCACACTAGCCGTACAATATCCGTTGACCTTGCACGTTCCGTCATCTTGAACTACTAACTGTCCTAACAAGCCAACTTTGTCATACTCTTTTCTAGCCCCACGAGGAACATATTCAAGCGTATCGTTATAGCTTTCGTTCAATATAAGATTGTGTGACTCGTCATAAATCAACCGTCCATAAACATCTGTTTTATACTTATCATGCCAATCTAATTCAGCAGAGTTACCAACAATAGATGGGTTGGCTGATATAACACCAAGGATATAGTCACCCTTATTTGCAAGTTTGATTTTATCACCGTCAAGCGTAACGAATAATCCAACTCTGTCTTGATTTTTAGTGTTACCGTCAAGCCATTCAAAATATTCGGCATAGTCAGCGCCATTAGTTTTGTATGCACCGCCAGCATAAACATTGCCTGAAAAGTCCACTTGCATTGCAGAATTTTGAGTTAGAGTACCATCTTCTTCTTGACCGTTCCCTATATTAAATAGTATACTTGCATTTTCCGAGCTTTTATAAGTTGATTTTGCATTAAAACCTATAACGGTTTGGTAATCTGCCGTGGCGTTATTCCATGAACCTGCGACAAGACATCCATCATAATTAAGAACATCATTTTGATCTCCAAACACGGCGTTATATTTTGCCATTTGGTCTTTAGTTTTGTTACCCTTAACAATATTCCATGTGCCAACTACAATACTACAAGCTACACCATCTAGCATATTATATTTACCATTAACATATGTATCACGAGAATTGGAAACAGTATTTTCTGCACCACTGCAATCAACTGCCACACTATATTTAGACGTATTCCGCGTACCGCTGACGTGATTAGAAAAACCACCAACGCTAGTATTATTAAAACCTGTTAAGGAATTTAAACTGCTATTTTCACGAAGATAGGGTGCACCGCTAGTGCTAGTTTTCATTTCTGAAAAATCAATATAATTATTGCTGTCATAACTATATTCGTAGCAGTGGTTTGCTTGACCTTCAACATGGTTATAATCACCATGAGCAATATTTTCGAGATAAATAGTAATATGTTTTGTTCCATCAGGGGTTATAGTATACCAATAAGAATCGCCATAGTAATTAAACTTTTCTGAGATGTGTCTACTACCATTACTATCAACGTATTCAACAAATCGTCCTACACTAGAATTTTGACTTCCTAGAGGTATAGGTTTGCCATTCCTAATAGCAATGTAACCAGCGTTTATACCGCCACCACGGAAATAGATCCACACACTGTCTCCCATGCTTAAAATCTCACCTGATTTATTCAGAAAAGATTTTTCAGCACCATTATACTCTAATAGCGAAACAATGGCTGTACAATTTGTAGAGTCGTAGCTTTTAACTGTTCCATAGGTGTAACCAAGTGTTTTTTTATTATCTTGACTTTCCTTAATCAGCTTATTCATTTTAGACATTCTGTACACCGCCTTTACGAATAATCAGCTAAAACCATTTTGCAGTTACCCACATAATTAACACCATTCATTGTAAATTTTACAACAGTTCCGTCAGCAGGAAACACACTACTTTGCCCCATATAAACATAGAATATTCCGTCAGTTTTAGCAGCGTATTGCCCCTCAACCGTGCTATTCAATGGTATATTAAAATCAACTTGTGGTACAAGGTTTGTACCGCCATTGTGCAAACTTTGACTAAACATATTATACAAGCTTGCCATTTTACTTCCTTGGTGTCCTGAGTTTGATGTTGGTGTAAAGAAACCTGTAATTTCTGTATTGTCAGATAGCTTTCTCATTTTTGCAATAGCCCCACCTAATACATAGTCATTATCTCCACTTTTAAACAAAATCAACATTCCCCGACTTGTAGTATATAACATGACACTATCAAACTTGCTATAGGTAAAGCTGACATAATCAGCATATGGTGACGTTTGGGAAGAGTCATATTCACCACACCCAGCCCAATAACGTGACTTTGCAGGATCAAACATTATTCTAAAGTACGTTGTATCATCAATCCAAAATGTCAAAGTGTTATAATCAGTGGACTCACTATCAGGATAATTTGTTTCAATTTTACTCCATGTCCATTTGTCTTCAAAAAATGTTTTAAGGTCTGCAAACACAGTTTTAGAAGAAGTTTGATCTGGAGTACAAGTATAAGTATTTATCATCAGTTATCACCGTCCAATTCTGCATTACCGCTTATTCCAATAGCTCCACGAGCGTTAGTATTTGTTTCATTCATATCAACATAATTGATGTTATGTTCTATACAGTATTTTACAACAGGTAAACAATTTGCGTTTGTAGTATCTGTTATGCCATTTCCATATGTAAAAATAGTTCCGACTTGTACATTATCAAGGGTACTAAAATCGGTCATAGTTAAATTATTATATTTCCCAGTTTCTGTGTTAAAAGAAGTATGGAAAATAATTTGACCTACGCTTTGACATTTGATTGAGTCGTTAGCTAAAATGCAATCATTTGGAATGGAAATGCTGTTTGCAAAAGCAACCTGAATGGCATTGCCCATGATTTCCGTTGTACCATTTGCTACTACAATATCTGACCTACTCATTGGAACACGGCAGAGTTTATTCCCTTGGTAGAGGTTATTCTCAACGACTCTGAAAGTAGTATTAGAACTATCCACGGTAAACTTGTTTAATTTAGGACAATTATTAAACCCTGTAAAGCTAGTCAAAGAAGCTCCAATAGCAACCGTTGTTAATGCAGAGCAATTATTCACGCCCGATACAGATAAAGCCGTATTTGGAATATAAAATGTTGTAATAGCGTTATTGTTTAACCCACCAATCTCTTTTACTTTTTCGTCACTCATGAATGACAAACTTTTCAATTTAGGGCAGTTATTAAACCCATTTACCTTCTCGCAAGAACTTTCAATTCTTAATGTTGTCAGATTGGGCATATCGTTACAACCCTCAACGTCAACCACATAACCTGTAGTCGCTGAAGTTAATGATGTTAAATTATTCATACAGTTCTCAGGTATAACTTTTAAACTTGTACTATTTGTCATTGGCAATTTTGTCATATTGGGCATATTGCAAAACGATCCGCTTTCAAGCGTAATACCATTGCTGTCGGTCACATTACCATAAATTACAACATTAATCGTATTACCACTATAGCCATTAAAAGCGTTTTTAGGTATTTTGGTAGTACAATTACCCGATTGAAAGTCCAAACTCAGATTTATGTTTGCCGATGTATTACTTGCGAAACCATCGGTATCGTTAATGTTAGTAGATCGCCCAATTTGTATACTTTGAAGTCCAGATAAATCTCCATCAATACCTTTGCCCATAAGATAGAATCTTCCCTGCACTGTCGCAGGATAAATGACTAAACTTGTTGTTTCTTTATTTACATACACTACGCATTTATTCGTAGTTGCCGCTTTGATAGTTAAGTTTCCAATAACATGACTTCCTTTTAGTATCTCATTTCGCTTTATTTCTTCGATACCTGTTTGCCCATCAACTGAAACCATTGGTACGAAATTCAAGGTGTAAGGTAGTTCCAAACCATTAACGAATGTACTATTAGCAAGAAACGATTCGGGGCTTGAAATATCACAATATACTGTAGGAAATGCAATATTGGCAAGTTTTTTACAGCCTGACAACACACCCTCACTGGTCGAAATGTTTGCAAGATTAGCAGGGAAAACAAAGGCTGTTATATTCTCAAATCCGTTTCCCATAGGTGAAGTGAGGTAGGTAGCTTTTACTTTGGAACAATCTATCTTTGTAGTTGTTTCTTTATCAAAAGCATTATCAAAGTTAGTTAAATCATCACTCTCAGACACAACGGTTGTATCGTGCATACCTGAAGAATAATTCTTTTTAAATGTTGAAATTGCGTTTGTATTACGTCTAACTACTTCATTGTCATCATAACGTATTAAACAACGTGACGGTGACATAGATTGAAATTCTACCGTGCTATCTGTCGGCAATGTATTGGTAACTGTAACTTCATTTCCTGTTATCCATTGAGCCGTCAATGTTGTGTTGTTATTTGGTATAGTGTACACGTCGCCATAATTGTATTTGTTGCCTAGACTATCCGTCCATGCGAACAATTTATTCTCGTTATACATATCCCCACCTTGTAAAACGATTTGTTTATTAGGGGCTTGGTTAATGCTCTTATAAGTGATAGTATTGCCGCCTTTGTCCTTGCCACCATTCGTGTTATAAGATATTGCCACTGTATTGCTTAAAGTTTCACAGTAAATCGAAATACAGTCCGTGTCAAATGGTAGCCATTGCAGATTAGTGGCTTCAATAGTCATCTCCCCATTGCTAAGAGGAATGGTTAATGATTGAATAAGAAAAAGTTGCTTTTTAAATTTGTAATATCCGTTTGTAAGTTCAATTGTGTTGTCAACGTCAAGGTGGGGGAGACCTGGATAATTAAAACTTACCGAAGTTCCCATACAGGTATTTTGTAACAGTATATACTCCGCCTGCATTCTACATTTTTCTTCACCACTATCCAGCGTTGTATCGCCAAGACTTATATAATAAGTACCGCCATCCAATCCCTTATATCCCACCGAGGTTATACAAACTGGGGACTGTGGGTTTTCATTTTTTGCTGTATAGGAATATATCTCGCCGTTAGTGTTATCTGTAGTAACTGTCACAATGTTTACACCGTCATAATTATATTGAACATCAATGTCGGTTTCAGCTATATCGACTTCACCCAGATTACTTTGTGGCGATAGATGCCTATACCAAGAGGGAAGATTATAGTTAAATACCCTTTCCATTCTAAGCCTGCCGTTGACATCGTAATAAATGTTAGCACCATACATTTCAGCCAACTTATCGAATATTTCACCAAGGTACCCACCCTCGTCAACCACGATATCGTCATATAATTCTGTATCATAAAAGATTGGATCAATTAAAGGTTCAACGGGGTCAAGCGGAATGTTATTGCCTAAATCTAACATCAAAGTATCTCGAATAAGGTCGGCAATTTTTGTTCCTTTTTTAGAATTTATAACACTAGCTTGATATTCTACCAAACACATTCTTGCATTTAATTCGCCATTTAGAAAACCATATTTATCAATACCTTCGATTGCTAATGCTTTGCCATGCGCTGTTGCCGATTTTGTAATGAATACGCCTTGTGGAAACCAATATATATCATTTGAAACAACTACGCCTATAAAAAGTTTAAACTTCCTATTGTACCAAAACCAACTGTCTACCTGGGGTAAATACTTCTCATCGCGGTCTATGATAGTAAAAGAGCAAGACCTGCGACAGCCTTGCTCCTTATTAATTGATATTGAACCAACCTCGGCAGAGGAAAGGTCGTTTGTAATTTGTCCAATCGCACCCTCATAGTGCGATAGAATTTCTACCTTGAATTTTAATTTACGCATTGGATTCTGTAATTCGGTCAAATACGCTTCATCTATTTTATTATAGTAATCCATCGTATCAACCTCCTTATCTTGTTATTATAACGTCATTTATATCTTCAACTTCAACCCAATTATATTTAATTGTAGTTAAGTCATACATCGAGCTTTCATCATACGATCTCGACGGATTGTCTGAAATATTCACAATCCATACATCACCCTTATCGGACTTTAGCATGAAATCATTTTTACCTGTAATGAATTTTGTCCAAGATTTAACGCTATCAATTGTATCAACTATTTCGTCATCAGGGCATGCCAATGTTAAGTGGTTCGCCGTAAATTCGCCGCTTTCATAGTTTGTTACAGTTCGTGTAGTTTTGGGTTTTACGCCCGTACCCGTATGAACAGTAAGCCCAATATTTGATGTTATATCATTGTTGTTAATGCCCGCAATAAAATGCCAAGTTTCATTAATTGAATAGAGCTTTTTATTATAACAATCACCAGCGGTCTTTAACGAGTAAATCGACCATCCAATCCAATCAGTAGACACCTCTGGCGTAATATATGCCTCATAGTTTGCATAACAAATATAATAAATATATGATTGCTGATTGCCCACTGTTACATCAAAAAATGAATTGCCAGTAGCAGTTCCAATGAAAACATATTCGTCATCGTTGACATTTTGTCTAAAGATTTTTGCCACTCCGAGTGATTTTGAAGTTTTCCACGTCAGCATAGCTGTGTGATTATCAAAGATTTTAAAATCAAATTCTGAAACGATCCCGTCTATACTTTCAGCAGGGAAGTCTTTCTGTTGAGTATATCTGTACATTTTATCATCGAGAGTCATGATTTCGCTTACAGCCCTAAAAGAACTTCCAAAGCAATTTGCATAAAATGAGTATTTGAGTTCAAAATCATATATCTCATCGCTCTCGTCGATAAGTCGTTCATTGCCATTGTAAATAGTATATCGTGAACCTTTTATCAAATCACGAGCCGAATAATTAAGACCAGCCACACCTGTATCAATATCGTATGATACGATTAATGCGCTTGTTCCATTGTAAACATGTCCCGTGCTTTCCGAGGGTGAGCTTTCAATCATTATGTATTTGCCCACTATTTTATCGGCAATACCTGGCTCAATAGTTACATAGTTGTATGCCGACGTTTCAAGAATTTTGCCGTCACGAATTGCACCAATCGTCCCCATAAGTTGATAGAGGTAATACTTATAATATTTCAGCCCAACGTGATTTGGATGCCTATAACTTGTCTTACACTCAATTGGATTTGCTGTTTTAGAAGAGATTGATACAGTAAAATCGCACTGTGGATCTTCACGGCATTTAACATAATGCGGCTTATCCATAAAGTAATTTGTAAAAATCCTAAACACAGTTCCTCTTGCGGGGGCTGTTGTAAAACCAGACTTTAATCTTACGTTACCAGTTTTATAATCGTAGGTTTCTATCAGTCGTCTTTCTTCTCCAATCTCGATATAGGCGCCGCCGACTAAATACACTGAGCCGTCGGAACGCTCATAATAGTACGCGCTCTTGAGATTTGCAATTTCCTTGTTAATCATAAAACTTGATGTAGTACCCGAAGACTGAATTTTACCACGGCAGAAATACATGTCATACAAACCAACACCATCACCATACTGTGTATCGTCGGTAATAGTCGTTGGGTCTGTTTGAAACAGCGTATATTGATACATATAATCGTGGCCATTCTTTGCTATGTCATTAAAAACCAATTCATTTACATCAACTTTATCGCCATTGTAAAATGTATTGATATCGCCGCCTTTAGGGAAATAAGAATAGTTCTGTTCCCCAGTTCTTATGTTTGTATAGGTACACAACGCCCAACGCATTGCAGAACCCGCCGTGCAATTAAACTGGTAGCTAAAACGTGGCGCACGGTCATATTCACCGTCCTCGCCCTTGTGTTTATCTATTTTTACGACCTCGTCATCTGGAAAAACCAGTGTAGGTGTCATTATCATTCATTTCACCACCCTTTATAATAATTAAGAGCCGCCAAGGTCTGACGGCTCGTTTTGTATTATCTGTTTCTACCTATCATGCGGTCACGGTCTGCTTGCTTCAAATAGTCATTCATTTGCTGTAAGAATGTTGTGCCGTCGGTAGTATGAATTTCGCCAATTCTAAATGTAATTGTGGTATCACCATTAGTGGTATCATTTGTTGTGAACATTGATCCAGCCGCCTGCGTACCACTTACAAGATTGTCACCTATAGTCTTACCAACAACGCTCGCAACATTGCGAGTATTGTGTACAATGTCATAGAGTTTCTTGGCGTCCGAAGAATTAAAGATTACCTCAGACTTATATGGTGTTCCGTGTAGCATAGCCGTTCCCGTGTAGCTATTAACTCCACCCGTCGCATACTGCTTTACCTTGAATTTTGAGCGTATCTCCTTTTGTAGTTCCGCAAGTTTGGTTACACTGATATTACTCAATCCACCGAGCATTGAAACCTTTTCACTTATCATTTGCCCCGCAAACTTATACATAGCTTTGTCGGCTTCCTTTTTGGTGGTGTATGCACCAAGAATTGCGTTATCTTTTTCGACAGCATATACGCCGCTACCAGACAAAGCTTTCTTTATAGAGGTGCCCTCATATTGTGCCAGATCATCTGATAGCTGAATATAATCGGCTTTAAATTCACGCAAAGCATCAAGCCGCTCTTGGTATGTACTCTTTTCATTAAGTGTTTTGAGTTTAAGTTCTTCAAAGTATTTAACGTCTTGGTCAGATAAATCGGAAACGAATGTATCAAACTGTTTGAGATACTTCTCCCACTCATCTGCCTCTTTTGCATATTGGTCAATGCGGTTTTGAATAATCTCTTTCTCTTTTTGAACGTTATCTTTGAGTTTAGTTTGATAACCGCTATAATCAGTTTGGTATTTGTTAAGAATACCGATATCCTGATTGTGAAGTTTCCCCTGCCAATCTATACCTAAAATTTGTTGCGCAATCATTTCATTCTGATTGTTGGTATAGGCACTCATAGCATCGCTCCATGCTTGCTTATACTTTTCAAATGCCTCAATTTGGTCGGTATAAGGTTGCATAGCAGCCTCTTTCTCTTTTTCAAGATTATCAATAGCTATTTCGTTTTGTAGTGAATTAAGTTCCTGCTGTGCCTTTTCAACCTCGTCGGAGTTGGTTTCTAAATGCCAGCCACTTGCTTCGCTATAGATAGCAACCTTTTTCTTCTTTGCATTAGCTAAAGCGTCTTGCTTTTCCTGCAACTCAATAGCCCTATCACGTTCGTCATTTTCCTCTTTGAGCTTATCAATGAGGTCGTCGTAATATGACTCTACATCGTCACGAGAATCCTCAAGACTACTGATTTCTTTTTCAATATAATCAATAGCAGTATCACCAGCGGTCTGATACTTGTCAATGATATCATTTAAAGTATCTTCCTCTTCTTGAAGCGTATCGAGGTATTCCTGTTCTTTGTCTTTCTTATCATTTATCTTGTCAATGATTGCTTGTACTTGGTTCTTCTCGGCAGTCAGCAATCCATCCGAAGTAAGATTGGAAAGGCTGACGTCTTTCATTTTGTAGAGAACTTTGATAAGATTATTCACAGATTTTTGGTCGGCATCACTCAAGCCTTTAAGTTGAGAAAGCTGCTTAATCAGGTCGTTAGGAGCAATGCCCATTGCCTCTTTGATTTTCTTACCGAGTTCTTCAAAGCCGCCATTTGTATCGTCAAGGTACGGGAGAAATTCCTCATAACCTTTAACGAGTTCCCAGCCACTACTACCAACTTCAAAAGTGCCGTCTTGAATTTCTTTATACGCAGAAGCAAGTGCGGTAATTTTGCTTTGAACGTTGTCAACATCCTCGGAATAGTCAGCAAGGCTAAATGTGGTTTTTGTATTTAAGAGCTCGAGAACATCTTGCCATGAATTTATTTTGTCAAGGCTGGTGTCCATTAAAGTGTCAATGTTATCTGGGGTAAGATTTTTAAGCAAGCCTTCAATAATTGCTTGACCATTTTGGTTGCCAGCCAACGTCGGTATCCGATTCACAACACGAGTGGCAATATTCTCAATCTTGTTTGTAAGCTCGTCCTCTATCTCGTCATCGTTGGCCTTAAATGAGAAACCAAGCATAACTTTGATATCGTCGATTGAAAGACCTTGATTTTTAGCAAAGTCAGAGTTGGCGATTTTAGAAAGCAATTTGTCACGTTGCTTTGTATATTCTTGAACAGATTGTGTAGTATCAAGATTCAACAAAGCGTCCAATGTGATTGACAGCGATTCGGCATTGGCATCGAGTGAGTTATTTAAGGTTTTGCAAAAGCTTATGATTTTGCTTCGTTCTTCAACGATCTGGTCTTCAAAGCTCTTGTGGTTGTCACTCACGTCTAATGCAAAATTATTAATATAACTTGATATAATACCTTTCTCACCACTTGATAATTCATCATAAAAATCAAGAGTGCTTGGAATAAGCTGTAAGGTTGAGTTAAGGGACTTGGTATATTCCTCAAGGTTTTGCTTATACAAATTATATTGGTCTATATTTTCGTTTATGAAATTCACATATTTGTTATAGTCGGACGTTAAAAATTTATCTTTACCGCCTTTATTCATCAACTCACTTATATCTTTCTGAATATCGGCTAAATGGCTGGCCGATGGTTCAAATTTAAACCCCTGTATCTTATTTGAATAAGTAGCAAATTCTTCTTTTAGCTTATTGTTATCGTCTAAATTATCAACATAAGTTTTTATTCTATTGCCGAATTCCGTCTTGTACTGATTAAACTGGTCTTCAATGTTATGGATACCATTCATATTTACATTTTCATCAGTGAAAGAACCAATCAGTCCGTTGGCTAATTTCTGCAAGTTTTTATCTGAAGTAATGTCGCTTGCGTTTAACTTTTGCTGTTCCTTTAGCAAAGAAATCGTATCTTTAATGGCATTATTTTTATTTATAATGGCGTTACCTTCGTCGTCGTAACCCTGAATCAGCTTAGGATTGATTTCAGCGAGTTCGTTTGATATCTCCTTATATCTGGAATATTCGTCGTTAGTCAATGAAAGATTATTGCCAAAATTATCAACGCCCTTGGAAAGCTTATCAAATTCTTTAGATACGCCTTCAACTGAATTAAGATTACCGTTTATTTCATCAGCCTTATTTTCGTAAGCTGTCTTTAATTCTTCGGCTTCCTCTTTCATTCTCTTTACACGATTTTCAAAATAGTCAATAGCGGAGAAAATTGCGTATGTCGCTAATGTAACCAATCCATTTGTTATGATAGTTTTAATATTTCTGAAAACACCAGAAACAATGCCACCGCTTTTTCCGAGCTTATTAACCTGTACATTGAGGTCTTTGCTATATTGCACAAAACCCTTTGTGCTCATAGAGGCGTCGTCAACACTTGAGGCGTAACCTTTTAGAACCGTCTTACTTTCATTTAGGGGATCGTTAAAGTATTCTTCAGCACTCATACCACCGACTTTTACTTTTTCTATAAAATCGGTGAGCTGAGATTCTGCCTCATCTGTCGAAAGTACGATTGAATTATTTTTACCATTTGCTATACCGTTCTGAATTGCCGTTGGTAAAGTTTTTATTGTTTTGAGTATCGGTGTAAAAAACATTGACACAACGGTATAAATGTGGTATAATTAACCTGTAAAAACTTATATAGAATCAGAGGAGACAAACATGAAAGCGAAACTATTAAAGCATAAAAAGGTTCTAATTGTTATCGGTATCGTCATTGTAATTTTTGTACTATTTAATATTTTCAAACCACAGATAGCTAAAATTGTATTAAACGATGATGAACAGCATATGCTTGCTCTTGTGCAAAAAGTTAAGAAGTGTGCCAAAGGCAGCCAGATTGGCGATGATTTCAGTGCATATAAGAAAATAGACCCCTACGAAAATGATAGGTTTATATGTTATTCAGTAGTATATGAAATTGATGACGGCCTTATGGTCTGCTGTTCCATAGAACATATAAGTTCGGAGAAATTGTCAGAGGTTCAGGGACGTATTGTCTGTAGCTTCAATGGCACTCATAAGATGTTAAAGAAGTATGATTTATTGAAATATAAGATTGTTGAGTTAAACGAAACTGAGTTAGATAAAACGCAGGAATGGTCGAGAAACAGTTATAACAAGCGTGTTGACACTTCTGCAAACGCCTATGAATGTAAAAATGAAGTAGTTGATAGAAAACTTAAAAATCTCAACGATTTATTTATCAAAGACGATTACGAAGAGCTTGATATATCACTTTGGAAAATAAAACTCTTTGCATAATAAAAACTCCGAGTTTCCTCGGAGCTTTTTTGTTATGCCGATAATTTAATCTTTATCATTTTCGTGCTTAATATTACTATAAGTTCTTTCTCTCTGTGGTTTTAATTTAGTTGGAAAATTGTAACCAACTATATACCCCTCTTTGTCGAAAATATAATCGTCAAGTTTGAACAGCGAACCACTTGCCGACATCCAAGCATAACCTTCTTTATATAGCTGACGACGAGCTTGCTCGTCACAGTTTATAAGTGAAAAGTCACTTGGAAATGGAGTGCCATCGTAGTATGTTTTCTTGTGACGAAACCAATCAATCAGCTCAAGTTGCCTGTCAAGGTTATAAGGCTTAGTTGGTTTCGGCGGAAGCTTTCTGGCAAGCTCGGCTTTTTCGTGAGCTTTCATGATACCGTAAATTATCCAACCACATAAAAGAAAGAAAAAATCCATATCGTAGCACCTCCATTAATATGTATATAATAGCATTATCTTCTACGAAGATTATACCATATATTCCTGCGAATGTCAACAGAAATTGACATATTAATTCAATGCTTTTGTATTAAAAGACGACGGATATAAACGATTAAACGATATATCCATTTGGAAAATAAAACTCTTTCTATAACAAAAGCTCCGAGTTTCCTCGGAGCTTTTTCAGTCATGATGAAATTTAGTTTTTATTTTGTTTAATATTGACTTTATCGGGTTATGTTTAGTCTGTGATTCTTCAGATTCCTTTTTATCTTTTGGTTGTGGATGTGATAACATGATTTCAGGGTATTTAGACGTATCAATAACAATAGTGTCGGCAGTGTTAAGAGACATATCGGATATTATATCGCCCCGTGTATTTTTTATAATATATTCCGATAGCTGTATGAGTGGTCTTTTATTAAATGTCTCAGCTCTAGCAAGTCTTCCATTTATAATTCGATCGGACTCTTTATCATAAACGGTTATATATGTTCGCTCTTTTGAATGTGTTATATCAATCCAAAAATCTTTAATCGGCGTTTGTTGTATTTTTAATTTGGTAAGTATTTTGCCAAATGGTTTACTATATATAAATTTAGCAAGAAGATATGCTATTATTACTGTAGACAAAACCATTCCTATTATGTCAATATAAGCGCCAATACTAATTGGAAAAGCCGAGTAGATATTTCGGAGAATAAAGCCATATATGAGAGATTCAGTGAGTATATGTTGACTATCATTTGGACTTTCTTCTATATAAACAAATCTAAAGACTTTAATAAAAACAAAGCCTAATACTAGATAAATAATTATATTTGGCAAGTATGAAATAATTTCGGTCAACCGTCATTCTCCTTTTTTGTTTTTATCAATATCAACAGTAGGAATAGGTGGTCTTTCGCTAACATCACTGTCGATTGGGACATACGAATAGTTCCTTCTAACATTGATTTCCACTATCGGCTCGTTTGAAACGCTCTCGTTGATATTCTTATTTTGATTTTCTTTGTTATTTTCTTTAGACATAATTAACAACTCCTATAATATTTTCATTCCATTATATCACATAATATTACAGAAGTCAACAGTTTTATAATTTTTATTGTCGTCTATCCGACAACTACACCGTGGACTATCCAATAACCAGTGTTCACTATCGCAGAACACCAATAAGCAATTATAGTCTCTGAACCTGCCGATCGTTAAGCCGATTATGTCTTATGCGGCAAACTTACGCCGATCGGTTTGGATGCGGATACTCTCATATTCAAAAAAGTGTGATAGAATTGAATATTACCATCCCCGAACGGGAATTATCAAACCCGTTACTACTAAGTAGTCAATTTATACTTTTTTGCCTGTCATAACAATAATACCTCGATTATGGTATTACCATTATGCTTGCGGGCATACTAAGTGGAACCCTGTGTTTTATGGGTTCACCCGCACCTATATTAATACCTTTTGCACCTAATGCTCCTGCACCAATTGCTCCGCCAATTTTAAGCACAGTATTAAGGTTAGGTATAAGCTTAGATATTGCATTACCTATACCGATAAGAATATCTAAGAACGATTTAACTGTGTCTGACTCTAACGCCTTTGTGGATATATCTTGGAATATAGCACTAAGTTTTCCAAGCTTACCTGTTATAGAGTCAAGTGATTTTTCCATTTCTTCAGAAGCCGAACCCTCGGAACCACCAATGGTACTCATGACTTCTCTTGCTTCGTCAAAATTGGACAATACTGCGGCGATTACGTTAATGCCGTTTTTGCCACCAATTTGTTCAAGCAGTGCCGCCTGATTTACGTCTGAAAGGCTGCCGTATACTTTCGATATCTCGTCAAGAATTTGATATGTGCCTTTAAAGGTACTATCATTCTTCATGATGTCAACGCCAGAAAGAGCAAGTATCTCCTGACGTAGCTTTGCTGTGCCGTTTGCTACATCGTCTGTTTCTTCACCCATTTCCTCAAGTTCAGCTGTTGCTCCTCTTAATCTTGCCGAAGCCGTCTTAAGGACAGTGCCCATTTTTTCAGGGTCTTGAACAATAGCGTTGCCCGCTGTTGTAAGTGCGATGGTTTCGTCAAGGCTGTTTCCTGCGGCAACCAAAGCAGAAGCAGAACGTTGTAAACTGTCACCAAGCCCAGTGGAAGAAATGGCAAAGTTGTTACCTACATAGTTAAACTTATCTACGATTTCTTGTGCATCGTCTGCGGCAATATCATACGCCTTCATTGTCGAAATGATTGAAGAGGCGGCGTCGGTTACACTTAAATCTTCGGCAACATTGGAATACATTGTTGCAAGTTCGCCGAGCTTAGTTGCGTCTTTGAGGTTATAGCCGAGTCTTGAGAACTCAGAAGTCGAGTCTACCAAGTCGCTTATTGAAACGCCAAGCTCTTTTGATTTCTTTGCCGCATTTGTTAGAAACGCATCATATGATGCCGCCGTTTCGTTACTAACCTTTTTAAGATTGACCATTGAGGTATCTACATCTTTTGTTGCTTGGTATATATCTCTCAGCACAGATTTTACATATACCATTGACCTAGTAACGATTGCCCAGCCACCATACTTTTTGAACATGTTAGAAATTAATTCGCCAGCTGTTTTACCGCCAATTCCTAGATCTTTTACGGTAGCACGCATTTCCTTGAGCTTTGCATCGGCTTTATCAATTTCTTTTGCATCAAGCAATTCTGGGTGTTTAAGTTTGTTATACCATTCATCCCACTGTGTGGCTAAATCAGAATTTTGTTTAAAGGCGTTGCTATTAGCCCCTTTAAATGATACATACTGACCTAAAAGCGTTGAAGTCTTTTTCTCCATTCGCTTGGTAGCCGCATCTACTTTATATGTATTACTTAATTCGTCGAATTTCTTGGTAGTATCATTGTATTGATTTTGAATAACTTCTAAGTCCGCATAAAGCTCTTTGACTTGTTCGTCTATATTTTTGAAGAACGTTATTGAATTAGTGTCAGCATCAGGATTTAACAGTTCTTGCTTTATACTTTCAATCTGCTCTTGAATGCTAGCCGCCTGAGATTGTATTGCCGAATATTCACTAGATAAACCCAAGTTCTTACTTTGTGATTGCTGTGATTTTGTACCCGATTTTTTTATCAAGCTATCAGCTGTGCTATTGATTGACTTCATCGACTTATCAATTTCTTGTGATATTTGAGACACGGCCTTGAAGTAGTCTTTCAGTTCCTGTGGAGATTGTTCACTTGTGTGTTCTTCAATATTGGCTTTAAACTTTTCTTTCCAATATTGGTCATCCTCAGTGGTATTATCTGATTTATCGCTTTTAGACGACGGTTTTCTTGTAACTCTCTTTTGCGGGCTTGAAGCTGAATCGGCTGTTGATTTATTTGTAGTTTTCAGGTTGCCTACATTAATATCTACCGTTTCATTCTTCAATGCCTGCCTAAGTTTTTCCAAGGCCTCGGCATAATCAAATTCGCCTATTTTAATTGAAGAACACACTTTTTCAATCTCAGTCTTAAACTGTTCTAAGGCTTCTTTTGAGATGTTACCCGAGCCACCTTGTTGTGATTGTTCGGCTTTATCAATTAAGCCTTTAAGCTCTTCAGAAAGCTTTTTGTTGTTCTCATAGTCTAACTTCGACTTTTCATACTGTTTCTTAAGAGCCTCGAGATTAGCCTTTAACTTTGTACTTTCTTCATCTGTTTTACTATCGGAATCTCCAACACTAGCCCCCGCTACGCCAGCGCTATCTTCGTTACCCTTTACCGTAGCTTTACTGCTAGTCTTGATTTTTTCTTCAAGCTCTTTAATTTTATTATTTAAAGCTTCGACCTGTTTCTTTTTGTTGTTTAGAGAGATGTCACGGGATTTAAACAATCCTTTAATTGCCTCAAATCTTGAAAGCGATACGCTACTCTCACCAACTTCGCCACCCTCTGAAGAACCGATGTTATCAGAGCTATTGCCAGAATCTTGTTGTTTATCTTGCATATTAGCCACGAAATCAGATAGCTTGGAGTTTTCTTCTTTTAGCGTCTTATTTTCAGATTTAAGATTTTTGTAATCGTCAGGTAATTTATTATCCCCTGTACCCTCTTTTTTTGCAGCAAGCTTTTTCTTGTCGTTTTCAAGCTTTGAGTTTTCCCGCCTTAATTCAGACACACGCTTTTCAAGCTGTTCGACGTAAACCTCATTAGAGACTTCCTTTTTTTCGGATTTGCTTAGTTGTTTGTCTTTGACTTGCTCTTTTTGAGAGACCGTTGTTTCTTTCCAATAATACTCAAAGTCTTCTAACAGTTCTTTTACACGGGCAATGGTAACAACACTTTTATCTGTGTCCCCATCAAACCTATACTTAACCATATCTTTTTTGGAGAATTTGTTAAGTGTCTGCATTAGCGGAATAACATCAGATAATCTCTTGGTTTGTAAGTCTATATCTTTTGAACTAAGTTTACTTGGATTTAATCCCGTAGCATTAATTTTTTTAAATGCTGTTTTTATAGACGTTTGTAAACTTGTTGTATATAGTTTTGACACATCGCCGAAGTTCGCATTCAATGGATTTATCTGCAAGCTATCATTAGGATGCTCTTTATTATATCGAGATATAACTCCATTTATCACTTTATGCGCTTTTTGTGCCGCAGTCTCGTAAGATTTTTCAACGGATTTTAGCCACTGCTGTTGATCCTCAGATAGCCCGATATCACTATAGCTTAAACCAAGCGACGATAAAGAGGTATCAAATTCAAGTTTACTATTAGAAAGCTTTTGGGCAACATCGTGCATTTCATTTGCTTTCTTTATGTAGTAATTAAGATTATTTTGTACCTGGCCTTTGTTGCCTTTACCGTAAAGCTGATTACTGCTAAAAGTATTAAAGAACTGTGAGAAGTTATAATTGTTTCCGTTGGATTTAAAGGTAGAATTATCAAACTCGTCTTTAAGGTCTTTAACTTTCGCAAAAGCTTTGGTTAATTCTTTTTCAAGTGATTTCTTTAACTTATCTGCCCTAGGCTCTATTTCAATTGTAGGGGTGAAATCTTTCAAAGCCCTTTCCATATCCTTGGTATTAAGGTCGGCATTGACCCTAATATTTACGTCGCCTATATATCCTGCCATTATTCATTCACCGTCCTTATTTAAACTCTATTTTTAAACCTTTTATTATAATATCTTTGGCAAGCCCGCTAACATAAAATTCGTCGTAAGTATCTTTTATAAAATGTTTTGGATGCCCGTTAAATTTTCGAGACATATCATTTAGATCTGGAACAGCGTTTTGGTCAATCCAAGCCGATAAAATTGTTGGGTCGGAACTATAATCAATGTTAGTTCCAAATACGCTATCATTTGGCGGTGCGATATTCGCAAAAGAAAAGTTTCCCGAAATTCTGTAATCCATATTTATATAGTTGCCTCGCTGTTTGACAAAGTAACCATTTCTACCATAGATTCGAGTCTCAGTTCCTTTTTTATCTTCAGCCCATATTCTGTTGCTACTCTTGCGTGGTGCTACTGTAACTTCATTGGAAAGCACCTGAATGTTATCTTCATCGGCCATACCACCGTTTGTACCACGGCGTTCATATGTTACTGGAGTGTATGAGTATACATCTTCAACGACTTTATCGTGCATAATTTTTTTAGCCTTTTCTTGAAATTCGCCTTGTATTGTTTTTGACAAAGCGACCCCAACCTTTTCGGCTATTGCTTTGTTGATATTAGCAATTTGTTTTGCCTGTTCTTTTGGCAAGCTTTTTAATCTTGGCATAGTTTCACCTCACATTACAAACATAGAAAATATAATTTTGTATTGAAAAAAATAGGTAGGCTATTTTTTATAACCTACCCTCCTTATTTAATTCGTCGTTTATTTTGTCAACAACCTCGTTAATATTGTTAATGCCATATTTGTCTTTATAATATTGAAGTTCTTGATTAGTCTTTTCAAGCACAACGTCGGCTGGAATATTATAAAGCCCCTTTATTTCGTCCTCACTCATGTCGATACGCTTTGGCAACATATTGATTTTATTCAGCATAGATTTACGCTTGAGTTCTTCTTCTATATATAAATCAAAGTGTTCTTTACAACACGCTATGGATTTCCAAGAATTAATTCGATCGCAATAGTCACAGGCATAATATTGTTTTGGTTGTCCATTGTTGCCCAAATTACATTTGCTATATTTGCAAATATGATTAGCTTTCATCCTTTTATCCTCAATAAAGTAAAGGGCTTGCTTTTTACAAGCCCGATACGTTATTTATTTGCATTTATTATTTTCTGCTTTTTCTTTATTGTAGGCTTTGCTTCATCACACATGATGTCGTCATACAATTTCTTCATGGTGCTTGATACTTCAAATTTACCATAAAGGTTAATAACACTGTTTATTTCCTCTTTCGCCTCTTCTTTTGATAACGACTTTTGGTCGTATTTAATCATCGGTTGAAGTGCAAGATAATGCCCCCAGCAACAAGCGACCTTGCGCCAACTATTTGATTCTTTGGTGCTATCGCAATAGCTACAGGCAGGGTAGTGCGTTCCACACAACCTACATTCATTAAGGTATTTGGTTTTAGGCAATTGCTCTACACCTTACCTTAATCCTCTGGATCCTGATATACAATGAACTCAAAGAGTTCGCCGTTTGCAGTACCCTGGCAAGTATCAACGAGCGTTGTGGCCTCAAAAGCCTGAATTGTCTGGTCACCGCCCATGTCAATATCAAAAGTACCAGAGAACTGTGCTCTTGGAATGATGAACTGACACTTGTACTCATTGTCACAAACGTCGGTAGCAAGACAATCTACTGCAACATAAAGTGTCTTACCAAATACGTCGGACTTATTGATAACCCTAGAACCTGTTGTCTTGAAATCATAGAAAACTACGATTGAAGTTCCAACTGAAATGTTTGTTGTATCAGTAGGAAGTGTGAGCGTCTTTGTAGCTGCTTCGTACTTAAAGTGTGTAGCGTCAGCCTCACCAGTTGACTGTGTATAATGGATAGGCAGAAGCGCACCGTTTGGAGCCATAACTCTGAGGTCAATAATCTCCGCACCGACTGCGCCAAGAGCCGTAAACTTTGTCTTACAGGAAGTTGTGTCTTCAACCTTGATAACATCAGGGAATCTAATATTAACATCGCCAACCTCTTCATAAGAACCTGTCTGAGCCGCAAGCAGACCACCTGAAATCAGTGCAGACTCACCACTTACAGTTGTGGACTTATTCTTCTTAATCTGCTTAAGAACTCTATCACCCTTACCTGTGATATCTGTTGTATCCTCAGTATTTGCGATCTTAGCAGACTTAAGCTCGTCAAGCAGAAACTCGCAAACGCCAGATACTCTGTCATAGCCATGTATCTTCTCAAGGGAAGTAATGGTAAAACCATTAATCTGAATAGCCATAGTTTTTCCTCCTTAAAAATAAAAAAGACTCAAGCCTTGCGGTTGAGCCTATCTCCACGATAACCAATTTAATTTATCTTCTGGAAGTTTATCAAGTTTAACTGTTCCAAAACCTGAATAAGCCCCAGTGACCAACTTATCGTATTGGTCTTTCTTTATAACCTGTTTAACGCAGGCATAAAAGTTGTAAATAGAAATATTGTTAATACTATCAAAGTCGTAAGGGAAACCTGGGTGACATACCAATGCAACAATTTCGCCGTCTAAGATGTCGTCGGACATTTGGAGCTGTTTGTTACGACGTTTTGCTATTTCTGCTTTTTCACGTTCACGTTCAAGAATGTATTCTTTTGCGGTATTGTTACCCGGTTTACGCTTATATTTTTTTACGTTGAATATTTCGCATAAAGCGCTGGATATCTGCATATAAATAAATTCGTCAATAATTTGGTTGCCCTCGATATCCTTGATAGTTTTTAAGCCATTTTCATTGTCTATGTAACAAGAATTAAAATCTACACAGTCAAAAAGCTCATTTGAGTCGATAATTTGCAGTGTTGATAAAAGGTTAATTTTATCATCATCTGACATATCGCAGGTCATTAATACTTGAGGCTTCACAAATGCGGTATCGAACAATTTCAAGAAAAATTCGTAATCACTGATTTGAGTGAAGTCGATACCCATATCATCAAGTTCAATCATGTGTGCCGATGGAGTTGTCGTAAACATATTGACGAGTTCAGAAATGTTTTTCAATTTTCGATACTCGCCGAGAGTTGGAATTTTTATAGAAATCCAATCTCGTATTTTAAAAGTTTTAAGATCAAGCAGACTTTGATTTGCCATTACATAGCACACCTACTTTTTGACATATCTTCGGCTTTGAATTTTAAGATACGACATCTGTGTCTATCGCCCAAATCTTTTTCTACGTTTGAAATTTCTACAAGCTTCTTCTTGCCGATACCCTTATAATCAATTAGAATTTCTTCAATTTGTTCCGCAATTAAGTCAGGACGTGCCCCACCAAATTCCGTAACCATTTGCTTTTGATGTGAAACAACATAGATTGTTATTATGATTTGCTTAAAAAACAGACTTGAAGTATAGACTTCGGGCACATCTATTTTAATGCAAATATAATTACGTTCCTCATCAATAGTTTCTGGCACTCGGATAAAATTAAAGAAATTGTGGTATATCAAATCTTCAGGATTAGATATATCTTTTTCATTGATAAGCTTTACGATTTTTTCATTATTCACAAACAATGATATTAATTGCTGTTTATATTTTTTTATTTGTCCAGACGGTGTCATAAAATTGCCACCACCTTTACATAAAGTTCGGCAGAACAATTTTGAGTCGGGTTACATAGTTCAATTTTAATCTTTGAGCCAATGATACCCTCATTGTTGTCGGCTTTGATTTTTATTGTAGAACCCTCATTAACGATAGAAAAATATTTCTTATGTTCGTCAATAACGGCTACATTCCATATCGCTTCTTGCGATATTTCAGAACCATCCTTATCATAGAATACAGCATTAAAACTTTTATAGTACCCGCCTGCCTTAATGGTAGGGGAGCCATCAAATTTAATTGCGCAGTTTATTCCAACCGACTTATCTTCGGCAGGCTTAAAGTAATCCGCAATCATCAATTCGTAGTTATCACGATCGTGCGATCGTTCGGACTTTTGTAGCGTTATAATATACACGCCATGCTCATGATTTTCATCATATATTCCGCTTACAACATTACGATTAATAAGTTTGTATGCCGTCGGATTGTCTTTTTCTATATCTAATAAAAAGCGCCTATCTAAACGAAGTTGACGTGTTTCATTGTCTAGGGGTAAATGCAAGGTTAAATTGCCGTCGGTTAAATTTAACGTATTACCCTCTTTGATACCGTCTGCGGTATTCGTTTCAGCATAGCACCATCGACTTATAATTTCGCCATCCTTGTTTTGCCAACGTAAATTAATGTTGCATTGGTGTATAACTCCTTTATAATAAACCGAAGATTCAATATCAACATCAGAGATTAACCAATGTGATTTTTCCCATTCAACAATTTGTCCATCATAGATAATGTCGTTTGGCAAAGCACAAATCGTTTTTACATGGTTATTGCTTCCTGATACTATTACCACATCTTTTTGTTCGCTGTCAATAAGAACACTTTTGCGTGAAGGACTGCGCCGTGATTTATAAATGATATTATTTTTGCAATGATTAATCATTCTCTCTTTTGGGGTTGTGCCATCAGATAAAGTCACCCTGTTGTACAAGTCAAATTTATTGATTGCTCTCACCCCCGTAAAATTTGTTCAATCAGGCTAATACATTTAAAGACTTCACTTTTGTAAACCTCATGCGAAATGTTAGATTCTTTAAGAGACTCAAGTATACATATAATTGTAAGTATTCTCGCATCGTTGTGATATTCGTTCAGTAAATTTTCAAAGCCATGTAGCTCAAAAATTAAACTTGATATGTACGCTTCCGTTGTAGTATTTTGTTCTTCTTTCATCGGAAGAATTTTATATACCTTGGAGATTAAAGAATTCAAATAGTTAATATATAAATTATTATTTGCCATCTATTTTGTCCCCCAAATCACGGAATGAAAAAGTATAATTCTTTATCATGTTCTTTGCTTCATCAACCGCATACTCATGGGTAGAACGAATTTCTTTTAATAGGTTTGCAGGTGAATACTCTGAATAATCTTTAGTGTTTAGTCTGTTCTCGAGATTTTCACAGGAGAATAATTGAGGTCTTAACCATTCGGCAATCATTAACTGATGAATAATGTCAATCTCATCTGCATCAAGCGTGGCATTAAATTGACGCAATTCTTCATTTCGGTCGTCAAGATTTTTACGACATGATTTTCTAAATCTTGCACAAGCTCTGTCCATTATATCAGTAAGCCATTCGTCACGGTCTTCCTTTAAAATATTAAAAAACTTGTACTCTGTTACAATACCAACAAAGCTATCGGTTATTTCGCTATAAGGTGTAGCCAATATCATACACCTCCATTACTCTTCAATATCCAAGTTAAGTTCGCTTTTTAGTAATGCAATTGTTTTACGAGAATCTATCGTACCATCACTTATCATTTTGCTAGCCTTATTTGCTAAGATTTCTTTAAATCCATCTGGAACGCCTTTTAAGATCTCCAATATCTCAGAATCTGGCTTATTGAATAGGTCTTCATAATCGTCTATTGACGGAATACCATCATAGTAGGCATTTACTCGTAGGAACTTTTTAACTTCAGGGTCTTCAATTGCAATCCAATTCTTTTCAAAAAATGCTCGCTGAGAATTGCGCATAGTTACAAGTTCACCAAGTTCAATGTATTCTACATCTCCTTCGTGTTCCCACTCAATAGTGAAACCCATTTGTCTTGTGCTTATATAGATTAGCTTGCCACTAGTCATATTTGTGCATGCTACCATTGTATCAAGCGGTAATTGTTTGTGCTCTACCTTCTTACACTCAGAAGTAGAGGCTTTTTTAGTGGTTGCCCCCTTGGTTGTATTCGATGTAGCTACACCTTTAGATGTTGTACTTTTTGTTGTACTCATATTTATTCCTTTCATTCAAAAAAATGCAGAGAGCATTGGACTCTCTGCATATTAATATTTTTATTATGACATTGAGTAAACGCCGAACTGATCCGCCATTACAATACCAACGCCGTAGCTCTCGCCATAGAAGAACTCCTGTGTAAGATCGGCATTATCGGCAGGATTGCCAAGAATAATTGTTGGCTCACCCTCAGTAACGACCTTAATAGGCTTATCGTCTGTTGCAATAACATAAAGTTTCTTGTCATCAAGCAGGAAATCAGTTGTACCTGGTTTATGTATCTGATTTACCTTAACGCAGTTTGTACCATTAAACTTACCGTAGTAACCAATGTTATACATATCAGACTTAGCCTCGTCAGATACTGTGTCTATCTTTATCTTTCTGAGTGCTGCCTTTGTGCCGATGATTGTTGCAGACTTGCCAGTTGCTGCTTCTACATGGTTTACCATCTCAAGCAGACCATCTTCGCTATATGTACCAGCTACAGGGAAATAGGTTGAACCATTGCCAACATATGTACACCAAGCATTATAGATGTCGGCTCTCATCTGCTGTTTGTAAGATTCACTCACTCTGTCGATAAAAGTATTAAAGTCTACACGACCTGAAAGAACTCTATTGAGTTCCTCATAAATCTTAACAGCTTTAAGAGAAGTCTTAACTGTTACATGTTCACCACCATTAAGTCTCTGACGTCTGAGTGACTGAACACCGTTTGCAACTTCAGAAACAACAAAGAGTGCCTTTGATGGAACGTAGAAGTCATTCTCGTCACCGAGCTTCACGTTTCTATAGTCAACCATATTCATGAAGAACTCGTCACCCTGAATACCGTCAACTACGGTTCTCTGAATAACCTCCTCAACAATGGCAAACACGCCGTTGCATTTACCATCTCTTATATCTTTATATGAAATCTTTGTAGAACCATTGTTAGCGGCAACCAGTGCTTTTCTCAGTGTCTCCATTGAATCGCTCTGTGAAAACTCGCCAACAGGATTACCCTTGTACAGATTTACAGCAAGGGAAACAATTTTCTCGTTTGTATCCATTATAGTGTCTCCTTTCCCTATAATTACTTAACCTTGATAACGTAGTATGTATCAGGGTTTACAATCTCGACAGCAACTATCTTACCAATGGCACCTGTAGCAGTGTCAGTTGCAGTAAGCTTTGTTGAGCCTGCTGTCAGCTTGACGTACTTATCTTTAGCAACTGTACCGTCAAGTGCCTCCTTAGTTACGGAGAACTCATCGCCTGTCTCAAGAGCATATACCCTAATCAGCGAGTCAGCTTCATTTGTAAAATCCTCAAGATTGTGATGTCTCTGCTCGTCATACATAATCTCTGCAGAAGCCACCAGACCAATTGTTGCTCTTGTATCTGCCGCTGTAGGCGCAGTTACCTTGTATGTTTCTCTGTTTATAAGCTCGTCTGAAATAGATACAACATTTCCGTTGTCAATAGCAGCCGGATCGGAGCCGCTGTAAAACTTAGCTGAAATCAGCTTAGAACCATCTGTAGTACCTGACAGATTATCAGTTCTAACAATAGCATGTCTTGTTGCCATGTTTTATTACCTCTTTCCTTAATTATTTTCCATACTTATCGTATAATTCTTTGTACCAAGGCTCGTCCACAGACTCTGCTTGACCATTTAAACTAAATGTAACAGTCTTGCTTTCCTTAGTTGCTTTGGTTGACTTCTTGTTTTTCTTACCCAGAAGCATGTAACACTGTGCAGATATTTGTTCAGCAGTCATGCCGTCATGCTCGGATTTAAGAAGAGAAAACTCGTCAACGCCAGATAACTCATTCTCAAAATCATTAAATATTTCTGAAGCCGCTGTTTCAACCTTTTCTTTTTCAACAGTTTCTTTGTATTCATTCAGCTCGTCAACCTCTGACTTGAGCTTACTATTTTCTTCTTTAAGTGCGTCAAGTGCAGCCATTTCTTCTGCTGTGACCCAACTTCTGAATACCTCTACATAATTACTATCAATTGTTACAACCCCAGCCTCGTCAATGGAATACGCAAAGCGCCCCATCTTTGAAGAAGAGCCATTACCGCGTTCATATGAATAAATTGACATATAAACATAATTGTCATCAAAGTCTTCAAGCCAATAATCTACCGACTTAACGAGATTTTTATCTTCGTCATATTCGCTGCTGTCTTTTGGAATTGCGTTTCTTATCATCTCTCGCTTCTGATTTACGGTTGCAAACATTGTAACGGGAGCTTCGATTTTAGAAGCCTTAAACTCCTCATCAGGCTTAGCCCCGTCTTCGGCTCCTTTAGAATTAGCCTGCATTGTTTCAAGCTGAGATCTAAATGTTTCCTCGGTCATGTCGTCTGTAATATCAAAAGAAATATCGTCGATTTTCATTTTATATTCTTTGAGAATGTTTTCTATAAGTTCCTTATCCATCTGTTTCACATCTCCTTTCATAAAATCTTCTTTATTATCCGCAAGGTCTTTATTTAATTCTTGCATCATAAAGGACAAATCTTTTTCGGATTCCACAGATTGTGAGAAGGTTTCAATTGTCGCCCTCGCATTTTTCATACCTGTATCAAAACCCTCATTCAACAGCGTTACTGCCGCATAGTTGAAATCTGTAATATCGTATACGTTATCTGTGGTGTTATAGGAATAAGCTAAAATATTCACTTCCATTGAGATTTTTATTTCATCATAACGATTGAGAATATCTTCACAATAATTGGAATATTTCTTCCATACATATCCGTCGGCATAAATATAGTTGATGCCATCCTCATTGACAACTTCAAAATTATTTGTCTCTGGAATAACACCAACTGGCGTTTCGGTATATATAATTTTAGCCTCACCGTCGTGTACTTTGTCTTTTTCAATTTCAAAATTGTGTTCTCCAAATTGTGGATCACCATTTTCATCAAAGTACATATACGCAAGTATTGGTGAATTAGCTAAACTATCTTTTTTCTCCTCAAGATTTTCAATGGTAAATTTAGAATTGTTATAATTTATTCCATCGTGACAAATCCGCATACGCAGTTTGATAAACTTGTCCGATTTAAAATCTTTATCTATGGAGTAATTTATAGGCAAATTTTGTTTCTTCGTTTTGTTCACCCCCTCATACAAAAAGTGTTACTATAAACAATCTTTGTAAGCTCGTCTTTTGTAAAGGTAGAACTACAATTGTTTTCAAAAACAAAAATCTTGTTGTCAAAGGTCTGCAATAGTCTAAAGCCTTTAGCGACAAGTTTGTTTTTTATATCAATATCTTTTGTATATATAAACTTCATAAGCTTCACCTAGTATTCTTGATTGGAATTATGGTCTCGTGTGTTTTCCCCAGCGTCAGATAATTGCTCACCTTTTTCTTCCTGAGTTGGCGCACCAGCATCCCCACTAGATTGTGTATATGAAGTTTTAAGAGGTTCAAAGTTTTCCTTGATATGTAGTATATCGTCCTCAAGAAAATTCATATTTATCATATCAATTGGCGCAACGCCTAATGCTGCACACGCCATAGTTGTTGTTGGCAAGCTTGCTTGGGCGGCATTGAGATATGACTTATATGTTTCCTGCTGATTATAATAAGTTACATCTAGAAATTGAATCTTAAATTTGTATCTGCCGTCTATCTGTTTAAGTAGTCGATTTATATTACGCCCAAACTGGTTCATTAGAGCGAAGACCATTTGTTCGTCTGACTTAATTGAAACCGAAAGTGTTGCGGAGGTTTGTTTATCACCGCCGAAGATCAATGAGCATACACCAGCATCATTCCAAAAAGTCTTAGTTGCATCACTAACATTGTCTGTATCAACGCTACCTGATTTCTGGAAATCATGGTCTTCAACATCCATAGGGGTCAAAAATGCACCAATGTTTTCAGGTAATACCTTTAACAAATTGTTATAATACATTAACGCATCTTCCTGCTCCATCTTATAATTGCCGTCCTCCATTGGGATTTTTAATGATAAGATTTTGTAGTTTCCTATTTCAGTTCTAGCCTTTTGCAATCCTTTATAATCGTCAATATCAAAAATGCCCGCAAACACACCAATAAAAGGTGGCATTGGAAAATCAATATCTTCGTTTACTTTTAAACAGAATGTGCGCTTGCTATTCAAACTTTGCCAGCGCATTGAGCGGTGCGTTTTATATAGCTCATATTTTTCAACAAACTCTTCGCCAAACGATTCCAAATCTTCTTTATGGCTTGTAAAATAAGAGAAGTCAAATTGATATAAAAAACAGCCGTCCTCTATTCGATTAATTCTACAATAGTCAGGCGGCATTTTCCTTATATAATATGAATCGGTTGTTTCATAAACATATCCATAGAACACATCTTCTCTAAAACATGTGGTTAGTATTTTAACTGCCTCGTGTTTTAAATTCATTTTATCAATGTAGTTGCAAATCTTTATGTATGTTTCTTTTAATTTAACCGCATCTATCTTCTTACTTTGGTCAAGTTTATAGGGCTCAATAATATATGCCATTGTATGAAGCTTGGCAAAATAGTTAATCAGCCTGCGATAATGTGGGCTTACTTCATAAAGATAAATAGAAGCATTTCTCAAATTCTTTTCGTTTGCTTCAGGATCGGTGAACCATTTGACAACGTCTTCTTTTTTATATTTGGTATAATGAATAGAAGACCGATTAATATAATAATCTTGATTCAAGTTTTTGATTGGCACTTCGCCAAGACGTGCAAAGTTGCCCATGTTTTTATCCCAGACCATAATTTCTTTTTTTTCTGTATTTGGCATTTATTCACCCCTAACTTGTACGCAAAGACGGCGCCCTAAATTCAAAAATGAAATTGTCGTTTAGCTTTGCTTTCTTGTGTTTAACGATAGTCCTTTCTAACTCAGTGGCAAAATAATTACCATAAGCCAGCGCAGAATATCGGTCTTTTCTTTCGTTTCCACGTTCCATAATCTTAATCAAACTACCGTTTGTTTCATATTTCAGATTGACCAGTTCATTAACCAACAGGGCAGTTTGTATATATGGCATAAGGATGTTCGCTTTTATTTCTTCGTCCAAACCTCTAAATGTTTTGGATTGCTTTAAAATATCGTCGGCATCCTTTTCGTTAATTAACAGTCTTGTCTTTCCACGCATTAAATTATCTTTAAGCAGGTATGCACAATCACTGTTAAACTTTGCGCTTGCCTTAATACTATAGATAACTTTTCTTGGGTTGCGTGAAGAACCCTTATATTTTTCCGCCATTGCTTCGTCATTCATACAAGTAAAGGCAGGATATAGTTCACCCGTAACAGGATCGACCAAATCTTTGACCAACTCATCATATACGCCATTACCAACGCCGTTCGTATCTATAACAATGTAGTCACATTCCAAATCTTCAAATAGGCGCCTTATTGTAATTGCTTGTGTTTCAGAGTGACCGCCTTCAAAGTTTTCGGAATATACTAAATTTCTAATATACTGGCTATTGCTAGTTGGAAGTAATTGCAATATATGAATAGCTGTTGCATCGTTCTTATTTTTCTTCGATGCCATAACAGCGATATCCACAGCAAGAACTCTAATCTCACCATTTTTCTTTGTTGGATTCTTTAAAGCTGGGTAATAGTCTGTTACCGAATGTGGATAAAAAGCAGTCTTTATAGCCCTGGCATCTATCAAACTTGAATAGCTAAATAATGCGTCGTCACTTTCACCATGCCACAAACATCCACTTTCCATGTCCCAAATTATCTGTGAGAAATCTGCCTCAGACATTTCGTCGGCTACTTGTTCCGCATTTAATATACCCTCTTTAATTGATAGTTGGTAGGGGAGTCCACATAAGAAATAACTGCGCTTATCGTCCAACATTGCCGCACAATATGTCTTAGTCTTTTCCCATGACCAATGTTTTTTATAATACGCCGAGGATAAATACATTTCTTTATTACGCTCTTTGTACTTATTATATTGAGCGATATCGGTACTTCTGAGCTTTTTATATTTATCCTTATTAAGAAATCCAGGCTCACGTTCAGCGGTCAAGAATTTCTTCAGTACAGTTGCAATGATAGTTTGGTCTACCATTCTAAACTCGTCAATTATAAGGATGTTAGCTCGATTGGAACGAGCGCTGTCACTTGCGGTAACAACCTTTATCATTGAGGTGTTATGGAATTTTATATAATTCTCAGTGTTGTTATTTTTATAAACTTCTATCTCGTTTCGCAAATTAGCGGAATTAGGATAGAATATCGTCATAATTTTTTCTAATACTTCACACGCTTGCGCACGTTTAGAAGAAGCAATACAAATTCTGGTGCCAGGGTACAAGATACATCTAACGCAACAAAATATAGCACATAGAAAAGTCTTGCCTTGCATTTGTGATTAACTTGTAGTTTTTTATCTACAACTCTGGAGGTTTCCCTCATTTTCAGCGATTGATAATACAATCCAGATTAGCATATATTTTCACCCTCGTTATAACGTTAGGTTTTCAAAACAAGCTATACTTGTTTGTGGGGAGAACTCGTGGAGACATTATATTTATTCAGTCTCTATGCGTTACAATGTCATTAAGCCTTTCGCAATCTTAATGATTATCTCGATGTTAGCAGTTAAGCTTTCTTCGATTTTCCTCCCTTATTGCCCAATTATTTCTAATTGGCGAGGCCATAATAAGAATGATAAATTTGATATTTCCTATCAAGATGTTGATTGTGATTCGTATAGTAAATATGTTGCAACAGGATATGTACATCAGTTTGTCTATAATATACTAGCTGATATTTATGCGAGTTTTCCTGATATATTGAGCCTTCGATTTGTAATTCAGCTTCAATTATATTTTTAATGTGGTTGAGAAAATCAACATTTGAATTGGTGAATTTTACAGTAATATAATTTTTGGTATTGATATATATACATCCATCACCATCTAAAAAACCTCGAATAAAATCCCAAATGAAATTTTCGCATTTGGGATATATACTGGAGTAAGTTTTGTTTGGCACAACACCACATTTAATTAAATCATCAACAATTGTTTTTGAATATATTCTTAGCGCACATGTATCAGTTTCATATTCGTATCCATTAAAGTTCTTTTCTTTATGGAAAAATACTACTTTATGGACACCACCTAATTCAACATTTAGATCGTCTAGTAGTTTGTGATCCGTATTTATCAGCTCTATTCCAAGCTCATAATTACTAAGTTTTTTATTATGGACAAGATACCCGTCTGCATAAATAAACCCCAACCAGTATGCCTGATTTGGGGTCGTAATTCTTTGAAAATATTTTTTATTAAATTTACGGGTTTTAGTTAGACCAAGGTTTAAAGCTTTCGACCTAATTTGTTTTTCAGTGTAATTTAATTTGCTGGCGATTTGTCCATATGTCATAGATTTATAATTACCTTTTATGTATTCAATATCTTTATCAGAAAATATTTTATTCATCGTCTTATCTTTTTTTTACCTCTACTGGCAAGATACATAAAATTTGTATTAAAATTCATCATTACAATTAAAATCATTTGAAAGAGTCTTAAATCAATTCCCAAATAATCTTTGACAAACCTATGAGGATTTGCCCTGTAATAAGCGGCACGTTCAATTACTGTTTGCATAGTTTTATCTTGAGTATACGTTTTATCTACTATCATAAAGCATCACCTACTCATCTGCGCCAAAGATTGACTCAAAGTCTATGTCATCATCTTCGGAATTATACTCAGGTGGAGTAACTGTATATTTTGAAACTTCGTCGTTGTAAAGTTTTCCCCATTTGTTTCTTTTGCCAAACATTTTTGCAAGATGCCCATAGAACCAAACGCTAATATATTTTATAATACCGTCAACATCCTTAAACTCAGGAAGTGGTTCTGGAATTGGTTCTTCATCTTCCCATTTCTTTATAAGTGTTCCAAATGTATTCTCGTCGGCTATTGAAACATCTTTAACCTGTTTTGGCTGTAGCTTTGCACTATCAAGTAATTTGTTGAGCTCATCGGTAAGCTTAGTAGTGTCGTCTCCTGCAATCATTGCTTTATGAGTTTTAAGCTCATTGAAACAAATTCGTTTAATTAAAATTCTTTGCGAAGGCTTTGAACACTCGACCTCTGAATTCCACTTTTCATAAGAAGCCTGTAGTTCTTGATAATCAGAAGCACTTTCCAATCCAGCTCCCCAAAAGTCAATGATTTCATGAGGAACAGTTTTCTCTATTGGTTCATACAATCCATCGAAATTTTCTGTATGCCTTTTAGACATATCTTCTTTAATCGTATCTTGGTAAGTTTTGTTGCTATATGGATAACGATTTATTTTTGTGATATATCTTGAAACACGTTTTTCACTCTCGGATTCTTTATAAGCTATCTCGGCTACTTCCGCATTATAGTAGATATCGAAGTACATACAAATCCTGCGGTAAATGTCCTGATAATCAGAATAATCTTTTGCAACAATGGCCCACATAGCGTTCAAACAATCACGACAATATGGCAGGCGGTGATCGTTGCCAGCATATATCACACTGTATGAAATAGGAAAGTTTACAGGATTGTTTGCACTGCAATGGCAAGAAAGGCATGTGTATCGGTACTCTTTCTTTTCAGGGGTCATTACTTTTTCACGTTCTTCGACTATACTTTTAGTCTTAGGTTCTTTTTTGCTTTCTTTTGTAGCAACTGACGGTCTCTTAGATAACGATTGTTTTTGTCTTCCCATACCGTCACCTACTCTTCAAACAACTCGTCAAGGTCATCGGTTTCGTCACGGATTATATAAATTTGTGTAGTTTCTGATGACTCGTGGCCTAATAGACTTTGGATTACAGAAATGTCTTTTCCTTCTTCGACTGCAAGCTGAGTTGCTTTAGACTCTCTTAGAAGATGCGGATGAAAACGTCTGCCGACGATAGGTGTAAATACATGAGTAGCCCAATTGTTTAATGTGTTCTCTGCTATGCCTTTTACTTTTCCGGCATATTTAGAAATAAACATGTCTGGGCAATCGTCTTCACCTCTAACTTCAATCCACTTCTTAAATGCATCCATTGTATCCTGTGAGAATTTAAACTTTCTTTCTTTACCAACCGTACCCTTTCCTTTACAACGAATAGTAGGGGTAACATAATACTTAATCTCTTTTGTTACTTCGTTACCATTTTCGTCAATATGGGTTTTGTGTTTTATGGTCGGCTTGATGTTTACAAAATCCTTTTTCACTTGTATACTCTCAGCACGGCGACATCCTGTATCTAATGTAAATTTAAGATAGGCGACCTTTTGCCAATCACCACGTTTTTCGAGAACAGAAATAAGATTTGCAAATTCCTCTTTCGTCAGTGGTTGCTTCTCATTTACAAAAGCCTTTGGCGGTCGTGCTATACTCTTATTAATAAAATTGCGAAATTGTGGATAATCGTCCCTATAGTAAACATCTATGTAATTGTTAAGCGAGCTAATTGCCGCTCTTTTGTTTGCACAATCTGCACTTGAACAACCACGGTTGACCATCCAGTTTTGAAAACGCTTAAAGTCTAAAGGTTTAATGTCGATCTGAGATTTGTTATTAAGATTATCTTTGACCCAAATAAACCAAATTTTTAAATTTGACTCATAAGCAATTTTTGTTTTAGGCGATAGCTCTGTGCTGTTCGTTATAAAATCTTCAAATATAAATTTGTTAAAGTCGTTTACTTTGTTCCATTCTTCCTGCGTAACAGGTGGAAGTTTTGATACCTTTGACATAGCGTCTCCTTTCTTTCATTTTAGGTTTTGTTTTTATGGGTCTACAAAACCTCATAAACCGTACCCAATTGGTTGCGTGAGATTGGACTCGAACCAATAACCTCTTGCCTATGAAACAAGCGAGATACCTTTTCTCTACTCCGCAATGTAAAGGACGACTATTGCCGTCCTCTATCTGTCGATATTAAGACACTGAAAAGGAGATTTGAATATGCTATAATTAGTTGTTTCTGACAAAATCCTTGAGCACAGAATTCATCTTGAATCTGTAGCTCTTGTAGGCTGGAGCAAACATCTTCTCGCCAGTCTTTGGATTATGTCTATTGCGTGCCGCTCTAACAACTGGCTCAAGTTTTCCAAGCTCCATAATTCTTACTTCCTCATTTGACTTGATAGCGTCAACGATTGCCGCAATTGCTGCATTAATAGCAGCCTCAGAATTTTCTCTTGTAAAGCCAGTTCTCTTTGATACGGCTGTTATAATATCTTTCTTTACCATTTTATTTTTCCTCACATTCTAAATTAATTTAAAGACCCAACGTGGTACGCATTGCTAGGAGGCGTGTTGGGTTCCTGGTGTAATCATGAAGATTATAAGTCTTCAGTGAATATTTATTTTTTTTGATCGCCCATACAGGCTATTGAGTATGCTAAAATTTCACTGGGTACATACAATCTATGCCATGTTCGGAGCATACACAAATTGTCTGACTCGGCAAACCACTAAGACGCTTTTGTATCGTATAGTCATCGCCACTTCCGCACAAACAACCGCTTTGCACAATAACAATCCCATTGATTTCATTGTACGCCGCCGAATGTCTATGACCCATGACTATTGCATACGGGATGTTTCCAACCATACTACATAGTCGCATTATGCCTGTCTCATTTGGTGTATCATAGTCACCGTGTACAAGAAAATACAATTTGCCGCATATCTTAATACTTGCTATGCTTGTATCAAAATTGTAGTAAGTTTGAAAACTGATATTGTCAACATTGCTTAATGACTTTTCCATTATGAACGAAACGATGTCGTCGAGCCTTTCGTCATGAAGTGCTTCATCTTTTTTGTCAAGACGTGAATGATTTCCTGATACGCTTGTGACTGTGACTTTTGCAAAATGATTCGACAGTTCATATACGAATGAACTCAATAGCTCAGACACACCTTTAATCTGCTCTATGACATTTTCGCGGTTAGCAATTTGAATCGACTTATGTATTGAGCCAGAAATTATATCGCCCAACATTACGACGTGAATATTTCTTGCCTTATGACGTGATCCAATGCTTATAATCTTTTCGAGATATTTAGCAAGATAGTTTTTGCATATGTCAGAATTATACGTCCCAAAGTAATTGTTGTAATTAAGTCCATAGTGAATATCACTAATTGTAATAAGCAAATCTGAATTGCCTCTAACTGTTACAGGTGTGGTATGATTGCTAAAATTCACTTTACCCATGGAGGCAAGCTGTTCTTCAAGATAATCTAATTTTTGCTCAGTTCTTGCCGCAATGCGGTTCTGTTTGTTCCAAGCGTTTCTTTCATCACGGAATTTAATTTTTTCTTTTTCAAGCTCACGTCTTTGCTCTGATATTTCCGATAAGACTTCTTCATTATCAGAAAACAGTTTCTGATTGCCTGAGAACATTTTTTCAAAGCTCTGATATTTTTTGCGGTAAGCAGACTCAGTATAGTTTTCACCAAGTAATTCGTTCAACACCCTACCTACGTCGCTCCATGTACCAATTTCATTTTTGTGACTACAGATCCTGAATATCAATTCTTCAGGGCTTTCGTTTTCATAACGTTGATATTTATAACTCATATATCCACCATTTGCCCTTAGTTAATGTAGCCAACTTCACGAATCCGTTTTAGTGTAGATAACACCTTGCGTGTAGGCTCAGCATATATTTTACCACGCTTAGCCTTTTTACTTTTACCAGTTCTTGCAACGCACAGGTTCGGTATGGTCTTTCTTAATTGTTTTTCTTCCCACTTGTTAATTTCAATCATTTATCTAATCCTTTTGTTCTATATTTTTGGAGATATATCCTAACTTATAACTGCGCACTTGATAAGATTATAACGCTAGCGTAGGACAGCCCGTTCTTTGTATATTGACTTTTCCTCTCCATAAGGGGTGTAATTTTTTGAAATTTATATACAAAAAAAATCCCGCAAACAACGTAGATACGTCGTTTACGGGGATTTTGTTTTAGTTTTGTTGTACTACACAAGATGCTTATTTTTATAATACGCCCTCAGTCTTGCCGCATTTCTTGCATGAATTTTACACTCAGGGCAGTAGGCTTCACGATGACATCTTGTACTTACTGTTATGGTTTTGCCACAACCTGCACATTGAAGGATCTTGGTATTTGCTTTGATGGACTTCTTGTTTTGACATTTGTTACAGTAAATTTGTTTCGGGTTTTCACGATAAAATCTTTTCTGACAGTGGGCACACTGGATATAATTTTGTGATAAATTGTTCGACAAATGTTCGTACACAACTTCGCCAAACATTTCCCAAAATGCTTTTTTCTTTTCAACACGTCTACTGTGAAATAAATCCTCTACAAGCATATCTACAACATCATCAATGTCATGACCGAGCATAAGCATTTCTTCTTTTGCTTGATCGTATACGGCTTGGTAGTTGAGTGCCGTTCCATCTGAGTCGCAAAACCTTAGATTGCTTGATATATCCCTAAAGCGTTGAAGTACATTCTCATCGACTTCAATTTCTTTATTTTTTAGCAGAAATCTATAATCAAACTTTCCAACATTGTCGTTCTTAAAATTAAAGTTAAGCTTTTGTATAGGGGTCAACGACTTAATTCTGTCAACCGTGTTTAAACCTCTTTCTTCTACTTGATTGATTTCTTTACCTTTAGCATATTGAAAGAAATGTGGAACTCTGCTCTTGACGTGCTTGGAAATAATTTCGTTTACCCAATCAGGACGAACAGGTTTATACAAGGTCTTGGCGTAGTCTATGACGAAGTTATTCTCCATACAAAGCCATTTAACAACATTGATTTTTTCTTGGTCGATTACTCCGCTATTCCAAACCTTGGTAATGGCGTTGCTTATTTCGCCAATATTGCCACCAGTGTAGGCACATATTAATCCATCGTACAGGCTATCGGGAGTAAGTTCTTTTGCCCCCGCCTTAGCCATGTTATAGAAGAGCGGTACTATGTCATACTTTTGCAAGTTTCGTTTAGCAAGGTTTATTAGTGTTTCATCTGGAATCACCAATAGTTTGTCTCCGTCGTTGTCGAACTGCAAAACTTTCGATATACAGTCGGCGCAACTTGTATAGATTGCATCTGTATTAAACCAACTGTCAACATGACGATTTGTTCTTATGGCATGTTCGATGTAGAGGTGCGGCGAACGTAAACAATCAAGCTCAATATTATCTTTGAACAGTTTGCAACTTACTTCACCGTTGTTTAAAAGTCCTTTAGGATTTGATATATGTAAGAATAAATATTCGCAGAACGCATAAAGGTCTGGAACAACAAACGTATATTTACCGCTTGTTTTGAATTTAGCCGCCCACTGATCGGTCTCAAGGCTATGTTTGATGTCTTTAAGGGTGGCACGAGAATATGGGTCTGATAAAAGCTCGGGATATAACTTAAGACATTTTTGAAAGCCGTTCATATTTTTGTTGTAGCTTGTAGCTCCGAAAACCTTGAGCATTGTTGCTTTATCGGTTGCGAGATTGCGAATATCGTTCATGCTCTTACGAGCAAGTGCGGCTATCTCATTGTCAGTGGTATCAATTAGTGTCTGTATCATTTGGTAGTTGATCGTTGCACATGGGATGTATCCTTCTTCTATGTTACACTTGCCTGCGGTGCTTCCATATTTCTTGAAGTTGTTTTTATATTCACCCCAGTTTGAATAATATTTCCACATTTTGAACTGGCTCTTGGTAAATATGATTTTGATATTTTCCTCAAGGATATTATGCTTATCGCCGTAGACGTCAGCAATCACGGGGTCGCAATTATTATCCTTGATAAACTTCACAAAGTCAAAACTTGCTAGCAGACCTTTGACCCATGGCAATCTTGTCATGAAATTTTTTGTACTCAGTTCTGGAAGTATCATTCCACAGCCATCGGTGTGCGTGATCGGTATATTCATTTCTTGTCTTTCAATCCTATAGGTCTTATCGTCTATAAAATCAACCGTACCATGTACAAGAGTTTCAAAGTCGTCAACTACAATACACTCATCAATGTTGAAGTCACACCATAAATCAGTAGCTGAATTACAAAGAGCAAGGTAGGCAAGAAATTTATTTACATTCATGCCGCCTTGCTCATTAATCTTTTCAATTGTCAAGCCTGCCGTCAATGCGTTCCAATACTTGTTGAGTAAATCTTCACGAACGGCCACGAGCTTTTTGGTTCTGATTTGCCCCGCACTACTTGAGAAGAAAACGTATTTGTGACCATTCATGTAAAAGCCGTTCTTCACAATGCTCTTGGCGACATCGAAGAAGTAAACTTTTACAATCACGATTTCTTCATTAAGCTCTCTTTCCTTTAGGTTGAAATATCTTGTAAGAGAAGAGCCGAATATTGAAATCTGGCGACGTATATTGAGCTTGTCAGGTATCACGGTTCGTGTAAGTGATACATTTTTTGCAAGTTCCTGCTTAAGCAACGCTTTATGACTGGCTATGTAATCGTTGAGAAAACGCAGACGCTTCTGATGTTTTCCAACGTATGGGGCTTTGTTGTCTTTGTTTGCTATGGGCTTTTTGCCTTTACAAAGACAAGGGGTTATCTTTTGTTTGGCAATTCTGTCTTTGAGCGTAGCTCGAAGGCAACGTGCCTTGATAATTTTTTGTTCAATAGCACTTTCCTCTGGTGTATAAAGGCACGCAGTATCAAGTCCGTACACATAGTATAATTTGTTTAATGCCATATCTTTCTCCTTTATTGGTCTTAACCGTCAAATGGGTTTGAAAGATATTGGCATTGATTCAATTCTTTTCTTTCTTATTTATTCTTTCTTTTAGAGACAATAATCTTATATTTATTATTCAAGAATAGTTATAATACTAGATTATTGTCTCTTCTTAAATCACTAGATTTATCTAGTGATTTAAGAATTAATATATATATATATATTATAATATATAATAATTCTTTTATTTCTTTTCTTTGCTTCTTTCTTTTCTTTTTTTCTTATGCCAAATAAATCGGGGCTTGCAAATTTTCACCTATGGGTGTACCTGCATTCACAAGACCAGTGACAGAGTTTAATCTCCAGTGGCCTGTCACTTCGGACAAACGCACTCAAGTTTGTTGCCAATTCAATGCGGCAGGATTTTCTTTGCTTAATTGCTGTCGGCTAGAACTGCATTGAACCTTGATTTGGCAAGGCTTGAGATTTGTGCCCATTTTATGCACAGCGTACTGTGATTTGTCAAGTTGCTTATGCCGGCTTATGTCGGCTTTCGTATAAACGTCTTAGACCTGTAGCGAGAAGTTATATGGTTGTAGCCTCATCGAACAGTGTATCCATGTCATCGTAGAATGCGTCTTTGTCGTCTTGAGTTATTCCGCAGTAAATCAGCGTAGTCTCGGGGGAATCGTGATTTAACATTCTCTGGAGTGTCACAAGAGCTCTCGAATCGTCTGGGTGCATCTTTATAGTCCAGTAGCCAAAGGTCTTTCTGAGGCTATGCGCGCTCAAGTGGTATGGTAGCCCAAGGTCGGTTTGAAGCGAATGAATGATTCTATAGATTTGTGATTGGTCAAGACAACCGCCTTTCTCGGATTTGAACAGATAGTCTTCAAGGGAGTAATCACCGATGTAGTCGAGATATGTCTTGATTGCTTCGCGGCATGATGAATTAAGCTTTGGATTGTTGTGTTTAGAGGTCTTTTCCTCGAACAAGCTGATATAGCTTTTAAATCTACCGCCCTCGGTAATCACATCGCCAATCTTGATTTTAACTAAGTCGCCACCACGGAGTCCCGTTGAAATGCCGAGGGTGAAGAACATGTAGTTACGAAGTCTGATTCGTCTAGTCTTACCGTTGTTAAGCAAGAACTCTTTTGCCTTTTGAATATCCGCCATGTCTCGAATTGGATCACCAGGGGTTGCCTTGGGTTTGCCATGTGAGGTGTACGGCGAATTGTTGCGTGGACGCTTCTCGATTTCGGGTCGCTTTGGTTTTACAGCGTCGCCAATGTCGATAACGTTGCACTCAAGTTTTGGGGCGGTCGAACCACTGAATACCTGCTGGGCGTGCTTGATTTTGTAATGTCTCATATGTCTATCTCCTTTTATCTACGGGGTTTATCACCCTTATCCTTATATACATATTATACACCATTTTCGACTAAATGTCAAGCTTTTTAGAAAATATCTATGCGTTTTTTGACAATTATATTTAAGGAATAAATCTATTAAACGCAAGTACGAAGCGTGCTGAACGCACGATTGCAGGATGGGACTCAGATTGATTGTTGGGGCTGAAATGGCGCCACGGGTGCGTGTCGCTTTCTGGCGGCGGATTAAGTCGGCGTTAAATGCTTATGCCTTTGAGAAATGCGTTCACAAAAAGTTTACAAATGCGTGAAATACAAGCTTTCTTTCGGGGCGTCGTCAAAAAACCTTGCGTTCATAAGCCTAAAAGCTTGCATTACAAAGAATCGTATTTTTTGCAAAAGTGACGATGCGTGGATGAAAAAGGGGAGGGGAGCGGAAGAAAAGATTGCGAAAATAGGGCGGATGTGAAAGATGGTGTTACTCTTTGATTCTTCGGCGTTCTGAGCACAAAAATATTTTTTATTAACCCCCTCATGCAAGCTTATCGAATTAGCTTGCATTTGACCCTTGCTTCCTTTTTATAATAAAAAAGTCATTTTTACATTTTGATTATTTTCAAAAAAGCTATTGAATTTTAATTCAATATAGCTTATACTATCATTGTCGACAGGACAAGGGGCTACAACATACAACGATAGCCAATAGCAAAAAACACATCCTGTGACGTGCAGTAACATAGAGCAGAACCTCTTTAAACTTCAGTAACTTGAAAAAACTATAACTATATCATTTGAGCAGTAAAGCACTCACATATGCCTATCAGAGATGACAGAGCCGTGAGCTGTGAGAGCAGACCGCTGAGCCGTTCATGGTACAAAGTGTAGCATAGATTGAATCAGCTCAGACCTTGCTTGAAATTTCAGCGAGTATCGGCGATGACCCTGTATTTTTACGGGCGAGCTATACCCTGACGACAGCGCAGTAAAGTCGCATCCCCTAGGGTGTTGGAATAGCAAGAGCCGACTGAGCAAAAAAATGAGCGTGATGCCTCATGGAGTAAAGACAACTGTATGCCTTTACAGTACGCAAGCTTGCCGTACAATTCAATCACAAAAAAAGTAGGCTAATTCTTTGAGCTGTCTTGAATTAAGCAAGGCGGTTTAAAGCTTTATATAAAGCCCATGAATTTTGATTTGTGGGCTTGAATAGGGCTTTAAAGCTCAAAAATTAAATTTTATTGGAGGGTTCTATTATGAACATTTTGGAAAATTACAGACTCGTGGAGTCAAAAACAGGTGATGGCGTGGAGGTCATAGCAACGACCTCTGAGCAGATCGACAACATCAAGAGCTACATTAAGGGGCTCAATATCAAGTCCATACGCACAATGTACTCTGTGCTTGAGGGCTTTGGCTTTGCTGTATCGTTCACAAAGTCTCTCTTCTCGATTGATGTTGACAGCGAAACATTCAAGGGCTGGCTTAAGCCGTTCAAAGCTCTACAGACACGGCTTGCCATCTATGGACTTTGCAAGCGTCGTGCTGTGGAGTCTGGAGATGCTGACGATATTAAGGCTATGACAGACTCAAAGTCTGAGTGTTTTGATGAGCTTAAAGCCCTCAAAACATGGCTCGGTGTAAAAGTCAACTGCAAGTCTACAGATATAGATACATTAGAGGCGCACTGCTTTAAATACGCCAGATCCAACAGGGAGGCTATTGCTGAGGGCTGGACTGTCAAGCCTGTAAGCGTATATCAGTTTATTAACTTCTGCTTTAAGGAGTTGAATTTTGGTGAGAGCAAGACAGAGTGTGCTCTCGGCTATGCTCAAAAGGCTATAAAGCAGGCGGTGCTTGACGATACCGCCGAGGCTTATAAAAAGCTTACAGACTCACAGGCTGATAAGCCAGCCGAGCCAGCCAAAAAGCCGGCTAAAAAGGCAGCTAAAAAGCCAGCAAAAGCCGAGCCAGAATCAGCAAAAGCTGAGCCAGTAAAGGCTTAATTTAAACAGTTCTGAGGGGTATCTGTAAAAGCCCCTCACCAACGCACATTGAGTGACAGTTATTCTGTCGCTCTTTTTTTTGTGCAAATTTTAAGGCGGATTTTTTTGACCCTTGCGGAATTTCTTTTTACTCAAAACGACCTAAAAGGCGTCACTTAGTAAAAGCCCTTGAGGGTCAATCTGTCTTTAAAATCAGAAAAGGGAGGTTTTACGGTGAGATTTTCACTAAATATAGCACAAAAACCGCTAAAATTTCATGGTTTTCACGTCCTAAAGGGCGGTGCTTATGGGCAAGGGCAACTCATTATTGACGGGGTAAAACGCCCCGTGTATTTTGTCTATCATGGGCAAAAACACAAAGATAGAGTCGTAATTTTTTATACATATTACGACGATACAAAAATATGGTTTAAAGACCAATTCACTGTAACTAATTCCATGGTTACGGCGGAGTGTGCCATAAGGCACTTAAATGTTGAATATCCGCCAAAGTCAGGCAAACCGGGTCCTCGGTCAATTCTGGCAGAAGTTCCACGCCATGGTGGTAAGTCTGCGGCAGAGAAGTTTGCTGTACAATGTGCATCTATGCACTTTTCTAGGTACAGGTAAGGAGGTAGTTTTATGAATAAGCTTGTTATTGCCATATTGAAGGCATTGCATGACGGAGTTGTCACAAAAGGCGAAGCCGTCGAATATTGCCGTAAGTATGGTATTATACTTTAATTTTATGAAAAATGAGGAGGTAATTTTATGTTGACAAAATTTACAATCGCAACTTCTTGCGAAAATAATTCAGAAAGTCAAAAGTTATATGTTGTTATGAAGGTTGATTCTTCATGGCATTTATCCCCCGAATATGCCTTGATTGGCATATATACTTCAAAAGAAGTAGCTATCAAGGTGGCAAGAGAGCAGGTCGAAAGTATCGAAAAAACAAATAATTGGATTATCGAAAATAACCTGTTTGACAGTGATGACTGCGAAAACACAGCCATCCACTTTGACGAAATCGAAGTAGATGATAGCGCCACGACAGCCTATGTGCTGTTCTCTCTTGGCAAGTATGGGGAATATTCCCTTCTTGGTTACTACAATGACAAAGAACTTGCTGAAAAAAGAAGAGCGTTACTTCAGAAGCGAGACGATGAAATTATAAAAATGGCCAAGAACTACGAAGACGCAAGAGAATATTTTGTGGTAGAATCACAAATTAATAAAGAGACCTAACAAGTTTTTTTTGAAAAGAGGTAGTTGATATGTTCATTTGAGTAAGTGGTAACCGCAAGCCACGTTAAATAATTTGCGGCGTCTAAGTACGGCATAACCCGCTAAAAGTCTATTACTGCGGTTTATTGCAAGGCTTAGGTGATATTGAAATATTGGGCTCGGCTGGTATGAGCAGGAATGGAGGTGGTGATTTATGCTTATTGTGCCAACCCTCGTGTAGAGGGTTACATAAGTTAGATATTAGCATTGATTTAAAATTCCTTTCTTTTTATTCAGTAGGCGGTCAAAAGCCGCCTTATGGCTCGTTGGTCAAGTGATTAAGATGCCGCTTTCTCAGAGCGGAGTCGTAGGTTTGAATCCTGCACGAGTCACCAAAGGACGTCGCAGTCCTTAGACGCGCATCGGTGGCATCAGTCGCTGAATACGTAGGGAAGTACGGATGAGACGTACATTACTTGCCTTCTGTGGGTTGTGGGCAAGACAAGCCGCTGTGGTGGAATAGGCAGACACAAGGGACTTAAAATCCCTCGGAGTAAAATCCTTGCGAGTTCAAATCTCGTTAGCGGCACCAGTATAGTTTGCCAATACTATACAAAAGGAAATTGGCTAGCAGGCACAGTGCTTATCCCACCATATGGGAATGTAGTGTGATGCCTGTGCTTGCGACTTTAGCTCAGTTGGTAGAGCAACGCACTTTTAATGCGGAGGTCATGGGTTCAAGCCCCATAAGTCGCACCAACGCCAGATTTTATGGTGATTTTCAGGCGTAATCAGAAAATCATTATTATTATTTTAAAATGGAGGTGTTTTTATGGACGCTTTTGAAAACGTACATAATACATACGACCTGACAAAGTTAATCAGATCTATGAAACACGCAGAAGAACGTGACAAAGAAGAAAGAGAGCTTAAAAAGCGCATAGAAAGCTATAAAAGCCGCAGACTTGAAAGAAAAGCAGCCAAAGTGTTGTGGATTATGCAGAAAGTTCTCGGCTTTGCTATGGGCGTTATGGCTATAGCTATGCCCGAGAGTGCGGTTATTGCCGTGCCATTAGCCTGTGCGTTTTTATTCACAAGAAATATCCTATCAATTCGCCCAGTTGTCGTTGATGCCGATGGCGGTGTTATTGAGTTTGAAAGAGGCAAGGTATGAGTTTATACAATGACAAAAGGGACAACTTGTCCCCTTAATAATTTGGGTTACTAACTAGACAAGATGTCCAATTAGTTCTATGAGAGAGGAGGTGAAATCATGCCAGAAAGTAAAATCATCACAAGTGAAAGCATGGTAGACAACCATGACCTCAGAAACGAGCTTATTGCCAGAACTGAGGTTCTTGATAAAGTTAAGAAGTTACTTTTGATACCTGAGATGAACTGCATGACAATAAGGCAGGTGGCGGATTATTACGAGGTTGACGTTGATACTATACAGCGGTGTTATCAGCGCAACCGTACTGAGATTGAGGGCGATGGTGTTGCAAACAAAACGCCAAAAATCTTTAAAGAAATCTTTAACCGAACAACTTGTTCAGTTAAAGATGAGGAGATTTCTAATAAAACAAATTGTCCTATTAAGAACTTTGAGCAACAACATGGTAAACTCATAGTTCAAATTGACGATAACACCCGCCTTGAAATCCCAAACCGAGGCATCAAGTGTTTCTCAAAGCGTGCTGTTCTCAGAATAGGCATGCTTCTTCGTGATAGCAAGATAGCCCAAGAGGTCAGGACACAGCTCCTAAACATTGTCGAACACACCGCCGAGGAAAAGCCCGAACTTCTCACGCAAGATATCGACGACGAAGAAAAGCTCCAAGCGGCAATCGGCAAGGCTTTTGCCACGGGTGATATCATGGAATTTGCGACAGCCGCCCAGGCTTACACGGCGTTTCAGCGGCGTCATATCGACAGAATCGAAGCGTCAAATAAGCTTTTAACAGCCGAGGTCTTACATATTTCAGACCGCAAAATGTTCAACAGAGTTATGCGTAAGTTTGCTTCGACTTTGCATATCAGTTTCGGCGTGGCTTTCAGTATGCTGTATAAGCAACTTAGTTATCGCTACGGTATAGACCTCAAAAAGCGTGGCGATCGCAAGACACCGTATATTCAGTATATCAAAGATGACGAATGGGACAAGGTACAAAAAGTCATCGTTGCGATTCTTGAGAAATACAATGTCAACGTAAAAGAATTCTTTGAAAGTTGCTCTCCAACCTTTAAAGAAAAGTAATATAGGCGGAGTTCTCCGCCTTATGGCTCACTGGTCAAACGGTTAAGACGCCGCCTTCTCAGGGCGGAATTGCATGGTTCAAATCCTGCGTGAGTCACCAGCCCATTTTGGGCATTCCCTTCTTTTTCTGAGCGCGATGCTTTGCATCGCTATGGCTCAAATAGACTCTTATCCCCAGTAAGAGTACAGGTGCAAATCCTGTGTGAGCCACCAATGCAAGCAAGGCTTGTAAATTTTAAAATTTAAAGGAGTGTTAAACCATGAACATTATTGCAGGGTTCAAACCTACGACTCCGCTCATTGAGATGCCCGACAATTATAAGGATCTATTTACAGTGGCTGAATATGAGTGTATTCAGCGCGAGGAGTGCAACGGATATCCAGCAATACACAAAAGAAGCGTGTACAAATCTGCAACTTACGCCCCAATTGTTTCAGATTTTACCGATGAAAACATAAACGATATCATAAAAATATCGGCAAAATGGTGTAAAAACGAGGGCGCAAAATATTTCGGATCATGTGACGATCTAGATATTATCATAGACGTTTACGTTTATAACGGCATTACATTCAAATTCATGCAATACTTTTTAAGCGATTTTAAGCGCCGTGAGAATAACGGCGGCTATTTTCCTAAATATTCGCACGAACTGCGGTAATCTAAGGAGGTTCTTTTAAAATGACAAATGAAAAAATGACGATTCATCAGGCACTTTGCGAACTTAAGATTCTCGACAAGAGAATACCCGCCCTTATCAAAGACGCAAAATTTGTGATCGAGAACAAGCATAGCAACACAAAGATAAACGGTATTTCTATCGAAGAAGCCAAGAATGACTTTAAGGCGAGCTATGACAAAATAACCGATATTATAAAAAGACGCAAGGCAATCAAGCGTGCCGTTACACTTTCAAATGCCGAGACCGAAGTTACAATACAGGGCATGAAGCTGACTATTGCCGAGGCTATTGAATACAAGAATCACGGCATAGAATTTGAGGAAGAACTCGTAAAGCATATGTCAAGGCAACTTAAAAACGCACAGGACAGATGTAACTATGAGAACGGCGAAACATTGCAGGAGCGTGCCGACGAGTATGTGCTTGGAATGTTCGGCTCAAAGGACGGCAAGGCTGTTACAAAGGAAATAGAGGAAGCAAAAGCCGCCTTTATAAAAGCAAACACTTTTGAAATTATCGAGGGTTTTGACACTGCCGGAATCATTTCCGACCTTGTCGATCGTATAGACAAGTTTAAGATTGATTTTGACTCGGCTATCAGCGTATCGAACGCTATAACCGAAATCGAAATTTCGTACTAAGCAAAAAATGGGTGCTTTTTGAAAACCTTTAATTTTATGACCTTTGTGTTTTAGGCTATATTCACAAAGTAAAATAATAAAAATCTGGCCTTAAATATAAGTAATAGCTATCGTAGTCTATACGAAGATATATGATATTCCTTTTTTTGTGGGAATGTTTTGTTGCTCGACTGGTTGCATTACAGGTTCAATTCCTGTACGAGTAATAAGATAAAGCTTAAGGCATAAAGCTGAAAATTTAATTACGAAAGTTCAAAGCTTATAATCGTCTAAAGCTTAAATCTTAAAGCACAACAATTAAGATTTTACAAAACCCTTGAGTTTGGTTAAGGTGTGTCATAACTTGACCGTAGATTATCCACAAGGCTGAAAAGTGTCCATTTTTATATATTTGACGGCGGGTCAACTTTGGTTAATCCGTCGTTATTTTTTTATTCAAATGCAAGCTAAAAAGCTTGCGAGTTACATTTAAGTAACACGGTTGATTGAATTATGTCACCACTTTGTAATTAAATTGTAATCTGTGTAACCATGGGTTACAATGCTGACCGCCACGGCGGTCTATGTGCCATTAGCTCAATTGGTAGAGCATTCGACTTTTAATCGAAAGGTCTCGGGTTCAAATCCCGAA
>OHBM01000125.1_pt1 | contig 58275 bp, 64 predicted proteins | sample 1577251 | NCBI WGS metagenome assembly OHBM01 (sample SAMEA3541557, study PRJEB24748) | human gut metagenome | biome: human gut; feature: human-associated habitat; material: faeces | place: China | collected 2012 | reverse complement strand
CATTAAAATCCATCCAACCATCCAAGCCATAAATTCACCCATAGTAGCATAAGTATAGGTATAAGCACTACCCGCAACTGGAATCATTGATGCTATTTCTGAATAACATAACGCTGAAAAGACACAAGCAACTGCTGCCAAAACCATTGAAACAACAATAGCTGGACCTGCACCCGCACTTTCTGCACTACCTGTAATTGCTGTACCGATAATTGTAAAAATACCAGTACCAACAACCGCACCAATACCAATTACGATAAGGTCGAATACGTTTAATGTCTTTTTTAGTTCTGAACGCTTACTAGTGTTAATAAGATCGTCCATACTTTTTCTTTTAAATATATTTCGGCTAATCTGTTTCAAATCCATTTTTATAATTATTCCTAATCCTCAGTTACTCCGTGTACAATTTCTCTATGGATTTTATTTTCATTATTTCTATTTTTAATAAATCCGTATAGAAGATAAATAATTGCTCCAACACCCAACCAAACTGGGAACAACAATGCAGAACTTCCTGCTTGAGTTGATTTATAAATCATCAAACCTCCACAGCAAAGAATACCCAAAGTTGGAGTTACAGGAGAGAATGGAACTTTGAAAGGTCTTTCTCTATTTGGGTCAGTGTGACGTAAAATCAGTACAGCAACACATACAATGATGAAAGATGTAAACGTTCCGTAGTTACATAATTCAGCTGCAACATCTAAGTTAAGAGTTAATATACCTACAACAGCTAAAAGTCCAACAGTCCAAGTTAATAGAGCTGGTGTTTTTAGTTTTGGATCAATTTTTTGAAATCTTTGTGAAATAAAGTGGTCACGACTCATTGCGAACAAAATTCTTGTAGCTGCCATTTCTAATACCAATAATACAGAAGTTAAACCAGCCAAAGAACCTATTGAAATCAGACCAGCTGCCCAATTTTGTTTTGCTTGCATCATACAGTAAGCCATTGGAGCCTTCAAAAAGTCTAGTGGAACAGGACCGCTTGTATTTTGCATCCCTGTTAAAACAAGTGCAACTAAGACGTAAACAATTGTTGTAATTATAAGAGAACCGATAATACCTATTGGCAAATCTTTTTGAGGATTTTTACATTCTTCAGCAGCTGTTGCCAAAGCATCAAATCCAATATATGCAAAGAAAATTAAAAACGCAGCAGACCAAATTCCAGACATTCCGTTTGGAGCGAATGGGTGCCAATTTGCTGGAGTTACAAAGAACGCACCAGCCAAAATAAACAAACCAATTACAGCCAATTTGATAAATACCATTAAACCAGCCATTTTAGCAGAATCTTTTGTACCTTTTACTAAAATAGAAGTAATTAAAAGTACAATTAGAATTGCTGGCAAATTTATACAAATCGGAACAATTCCGAATAATTTTGGAATAAATACATCAGGGTTAGCAGCAGCAATTTTCCCAGCAGAGAAAACATCATTGGTTAACCAAACTGGAGGGTGTGCAAGCCAAGCAGGTAATACATTTTCAAAACCAGAAAGGAATTGAACAAAGTGATTAGACCAAGCACAAGCAACTGCAATAAAACCAATTGCATATTCTAGCATCAATACCCAGCCAACCATCCATGCAGCAAATTCACCTAATGTTGCAAATGTATAAGTATAAGCACCACCTGCAACTGGAATCATTGTTGCAAATTCTGAATAGCATAATGCTGAAAAAATACAAGCAATAGCTGCAATAATCATTGAAACCACAAGAGCTGGTCCAGCACCTAAACTTGAACCATCTGCACTACCAGCGGCAGCAATTCCGACAACTGCGAAAATCCCAGAGCCTATAATTGCACCTACACCCAAAACGATTAAATCTATTACACCAAGAGTTTTTTCTAAACCTTGAGCTTTTGCTTCTGCAAGCATTTCATCTGGAGCTTTTATTCTAGTAATATTTTTCAAAAAATTTCTAGTAAAAGTCGCTCTGTTAAATTTTTCAGCCATTTACATTCCTTATATTTAAACTACACCTGTTTCTTTTTTACAAAGAGGGAAGCCCATTGCTTCTCGTTGTTCTACGTACATTCTTGCAACAGCAGATGCCATAGTTCTTACTCTTCCTATAAAGTTATTTCTTTCATCTTTACTAATAACCCCGTGAGCATCCAAAAGGTTAAAAGTATGAGAACATTTTAAAACGTAATCATAAGCAGGCAAAACAAGTTTTGCAGCCAAACAATTATCTACTTCTTTTTGATACAAATCGAACATTTTGAATAATGCATCAGTATCAGAAACTTCAAAATTATATTTAGAAGTTTCAATTTCATTTTGCAAATAAATATCACCATATTTTAATGTATCATTCCACATAATATCATATACTGATTCTTTATTTTGAAGATACATTGCGATACGTTCCAAACCATAAGTCAATTCAAGTGCAACAGGTTTAACCTCTACACCACCAACTTGTTGGAAATATGTAAATTGAGTAACTTCCATTCCATCTAGCCAAACTTCCCAGCCTACACCAGCTGCACCCAAAGTTGGTGATTCCCAGTTATCTTCTACAAATCTTACATCGTGTTCCTTCAAATCAATACCCATTGCTTCTAAACTCTTTAAATAAAGTTCTTGAGCATTATCTGGCGAAGGTTTTAGGATAACTTGGAACTGGAAGTAGTGACCAAGTCTGTTTGGGTTTTCACCATATCTTGCATCCGTTGGGCGTCTGCAAGGTTCAATCATTGCCGTATTCCAAGGTTCTGGACCTAAAGAACGCAAGAAAGTTGCAGGGTTCATTGTAGAAGCCCCTTTTTCAATATCATAAGGTTGTTGAATTATACAACCATAATCTGACCAAAACTTTTGTAAGTTAAAAACTAATTCTTGAAAATTTAATGCCATAACATATTCCAATATTGTACTATCTACACTCGTTACTCTATCGTATTACCGACATAGTAATATTTCAACTTTTATGTAACATTTGTTACATTTTAAAGGAAAGCCCATAAGTGATTACGCCTATAATTTTAAAATTCTTTATTCCAAAATTCTAACTATGGACATAGACTTTCCCAATCTGGTTCATCTGGTTCTTCACCAGGTTCAATAATATGATCCCCACACTCAAGCATTACTTGCAAAGATAATTTTAACTGTTTTTTGTAATTTTCTCTTGCTCTTGCCAGCGTTTTTGCACAAAACGTAAAACTAGGGATTTCTTTTATTTCGATATAATAGTAGGGATTGCCATCAAAATCCAAATCTTGCCCTTCTATCAATGTCCAATTTAAGTTTAAATAATAATCTAAATCTTTCTCAATCATATCAAATTAGTTGTCCAAAGATGAATTACTTAGTGGTTGAGTTAGCATAATACCTTCTCCTCCTACAACATCAGCCCTTTGATTATCAATATACAAATATACTGGTAAATTAGAGTTTAATCTAGCAGTTTTTATTAATTGATACAATCTTTTATAAAGACTATCAGTTCCGCCACCATTTACGAACGCAGAGTTTAAGTTGATAATAACTTTATCTTTTTGTTCTGATATATTTATAATCTCTGAACCTGAAGGAACTTCAGTATAAACACCACGTTGTCTTTCTTCCTGTTTAGGACCTTGAATAAGTGCATTTATTGAAAATCTGATTTTGCTACCATCAACATCCTTGTTATAACGCCTTTTTACAGCTTTGTAAACTTCTTCATTGTGTTCATTTTTACCAATAAAATATACATTTACGTATTCTTTAGACTTTGTTTCGGGTTGTGCAACTTCTTCTTCTACTGAACGTTCTGAAACTTGAATATCATCAGGTTGAACTTCTGGTTTTGGCATAAGCACATTAAACGCTATAAGTCCAACAACTATGCACATACAAAAACCGATAAAAACTAATAATACTTTTTGATTCTTATTCATATAAATTCCTTAGTCCTTTGGTATAACAACAACACCGCTCGTTACGATTTGATTATTCTTAATATCAACACTATCTACAGAAACCTTTGCATCTTTATTATCCAAAATTTGTACAGAGAAATCAAGTGGATTTAAGTAATTAAGAATAAAATCAAGTTTTTGCAAATCCATACTCAAGCCTCTTGTGATAAGTTGAGTATTTGCAAATTGGATTTTACCTTTTTTAGCAGTAAAGTTTGATTCTACTGTAATTTTTTGTTCCTGTCTAACAAATGGGATTGAAATTCCGATTACATAGTAGAATTTACCACTCTTGATAGCAACTTTTGTTGAAGAAATCTTTACTCCAAAACCATAAGATTGACCAACTTTATTCAAATCGTCAATAACTTTTTGATATTTTTGAGTTTGCATAGTTCTATTAATATCTTCTGGTGAAAGAGTTATATTAAATGACATTGGAAAATCTTCCATAAATATAACATCTCCATCTGATTGTTTGATATAGTTGAAATCACAAAGTGTTTTCATATCCAATGAAGTTAAATAAATATCATTAACCTTAACGTTTTTACCTTTAAGAGTTAAAGATTTAAAAATACCATTTTTCAAATCTTTTGAGCTGTATGAATCCAAATTAACTTTTATTTCATCACCCGTTAACGTCTTTGAAATTGCTTTCTTTAACACAGATTGAGCTACTTTTTCTGATACAAAATTTACACCAGTAACCGCACCAGCAACAGTTCTCAATTTTGAATTCATATTATATGGAGCAACACACTGATAATCACATTCAGCCATCGCTGCTGTATTTGCTAATAATAAAACGCCTAACAATAAAATAATCTTTTTCATAACACCTCAAATACTTTTTTTACCAAAATTTGATTTTCTTTTACCATTCCTATAGCATGTATTCTACCACCATAAACTAAAATTACAATATCTGAATTTTTAAATCCTTTATTATATATAGCCATACCGTGATTTACACGTTCTTTTTCGATGTCATTAAGTTCAACCTTAGGTAACGAAAGAACATCCAGAGGATTAACTAAATTGGTCATAACATCAGAAATTTCACTAAAATTTCCCAATGGTATTGAATGTTCCTTGTTAAATAGACCTGCTTTCGTCCTTTCCAAGGCTGTCAAATATCCTCCACAATCCAATTTTTGTCCTATATCATATGCAATTGAACGAATATAAGTACCCTTTGAACAGTCAACAAGAATTTTTGCTTCCTGTTTTTCATAATCAAAACTTTCTAGTTCTAACTTTGAAATAAAGACTTTGCGAGGTTTTATTTCAACTTCTTCGCCATTTCTAGCATATTCGTATAGTTTTTTCCCATTTACTTTTATTGCCGAATAGATTGGAGGTAGTTGTTCTATTTCTCCTCGAAAATCCTCTAAAATAGAAATTAAATCTTCTTGAGTTATTTTTTTGTCATAAGTTTTAGTAACAGTACCATCTAAATCATAGGTATCTGTATCTTTTCCAAACTGGGCAGTCGCCAGATATTCTTTATCATCATCTAAATATTCAATAAGCCTAGTAGATTTTCCAATACAAATAGGCAAAACTCCAACGGCAAAAGGATCAAGAGTTCCAGTATGCCCAATCTGTTTGATTTTTGTGACACGACGAAGCCTTGCAACAACATCAAAAGATGTCATCCCCTTAGGTTTATAAATATTCAAAAATCCAAATAATTGAGGCTGTTTTTCATCTACCATTCGTGCTATTCCTCGTGCCTTGTTAATTCAAATTAAAGTCGGCTTTACACAAGCCGACTTATAAAAATTTTATAACTATTTAATTTCACCACGTGAAATTTTATTGATTAAATCTACAACACGAGAAGACTCTTCAAGACCATTTGTATAAACAAATCTCAATTCTGGAGTTAATCTCAATCTCAAAACTTTACCAACATTGTATCTGATTTTTGCAGTACTTTTTTCGATAACAGATTTAGTTTTTTCGATTTGTTCTTCTGAACCTAGAACGCTATATATAACTTTTGCAAAAGAATTGTCGTGAGAAACCTCAACGTCAACAATTGAAACTACACCTTCAAGACCTCTGATTTCTTTACGCAAAATTTCGGAAATGTCACGCATCAATTCTTTTCTAACTCTTTCGTTTCGTAATGTCATAATAATCTCCTTGTTATTAGAGATTATAACATAAAATAAATATTTTTCATTTCAATCATGTTAGGAGGATTAGTGAACCGCCCCATCTTTTAGAATAAAGTTAAAGTCGGCTTGGTAAAGCCGACCTACATTTTTATATTTAATTTATTCAAAATTCAATTCTGTAATTTTGTACTTGTCATCCCAATTGCACCAATCTATATCATACATTTCTTTTTTAACAAATTTAGTAAAAGAAGAATATAACCAATCTTTACTAGATTTTACCAAATTATGCTTTACGGGATTGTAATGAATATAATCTAAATGTCTATTCAAATCTGTTTCGCTTCTTATTGTATGTTCCCAAAACCTATTTTGCCACAACTTATTGTAGGTCGGCTTTACCAAGCCGACATTTTTTGTGAATGAATATTTAAATGACTTAACAATTTTTGAATAATCATTTATCTCCCTAGGTTTAATTATGCAATGGATATGCGTTGGAAGAACAACATAAGCTACAAGTCTATAATGATAAATTCGTAATGTGCTTATATATGAAAATTTTATGGCATTTATATTATCAACTAATATTGGACATCTATCTTGAGTTACAATAGTTAAAAACACCAAACCATTATCTAGAAATACTCGCCTATAATTCATACTCCAATCAATTATACTACAACATAATTCAAAGTCGGCTTGGTAAAGCCGACCTACATGATTTTATTTGTATTACAACATAATTTTTAAATTTTTTGTACTAATTACAAACTTTTTCTTTCAACTTCTTCTTTTGTTGAAACTTCAATAATATCACCAATCTGAATATCATTGAACTTGCTGAATGAAATACCACATTCAAAGCCTTGTGCAACTTCTTTTACGTCATCTTTGAAACGTTTCAATTGGTCAATTGCACCTCTAAAGATTTCTTCACCATTTCTATAAAGAACAGCATCTTTTGAACGGACAATCTTACCTTCTGTAACATAACATCCAGCAATTTTATTTGTTTTACCAATTGTGAACACTTGACGAATTTCAGCTTTACCAAGTTCAACTTCTTTAATTTCTGGTTCAAGAAGCGATAACAATGTTTTTTCAACATCTTCTAACAATTGATAAATGATATCGTATTTCTTGATTGTTACGCCTTCTCTTTCAGCAGAAGCTAAAGCATTTCCATCTTCTTTTACGGTAAATCCTAAAATTAGGGCATTTGATGCTGCTGCAAGCATAACATCGGCTTCAGAAATATCACCAACACCAACGTGAATAATTTTTGTTGTAATTTCTTTAGACTCAACTTGGGCAATTGCTTGAGCAACAGCTTCTGCTGAACCGTGAGTATTTGCCTTGATAATTAAGTTCAATTGAGGGATATCATCATCTCCAACTGATTCACGTCTTATATGAGCAGGAAGCATAGCTTCTAATCTCTTATCACGTTCTTTTTCTTTTCTATCAGCAACAATTGCCTTCATTTCTTTTTCATTTTTAACAACTTCAAAATGGTCACCAGCTTGTGGAACTTCTGACAAACCTAACACCTCAACTGGAGTAGAAGGTTCTGCCTTTTGAATTCTTTCCCCACTATCTGATAACAAGGCTCTTACTCTACCGCAAGCAGTTCCTACAACGATACAATTTCCAGCTCTCAATGTTCCATTTTGAACAAGAAGTGTAGCAACAGGACCTTTACCCTTATCTAAGTTTGCTTCAATTACAACACCTGAAGCTTCTGCTTTAGGGTTAGCCTTCAAATCTTGAACATCTGCAACAAGCAAGATGTATTCTAACAATTCATCAATACCAGTTCCTTGAAGAGCTGAAACTTTTACAGTAATTGTATCTCCACCCCATTCTTCTGGAACCAAACCATGTTCTGTCAATTGTTGCAATACTCTATCAGGGTTTGCTCCTGGTTTATCAACTTTGTTAACTGCAACAATGATAGGAATTTCAGCAGCTTTTGCGTGGTTAATAGCTTCAATAGTTTGAGGCATAATACCATCATCGGCGGCAACAACCAAAATTGCGATATCAGTTGCCTTTGCACCTCTAGCTCTCATTTCTGTAAAGGCTTCGTGACCTGGAGTATCTAAGAATACAATTTTCTTTTCATTTTTATCACCAAGATAAACTGTATAAGCACCAATTGACTGAGTGATGCCACCAACTTCGGATGCTACAATTTTGTGTTTTGAAGCACGAATACTATCTAATAATGTAGTTTTACCATGGTCAACGTGACCCATGATACTAATTACAGGAGCTCTACGTTTTAATAATTTTTTGTCAACTTCTGTTAACGCTTTCGCTTTTTCTTCTTTTTCCATTTCTTGTTCGATATAAGCATCTATATCTTCATCAAGAACTTCTATTTCATATTCTGCACAAACTTTTTTGATAACATCAACATCAATTAGTTGGTTAACAGTTGCCATAACGCCATTTAACATTAAAAATTTTACAATTTCAGCTGGAGTTTTTTGAATTTTATCAGACAATTCTGAAATAGTCATTGGCTGATTAACAACAATTTGTTTAACTTCTTTAACTTCTTCAACCTTTTGAATTTTCTTTTTATGGTGTTGAGCAGCAGCTTTTTCTAATGAAATTCTTTCTTGCTCTTCCTTTTTAGAATTAAAATCTTTTTCTTTTTTCTTACCATCAGATTTACGTTTTACTGGTCCTTTATTTTCGTAAATATCTTGAGGGATAATTCTTCTTTGAAGAGGTTTTTTATTTGCGAAATCTTTATTTTCTCCCCCTTGAGAATTTGTTTTTTGAGGTCTATCACCACGTGGCGGGAATTTTCTTTCTCCATTTTGAGGTCTTTCTCCTCTTGTAAACTTCTTATCACCAGTTCTTGATGGTCTTTCAGGTCTTTCTACCTTTTCTACAACTGGCTTTCTTGGAGCTCTTCTCACAATTTCCAACCTGCTAACTGGCTTTACAACCTCAACTTTAGGTCTTTCAACCTTTTCGATTTTTGGTCTTTCTACTTTTTCAACAACGGGTTTTGTTTCAACTTCTTTTTTAGGAGCTTTTTCAGTTTCTGTTTCAACTGCCTTAGCTTTTTTTACAACGAATGCTTTTGGTTTAGATGTCTTTTTCACGCCACCATCAGCAATGAAAGATTTTAATCTCTTGATTTGGTCTTGAGTAACAGTACTTGAATGAGTTTTGTTCGTAACTCCTATTTGGGCGAACTTTTCTACTACTTCCTTACTTGGAAGTCCAAGTTCTTTTGCTAATTCACTTATTCTAACTGTTTCGTAACTCATCTAGTAATTGTCCTTTCAATTCGTTTGGTATAGTGGCTTTCAGATGCTTTCCAATTTTGTTTTTCTTGAAAGCTGTTTCTATACAAGCTTTATTATAGCAAAGATATACAGATCTGCCAAATGTGGTAGAATTCGGATTTACAATGACTTTTTCGTCGTCGTTTTTGGCGGTTATTTTAATCAGTTCATCCCTGTTTTTTACTTGCCAACAACTAACACAACGTCTATCTACCACGTGTAACCTCTACTGCTCTTGTGCTAATTTTTCTAATTTCAACTTTTGATCATATTCGGTCAACAAGTCAATTAGTTCATCCAACTCACCATCAATTACAGTCCATACGTTCAAGTTATGATTCAATCTATGGTCAGTCAATCTTCCTTGAGGGAAGTTATATGTTCTAATACGTTCTGATCTATCTCCAGAACCAACTTGAGAACGACGTAAATCTGTAATTTCTTTAGTTTGTTTTTGAACTTCCATATCGTAAAGTTTTGCTTTAAGAATTTCCAATGCACGTTCTTTGTTTTGTAATTGAGAACGTTCTTCAGTACAGAAAATCATAATTCCTGTCGGTTTGTGGAATACTCTAGCTGCGGTTTCAACTTTGTTTACGTTTTGACCTCCAGCACCACCAGATCTAGCTGTTGTAATTTCAACATCATTCATATTCAAGTTAACTTCAACATCATCAACCTGAGGCATTACTGCAACAGTAGCGGTTGAAGTGTGAACTCTACCTTGAGATTCAGTCGCTGGAACTCTTTGTACACGGTGAACACCTGATTCGTATTTCAATCTAGAATAGATGCTATCACCTTTCATAGAAATAATAACTTCTGAAACACCACCAGCTTCGCAATCAGTTTTACTCAAAATTTGAGTTTGCCAGCCCATTTTGTCAGCGTATCTCAAATACATACGCATCAAATCACCTGCAAAAATGTTTGCTTCGTCACCGCCAGCTCCGCCTCGAATTTCAAGCATAATATCTTTATCATCCATCGGATCTCTTGGCAATAACAAAACTTTCATCTTTTCTTCATAAGCTGGGATTTTTGCTTCGTTTGTTTCAATTTCTGACTTCAAAAAATTACGCATATCTTCATCTTTTTCTTCATGAAGCATTTGTTTTGCGTCTTCTATTGCTTCTGTTGTTTCTTTCCACTCGTAATAAAGATTAACAGTTTCTTCCATCGCTTTTCTTTGTTTTGATAAGTCACGGAATTTATTATAATCTTGAATTACGGCAGGGTCAGACAACGTTTCGCCTAATTCCTTATATTTCTTCTCAATTTGAAGAATTTTATCTAACATATCTTTCATAATTCAGATAATACCAAGAACATGTTTTTTTTACAAATAACGATTAAGAAAAGTGAATAGGCAAACGAATATAAAAAATGTTATTTTCGTTTAATTTGACTTTTTAATTCTGCGATTTCTTCATGAAGCTCTCTAGATTTATGCTCTAATTGATTATAAACTTGAGAATTAATTTCTCCACCAATCAAAAGAAGAATTGAAGTATAGTACAACCAAACCATTAAAATAAAGAACGCACCAATTGTTCCATATACAAGGTTGTATGTACTCAAGTTATTAACATATATTGAAAAACCCCAAGAACCAACTAACCAAAATGTTGTAAAAAATAATGTCCCTGGAAGAGCACTTTTTCTTTTAAACGATTCATTCCCTCTCAAATCAGGCAAGATATAATAACTTAAAAATGCCATTAAATATAATGCCAAAAATGCAACTGGCCAACGTAGGGTTAAAATAGTAATTGCAATCCCTTTTGACATTCCAAAATGAGTTACGAGAAACATAATAATAACTTTACCAAAGATAATAATGTTAATAGTCAAGAACATCACTAAGACATTTACAAAAACCATTAAAAATGAAAGTATTCTTGTATAAATAAAGTTTCTTGTTTCCTCAACTTTGTATGCTCTATTTAGTCCTTTCAATACAACGGCAACACCATTTGTAGAAAGAACAATTGTTGTTGTTATACCAATAATTGCAAGCAATTGACCGTGGTCAAAAATCATTGTTTCTTCCAAAACTGATTTCAAAAGATTCATCGCTTGAGTTGGCATAATATTAGACAACACATGAAGTATTGAATCTAGATATGAACGATTTCCCATCCATCCAAAAATCGCCATCAAAAAAAGCATAAATGGGAAAATCCCAACAACTAGCATGAAACCCATTTCGGCAGCCATCCCATAAAAATCATTCTTTATAATAGATTTTATGAGCTTTACCAGAATCCTTATTGATTTATATTTAAGAAACTTTTTTAACATAATTTTTTATTCTTAATCTCTTCAAGTACGAGTTTAACAGCGTGTTCAACTCCCGCTTTAATTACCGCTCCAGCCGCAAGCTTGTGACCTCCACCGCCAAATGCTGAACAAACTTGAGCAATATCTTTTGTCTTGCTTCTCATTGAAAGTTTTGACGTAGAAGAATTTAATTCTTTCACAACAAAAGCTATTTCTGTTGTTTTAATAGCTCTTAACTTTTCAGTCAAACCATCTGTGTAATCTTCGCCATTATAATTATACTTTTCTAAATCTTTTTTATATACAACAGTATAAGCAATTTTATCATTATTAACAAATTTTGCTTTATTCACGCAATAACTTTGAAATAAAACCATATCTTTTGAATTTGATTCATAGCATTTTTGATAGATTTCTGACGGTTCAACTCCATAGGAAAGCATTAAGCCCGAAAAATCCATTGTCCTCTGACTTGTATTAGAAAATTTAAAACATCCAGTATCTGTAACAATTCCAGTGTATAAACAAATCGCCGTTTGCTTTGAAATTTTCCAACCCAAATCTTTCGCAATGCCGACCAAAACTTCCGCAGTTGCAGCCGCAAAAGGTTCTATATAATTTTGTTTTGCATATCCAACATTTGTTTCGTGATGATCAATATTTATAGTATCTTTAGCTTTATTAAATAATGTTTGAGCATCTCCACATCTATCGATTGCCGCAACATCAAGATTAATAACTAAATCATATTCTCTAGACAAATCAAAATCTTCAACACTTTTTACCTCTTCAACATATGGTAAAAACTCGTAAGTTGAGGATATTTTAGAAACCGCAACCATTTCGCATTTCTTTTTGTAATTATCCTTGATTAAAGAATACAATCCACACATTGAACCCAAGGTGTCACCATCTGGATTTATATGGGATACTAATAATATATTTTTAGAGTTTTTTATGCTAATATCTAATTGTTCAATGGTCATTGCCACATCTTAGCACAAAAAATTTCGGATACCAAATATGAAAAAAATCCTATACACAAGATTTAAATATATGGATGAAATCCTTGAAGACCTGATGAAAAATGCAGCTATCCGAAAGGCAATTACTCGTGCTAATTTATGTAAATTTTGGAACAAAGTCGCAGGAGAAAAATTTGCACAACATTCAAGACCATATTCTATGCTTAGAGGATCAATAATGGTTATTGCTTGTGAAACTCCAACAGTTGCACAAGAGCTTATGTTACGTAAAACTCAGTTATTAGTAAAATTTAAGCCATATGTTGAATCCTTAAAAATGAAGTTGACAGATTTGAAGTTCGATTCAAAAAAATGGATAGATTTGCCTAAAGAGTAAGCTAATATTAAGTTTATGAACTTTAAATTTGTAAATTCATAAGTCGATTATATTCTATTGATAATAGAATTATTGATAGAATATTTTAAATTATTTCAATATAAACCAGTGGAACAAGTATGCAAAGCAAATACCGAAAATTGCACCTACAAAAACTTCAAAAGGAGTATGTCCAAGAAGTTCTTTTAATTTTCCGCCAACTGATTGCAAGTCATGGTGATAAAAATCTTCCATCATTTTGTTTAAACAAGCTGCTGTTTTTCCAGCGGCTCTTCTCAATCCTGCTGCATCATACATGATGATTAGCGAAAATCCTAATGACATAGCAAATAATATTGAATCATAACCTTGTAAAATTCCTACCATTGTAGATAATCCCATTACTCCAGCAGAGTGAGAACTAGGCATTCCTCCTGTTGTTGAAAAAATCTTGAAATTAACTCTTCTACTTTTTACTGTAAATAATATAAATTTTATTACTTGAGCAAAAAAAGCAGATGCCACTCCGCAAGTAATTACTTCATAACCATTATTAGCAATTGTGGCTCTTATTACATCTAAAAACATTAAATACCTACTCTCTCATTTATTTTCTTAATCATATCTTTGAATATTTCAGATTCAAAATTCTGTTTCTTCATTATATCACAGCATTTTTTAAATAGGCAAGCAAGTTTACATTTTGACTCTTCTAGCCCATATAAGGATACGTATGTCAATTTCCCTTCTTCTTTATCTTTTCCTAGAGTTTTACCCATTTCTTCAAAAGTAGAGATTTCATCTAAAATATCATCCGCAATTTGGAATGCTAAACCAAAATTTTCAGCAAATTCCGTTAGGGCTTCTAGTTTTTCGTCTTCTGCTCCTGCAATAATTGCACCTGTTCTCATTGAAAGTTTAAATAAATCTGAAGTTTTGTGTAAATGTAGATATTTTAAAGTTTTTTCTTTATCAATAATTTGAGTATTATTTTCTGATTCAATATCTACAACTTGTCCTGCAATAACCCCTCTTGCTCCAGCATATTGAAAATATTCATTGAGAACTCTTATCAATACTGAAGGAGAAAGGTTGTTTGAATTTTTTGTAATTACTTGAGGTGCAAAAGTAAGTAAAGCATCTCCTGCGAGAGTTGCAATTGCTTCTCCAAAAACCTTATGATTAGAAGGTTTTCCTCTCCTAAAATCGTCATTATCCATACAAGGTAAATCGTCATGAATTAGTGTTTGAGCATGTAGCATTTCAATTGCACAAGCTGTTGGAATTGCATCTTCTAACTCTCCGCCAAGGACTCTACAAGTTTCTAAACACATCACAGGGCGTAATCTTTTGCCTGGTAACATTACCGTATATTTCATAGATTTGAAAATGCTTTCTGGGTATTCAATTTGTAAAAATTCATTTAATTTATCGTTAACTAATTCAATATAATCATTCATTTTCATCGTTATTAAGTTCCTTATATATTAATTGTTTTTTTGTATTTCGAGAAGCTTCTCTTTTTTTTGCACTAATTTTTGCAATTGCTCTGTTATTTTTGAATTTGCTAGAAGACTCTTCTTTAACTCCGTTATATTTTACTTTTTCTTTGTATTCAAAAGCTTCATTGACAAATTCAACATAACTTGAGTATCTTGTTTCATCAATTTTGTCGATATTTTGTAACACACCACAGCCTGTTTCATTTATATGAAGGCAATTCCCGTATTTACAAGAATCACGATATGGAATCATTTCTTCAAACAACAAATCTACATCATGTGGCAAAATAAAATCAAATCGAACATTGCTAAATCCTGGAGTGTCAACAATATTTGTTGTTTCATCTAGTGGAATAATTTCACAATGTCTAGTGGTATGTGTTCCTCTGTGAAGTTTGTCGCTAACTGAATTTGTTTTTAAATTTACGTTAGGGTTTAGTGCATTAACTAGACTTGATTTCCCAACACCAGAATTCCCGCATAAAGCACTTATTTTACCTTTTAATAATTTTCTAAACTCTTCAATACCTTTTTTTTCTAATGCTGAGGTAAAAACAACTTTATAACCTAAATTTCCATAAATAGATAAAATTTTATCTTGTGCATCGGATTCTAATCCTAAATCTTCTTTGTTGAAACACAAAACTACTGGAATTTTGTAATACTTCGCAAGGGCGATGTATCTGTTTAATTGGTGAAAATCTAAATCTGGTTGTTTTAGAGCTGATACAACTACAACTTGATTTACATTTGCGACGGATGGACGTCTAATGTAAGTTTTTCGAGGTAAAATTTTTGAAATAACGTTATTGTCAAATTCTACAAAATCCCCAACAAGAATGGATTGACGTTGTTTTTTTAATACCTCACGAACTTTGCATTCATAAAAATCTCCCGCACTTTTTACGTGAAATAAATCTGAATGAATTTTGTAAATTTGTCCTTCCATACATAGATAGTTTACTAAAAATAATATCTCTTTGCAAACTATAATGTTTTTGGAGTATTCTATTGTTATGATTACAAAAAATGAACTCGATGTATTAGTCGAAAAATATGAAACAGTTGATTTTATAAAAGATGACCCTGTTCAGTTCCCTCATAAATTTAAAGATAAAAAGAGTATTGAACTTGCTGGATTTATTGCATCTCTTGTGGCTTACGGAAGTAGGCAACAATTTATCAAAAAATTAAATGAGTTATTCGATTTGGCAGAACACGAACCCCTAAATTTTATTCAGGATTTTGAACCTAAAATTCTCGGAGATTTTAATTATAGATTTGGAAAACCAGATGATTTCGCTGAAATTTTCCTTATTCTAAAAGAACTTTATAATACCTCAGATGGTTTAGAAGAATTGTTTGCGTATGGATTTTCTCAAGAGAAAATGTTTGAATGTGTTGTGGATTATTTTTATTCTAGGGCTAGTGAAAAAGCAAAGCAAGGCTTTTATCAAATGATTCCTAATCCTCATAACGGTGGAGCTATGAAAAGAATGTGCATGTTCCTTCGCTGGATGGTAAGAAAAGGTCCTGTTGATTTAGGAATATGGAATTTTATTTCTCCATCTGAATTATATATTCCACTAGATGTTCATGTTGGAAGAATTTCACGACAAACTGGGCTTTTGACAAGAAAAGTAAATGATTTTAAATCAGTTATAGAATTAACTGAAAATTTGAAAAAGTTTTGTCCTAATGACCCTGTCAAATATGACTTTGCGATGTTTGGATATGGAGTGAATAATAAATAATTTATTCTAAATTATCAAGAATGAACTTCCCAATTTTTCCTTCTCGAAAATCTCGCAAAATATAAACAGATGTTCTCTCTCTATCTGTTGAACCACCTGTCAAAAGCCAATTTCTTGTGATAGATATGTTATCAATATTGAGTTCTAATTCTTCTGGTAATTTGTAATATTCTCGAAAAACTTTTGCTTGTTTTTCGTCAAGCATGCTTAAAAGTTCTTCTGCAACTATTTCATTAGAATAAGCGTTTTCTGATACAGAATTTACGAATGCTAATTTTTTAGCTCGTTCTTGGTCTTCTTGTTTCATAGGGATAATCCCTGGGGTATCAAGGAGTTCAAGTTGAGGGTTAATTCTAACCCATTGTTGTTGGCGTGTAACTCCAGCCTTTGCTCCAATTTTTGTTTTAGAAGAACGTGTAAGTTTATTGATAATACTAGATTTTCCTACATTTGGAAGCCCTACAACCATGATTCTTGCAGGTCTGCGGAGCAATCCTTTTGCCATCAATGCTTGAATTCGTGGCTCTGATAGTTCAATTGCTTTTTTTACAATAGTATTAATATCTTTATTGTTTTTTGCCTCAGTAACGATTACTGGAATTTCAAAGCGTTTTTTTAATTCTTCAATATAAGGTTTGAGTAAATTTTTATCAACCAAGTCCGATTTGTTAACCAACAAAAATCGAGGCTTTCCGTTAAGAAGCCCCGATATATTGTCATAACAGCTTGAGATTGGTAATCTCGCATCTACAACTTCAATCACGGCATCCACTAAAGAAAGCTGCTCTTTCAGCTTTTTCTCTGCTTTTGCAATATGTCCTGGATACCAGTGAATATGAGTCTTATCTTTTTTCAATTTTTTCCTTAATACGAGTTGCTTTACCAGATCTTTCTCTCAAATAGTACAATTTAGCACGTTTAACATCACCACGTCTAAGAACTGTGATTTTGTCGATTCTTGGAGAGTTGATTAAGAATACACGTTCAACACCAACACCTTGGAAAACTTTTCTTACAGTGATAGTTTTGTTTAATCCAGAACCGTGCATTTTAATAATTGTACCTTCAAAAGCCTGAATTCTTTCTTTGTTACCTTCAACGATTTTTACGAAAACTTTAACAGTGTCACCTGCGTTCATTGCAGGAAGTTCTTTGCCTAAATAACTTTTTTCTAATTCATCAATAATTGGGTTATTCATCTTTGCTTTCCTTTATATTTCTAAACTATTACTTAACTTTGTAATTCCTTAATCGACGTTGAATGACTTTCTTCCACACACAAAGTCCGCCGACGCACGTTCGTATTATAAATCCTATAATAAATATATTAAATTTGCAAGCAATGACATATGAATATTAAAACTTGTAACGTAAAAAGAGGTTTGTGCAATTGTTTCTTTTGTCTTTATGATATATTTTCAAGTATGGGACAGGATTATAAAAAATTATTAAATAAAAAGAAAAGAAAATATTGTGATATAAAAACAATGGGTGTAAATATTGATAAAAATGAGTATTATGAAATTATTTTATCAAATTCAGCCCATCCAGAAAAATTTGATAAGAAGTAATAAAATAATTGGAAAATAAAAAAGCTCATCGATTTCTCGGTGAGCTTTTTATAATGTTTTCGTTCTAAAAATTTACGAAATTTTGTGGATTTTCATGAAGTTTGTAGATTGTCCAGACATCAAGTGTGGAACTGAACCAGTAATGATTACGCAATCTCCAGTTTCCATTCCAAGTTCTTTTTTTAGGAATTCATTCAATTCAATTAAAGAACTCTTATCAATTTCAATGTTCTTGTCATCAACTTTGATAGATGAAACACTGTTGAATAGTTGCATAAATCTACCAACTTTAGCATCTTCACAGAATGAATAAATTGGAACTGATGGTCTGCATTCAGAAATCAATGCTGTTGTATAACCTGTTGCAGTCAAGGCGATTACACCTTTAGCTTTTGGTAAGTTTTTCAAAGTATCTGCAACTGAAACTGCGATTGACATAGGAATAGCATTTTCTTCAGTTCTGATAGTTGAAGGGAATTCATTCTTTCTCATGAATTGGCTATTGTTAATATCTTCAGCAATTTTTTTCATGATAGAAACAGCTTCAACTGGGTATTTACCAGCAGCAGTTTCACCAGATAACATAACGGCGTCAGCACCATCAATAATAGCGTTAGCAACGTCAGAAGCTTCTGCTCTAGTTGGCATTGGGTTTTCAATCATGCTTTCCAACATTTGAGTTGCAACAATAACAGGTTTTCTAACAGCGTTAGTTTTTCTGATAATTGTTTTTTGAACGATAGGTAATTGTTGGATTGGAGTTTCAATACCCAAATCTCCTCTAGCAACCATGATACCATCTGAATATTCAATAATGTCGTCAATGTTTTCTAGAGCTTGTGGTTTTTCAATTTTAGAAATAATTCTTAAACGAGAATTATTTTTGTCTAAGATTGCTCTCAATGATTGCAAATCTTCTTTGCATCTTACGAAAGATAGGCCAAGATAATCAATATCATTGTTCATTGCAAATTCTAAGAACATTTTATCTCTTTCAGTTAAAATGTTAAGACTTGCAGTTCCTCCTGGTAAGTTCAAACCTTTACGAGGTTTGATAACACCAGTTGTAAGAACTTTTGCATAAACGATGTTATCTTCTGATTTTTCAACTGTTAATTGAATTTTACCATCATCGATAAGGATTTTATCTCCAGGTTTAACGTCGTTTGCAATTCCTTCGTAGTCAACAGGAATGATATCGTTTTCGTATTTGTCTTGGTGTCTAAATTTAAGAACTTCTCCAGCTTTAATAGCGATAGGTTCATCAAATTTTCCAACTCTGATTTTTGGTCCTTGTAGGTCTAAAAGAACAGGAATAACAGTGTGTTCTTCTTTTTCAACCTTACGGATAAAATCTAATGTTTGTTTGTGTGTTTCCATGTCACCATGCGAAGAATTTAATCTGAACATGGTTACACCAGCTCTATATAATTTGCGAATCATATCCTCTGAATTAGAGGCAGGGCCTAGTGTTGACACGATTTTTGTAGCTGCTACATTTCTCATCTTTTTCCTCCTAGTTATATTCTTGGGGCTAGCTATTTACTTTTCTATACTATTATCATATAATAAAAATATATTTTTGTGTTTATGTAGTAGAAAAAAGATGAGGAAGTGAAAAAATGAAAAGACTACTAGCAGGTTTATTAGTATGCGGAATGCTTACTATCAATGCTGTCCCAGCTTTTGCTTACAAAGGAATTGAAGATGTTAGCAAGACTTATTGGGCTCAACCAGAAATCGCAAGTGTTGTTAGCGATTCTGTAATGTCATTATCAAACGGAAATTTCTATCCAGAAAACAAAATTTCAAGAGTTGAATTTGTTCAAGCTTTACTTAAAGTTTTAGGTAATGAAGACCTAGAAATTAAATCTAACTACAGATTTGCTGATGTTGCAAAATCAAGTGCAGCTTATGCTCCAGTTGCAAGATCTCAACAATTAGGTTTGGTATATGGTTACCCAGATGGTACATTCAAACCAGCTGGTCACATTTTGAGAGATGAAGCTCAATCAGTAATTAGCCACATCACTATTGATGGTACAGTTGATGCCAATGTAGTTTCAAAATACTCAGATGCTAATAAAGTTCCAGGATGGGCTAAAAATGTTTATGCAAAAACTTTATCATACGGTATCTACGTAAATCACCCTAATGAAAATGAATTAAGACCAACTGAAGATTTAACAAGAGCTGAAGCTGCTGTATTATTATACAGATTAAGACAAAGATTAGATCTTGTTAAATCTCAATACAAAAAAGTTACAGAAACTGTTACAGGTACTGAACACTTGAATATGGTTAAAAAAGCTCCTTCTAACGAAGTTACAGTTACTAACTTGAGAAACATCGTTAAAGAAGGTAACGTATTAGCTATCGAATTTAACGAAGCATTCAAATCAAAATTGCATGCTGCTGGTGATGCTGTTACATTCTCTAACTCAGAAAATATCGTAACTGAAGAAGGTACTGTATTATTCCCAGCTGGATCTACTTTCTATGGTAATGTATTAGAAATTAAAGATCCACAATGGTTCAACAAAAACGCTAGAGTTTATGCTCAAATCAACAAAGTTGTTACTCCAGATGGAAAAACAGTTGACTTAAATGCAAAACCATTCTACAAAGACTATGCTTTGAAAGAAGGTCCTTGGATGACAGCTGGTAAAGTTGCATTATACACTGTTGGTGGTGCTGCTGTTGGTACTGGTGCAGGTGTTGGATTCTCATTCATTCCTAACCCAGACAAAGTAGGTACTGGTGTTGCTATCGGTACTCCAGTTGGTGCTGGTGTTGGTTTGGTTACTGGTTTAGTTACTCCAGGATTGAATTACAGTGCTAAAAAAGGTGAAACTGTTAAAGTTATCTTATTAGAAGATGCAAGCATCTCTAAATAGTTAACATCCAAAATATAAAAAGAATCTGGTTTTAAGTTATTACTTCTAACCAGATTTTTTTTGTCCCAAAATACTACTTTTTATTTAATCTGTTTTTCTATGTATTTTGCCCCTTATGGATATAGAAATTTTAACTAAAACTTTTAAAATAATAATGTTACCTACTTGGGGTAGTAAATAAAAATATAAGGAGTTAATATGAAAAAATTTCTGGGTTTCTTTACCTTGCTTGCATTTTTAACAATTCCTGCTCAGGGTGCTTTTGCGTGGACATATGATGGTTTGAATAGTTTAAATCCTTTTACTGGTTTTAGAAATTGCGGATGTCAAAAACAAAAAGTAGTTAAATGTAAGAAACCAAAACTTACGAAGTGTGAAAAATTACATGGAGTAAAGATTAAGGGTGAACCTTGCGGATGTGCTGCACCAATACAGGTTGAGCCAAGATGCAATACTTGTCAAAAAGCTTTTTAAAAGGTGGGGAACTTTTACTTCCTAGCAAAAAAGAGGAACAATTATTGTTCCTCTTTTTTGTAATATATTTTTTATTTAAAATTCAATAGCTCTTAGAGCGTTGAATATTTTGTCTGTAATTTCTTGAATATATTCTTGGCTAACCATTCCGTTGATTACTGCATCAGAAATCTGATAAGCTGGGCGAATATATTGTTGGGCAGTTTTATTTACATCTGCAAATTGTAAATCAGCGGCTTCTCCAGATTTACCTCGCTGAGCAGCTCGTTTGTACCATCTATCTTTGATAACTTCAAGCGGTGTGAATACATAAACTTTAACGTCCATAATATCTCTTACGCCTTCATTCAAGACATACAATCCTTCTGTTAAAATAACTTTTGCTGGTTTCTTTTCATCTCCGTTAGGATCTGATTCACAAGTTACAAAGTTATATCGAGGAGATTTGATTGTTAAGCCTTCCTTTAATGAAACTAAATGGCTTTTCATTAAATCCAAATCAATAACATCTGGAGTGTCAAAACTAAAACCTGTTTTGAATAATGCTTCATAACTTCCAGCTTCTTTTAATTCTTTTGAAGTATCTTTGTAGTAATCGTCACAACGAATTACTGTATAGATACCTTCAGTTTTATTTTTAAGACATGCTTTAATTGTGTTATCAACGAAAACAGTTTTCCCAGAAGCACTTTCTCCTGTAATACCAATTAGGAATGTTTTCTTTTTCTCTTGAACAACTTTTCTTGCAATATTCATTATCAAATTATCAGATATTTTCAAAAATAAAGGTTGTTCTTGTTTTCTATCTTCTTCAAGGATTTTTTTCAAAGTCTCTACAATCGTAGAGATTAATTCCATGTCCCTGCGGTTTGAATAAAAATCGTAACTTGTCAATTCGAAATCCTTTAACATTAGTATTTCCCCTTTGCAAACATGTTAACATTTTACTTTAAAATTATTTAAACCTCTACAAAAGATGAAATTTTGTAACAAAAATTTTATGAAAAATTAAAGTTTTTATGAAAATGAGCCGTAGTATAAATTGTTGAGATAATAAGGAGTATAATTTATGTACACAGATGAAATTTTTGAAAATGCACTAAAAGAAACAAAAGAAGAAAGTTTCAAAGCATTACAAGGTGAAGTGAAAACAGTAGAAAGAGTAATTGAAAAACTTTTAACTCAACTATTAGAATGTACTTCATCTGTATCAGAACGTGATTTCCATGTTTGTGGAGTCTAAACGAATTACGACTTGAACAAAATTAAAAAATAAAGAGTTCCTATTTGTTAGGAACTCTTTTGTTCTTTTTGCTTAGTTTGATTAAGCTTTCGGGTTATATACAAACTTATTTGGGTCTGTGTTTTGTACTTGTTGTTGATTTGATGTTTGATATAAGTTGTTATATATGTTTTCGTATGGGTTGCTCATTGCTGACATTGAGCCATATGGATTAGCCATTGTGTCGTTGTTGTTTGATGATGTCAAAAATGGATTATTTAATGGTGAAGAATATGCTGTTGTTGGAGTTAAGAACATTGGGCTTGTGTATTGTTTTTTAGCTTTATCTTTTTCTTTTGCTCCTTGAGCTTCTTCGGCTTCGTTTTCCAATTCTGTGCTAGGTTGTTGTGATTGTGCAGTAAACGTTGGTTGTTGTGTTTGTTGCTGTGCTTGTAGTTGAGCTTGCATTTGAATAGCTTGTTGTTCTTGAGTTGGAGCTGTTGTATCTTGTTGTGCAACTGTTGTATCTTGAGGTGCAGCGGATTGATTTTTAGACGCAGCTGCGTATTCTTGTGCTAATTCATCAAGATTAATTTCTTCTCCGATTACTTTTTCTAATGATTTTTTAGCTATTTTATCATCATCAGAGAGTTCTCCGTTTTCTGTGTAATTTGCGACTAGGTTTTGTAGGGCTTGTCCGACTACTTCGTTTTGCACATTTGCATCATCTTTCGCTGCTTGGGCTAAATTTTCTGAATTTTTTTGTTGTGCTATTTCTACTTCGTTTGGTCCAATAACTTTGTCTGCTGCTTTACTTGCAAGCCAACTGCCTAAGAATCCGCAGGCTGCTCCAAGTACAGTTCCAACTGCTGTACCAATTGGTCCGCCTATACAGGTTCCAACTGCTGCACCAGCTTTTGCTCCAAGGGCTGTTCCTGCTGCCCAACCTCCGACTTCAGCGGTTGTTTTCATAGCTGTTTTGCCTAATTGTTTAAATCCTTCAGTTGCTCCTATTTGGAATGCTGGAATAACATCTAAAACAACGCCAACTCCTAAAGAAAAGATTGCAAAGCCTGCGTTTCCTTTGATTCCTTTTATTAAAGGTGCAAATTTTGGATGCTTAGCTGCTGTTGAAGTTAAGAACTTAGATACTTTTGTTATCCCTAAAGCATTTTTAGTTTTCCCAAAGAACCCTTTGCTAGCTTGAGAAGTTGCTGACGCTGCTGCTTTGGCACTTTCGGCGGCGGCTTCTTTTTGGGTCACATATTTACTAGCTCCAGCCCAGATATTTCGTACTTTGCTAAATGCTTTACCTTTAGGAACTACATTTGTTGACCTGATAAGTTTATCTCTTTCTGCTGCTTCTTTTGCAAGGTTTTGCCAGCCAGCTTTGAAACTTTTTCTATTTTTCCATGCCCAATTTGCTCCGCTAACACCACCCATAAATAGGGTTCCTGAAACAATGCCAGATGGTTCTTCCTGTCTGTTAATTGCAGTACCTGTGGCATAACGTGCGAGATTATTCATCGTTTGTGCTTGGTCAAAAGATACGAAACTCATGTTTAATTTTCTCCTATAAAATCCCCTGTATTTTAATAAAGTATTTTTATTTATTAAAATTGCCTTTTATGTTACAAAAACTTAACAATAATGCAGTTGACATTTGATTAAATGCCAACTGCATTGATAGAAAGTGGTTATTTGGGGTTATGCTAGGGTATTAAAATTCATATTTTGCATCATTAAATCGTTACTATATGGATTTGACATGCTGTTTGTTAAGAAGTCATTCATATTATAAGGGTTGAATTGAGGTGCTGGAGCAACTTGTGGTTGTTGAACTGGTTGGGTTTGTTGATACATTGAAAGAGCTTCAGCTTGTTTTTCTTCTGCCTCTGCAATTTTTTCAGAGTATGATTTGCCTACAACTTTGCTTGTTAACCATTCACCAACACCGTATCCAATAAAGCCACCGATTGGACCGAAAGCCATACCGCCAATTGCTGCACCAATTGAACCGCCAACTAATCTAGATGTAGTTTTGGCAACTTCTGCCACGCCTTGTCCAATACCTTGGTCTTTTGTTGCAGAAATAATATTTGGTAACTCAAATGCAATCAATAATAAGTTACCTACTAATGGCATTTTTGACCAGATTCCTTTACCTAATCCTTTAACTCCACCTAAGATACCGCTTTTACCAGCAGCTTTAGCCGCTGAAGCTCCACCTTTTGTTGCTGCAACTAAATCTGCTGGAGTTGATTTGATAGATTTGAAAATTCTAGAAAATACAGATCCGTTCGCATGTGTTTTTTTAGCAACATCTAATGCTAATTTATTGCCACCGTCTTTTAAACCTTGTAAGATTGATTTTCTAATTGATAAATTTTTTTTAATGCCAGATTTAAAACTATCTCTAGCTCCACGAACTAAAATATCTGCACCATCCTCAAAAAGAATAGAAGGAACGGTTTTTACAGCTCTTTTGATTGTAGTTACTCTTGGAAGTGCCTTATATGCACTTTTTGCAATTGAAACGATTGACATAACCTTACCTACCTTTGTACAATAAAATACACTTTTCTAACCTACATTTATATAAAAAATTTTTACCTCTAAAAATTGACTAATAATTAAGAAATGTAAAGTTAGTTCATAATAAAAATGCCAGCTGCACACTTGCACTGGCTTTATTAAACTCTCTTCTTATTTTAAGTTTAGTTAGTATCGGTAGTTCTCTAATTATTTTACAGCGGATAGATTCGCCTTGATTCCTGCGTCTGAATTTATCTCACACGCATTTGAGTACGCCAAACTACGGCGTTTTCTTGCTCCTCTTAATATTAATTCAACACTTTCGCATCTGTTATTTGATGGTGTTGTTATCTTCTTTAGCATTATTTTTTACTCCATAGATTTCTGATTACAAATAATTTATCGGCAGTTAAAAGATAAAACTTTAGAAATTGCGTAGTGTTTGTTAACAATTCTTAATTAAAATAGCGAAAGTTGTTTTTGTTTTTCAAAATGTTTTCTTAAAAATGAAGGCCTGTGGTATTTAGATAATCCATATTCATCAATAGCTTTAAGATGTTCTGCGGTCAAATAGCCTGCATTTCTATTCCAACCATATTGAGGAAATTCAGAGGCTAAATTTGTCATATATCTGTCTCTTGTAACTTTTGCTAAGATGCTTGCGGCTGCAATGGATGCAGATTGTCCGTCACCTTTGATTATAAATTTTTGTGGGTAGGTATAATTTCTTATAAGCTTATTTCCATCAACAAGAGTTATGAAATCTTGAAGTTCTGCTTTTTTTATAACTTCTTCGCAGGATAATTTCATTGCTTTTAGAGATGCGTTCAAGATGTTTATTCTTTCAATTTCATCAACTTCAATACAGATTACAGAATTAATTGTGTTATTTAGAATTACGTCATAAAGTTTTTCTCTTGCACTGGAGGATAATTTTTTAGAATCATTGAGCCTATCAAGGTCAGAAATCAGAGAGTCTGTAACCTCTGGGAAATAAACACAAGCGGCAAAAACGCCACCTGCTGCTGGACCTCTTCCCGCTTCATCTGTACCAATTACTGTCCCAAAATTTTTGTCAAACTCAAATAATTCGTTCATAGATGTAATTTTACAAAGAACAAACAATTACTTCAATAAAATGTTTTCAACTATCAATCTAATGTTAACTTAGTTGTCTTATAGCATGACTTAATCAGAATATTTAATGTAAAATGTTCTAAGAAGGATGTTACGAGCTTAGTTACAAAAAGAATGATTACAGAAGAAAAATTATATAATATTCAAGATGTGTGTAAGTTGTTTTCGATTTCAGAAGCAACTGTAAAAAACTGGATAAAGCTAAAAAAGTTAGTGCCAAATACTTTTAATGATAGCTCGCCTTTATTCTCCAATGAATATATTTATAATCTAATGAGGAATATTAAATCTAATTCTTCTGCACCTCTAAAATCAAGAAGAAATAAAAAATTTGCTAGTGGTTCTTTTTTATATAAGGATTATGTTTCAAAAGATTCTATCAACCTTTCTAATATTCAAGAATTACTTGATTTTGTTGTTGAAAATGATATCTCTCTATCCATAGAAAATATTCGCTATCTCCTTGCTGATACTGCAATTCAATTGTATTTATCAAAAAATGGGATAAATTCTCCTAGTGAAAATTTCTTGTTTGAGTATATAAATTCAAATATTGATTTAGGTCAATTCGGTTTGCTCATTGAAGATTTACTCTGCAAGGATAAAAAAAAGGCTCTTGAATTTTTAAACGCTAATCCAAGCTTTTTTAAATATAAATATATATACGAGAAAAATGAAGATATTTTAGGACTTTTGTTTCTCTCTTTATCAAATCTTTCTAATAGAAAAGCGAGAGGGGCGTATTTTACCCCAACTAAAGTTGTTGAAAAAATTGTTTCAAATTTAGATTTGAAAAATGAAAAAATCATTGACCCGTGTTGCGGTTCAGGGAATTTTTTACTTCAGCTTCCAGATGTCGTGACTTTAGGTAATATCTACGGAAATGATATTGATAAAACGAGTATTGGGCTTACTAGAATCAATATGTACTTGAAATATGATCCAAAAAATTTAGATGTTTTATATGAAAATTTTACAACAAGTGATTTTTTGAAAAATAATACTGATATTAAATATCGATATATTATTGGTAATCCTCCTTGGGGATATGAGTTTTCAAAAGAAGAACTTGCAGATTTTAAAAAAATATTTGTGTCTGCTGATACCAAAAATGTCGAGTCTTATGATGTATTTGTTGAAAAATCTTTGTCATGTTTAGAGGATGATGGTAGATTATTTTTTGTTTTGCCTGAATCAATCTTAAATGTAAAAACTCATAAAACGATACGCCAAATCATTCTTGATAATACCTCAATTGAATACTTGGAATATTTGGGGAATATGTTTGATAAAGTTCAGTGTCCAAGTGTGATTTTAAAGCTGCAAAAGTCTAAAAAAGCCTTTTCTAGTACTGGCATGAGGGTTAAAACTAAAGATAGTGAATTTGTTATAAATACTCATAGAAAAGTATCTAGTGAAACATTTAATTTTAATATGAGTGATGAAGAATATGATTTATACAAGAAAATTATGGATAAAGAAAATAAGGTTTTCTTGAAAAATAATGGTGTATTTGCACTTGGAATTGTTACTGGAAACAACAAGGATTATATTTCTAACATCAAGACTGAAAAGAATGAGCCAATATTGAAAGGCTCTGATATTACAAAATATAAAATAAAGAAGGTTGAAAATTATATTGATTTTGAACCAGATAAATTCCAGCAAGTTGCTCCTGTTGAATTTTACAGAGCGAAAGAAAAACTTTTTTATAAATTTATCAGTACTAAATTGATTTTTGCTTATGATAATAATCAAAAATTGTCTTTAAATAGTTGTAATATATTGATTCCTACTTTTGAAAAATTGAATATTAAATATCTCATGGCTATATTAAATTCAAGCGTTGCTCAATTTATTTTTCAAAAACAATTCAATTCAATAAAAGTATTGCGTTCTCACATTGAAAGTATTCCAATTCCTGTTTGTGAGAATAATTTGCAACAACAAATTATCGAGTATGTTGATAAGGTTTGTGAAACAGAGGACGACAAAGATTATAAAAAACTTTGTCACCAGATCGATTTGTTTGTTGCGAAATTGTATAACCTTTCAATGGATGATTATAGACTAATTACAACTGTCCTAAACGAATAAAAATTGTTTAAATATTTCTTTTAATATTTTTTTTATTCCCTAATAAATTTGATTAATTTTGGATAATAGTTGTTTTATGTTATTATCAAGAAAAGGGGATATGTTTAGTTATGGATAAGAAGAAGATTATAAGTATTTCTGTAATATCAATCATTATGATTGTTGGGATTATTTTTAGATTGTTATATTTACATACAGATATTTGGTATGATGAAGCCTGCTCTTGGTTTACGGCAAAACAATCTTTCCCAATGGGGATAATGGATAATTTGTTGCACTTAGATTTGCAACATACTCCTTTATATTTCTTCTTACTCCATTTTTGGATAAAGTTATTTGGCGATAGTGAAGTTGCGATGAGAACATTATCATTGTTGTTTGGAATCGGAACTTTACCTTTGGTATATGTTGCAACAAAGAAAATTACGAATAATAAAATTGCTTTATTTTCTCTTGCAATTTCTGCGGTATCTCCGTTACTTGTTTTGTTTTCGGCAGAAGTAAGAATGTACCCAATGGTTGTATTTTTAGTTGTTCTGTCTTTGAATTTTTTAATTGATTTTGAACAGACTAAATCTACAAAATCTCTTGTAAAATTAGTAATTACGAATTTGTTGATTCCATATACATTAGTTGGCGGAATATTATATAACGTTGCTCTTTGGGGGACTTATGTTCCTTATTTGTATTCTCAAAATAAGAAAGATTTCTTTAAGTATATAAAGGGCTTAGGAGCTGAAATAGTTGGATTAATTCCTTATTTTATATTGATTTCTTATTATGCAAAAATGAGAAGTGTTTTTGTCATTTCGCACGAAGGGGAGTTGGCATTTTTCCATATTGTGGATGTGATAAGAAATTTCTTTGGGGCAACAATTGTTAAAAATATCTATTGGCCATCTTTCGATCCTTATCAAATAACATTCCTATTTGCAATGCTTGTGGTTGTTCCTTGCGTGTATTTTGTTTATGGATATATTCAAGGAATGAAAAAATCTGATGGGTTTTTGAGTGTTTTATATAAGTTATTCATCTTAAGTTTTTGTTTATCAATAGTATTTTCAATGTTTCAGGTGAATATTTTCACTGTTCGATATATTTTGTATTTAGTAACTCCAATGTTTATATTGGCGATTATTGGACTGTTTAAAACATTACCCCAAAAACATGTAGAAAGATTTTTAGTTGTATTTATTTTGGCTTGTGGAATTTTCAATTATTTTAATGCAAGAGATTTCAAGGTTTTGAAAACTTTGGCTTTTAAGACCGTGCGACTTGAATCTGATAAACTTAATCTTGGAGTTGATGATATTGTTATTATGCCATTTGGGGCTGATGCACCGTATTACTTTAGAGATTTGTATTCCCCAAGAGTTTTTGATTTTGATCTTCATAAAGAATTGAGAAATCCTTATAATACTCATTTTTATGGCGAAAAACAACAAAAAGATATAATAGAACGTCAAGCTCTAACTATTTATGATGCCGTTATGTCTAACAACGTTTTTAGTCGAAATTTCTTTGATTATTTTACAAAAAATGTTAATGAAACTGTTCCAAAGGGTAGATATGTCTTGATTGCTTTGTATGGCTCTGATGCTGATAATATCACGGATATTCAAACCCTAAGAAATTCTATTCCTGGGGATTATGTTATTCCTGCAAGAAAATTAGAAATAATGTTCAAAAAATTCTTGTGTGATGTCAGTGTGATGCTGAATATGAATTTTGTTCCAGTTAAAACATTTAGACAAGACAATTACACATTTTTCTTGTATCAAAAAGTTAAATAATCTAATTAGAGGTAGATAATTTTAGTGAAATAAGTATAATAAGAATGTGAAAAAGATTATAAAATATTTGTTATTTATTGCGTTTTACGTAGCTTCTATTTCGCTTGTTATTGCAAATGAATCTGCTGTGAATGATATGTGGAAGTGGGTTGCGGAAAACAATTATATTTATGAAGATGGTATTGTTGGAACGGAAGATAGATATGGCTTTACATTTTTGTTGAAATCTTACAATAAGGGGCAGTATGAGCCTGTAAATGGAAATAAAATTCAATATACTTTAAGTCAATATACACTTGATTGCGGAAAATCTACTTATAAAATTGGTGTAATTGATTCTTATGGCTATCATGATAATTTTGTTTCTGGAGATTATAACAAATATGCCGAATTTCAGCCGATAGTTCAAGGTACGGCTGTATCTGCTGTTTATAAGAAATTATGCAGACCTAATTATTAAAAAAAGACTTTGAATGAAATACATTCAAAGTCTTTTATGAAAAATATTTTGTAGTTGGAATTAGGCAGCTACATCTAATTTTTTGCCAACAGCAGGTTCTTTTGATTCGTCTTTAGCATCTGCTTTAACTTCTGCTGGAGCTTTGTCTGTTTTGTCTGCTGGTTTTGCATCTTTTGGAGCTTCAGCCTTGTCAGCTTTATCAGTTTTAACTTCTGCTTCAGGTTTTTTAGTTGAGATTTCAACGGTATCTTTTGCTGGAGTTTTTTCTAATGGTGCGATTTTTGGCAATTCGTTTTTCATGAATTCGTCAATTGGCATTTGACGAACGCCTTTTTTATCTCCAGATAAAGTTACTATTCCATTGTTTTTTGTTGCTGTAACATTTTCACCGTCTTGAGTTTTATACTTGATTGTTGTGAACGGTTTAATTGGGGCTTGTTGTACTGCATCTACCATACTACTACTTCCTTTCTTTTTTTGTCGTTTATTAAATTGTTGTCTTACTTAAATATTGTGAATATCTAAAATTGCTTAATTTTCTAATTGTTGTTAATATTTCTTAATTTATTTTCTTTTTTCAATAATAGTGCGTGTTTTTGCCTATTTTTCTGAATAATTTCAAACGCTAAATCTTTCATAAGTTTAATTTTTTCATCAAACATGAAATTTTTATTTTCATTTTCTAAATCTTCCTTATTGATTTTTAAATGCTTTTTATTTAGCTTTTTAGCATATTTTAATTGTGTTTTGTATGCGTGTTTTTCAGAAATTAGAGAATATCGTATATCTTGTAAATAATCTATTTTATCCTCCGAATCCAAGCCTCGTAAAAATTTAGTAATTTTGTTTCGAAGATGGTTGAGAATTATTTTTTTATCTTTTTTCCCCTCTGGAAATTCTCTATTGTAAATCAAATCATCATATAACCTGTCATACTTCTTTGTATATAACCCAATATTTGCCATTTTTTGGTTTCGGGTGAGGTATTTGGGGTGGAAAATTTGATCTGCTACATGCTGAAATTCATGTAACAATGTAGTTAATTCTACACGTTTAATTTTATTCTTAATAGTTCCAATGTCAATAGTTGTTTTTGAGATTTGTCCAGTAAATTCTGAGTAGAGAATATCACTTCCTCCATCAAAAATATCAGAATATCCATTTTTTCTAATAGGGATATCTATTTGCCCTTTCAAAACATTTTTCAATGCTTTTTTCGCTTGAGCAAAACTTATTTCTTCTTTTTTATTAAATTGAGGTAGGATTTCTCTATATAGTTTATCAACCATGTTGCATGCTTTGGATTGTCTATAATTAACAGAACCTTTAACCTCTTTGAATGGAAGTTTAACTGTTGGAGAAAGTTTGTTTATGTAAATCATATTTTTCTTAAATACAAACATCGAAAAATTTGCTATAATTGTTAAAATAAATAATTAATGTTAACATAGTCGTATGATTGAATTACTAATTTTATATTCTTTGTTAAAACACGATTTGACTATGTATGCAATCCACAAACGGATTTCAGAAAATTTTCAAGCCTTTACTAATCCTAGTTTTGGGGCTATAAAACCCGCTCTAGTTCGACTTGAAAAGCGTGAATGTATCCGCTCTGCAAAAATAATGTCTGACGGTGGAAAATTATCTATATTTTATTCAATTACTAAAGATGGATTAAAAGAGTTGAAAAAACTTTTATTAAAACCATTCTCTTCAAATCCATTACAGTTCTTGTCTGATGCAAAGATTAAATTATCTTGTGCTTCATTTTTAAGTAGTGATGAGGCTTACGAATTGTTTGAAGAAGTTAAATCAAACGCAATTTTGCATAAATTAAATGCTGAAAAAACAATGGCAGATGAATATAATCCGATAGATTTTTATCAAAGAATCGTTTTAGATAATACAATTTGTGAATATAACAATTTTATTTCAATGATTGAGGGGTTTGAAAAAGGTAATGCCAGCAATAGTAGATAGTGTTCTTGAAGATTCTATTGCTCAAGAACTTGAAATTGAAAAAGGTGACGAAATACTTTCAATCGATGGCTGTAAAATGCAGGATATGATTGATTATAATTTTTATATGAAATCAGAACTAATCACTGTTGAAATTAAAAAAACTAATGGTGAAATTGAAGAAATAGAAATTGAAAAAGATTATGATGATGATTTGGGAATAGTTTTTGAGAGTGCAATTTTTGATAAAATTAAACCTTGTTTAAATCATTGCTTGTTTTGCTTTGTGGATCAACAGCCAAAGGGTTTGAGAAATACTTTGTATATTAAAGATGATGATTACAGACTGTCATATTTACAAGGAACTTATATAACTCTTACAAATCTAAAAGAGGCAGATAAAGACAGAATAAAAAGAATGCATCTTGGACCTTTTTATATTTCTGTACATACAACAAACCCAGAGCTAAGAGTAAAAATGCTTCGTAATCCAAATGCAGGAAAGGCATTAGATAATTTGCAATGGTTTAGGAAAAATAAAATTCCGTTTCATGCTCAAATTGTTTTATGCCCTGGGCTTAATGACGGTGCGGAGCTTGAGAGAACGTTATCTGATTTGGCAAAATTGAAAACAACAGTTTTATCTGTGGCAATTGTACCTGTTGGAATTACTCAATTCAGAGCAGATGGCGAATTAAAGCGAGTTGATAAAAAATGTGCGGAAGAAGTTATCGAAATTTCTTCTAAGTATAAAAGAGTTTGTTGTTCAGATGAATTCTTTTTACTTGCGGATAAGCCTATTCCTCCATCAAAATACTATGGTAATTTTTGCCAATTAGATGATGGGGTTGGCTCGTTGAGAATTACTTTGGATGATTTTAAGAAAAGAGAATTACCAAAATCAATTTCGCATCCTTATAAAATAGTTTTTGCTTGTTCTTATGCTGCGAAAAATATGCTTCAAGAGGTTTCAAAGAAACTAAATAAAATTAAAAATTTAACAGTTGAAGTTTGCCCTGTTAAGTCAAATTACTGGGGACAAGATATTACGGTTGCAGGTCTTATTACAAGTGATGATTTAATTAGAACAGTTAAAGATGTTGATTGTGACGTTGTAATGATTCCGACTGTTATGCTCAGACCTTATACCGAAGATTTTTTAGATGGTCATAACTTAACTTATGTGAAAGAACAAACAGGTAAAAACTTTTATGTTCAGCAAAATATCTATTCTCTTCAAGAAGTTGTTGATTACATTTGGACTTTATAAGGGATTATTTAGTTGTTGCGACATTTTCTTGGCTCGCTGAAGTGATGTTATTTTGCTTTTTGATAAAGGTGTTTGCACTAAAAACAGCTCCTAACGTAATTATTCCTGATAGAATAATTGCTATCGCTTTATTACATTTTGAAGATTTTCTTATTGATCCAGAATTTTCAAAGAATAATTTGTGAGCGTTTTCGCAAAATATTTTGTTTATTATTGAGTCTGATTCGCTTCCAAAGTTTTCCCTAATTGATGTTTTTAGATTTTCAATGGTAATTTTATAAGCATCTTCTGGTGAGATTTTTGAATTTCCTCCATAGCAGCCAAGAGGGGCGTCAGTTCCAAAAAGAACTCGGTCTAAGGCATTTTTATCTTTAAGTTTTTTAATTAGATTAATAATTGTAGTCGGAGTTTTTACAGGTAAATCATTTTCAAAATCAACCCACGAAATATCGCAATATAATTTTGCATCTTTATTATCAATTGATTTCAATAGAATATCAATTGCTTTTTGATGAGCAAGTTTCCCTCCTGCACCAGTATGTGCCATTATAATTGGTACAGTAGGATGTCTTTTTGCTAAATTGTAAATAAACTCTGGATCAGATTTATCAAATTTAGAAAAATCTTGAACAACTTTTTCAATTCCTTCTGCATAATCTAAATTTACTTGAGAATGGAATAAGCACGGCAACTTGTATTTTCTCGCAAGTTCTAAATATCCATCATAACTTGGGGCATCCGCTTTTAAATCAAGTTGTTTCGGATGAAATTTCAGACCTTTGAATTTGTCTGGTGCAATTTTCAAAACTTTTTCAATGTTTTGCGGATTGCCGAAACTTGGCTGGCATGTCGCATATAGAACGTAATTTGGATTGGATTTGTATTTGTTGTATAGGTCTAAATTTCCCTTAATTTCATCAGATAAGAATGGTGTTCCATTAGAAGTTATTGAACTTTTTGTCATATCTGGGTGATTTCGAACCATGCAATCAAGATTTGATACAAACATTTTTTCTATCTTGTCATTTGGATTAGTCAAATGTTTGTTGGCAATTTCGAGAGTATCAATTGGTGAATAATCTTTTAGATATGCATAATTCCCATAAGAGATTTCAATTGCTCCATTCGTTTTTTGAGGAGAAGAAGTCCACCAATGTCCAGTATGGGTATGAATATCATACCCCGCAGTAAAATTTACGTTTGAAATTCTGTTTATCTGCATAATTAACTTCTCAAATTCCCTCATTAAATTTATTCTATTAACTCATAAACATAAATAATTTTGTTATTTAAAAGATAATATTATTAAGATATATAAAAGACCTCATTGAGAGGTCTTTAAAGTGGTTTTTAAAATACTTTTGGTATAAATCTTTTGGTTACTTTGTTAGCATATTCTCTATATTTAGAATCTTGAAGTAGATTTCTTTCTTCTGTAACTGCTCTCAGATAATATAAGTATAACCAAAGTCCAATCCCAAATGTGAAAATTATTTTTCCAAATATTGAAATTTCGCCTAATAACATTACTGGAATTGTTGTCAAAATAATGTAAATCATATTCATTGAATATTCTGGGTGTCTAACTATATTATAAGGGAAACTTGTAACGATTCCTCTGTTTGTTAAATTCCCCGCTTTTGTTCCCAGTCTAAGTACTGCTAACATCATTCCTAAATGAGCTAATACGACAAGAACGTTTAGGATAATTCTTAGTGTAAAATTATCGACAGGGATAGATTGTTCTTGAAATCTAGGAATTAGCTTATCTGTAAGGATTAAGAATGGATAATAACAACTAAGACAGCTAATAATTCCAAGTGGTGTTGTATCAACAGTTTTGATTTTGTTTTTGAATAAATCAAGTTCTGTAAGGTAACTGAATCCTAAAACAAAAGTTATTACCATCACAATTAGTTGACGCCACATATCAAACGTATCATCTATGTATTGTGCAATTCCAAACGATGTTCCATTTGCTGTACCATATTGTACTGCTTGGTTAAAAAATTCTTTTAAAAAGTCTATGTTATAACCCATTGAAAGAATGTATTTGTTGCATAGAAGGTTAACACAATAATATCCAAAGAACGCTTTTACAAATAAAATAACAAGAGCTTGTTTTTCATTTTCTTTTGGTTCAATATTTTTGATTCTTTCTTCCACTGTTAATCCAAATTTAAATTGTCTTTTAATGAAGTCAAGGATTGCTACGCTACGTGATTTTAAGATAGATTTAGGTCTAAAAAATAAAAATATTGGTAGTGCCAATGCAACATAGCCAATGTAATATGCTCCAAGAACAACTATATAATTGCAAAAATCATATTCTATTTGCTCATTTAGTACTGGGCATATCGCTAATGCTAAAAATACTATTCCGTAAATTAAAATAGATGAAAAGTAGTGTTTATAGACATCTTTATCTGTTACTTTAACTTTTGTATTTTCTTCCATATATTCCCCTCTTATATAAAATAAAACATTATATGAATTATATCATAGTTTAGCTGTCTTGTGAAATTTGAAATAAAATGATATAATATACTTTGTCGGTTTATTATTTAAGGAGAAAAGTATGAATTGTAAAAAGTGTGGGTTTGAAATTATGGATAATCGTATTAAGACGTGTCCTAAATGTGGTTCAAAAGTGAACGGATTACCTACTTGGGCAAAAGTTTTGATAGGTTTTGTTATCTTGGGAATTGTTTTTCAGATTGCACTATTTTTCTTAGGGATTGTTGCGGCAATAGTGCTTCCTGTGATGGAGGGAAATGCAAGTGGTGCTAATTTTAGAAGAAGTTTTTTGAAAACTATTTCTACATTAAACCAAGCTCAATTGATGGCAATGGCAAAGAATGATGGGGAATTTACCAATTCTGATGATATCTGGAATAAAGGGATTAAAGAAAATACTGCTGAAGTTGTTGATATTCCAGAGGGAATTAGACTTTCTAATGGTGTAGAAGTTAAATATGAAAAACTAAGAGAATCTTGTGAACCAAATTATTCTAAGAAGGCAAGTGAATCTACTGCTTGTGCGATGTTAACTATTGATGTTAATGGGTTTAGCAAAGGACCAAATAAAATGAGTACAAGCACAAAGATTGCGGATAGATATACATTATTAATGTACCCTATTTCTGTTGTTCCAATAACAGGATCTGAAGAAGAAAAAATTCTATATCCTCAAGGAACTTCAAATTAATTTTGTTTTTGTCTTAAATAACTTTCAACAAATTCATCAAGATCACCGTTCATAACAGCGTCAACATTTCCTGTTTCGCAACCTGTACGGTGGTCTTTTACCATCTTGTATGGGTGGAATACGTAAGAGCGAATTTGAGATCCAAAATTAATATCCGCTGTTTCACCTTTAATATCAGATAATTTTTTTTCGTGTTCAGCTTCTTTTATTGCAAGAAGTTTTGATACTAAGATTTGCATTGCGTATTCTTTATTTTGAAGTTGAGAACGTTCTTGTTGGCACTTTACGACAATTCCAGAAGGTTTGTGCAAAATTCTAACAGCTGTTTCTACTTTATTGACGTTTTGTCCGCCAGCTCCGCCTGATCTCATTGTAGTAACTTCCAAATCGTCTGGTGGAATATTTATTGTTTTTTCAAAATCTTCAATAATTGGTGTAACTTCAACAGAGGCAAAGCTTGTTTGTCGTTTCCCGTTTGCATTGAATGGAGAAATTCTAACTAATCTGTGGACGCCTTTTTCGGCTTTAGAATAGCCAAAGGCGTACTTCCCAGAAATTTTGATGGTTGCAGATTTAATTCCAGCTTCTTCTCCATCAAGTTTGTCTAATAATTCAACCTTCCAGCCTCTTGATTCTGCCCAACGCATGTACATTCGAAGGAGCATACTTGCCCAGTCTTGAGCATCTGTTCCTCCAGCTCCAGAATTGATGGTTAAAATCGCATCTGCACTGTCGTATTCTCCAGATAACATTTGTTGAAGTTCAAATTTTTCTAATTCTTTTTCTTGTTTTTGAATTTCTTCATAACTAATTGCAATTAAATCTTTATCTCCAAGTTCAATTGTTACTTGGGCATCTTCAATTGTTTGTGACCAATGGGAAAGTTTTTCTAAAATCTCTTTTTTTTCTTTAATATCTTGTCCAATTTTAGTTACTTTTGCAGTGTCTGTCCAAATGTTTGGATCTTGCATTTGATTTTCAAGTTTTGTTAATTCTTGTTTTATCTTTTCAGGGTCAAAGACACTCCTTGATTTTTTCAAGTCGTGGCTTTATGACGTTAATCTCTTGTTTTAATTCTGTATCCATATGTGAATTTTATTATAAAAATTTCTCTCTTGCAATTAGCTTTAGTATTGCTATAATTAGAGAGAAGAGAGATTTTGGCTTGATGAATGTATTATCATATTTAAAAGATTTATATACAAAAGAAAATTCTTTGTTGAATCATATTACATTATTTGCATTACTTGGAATTTGTGCAATTTCAACTGTTGGGTATTTGTCGTATTCGTTTGCAAATATATTTAGTTGGGTTACTTCAATTCCTTCTCAAAAGGCCTATATTTTGCTTGTATTTGCATTGATGACTATATTTTTCTTTTGCGGATATATTTATTCATTTGCGAATAATGTTTTTCAAGATAAAATGGCTCTTCCCGAATTAGAACTATCTTCTTATTCGGCATTTGTAAGAACTTTGCCTGTGTTGATTAGTTGGTATATATATGAAGCATTTTTGATGGTGGTTGGATTTGTTACTGTTCCAGCAACAAATCATTTGTTCTACGTTTATTATTCTGTTTTTCTATGTATATTGCCGTTTATAAATCTTATTTCTATTGCGTTTGCTAAAGATTTCAAACTTCGTCCTGCGTTGTTTTCATTTTTGACTTTGTTTAAAGTTTTAAATCAAACATTGGGAGATGTGATTAAATTATTCTTACAAATAGTGTTATTACTAATTATTCCAGCAGGATTGGTATATTTAATGTTTAAATATAGTGCAGGAATTACTCAAGAAACATTGAAATTTTCTGTAAACAATATAATTTTGTGTATTGCAACTTACTTAATGATGGTTGTGAAACTTGTTTATACTCGTGGACTTGTTGAAATTGTTAAAGATAAATTAGCTAATCTTGCAGATGTTCCTGACATAATCAAGAATGATAAAAAGGTCAAGAAATCTTGTGCGTATTGGCCTCATTAGATGAAGAAACAAAACAGGAGAAATTGAAAGAACAACAGGAAGTATTGGAAAAGAAAGAACGAATTGCAAAAGCAAAAGAAGAAGCAGAACGAAAGAAGCAAAACGCAAACAAAGAGAATATGAGGCAAGTTTGCAGCCTTTCTATAAGAGAGATGATTTTACTCGTGAGGGTTGGACTTTGTAAGAAAAATGCCTTTGAATTTCCGTTTCAGAGGCATATGTCAAGCAATAATTGATAGATTTCAGATTCGGAAAGAAGAATCGATGTAGTAATGTTTGTGGTATAATTTCTTTGCAGAGGAAGAAGTTCGGAAGTGTATTGATGAGTTTTAAGTTTATTGATTTTTGTTCAGGGATAGGTGCAGGAAGATTAGGATTAGAACAATTAGGATTAGAATGTGTTGCACATAGTGAAATAAACTCTGATTCTGATTTTACCTATCAAACACTTCACAACGACAATCGAAATTTAGGAGATTTGACAACATTAAATTACGATTTGATTCCAAGTAGTGATATTCTTATTGCTGGTTTTCCATGTCAGACCTTTTCTATCGTAGGTAAAAGGGCAGGTTTTGAAGATGAAAGAGGGCAGATAATATATCATTTAAGGGATATATTAGTAAGCAAGGATATACCTTATTTCATATTCGAGAATGTAAAGGGATTGGTGAATCATGATGGTGGCAAGACATTAAAAGCCGTTGTTGAGTTACTAGATAATGCAGGTTATGTAACTACATATAAAGTCTTAAATAGTGTGGATTATGGTGTTCCTCAATTAAGAGAACGTGTTTACTTCGTTGGAATTAGAAAAGATTTATACAATGGAGCATTTATTTTCCCAACCCCAATGAATCCTGTTAGATTAAAAGATTTTTTACTTTCAAGTAATAATGATATTCAAGATATTCAACACCCTACTTTTCAGAAATATTTAGCGAATAAGTATAACATTGGTAGAGTTGATATAAATGAAATCTTAAAACAAGATTATCTAATTGTGGATACTAGACAATCGGATTTAAGAGTTTACGCTGATAAATGTCCGACTTTAAGAACAGGAAGGCATGGCGTGTTATATGTAAAGAATAAGAAATTACATAAATTGTCGGGTTTAGAATCATTACTGTTACAAGGATTTCCTAAAGAATATGTGCTAAAAGCAATGAATTTACCTAATACTAAATTATTATCACAGGCGGGTAATGCTATGACGGTGAATGTTATAAGAGCCATTGGGGAATCATTACTGAATTATATAGAGGAGAATGTAGATGGATTTAGTTCAAAAAGGCTCTCAAACGGCTAAAGACGGATTTAGAAACGAGCAAGATATTTGTGATAAGTTTAATAATTGGGAAATTGATAACGAGGCTAGGCAATGGCTTACTATAATGGAATATGACTTGAGTGAAATAGAGTATGTAAAAGCAGTTGTATTGCATGGCTATAAGGCAGATGTTAATGTTCAAGTTCAGATAAAATTGAAATCTGCAGTTGATACTGAAAATATTCAAGTGAAATTAGTATCTAACAAGCGTGGCTTTAATCAAGTTGATAAGCGTTGGTTATCTCATTATAAGGAAATGTGGAATATCCCCGAAGATATTTATCAGTTATTACAGCATTATACAGGAGAAGTAAAACCATATAGGCAAGATGTAAGAGATAGTCGCAGAATGTTTATTGACGAATTTACATCAGAAGAACAATCGAAGTTATTGGGTTGGTTTAATATAAATAAGACATTGATATTGTCGGACATTATCAAAGGTAGAGGTATGTTTAGTGCAGAGTGGGTATTGGTGGTACAAAAGTTAGAAAATAATGCCCGTTGGATATTAGTAAATATAAATCAAGCGTTACAACATTATTCAAATGGAGATGTTAGAATTAGCCCTAAAGGTTCAATATATATTGGAAATGTTACTGTCCAAAGAAAAGGTGGCGACGGTGGTCGAGATACTGCAAATATGTTGCAATTTAAGTTAGACCCTACGCAATTATTTGATATTTGAATTGCATAGGGTAAAGTCAGGCACAAACTAGAAATTTTCTGTAAGGTCAATAAAAAAATAAAATCGTATATCATAAATATTGCTCTATCCCCCTCCACATGCCTGTTATTACATGTGTTTTAGCCTTGTCTTTAAGAATCTGCTTTTAGACAATTTTAATTCTATTGTCGTCTTTGATGTCGATTGGTTTGTCGGATTTTGATAGAACATCTTTTATACATTTAGTCGCATCAAATTGATATTTTGCAATGACTCTGTCAGGTTGATATAGAATTTTAAATCCATCATTCCCCATTGCACAATAGTCGTTTATGATTGTTTTATAGAACTTGTTTTCTTTTGGATTATGTATATCGATTGGTTTTTCTTTTCCTTTTTTATCGATATATGACATTGATTTCAAGTGCCCATTTTTAGAAACGGTGTATTTTATGCCAGAAGCGTAAAATATTCCTGGTTTATTGGCAATGTTGGTGAATGATTTTGATGCTAATTTAAAAGCATCTACAAGTTCTTTTTCTGAATAATTAACTTCATATAATTTATTTTTGAATGGCAAAATGTCTGCCAAAATTCTTGTATCTACTTTTCCTTTTTCAAAGTATCCTCGAACATTTGAAGAAGGTAGAATTGCAATATCTGCATCTAAATCTTTTCTTATACAGTCCGCAATGAAATAAGCATGTGGGTTCGGTTCAATCAAATCGTGGCTTAATGGGCCTGGAGCTTCGTTAATATATCCATAAGTTGTTCTTGCACCGAAAACTTTATCGAAAACGTATTTTATAGGTGCATATCGTTTAAAATCGTGGGTGTTGCCAATATTATTTTGAACTTTTTTAATTATTCCGTTTGCATCAAATTCAAGGTTTAAAATCCCGAAATTTTTACCATCTCGCCCAGCTTGTGTGATAATAACTGGTTCTCCAGATTTAGAATAGAAAAGATTTTCTCCTTCTTTAACATCAAATAGCAAATCGTGTGAGTGTCCACCCAAAATTACATCGATACCTTTTGTTTGATTTGCAATAATTTTATCTACTGTATAACCTAAATGAGAAAGTAAGATAATTTTATTAATTCCTTGTTTTTGTAAATTATCCGCTTCTTTTTGAATATCTTCAACTGTTTCTTTTATTTTATCAACGTGAATTTCCTTTTGTATAGAACCTTCTTTTGACCTTTTGAATAAATCGATAGGTGTTGTTCCAATAATTCCGTATTTATGACCATTATGTTCTTCAATTGATGAAGATGCTACTTTGTTGTGCCAAGGGCTATTTTGGGTGATTTTTATGTTTGTAGATAGTAAATTATAATTTATTTGAGGAAGAATTGTACTAATTTTATCCTGCATATCAAATTCATGATTTCCGATAGCAGAGGAAGTAATACCTAGTTTTTTTTGAAACATTACGGCTAATTGGTTTGTTTTAAAATCTTCGCCAATCATAATATCGCCAGAAGAAAGTTTTAATGTATCAACATTAGGCTCATTTTTATTTCTAGCATCAAAAGCATTTGCTGCTGTAACAGTTCTTTCCATATTTATTGACTTGCCATGAAAATCATTAATGTAAAATATACTTGTCTTTACATTATTCGCTGGTCTGTCAATTGAGTTTATCATCTTGAGTATCCCTTTAGCATGAAAACACATCAAGATTATTTTTGATAGTTTATTATTTTATTGTTTACAATTTTTAAAACTTCATTGATTGGATTTTCCAATGTTTAGCAAGACTATCATATATTTCGTTTATATTATTAACAACTTCAATTAGAACGACACCATAATTTAAACATTTGTAATCGCCCATATCGTGAAGCCCTATTCTTGTTTTAATTGAACATCCATATTTTGATAAAATTTCTTGAAGTTTTATTGATTCTTCTATCCTGTTTTCTAGTGGAATCCCAATAATTGTTGTCATATCTAATTTGTAAAATATATTTAGATAAAATATAATTCCCTAGTTTGCTAATTTAGAATAAAAAATCGATTCGATTCCGAATCGATTTTTGTTGTTTGTATATGCTTTAGTTCTATTCAATAAAACTTGTTTTTCCGTTTTCAGTCAAGAAGCTGATTTTTCTTTCTTCAAATCCTGCAATATTGTCTTTTATTAGGATTTTTCCTTCCTTAAGATTTCCATTATCATCATAATACATTTCTTGTATCAAATTCCCTTTTTGATATACAATTTTTCTTTTATCTTCGCCCATTTCTGCTGTTCCTTCACCGTTATATACTGTGATTGTGCCTCCGTCAGCTGATTTATAGGTTGTAGGTGCTCCTTTGTGATATGATGTTCCGGCAAATTCGTATCCCATCTTTTTAATATCTTCTTTTGAAGGTTCTGCTCCTAAACCGATTGGGCTTTTTTCTAATAATCCTTTTGCAGCTTTACTTGGGCGAGGTTCGTTCAAAAATTTTTCAACATCTTCTGATGTAACTTGTTTTGTTGCTTTTCCTCCAATCGTTGTCAATTTAAGTGGGCTGTGTTTTGCTTGAAGTTTTAAATCTTCATTCCCATTTAATTTAATTGAGTTTAACTGACTCATTAATGTTTCAAATTCTCCGATTTTCATGTTTAAATCTCCTCTTTTTGTAATCTTATCTCTCGTGAAAAATGCACATCACTTACATTTATATAAAAACATTTGCTTCTTCAGAATTGCAGAAAATAAGAATTTAAAATAGTAAATTCTTGAAATATAGAATTAACAAGCGGTTCGAGGTTCACATAACTTTACATATAATACTTATAGGCAGTAAAGTTATGTGATAAAGAATTTTAAATTGTAATTATGAGCATAAAAAAAGAACTTGGTAAAAAAATAAAACGAATGAGAATTGAAAAGGGTTATACTCAAGAAAAACTTTCTGAGTTGATAGATGTATCTCAAAAAGCCCTAAGTAGTATTGAAACTGGTGAAAATTTTGTCAAAGCTGAAACCTTAGATAAGATTCTTGAAGCGTTTGATATTACTGCAGAAGAATTGTTTGCTACAAATCATCTGAAAGATTGTGCCGAGTTATTGCAAATGATTAACCAGAATATTGCCCAAATTAGCGACAATTCTGAAAAGTTGGAGTTAGTGTATAATTTGACGAAAAGTCTTTGTAAAAAATAGCAAAAAAAATAATACCCTCGAGGGGTACTATTTTTGAGTTTAATAGTTTGTGACAACTTATTCTATATCAAGGTTGTCTGTGGCTTGAAGCTGTTTTTTCTTGATGTTGTGCATTACAGCATCTACTAACAACTCATAAGATTTCATACTTTCAATGTTAGGAAATTCTTCTTTGAGTTGGGTTCTGACCATTGCTTCTAGCTCCTGTTCGTCAGAAAGAGATTTTAGATTATCCACACCACTTATTGCTTCTAAATAATCCGTAGTGCTTTTGTCTAATTTATTTTTATTTGAAAACGAAAGCCAACGCAACCTTGGACTTACATTATCTTTTAGTTGTTTTACTAATTTTAAGTTTTTAATTCGGTCAAACATTGCGTTACCTCTTTACCTTTACCTTCTTGCACTATTTCAAAATATCCTAAAGAAAAATAATTGACTTTTTTTTCTTTGTTGTTTACAAATATTTACATTTTTAGATTTTGCTAAAATCTGTTAAGTGTTCGTATTTGCCTTTTAACAATGATAACAATGCTATTCTGTTATTTTTAACATTTTCATCTTTATCCATTACAAGAACATCTTCAAAGAATTTTGAAACTGTTGAATTTAATGATTCTAATTCTTCTAAATATTTATTGTAATTAACATTTTCATCAATGTTATTTATGGCATTATATAATATTTTTTCAATTGGTTCAACAAAGTATTTTTCGTTAACATTTTCGCCAGTTGAATCTTTTAGAATTCTAATTACTCTGTTTGCATTTTCATTAAGTTGAGGAGAATTCATTTCGCTTACAACTTGAACTCTTTGGACATAATCTGCAATATCTTTTAGAGGATTTTTCTTAGAACATGCTTCTAAAACATTTTTATTATATTTGTCTGCTAAGAATATAATCATTCTTTGTATAAAGAATTCATTAACTTCATCTGCACAATCTCTTTGAACAGGTAGAAGTTTTAGAGCTTCTTTAATGTATTTATCAACATCAATTTTTAATTCTCCATCTAAAATTGTTTTGATAACCCCTAGAGCTGCACGTCGAACACCCAATGGGTCAGAAGAACCAGTTGGTTTTTTACCTGCTGCAAACACTGCACAAACTGTGTCAATTTTATCCGCAATACCAACAATTTGTCCCTCAATTCCTTTTGCTGTTTCACTTTCTGCATTTAATGGGAAATAGTGTTCTTTGATACCTTGAACAACTTTATCATCTTCTTTTGAAACTCTTGCGTAATCTGCTCCGATGAAACCTTGAAGTTCTGTAAATTCAAATACTAAGTTTGTTGTCAAATCTGCTTTACATAAAAGAGCTGTTCTTTCAACATCTTTAGTAGGAACATTCAAATCTCCAGCGATAGCGTTTGATAATTTGATAAGTCTTTGAGTTTTATCAAACATTGTTCCCATTCCTTTTTGGAATGTAACGCCTTTAAGAGCTTCAACGTAGTCAACTAAAGGTTTTTTAGTATCTTCTTTGAAGAAAAATACTGCATCGTCAAGTCTAGCTTTGATTACTCTAACGTTTCCAGCTTTAATATTTTTAAATTCATCTCCGATATAGTTAGTCATTGTGATAAATTTGTTAATTAGTTTTCCATCTTTGTGAAGAGCAAAATATCTTTGATGTACAGCCATAACTGTAACAGTAACTTCTTCTGGAATATCTAAATATACTGGATCAAATTCACAAACTGCTGGAACTGGATATTCAGTAATAAAAGTAACTTCTTCTAATAAATCATCCGTATAATAAGGAACTGCACCAAGTTTTGCAGCTTCTTCTTTTGCTTTTTCAACGATAATTTGTTTTCTTTCAGCTTGGTCAACAATTACGTGAGCTTTTTTCATTTCTTCAACGTAATTGTCTGGGTGTTTGATTAAAATATCTTGAGTAGAGAATCTGTGTCCTCTTGAGTGATTAGAAGATTCTTTATCAATGATTTTAATTTTTACTTCATTTTCATCTAAAATTGAAACAATCCATTTGATAGGACGAGAGAATTTCTCATCATTATAGCCCCATCTCATAAAGTGTGAGCCTTGAAGTTTCATAAAGATTGAAGGAACATTTTCTTGTAAAAGTTCTGCAATTGGTTTTCCTTTGATAACAATTCTTGCGTGAACGTAGTTATCTTCTATATATAAATCTTCTTTAGAAAGATTGTTTTTTCTAGCAAAACCTTCTCCAGCTTTAGTTAAATTCCCAGCTTCATCAAATGCAACTTTTGCGATTGGACCTTTTACAATTTTTTCTTCATCTTCTGTCTTATTTTCCAATCCATCTACAATAACGGCTAAACGACGTGGAGTAGCATAAACTTTAACATCTGAAAATTTAACTTTATTATCATTTAAAAATGTTGTAAATCCCTTGTTTAATTGTTCAATTGCACTAGGAATAAACTTATATGGTAATTCTTCTGTTCCAACTTCTAATAAATATTTGCTCATTTTTCGTCCTTATTTTATTTCTAAACTTACCAAAATTATATAAAAAGCAAAGAATGATGTAAAGTATCTAAACCTATGGAGGGGAATAGTTGAACTATTTTTGGTAATGGTATGGTGAAGATAATTAAGTTTCTTCTTTTTACAAGAGATTCTTCGCTTCGCTCAGAATGACGTCCCTCCGAGAGGAGAGAGTAGGTTAAGAGATTTTTGTTTACTCAATAGCTCCCTCTCCAAGGGAGAGGGGGGGGGAGAGGGGTTGATTTTAGTCTTTAAAAAAAAGATTTTTAAAAATAAATAGCAAATTTTAATCTTTACACCTTTTTTAGAATTCACAAGTTTAAAATAGGAGTAATTATTTAAAAATGAAAACAGAAATATTAAAAAGTCTTTATAGTGCAAAACATGGTTGTAATTTGGTTCTCAAACGTGCAAAGTCTAGTTCTTCTTCTGTATTGTCACTTGTAAAAAGTGAAAGCGGAGTAGAAACACCTGTTTTAAGAAAATCATATGATAGTCTTCCTAACGGAAATTCTTTAATTACACGTTTTTCAATGGATGGTGATGAATTTCGTCCTTCAACAACAATTATTCTTGAAAATAATAGAATTCGAGATTTTTTAATCCATAAAAGTAATGGTGACAGTATTTGTGGCTCAATGGCGAATGGCAAAGTTCATTCTACTGAAGTGGATGAAATGGCTATGGTAACAGGAAGCGGAATTACCAAGGAGGGTACAACTCCTATGGCTAAAAGATTTTTAACTCTAATCAATAAGTTTTTTCCTAGTAAAAAAGCATAATTGAAATCTTTTTTAATCTTTAGTAAAAACCCAAAGACCCTTGCTATTAGTTGTTGTTATGACTTTTCTTGTTGAGTTTTTGCTTTTTTCTTTTTGTTGCGAAATATCCTCTTTTTTTTTTGAGTTTGTGCAATTTGACTTTTTGTTTCTTTCATTGAATTGAATGCACTAGCCATCAACGTTGAAGTATAAACAGGTGTTGTATGAGCATAGTCAAAGATAATAACTCCGTTTGCATCCATTTTTCTTGTTTCATAAATTTGTCTGATTAAATCTTCTGAAGCTCCACCCATAAAGGTTACAAATAGCCCTGCATAAAGGTCTGTTTTTGGAGATTTAACTCTCATAACATCATTCATCATAGATGCTAGCATTTTAGAATCATATGTCAAAAATAGAGGGGTAAAACCATCAATATAATCATTTGATGACCACGTTCTCCAGTCCTGCTGTTTAGCTGCTAGTGCGGATGCTAAATCAGGAAAAATAACGGCACTTATATACACGTGTTCTTGTTTTCCAAGTTGTCCAATTTTTTGAACAAAGTTTGTTACATTATTTCTTCTGTATTGGTTCCAATCATACCATTGAACATCTGAAACAGTAAGATCTTTGGGATCTACTCCGTACATTTGTTTGAATTCATTTCGTGCGTAATCAGTATAACCCCAAGCACCCATATCGTTTCCAGCAGTGGCATTTGGGTATCTGATGTAGTCAAGATTTATTCCATCTGGTTTGTAAGTCGTGATTATTTCTTTAATTAGTTCTTCTAAAAAGTCTTGAACTTCTGGGTTTGCAGGGTCTAGAAAATATCCGTTATGCTCAGATATTGATTTTGTTGGACGAGTTGATGAAGAGTATTGTTTTGTTTTATTCCCCCAATCTGGTCTAACCGCAAGAATGCTGGAAGGATTAGATTCTGGCGGTTGATTTCCAACGTAGAAAGATTGAAACCACGTATGAACTTTTATCCCTCTTTTGTGGGCTTCTTTTATCCAAACGTCAAGTGGGTCAAAACCTTGAAATATTTCGTTTTGAACTGTAAATCCATATTTATTCATAACTTGGCTTGGAAAGATTGTTTTCCCGTGAAAATAGGTTTCAAGGAAGATGCTATTAAATCCATTTGCCTTCAAGTTATCAAGTGTTGAAATGATTTGTTCTTTACTTGTTTCTGTTGGTCTAATCCAAACTCCTTTTAACTCATTGTCGATGTATGGAAGGCTTGTTTTTATTGCCATATTTGCTTCATCGATAGCTTCTTGGGTATATTGTTTTAGGACTACACTATTTTTTGTTTCACTTTCTGCAATTTTTAGATAATTTTCTGCAACTTGAATATGGTTTTCTGCTTGTTCTGGTTTGTAATTTAGCATTCTGTTTTTATAATAATCAATCATAGATTGAGCTTCAAATATTTTAGATTTTGCTTCGTAAGAAAAACTATCAGATGTCGTATAAACGGTGATTTTATTATTTTCGGTGTCCACATAGACTTTTGAGCCAACAGTAACATTTTGTGTAATCCAGTTTTTAGCTACTCCGTGTCCGCTTATAACTAATCCGTTGGCTGGGATTGTTGAATCTGCACCACTTAGAGAGGTAACAATATTTCCTGTTACAATTGCTTCTGTCCCAAATTCGTTTGTACCAGTGTGAATTCCAAAATTAGGGGTATAAATAATCAATTTATTTGCACCTCTTCCTCCTGGGAAATATGATGCGGATAAAACTGGGTCGATAGCATCAACTTTTGTAGAGGCTTGTTTGAAAACAACTTCTGATTGATTTAGCATTAAAGGTTCAAACGCCATACCACTAGGAGCTCCGAAAGTTGCTTCTTCGGCATTTACACTAATTATTGTTAAACATAGTCCTATTATTGTTGTGATTATACGCTTGAATTTCATTGTTATTTAGTTGTCCTTTTATAATATCCCGTATTTTGGTATTTTAAGCTCTCGATTTCTCTGATTTTGTCTGGTAAACGAGAATTGTCTGGTCTTAGTAAAAACGCTTTTTTGTAATATTGATTTGCACGGAGCAAATCTCCAAGTTTTTCATAAATATTTGCCATTTTTAGAATGACGTCATAGTTTTCTTTGAATCCGTTATCGAAAGCTTTGTTGTAGAAATATACTGCTTTTGTGTAATCTTTTCGGTATAAATAAAAATCCCCAAAATAAAAATTCGTAGAAGGGTTATTTTTATCAATTTTTAAAGCTTGAAAGAAATAAGCTTTGGAATATCTATCTTTACCTTCCCAATCATACACCCTTGCAAGTTGAACTATTGGATAAAGCTCTCCAGGGTTTGTTTTGGATAGAATAAAATACTCTCCGCTTGCTTTTTGCAAATATTTTTTTCTTTCTTCTGGATTTTTTGAAGCCAATGCACTCTTAAAATAAAAATCAGCCAACTTTAATGTTGACTCTTTGTCGATTTTTTCATAATCGATAGGTGCATTATTGTATTTAATCTCCCCAAATTCTATTGCAAAAGCTTGGTTATTGGTATAAGTGCTTCCAATAAGAATGAAAGCACTTATAATCAATAAAAACTTATTATAAATCATAATATTTTGGAACTTCTTGGGTATTATGATGATAGAATGAATAATCTTCTGCAGCTGGATCTGTATATACATATAACTTTCTCCAGAATCTTACGAATTTATTTTGATTTTTAAAAGCTTGTTCATCTTTTGTATAATATTCTTCGCCAGCAGCTCTCGCTTTAGTAATGTTAATCATATCAGCTGTTTGAGCTGAATACCCTTGATTTTTTACGTATGTAGCATCTGTTGTTGTATCTACTGATACTGCTGCTTGAGCTTGCAAAGGAATCATTACTGCAACTGCTGCAATTAATAATAATTTAGTTTTCATAGTCACCTCTTTTTGTAACATTATAATAATTTCTGAAGGATGTTGCAATATTATTATAATTTATTTACAAAAAAAAATCCTATATTAAACGTAGGATTTTTCAGAATAAAAAAGGGTACTTATTGCGTACCCTCAAATTTTATAATGAATTATTTATAACTTCTTCTAATTTGTCTAAAAGCTCGGATTCGGGAACTCTTGCAACAATTTCGCCTTTTTTGAAAACATAGCCTTCATTTATGCCTCCTGCAATTCCAAAATCAGCGTGTCTTGCTTCTCCTGGACCATTTACCACACAACCCATAGTTGCGATGGTCACGTTTTTATCAAGATTTTTAAATCGTGCTTCAACTTTTTTTGCTAGTCCGATTAAGTCAATTTGAGTTCTGCCACAAGTTGGACAAGATACAAAATTTACCCCTCGTTGTCTTAATTTCAAGCTTTTTAAAATCTCATAACCTGCAAAAACTTCTTCGACAGGATTTTCTGTAAGGGAAACTCTTATGGTATCTCCTATTCCTTCTGCTAATAATGTTCCAAGTCCAACTGAAGATTTTATTAGTCCGCCTTTTAATGTTCCCGCTTCTGTAACCCCTAGATGAAGAGGGTATTCAACTTTTTGAGCCATCAATCGATACGCTTCAATTGTTGTTAAAACATCTGATGATTTTAAGGAAACTTTAATCTTGTCAAAATCTAAGTCTTCCAAGATTTGAATATGTTTCATTGCACTTTCCACCATTTTTTCGTGTAGTGGAATATCTTTGTCTAACAAATCTTTTTCTAGTGAACCAGCATTAACTCCAATTCTAATTGGGATATTTTGTTGTTTTGCAAGTGTTACTACTTTTTCAACATTTTCACGTTTCCCAATATTCCCAGGGTTTAGCCTTAATGCTGAAATCCCGTTATTTATACACTGAATGGCTAAACGATAATCAAAGTGAATATCAGCAATCAATGGAACTGGAGATATTTTAACCAATTCTTTAATTGCTTCAGCAGCATCTTTATTTAAGACTGCAAGTCTTACAAGCTCACATCCAGCATCTGCGAGTTCTTTAATTTGACGTGTCGTTGCTTCTATGTCACGTGTGTCTGTATTGCACATTGACTGAACACTAATCGGGTTATTATTACCGATTTTTACATTTCCGATTGAAATTTCTTTTGATTTTCTTCTTTTTATCATAGAATAATTGTAGCACAAGAAAATTGAGAGGGTTAATAAATTATGAGAATTGCAGTATTATCAGATATCCACGCAAACGTACAAGCTCTAGAAGCTGTTATGAATGATATAGTTAATCAACAATGCGAGCATGTTTTTTGTTTGGGTGATTTAGCTTTAGCTGGTCCTCAACCAAAAGAAGTTATGGATTATGTGATGAGCCAAAGTGCTTGGACTGTTATTCAAGGAAATACTGACAAAATGATAGCTCAATATGGACCAGAAGTTGTTGAATTTTTAGAAGCTCAATATCCTCTTATGGCTAATGCTATTGCAGATGATGTGACATTATTAGATGATTCTCATAGAGCATATTTAGAAGGTTTAGCTCCCCAATTGAGTTTAGATGTTGAAGGTTGTAGTGTTTTGTTGGTTCATGGTTCTCCAAGAGCGAATAACGAAGATATTTTGCCAGAAATGCCGTTAGAAGAAGTTGAAGAAATTATTTCTGGAACAACAGAAAAACTTATACTTTGTGGACACACTCATATCCCTTGTGGTTATCAAACAAATACTAATCAGACAGTTGTAAATGTAGGTAGTGTTGGTCGTCCAATGACAGAACAACCAAAAGCTTGTTATGCTGTTATTGATTTTTCTCAAGGTTCTTTTGAAATTCGTCATAGATTTGTTGATTACGATAATAAAACAGCTGCTAAAATTGTATCAGAACGAGGATTTATGGGAGCCGATAGACTTGCAGATTTGCTATTAAATCCTGTTGAAAGACATATTTAAAGTTTCTAAGCAGAAAAGTCTATAAGTTGGTTACATTTTACTTGCTCCTCTCCTTGGGAGAGTTGGGAGAGGGTTTGACTGTGGAAATTAAGGAAATAGGGAAATAAGTTTGTTAATAGTCTATAAGTTTATTACAGAATAAGAAACTTAACTCTAGTAAATATGTAATTCTGAGCGAAGTGAAGAATCAAGTTAATTAAAAAAAATGTCGGCTTTACAAGCCGACATTTTTTTGTACAAATTTACCCGAAGAATCTCTTGCAAAGATTGATTAAATCAAACCCTCTCCCCAACCCCCTCTTCCCCTGGAGAGGGGTATTGCTTAAGTTGTTTCGCTTTACCCCTCATCCTAACCTTCTCCCCCCCCCTCAAGGAGAATGAAAATATCATTCTTGTTAGAGATACTTCGCACTGCTCAGTATGGCGTTGTTCAAATAGATAGTAGGTCGCCTTTACGAAGCCGACAGAAACGCAAAGTAATTTGCAAAATATCGAATATTATTCCCTCCCCAAGGGTGGAGGGCTAGGGAGAGGGGTTGATTGTTCTAATGTTAACTTTTTCTTTTTATCTTTTTTTCTCTCTAGTTCAACAAATATCAACTAAACCTACTACGATATTTTTCAACGGTATCGATGTTCTTTTTGTTTGGGAAATATGTTTGTAAAAATAGCAATAATGATTGATAGCTGTTTTCTACAAAATCTTTTTTATTATTCCATCCATTATCTAATAAGTCATTGATAATCTTTGTTTCATTCTGGTTATTTGATTTTTGATAAAGAGCAATACATTCTCCAGTTCTGTGCCTTCCATAGTGGCAATGAATGTATGTTTTCAAATTATTCCCATTTAATGTAGAAACTACATCTTTAAAGCTGTTTTGAGAAGGTATTGATTTTCTGCTAAAAGCGAGAGGAATATTGATATATTTTATTTTGAAAAGTTTGCAGTAAAATTTTTCTAAGGTTTTAACAAAAGATGAACCAGCTTTAGTTCCACCTCGCAAGTCTATTATTTGCTCCACTCCGTTTAATTTCAATCTTGCAGCACGAACGGGAGTAAAAATCGCACTTCCACGAGATAGCCTATTATCTACTTTGGAAATTTTTTGATAGCCGAACATGTATTTTAAGTCAATAATCTTCATATTTGTATAAAAGAGCAAAAAAAATATTTTTTGCCCCGACCAACGAATTAAAATCAGTTGGATACTGAGCGAAGCGAAGTATCTCTATCCTATGCAACTCTTCAACCTAATATTCACCTTTTTTTCAAAAAGCTCCACCCCGCAAACCCTTACAGCTCAATATTGTCAAGTGTTAAACTAACCCAAGTGGCTAGTCGTATTTTTACGTAAGTAAAAGTACTAGGTTTACGGAATTTCAAAAAAATGGTATATTAGATATGTAATCAGTTAAGAGATGGGAAGACAAACTTCCTAAAGGAATTCATTTATGGAAAATTTGTCTGACCAATTAGATTTACTGAAAAGCCAATATAGACAGATATTTTTGGAATATGCTAATTCTTTGCAGGATGAAGTTTATTCTCTAAAGCCTCAAAATCTTGAGGGAGAAATATTTGATTCGTACGATGTTAATTCTACTGGTAGAGATTGGCAAAATAAAGTTTTAAATCTAATCAATCAAAAACTTAACGACGAAATCGCATCTAATCTCGGTATGGTGGCAACAGCGAGAGAATCTTGTCATTGTGTCGGGTGTGGGGTGTGCTGTAAGTTTGCGGTTAGTGAATTTTCACCAGAAGAACTTTCACAAAAAGCCAAGAACGGCGATTCTCTTGCTCTTCAATTCATAAATACCTTTGTTCCGTATTCTTCGTTAGATGAGGCGGGGAAGGTGTTTCCTGAATACGTTGAGATGCTTAAGTTTAAGCAGGAATCCGAATATTTTATTTACCATTGTCCAAAGGTAACTGACGATAATCGTTGCCCTGAATACGCTAATCGTCCGAAAATATGCCGTGATTTCCCTGATAATCCGATTGCATTTTTACCATTAACTTGTGGATATAAAGATTGGAAAACACAGTCTGAACCTATTATGTTAAAGTTGAATGCGATGGCTGAAATTCTAAATTATTATAAAAATAATCTGGAAAAAGTAATTTAGATTGTACAAAATTTTTCAGCATGGAATAATTATTCTATGGAAACTTTATCAGGATTAAACTTAAGAGAAATCGAGAAAATCACAGATTCTCTCGGTGCGACAAAATTTAGGGCCAGACAAATCCATAATTGGATTTATCTTAAATCAGTCAAAGAAATTGACGAAATGACAGACTTGTCAAAAAAATTCCGTGAAGAACTAAAAAAGGTTGCAACCGTTACGGATATAAAGATAAAAGTCAAACAAGTAAGCTCAGATGGAACTATAAAATATTTGCTAGAATATCCAGATGGTGAATGTGTTGAAACTGTTTTGATGCGTTTTGATAATCGTGCGAATTTGACTGCGTGCGTAAGTTCTCAAGTTGGATGTGCTGTGAATTGTTCTTTCTGTGCTACTGGTAAGCGTGGTTTTATTAGAAACTTGAGTTATAAGGAAATTATCGAACAAGTTTTAACGATTCAACGTGATACAGGTTTAAAGGTTACAAATGTTGTCTTTATGGGACAGGGAGAACCGCTATTAAATCTTGATAATGTCCTAAAAGCGATGGAAATGTTGAATGAAAGTTTTCAAATTGGGGCTAGGAGATTGACGGTTTCAACTTCTGGAATAATTCCTCAAATTAAAAAACTTGCTGAATTAGATATGCAATCTACTCTTGCTTTATCACTTCATGCTCCAAATCACGAAATAAGAAAGCAATTAATGCAAATCGAAAATAAATATCCGATGGATGATCTTCATGAGGCTTTAAAATATTATGTTGATAAAACAGGCAGAAGAATTACAATTGAATATTTGCTAATCAAAGGTTTGAACGATACGATTTCTTCTGCAAAACAGTTGGCTACATATTTAAAAGATATTAAGTGCAATATCAATTTAATCCCGTATAATCCAACTGCGAAAAATGATTACAAACGACCTGACAATAATTCGATAATGAAATTCAAAGCTCTGATGGAACATTCTGGAAAGAAAGTTACAGTAAGGCTTGAACGAGGGGCAGATATTGATGCTGCTTGTGGTCAACTTAGTGGAAAAGCTAAAAAAGAAGAGATTTAGTGATTTCGTTTCTTGAGTTCAATATCGTAGCCTAAAATATCTGTGATAAGCTTAAACTCTTCATATTTAAGAGTTTTCCGTGCTAATTTGTCAGAAAGAACTTTCAAATTGTAAGGGTAACCTGTTCTATCCTTCATTTTTTCTGCAATGGATTTCATTGTAACAGCTTCTTTTGCGAGTAATAATTTTACATCCTCTCTGACACTCATTCTGGCTTTCCCTCCTATATCAAATATACATATTAGTCTTGACTATGGGTAAGCCATGTGCAATAATCGTTATACATGTGTATAAATACATATATTTATATCAATATGTAACGGAGAGCTTGTATGAAAAAGAAAAATAATTTTGGGTTTACATTAGCTGAAGTCCTTATAACCCTTGGGATAATTGGTGTTGTTGCAGCAATTACAATTCCTGCTTTAATTTCAGCGTGTAATAAGAATATCGTTGAAACAAGGTTAAATCAAACAAATGCTATTATTCTTCAAGCTTTTAGACGGTATCAGGCAGATAATGGTGACTCTTCAATGTCATTAGATTCTTATGGTGATGGAGATGTAAACGGTTATTCTTGGCAAAGAAGCAAAGATTTTTTTGATGAATATTTTGGAAAATCATTTAATACAACTCATACATATCCAAAGGGAACTCGATTCCCAATTTATTCTGCAAATGGAACGAAATATTTTGGTACTAGTTTAGGTACTTATGCAGTATATAACATGTTAAATAATGGAACGGTTATTGGGGTTGCCAAAAACGGAAATTATGATGGAATAAGAGTTCACGTAATACTTAATCCTCAAAAGAAAAAATTACGTGTAGGGCGTGATGTTTTTGAACTTCAATATATGTCAGATGGGGTTTCTGGATATTATGCCTATAACCCCCAATTAAGAAGAAACTACACCGAAGGAAACAGAAGTTCTTATATAGATGCTTGTAAATCAAATTCTTCTAATCCACTATATTCAATGTCCTCAGCTGAATTTTGTGGCTTTTTAATTTTGCAAAATAATTTTAAAGTCCCAAAAGATTATCCTGTTAAGTTGTAATAGGGATTTTTATTTCAAATTGTGTTTGACCTTTTATAGATTTTACGAGTTCGAGAGTTGCATTTTGGCTTTTTAGATATTTTTTACAAATGCACAACCCTAACCCGCAACCAGTCTTTTTAGTTGTGTATCCTTCGTTAAAAATGTTTTGCTGTTTTTCTTTTGGTATTGGTTTTCCGTTGTTTGAAATTTTAATTATTCCAAAATTATTTTTTATTTCTGCAAGAATTTCAATTTTGCCCTTTATCTCGATTGCTTCAATTCCGTTTTTAATAATGTTTACAATGCAAGAAAGGAAACGATTTTCATCAATTTTTATGTTGCTTGTATTCTTGATGAAAACTTCAAATTCAATATTTTTTTCTTCATTTGTATAAGCTTTTGATAGTTCTACGCCCTTTTCAATGATAGATTTAAAGTCATAAATTCTTTCAGCTGTGCTATTTAGGGATTTTAAATCTAGTAAATTTGTTCCGATGATTTGGATTGATTTCTGGATACAATCGAGGGCGTTTTCAATTGAAGGGTTTTCAATCTTTGATTTTTCAAGGTTTTTTCTAATGATTTGAGAATACATATCGCAAATAGAAAGATGATTTCTGATTTCGTGAGAAACGCATCTTATCTGAAGTTTAAGATTTTCATCCGTAATTATTTCGTTCATTTTTCCTCTTTAAAAAATAAAGGGTTCTTACACTTTATGCAGAACCCTTGTAGTTTATGTGTGTTAGAATTTTATACTGTTGTCATAGCTGCTGTTTTGCTTGTTTTGAAACCGTGGCTAAGAGCATATAAAACTGCATTAGTTCTGTCGTTAACTTGTAGTTTTTGGAAAATATTGTTAACGTGAGTTTTAACAGTAGTTTCAGATATAATTAGTTTTCCTGCAATACTCTTGTAGTTAATTCCTTCGGTTAAAAGTTCAAGCACTTCATTTTCTCTCATTGTTAAACTAGATAACAAGTTTTCTTCTTCGGAAGTTCTTGCTTCTTCTTTTGCAGTTGTTTGGAAATATTCAAAGAATCTAGTTGAAAGAATAGATGGAAGATAAATTTTACCTGCTGCAACTTCTTCAATAGCATCGATTAATTTTACAGAAGCCATAGTTTTTAGAACGTAACCTTTAGCTCCTAATTTCATAGCTCTGTAAATTAAGTCAGAATCATCATATCCGCTCAAGGCAATAACTTTTGTTTGAAGATTTAACTTGTTGATTGTTTGAATTGCTTGCAAACCGTCTTTTTCTGGCATATTAATATCCATCAAAACAACATCTGGATGATATTTTTTTATTAAGTTGATTCCGAGATTCGCACTTGTAGTAGTTCCAACTACGTCATAGCTGCTTTCCAAATTGATTAGTTCTTTGATTCCTCTCAAATGGTTTGCGTTATCATCAATCAAAACTACTCTTAGTTTTTTGTTAAAATCTCTCATCGTTATTCCCCCGTATTTATTAAATTTTTGCTTACCTTCTACACTTTATATACTAATCTTTTTAGAGGGTATTTTAATCCATGTAGTGATTGATAATTCAAGTGGGCAAGGTTGAAGCTTATATCTAAATCTAAAGATTTAGAAAAATCCTCAATCATGCTCTACACCATGATTTCGCCGCATGGTTGATTAATCTGGGAGTCAAATTTTTAATAATTTAATCAGTGTATTTTTCTAAATTAAATCTCAACTTGGAAGATGATGCCTTCAAATCTTTATTTTCCCCCTTCAAATAGATGAACTTTTGTAATATTTAATCTTTTGAGAATGTTTAATTATGATGGTATTTTGAAATATTGTAAAAACAAAAAATGAGTATTAAGAAATGTAACGAATATATAAAAATTAGATACGATTTAGGCAATTTTTAAA
>OHBM01000117.1_pt1 | contig 60234 bp, 39 predicted proteins | sample 1577251 | NCBI WGS metagenome assembly OHBM01 (sample SAMEA3541557, study PRJEB24748) | human gut metagenome | biome: human gut; feature: human-associated habitat; material: faeces | place: China | collected 2012 | reverse complement strand
CTGTTTTTTGATTCCGTGTGCGGCCTTTCCGGTCAGTTTGTTGATTCCACCGTGCTCATATTAAAATCAGAGGTTTGCCGAACAGCTTTTTCGCAGAACAGGTCTTGGCTTAAGAGCTTTTTGCAGGGAGCATATTTGTTCGGCGCAAAAATCGGAAGTTTCGGAGGTATTTTTGCTATGAAGAAAACAATTGCACTGTTTGCAGCGGTTTTGATGCTGCTTTGTGCAGTTCCTTTCGCCGCAATCGGTGAGATGAGCCTTGCCGCGGCGAAAACAGCGGGCGATTTTCCCGATGCCGTTTTCGATCCGCTCGGTGATGCTGCATCCGTTGAATACAGCCATAACACGAATTTCACCGGCGAAAGCGGCACGGAGTTCGTATCCGACGGTGAAAACGGAATTAAATCCGCCAGCGGCGGCATGAGATCATCCGTTGTCACAATCACAATAACGTTCGGAGAAGCTGTTTCGAATGCGCGCCTTTCGTTTGATTACAAGGTAAGCTCGGAAGCACGCTACGACTATCTGTCCGTTAACGGAAGCACGGAAAAAACTCTCAGCGGGGAAATCGACTGGACAAATTACTCTCAGACGGTCACTGCGGGGAGCGTTGTTACGCTTGCTTATGTTAAAGACAGCTCCGGCGACAAAGGAAGCGACTGCGTTTGGTTCAAAAACTTTGCGCTGCAGAGCCTTGGCACGGTCACGTTTGAAAATGTTGATCCGTTGGCGGTGCTGACGGTGCGCAATGCGGAGGGAAATATCGAAAATCCGACGGCGAACAGCAGCGTTTATGCGCTTGCGGCGGGAGATTATTCCTATACCCTTACCCGCTTCGGCTATCAAATGCAGAGCGGCGAATTCACTGTCTCCGGAGATATGAGCATTGAGCTTGGTGCGATGACGGAGCTTGAGACCTGCACGATTAATTTTTCCGTTACTCCTGCGGAAGCGAGCGTCACCCTGACGCATCCGACCGGCGGCGAGATGCAGGCTGATGAGAACGGAGCGTTTGTGCTTCCGAAAGGCGAAGTTTACAGCTATACGGTTTCGGCGGCGAATTATGTGACGGCAAACGGCAGCTTCACGGCATCCGCGGATGCGGTTATTGAAGTTGAATTGACGTATGCGGGCGAAGCATGGGACGGCACAACCGTAACTCAGCCGGCGGAGGAAAACGGCGTGTACATGATTTCCGACGCGGCGGAATTTGAATGGTTTGCACAATTCGTGAATGCGGGCAACAGCACGGCAAATGCCGTATTGACTCAAAATATCAACTTTAACGGAAAAGCGAGAACCACGTTCGGCATTTATGATTATGCGGACAACAACTCCGGCTATAACGGCACTTTTGACGGCCGAGGCTTTGCCGTTACGGGAATTGCGGGAGAAGACGGAATCCTTGACTGCATAGGTCCGGACGGCGTGGTGAAAAACATAATTGCAAACGTGAACATTGCAAGCGATGCAAACATCGGCGGCATTGCAAACACAAGCAAGGGTCTTGTTGAAAACTGCCTTGTTGCGGGTTCCGTTTCAACAAGCGCGAACTATTGCAGCTCGGCAGGTATCGTCGGACGGGCAATGACGGGCAACACCGTTCGCGGCTGCGTCAACAACGCTGCAATTTCAAACACGACAAACAGCTATGCTTCAACCTTGAGCCTCGGCGGCATTGTCGGCTATACTTACGGCACGGTTGAAAACTGTTATAACACCGGTTCGCTTTCTGCAAAACAGGACCGCACAACGAACAAGGGCATCGGCGGCATTGCGGGGCAGATTCACGCGCCCGCAATCGTTCGCAATGTTTATAATGTCGGCAGCGTAATCGGTCCCGAAGCAGGAATCGGCGGCATTGCAGGCGTCCTTAAAGGAACGCTGCAAAACGCATATTTCCTTGAAGGCACCGCTTCAAACGGCGTTTCTTCCACGGAAGGAACTCCGACGGCGGAGTATGCATCAAAAACAGCTGAGGAAATGCGCTCTGCGGAGTTTGCGGCAATCCTCGGCGAAGCGTTCAACAACGACACGGACGGCATCAACGGCGGAATGCCCGTGCTGACATGGCAGGGCGGGAGCGCCGAACAGCCGAACGAAATCGAGATTGCACTGCTGCAATATCCGGAGCTTATCCGTGATTTTGTTGACAAGACGCAAACGGTGGATATGAATGCGCTGATGAACGATATTCAGCTTCCCCGCCCGAGCACGCTTGAGGATGCAGGTATTCTTACGGATCGTTCCAATCAAAAAGTGCTGATGGAAAGCATGAATACGGATGCATTTGAGTTCTACGGCTATCACGGCATTGTTTATCGTCCGCTGCCCGGAAGCCCTGCCGTCACGGTTCAATACAGGATTTCCGTTCAGGACAGGAACACGGAGGAAATTCTCGGATCCCGCGTGTTTGAACTCACCATCCTGCCTTTGACGGAGGCGGAGCTTGCCGAAGCGGAGCAGGTGATGCGGAGTGCCTGCACCGAGGAAGTGTATTGGAACGGAATAAAGGGCGAAAATGCGAACAAGGACAGTGTCACGGCAAACCTTGCACCTTTCTCCGAATTGGTACTGAACGAGAACGGCGGTTTTGACTATATTCGCGGTGCGGTGAATATCACTTTCGGCGGCATCGATGTTGACGATCTGCCCGCCACCTGCCAATGGGACGGTGTTCCTCCGGCAGCTTCCGGTCCGGCACATAGTAATCGCCTACGAGAATGTAGTCGATGCCGTTTTCGTGGATTCTTGGCTTCAATTCCTTCATGCTGGTACTTCCTCCTGTCTTGATTTCTTTTTGTGGTACTCATCTCTGCGCTTGGCAAGGGTGGCTTCATATCGCCGGATGGCTTCGGGATCTCCGGCTTCCGCATCGGCTTTCATTTTCTGATAATGGGGCTTGTTATCCCCTGCAATCGGGGAAACGCTGTGCGCAATAATTTCGTTATTGAAGGTATCCGGCAGCAATGTCCATTCCCATTGCTTTCCCATGCTTTTCAGAACGGTCATGTCAGATACAACGAGTTGAAGCGGGGCTTTTGCATTCCTCTGAATGAGCTGATGAAAAAGAAAACGGCGTGACTTTCGTCACGCCGCCCCTTGAAAACACAAGGTTTTCACCATTTTTTGATTTTACTGTTTTACGACAACCCGGTATTTTGTGAGTGTCTACTTTCAGTTTATAGGTGCAGCTTCTTTTGAAGCTGCACCTGATCTTTTTAAAATCTTTCGCTTGTCTGCCCAGAATCAGAACTCCGGAGTGCTGTTCACAGCTCTCTGGCTCTGCATGCGATAAGTCACCTTGGCCATCTTCCGGTTCTTTACGGAGCTGATGATGGTGGGGATTGCGCCGATCAGTGTGAAGGCATACAGCTTGATAAGCTCACCGGTATAAACGCCGCCGTCCAGAATTTCTTCGTCAATGAGGTAGGGGATAGCCCGATAGGAATCTGTCAGACTGGCCTCAAAATACTTGGCAACAGTAATGGCCCAATCCAGCCGATAGCCCACATAGGTCATTGCCAGCATCAGCACACAGGCAATCACAATTCCCTTGGTGGACAGACGCCCGCCCAGAAGCTCATATCCCTTCAGCGTGCAGACAGCCAGCACAATGCCAGACAAAGCCGCTACATAGCCCAGCTGTCCCAGCAGCACAATGCAGCCCACGCCCAGCAGGCATCCCAGTAGAGCGCCCACCACACCGGCCAGCACATTCTCCGGCTTGCCGGCAGATTCCTGCTGAATCTGTTCCTGATTATGGCCCAGCTGCTGATAGCAGCTGTCACACAGCAGGGACGGAACCCCTGCCATGATGCATGCATCCGTGTCCGCCGTCTGCCCGCAATTTTGGCAGCAGCTCTGGTAGCCGCCGGTGCGCAGGAGGGATACCACCTCGCCCGTGACCTGCTCCAGCTGGTCAATTTGCTTAAAGCTGCCGAATCGGGGCTTCAGGATAAATTCCACCCGGCTGCGGCGAATGGAGTAGTTTACAATCAGCTTGTTGCTCTTGACAAAAGCCTTGATTTCCGCCGCATCCGGCTCCTGTCCGCTGTGAGTCAGGGAAAAAACAAGAGAAACAAAATTCTGGTTGCTGGTGCTGCGCATCAGCATCATATGCAGGCCGCCCTGCATCCCAAAGAGAATGCCGCTCTGCGCGTCTGCTGTCAGGTGAAGCCGCTGGGCCACCTGATCCAGATAATTCTGCTGGGATTTACTCATGTTGAAAACTCTCCTTATCTTTCTGTGTTTCAGCCGCCGGACGCAGGCGGCAGACCGGTACACATAAGCTGGCCTCAATGAGCATAGCATAGAAACCATGTGTAGTCAAGTGCACGGCACCTCCAGCAGTTCCCGAAAGCCATCGAAATGATAGATAGGCTATTGTGTTTGTTCCGCACCAATAGTGCCCACAGATCTCACTTCGTTTTCACAAGAGATAGGGTCCGGCATTTTCTGTTCTTTTTCTCTTTTGCTTTACCGTGCCGTGTGGCATCTGTGGTTGTGTTTTCCCACACTGGCTGATGGAGATTTTGGGCACTTGGATTTTTTTGAGTTCGAGGTAACTCGTCGTTACATTTCTCGATGCTCTACAGCAGTCTTTTCGTTAGCATAGGTAGTTGCCCCGGTCTTAATTTTAAAAAACACAGCTCTATACACACGGTATAATCAGCGACCGAGTTTTATGTTTTTGTAATAAATATAAATGGCAGCACACTTGCATCTTCCGTGTGTTGGCCTTTAATACGCTCACCCTCCGATGACTGCCCATCTTGGCTGGCGAGAGCGTCAACTGGTACACCTGCATCATTGCCGAGTGTGTGGTGCTTATCTTTGCTGTGATTCTGATGAAATACTTCGAAAGAACCGACCTCGTGTTCAAATATCTGCAGTATTAAAAGGGAAGAAGTTATCCAATTATAGCTTTCTCTTTTAGATTAATTGTTTTAAACAAGATGGCGGCTAACCATACTCGTCGTCTTCAGACGTTTCTCTTTGTCTATTGCATCCCATTCCCTGCACTGCCCCTGCCAAAGAAAGCGGTTGACGATTTTCCTCACTTGGTCTATCATAGGCGTATGTAGATTACCACCTCGTTTAGATGATATCGACGCACATCTCCTGTGACCACAACGCGTACCACAGACGCTTCCGGGGCACATGGTTACAACGGGAAAAAGAGGCCACAAGACCATTTACATTCCAGACAAAAGCGGCGGAAATGGCTAAAAATCAATACAAAGCATAGCTTTTGATTCGTTCGCATCCGAGAGGTCGAGGGTTCGAATCCCTTCAGGTCCACCAAAAATAAACCACCCGCAAGGGTGGCTTTATTTTTGCTGTGAGCCTAGGGATTCGAGGTTTATGCCCCGGAGGGGTAAATCCCTTCAGGTCCACCAAAAACCACCCCTTCGGGGTGGTTTTTCTTTTCGTCACGGCAGTTTTGGCCCTGCCCACCTGCAGAGAAACGGCCAGCGGAAAGAAGATCGCGGCAGCGGCGCCATCATACCGGAGGGATTCTCCCGCCGGCTGAAGGAGTCTTGAAAAAGCAGAGGGGGCGAACCTACATGGGTTCGCCCCCTCTGATAAACGTATACTTCACGCGCGTTCCGGAACAGCAGGGATTCTTCGCAGCGGCAAAGCAGCATCGCTTATTTGATTAAGCTCATTTCTTCAGATATTGCTTTATCATTTCACCAAGAATGGGGATACAGTGGGCAATATCCTCCTCTCCTGTGGTGGAAAAGTTCAGCCGCATGGCATTCTTGCCACTTCCGTCGCAGCAGAAAAACTGACCGGGCACATAGGCAATGTTCTTTTGAAAGACGAAGTCAAACATCTCCAACGCATCTGTGCCTTCGGGCAGATCCACCCACATGAACAGACCGCCGCCGGGCAGGATGACCCGTGTACCCTCCGGGAAGCTGGCGCGGACAGCCTCCGCCATCACGTCTCTCCGACGGCGATACACATCGATCACCGTTTTCAGATGGCCGTCAAAATCGCAATCCTTCAGGTAGTGGTACACCTGACGCTGGGCAATGTTGTTCACCTGCAGGTCATCCCGCATTTTCAGATATACCAGCTTGGTAATGCTCTCATGATCGGCAATCAGCCAACCTATGCGAAGCCCCGGTGCAATGGTCTTGGAGGTTGACCCGGAATAGATGACCCGCCCATACGTATCAAAGCTCTTGATAGCCGGCATGACCTGTCCGTCAAAGGAGATCAGACTGTACGGACCATCCTCCACAACGAAGGTGTCGTACGTTTCTGCCAGCTCTACCAGCTTTTTGCGCCGTTCAACGGACATACAGCGCCCGGTGGGATTCTGGAAATCTGCAATGGTGTAGATGAAAGCCACCTTTTTATGCTGCTGCAGCACCTGCTCCAGCGCATCCATCTTCATACCGTCGTCATCCATGCCGACACCCACGATCTCCGCACCGTAGGAGCGGAAGGTGTCCAGCGCACCCGGGTAGGACGGGTTCTCCACGATGACCACGGATCCCGGCTCGATCATGCCCTTAGCGAGGTAAGCCAAGCCCTGCTGGGCGCCGCTGGTAATGAGAATATTTTTGTAGTCGATATTGTTGACCTGATAGCGCTTCATAAACTCCACCAGATACTGACGCAGGGGGTCGTAGCCGTCAGAGGCGGCATATTGGATCGCCTCGCCGCCCTCCTCGTCAAAAACCTGGTCGGTGATGCGGCGCAGATCCTCCAGCGGGAAAAACTCCTTGCTGGGCAGGCCGCCGGCAAAGGACACCACCTGAATACCGTCTTTTGCCTTGTCGCGGATCTTGGCCGTAATGCTTCGAATGGATGAGGGGGTCAGTGCATCCAGGAACTTACTGCTGATAACCATAACGGATACTCCTTACATATAAAGTGAAACGGTTTCGCGGGATCACTCGCCCACGCTGACATCCGCTTCCTTCCGGCCGTTGAACACATCCGCGTCAAACTCGCCCTCGGACTTGGCAACGATCACAGTGTCCACAGCGTCACCCAGCACATTCAGCACCGTCTTGAACATGTCGGGGAACTTGTCGATCGCCACAATGATGGCGATCGCCTCCAGCGGGAAGCCCACGGACTGCAGCACCACGGTCAGCGTGACCATGACCACGCCGGGCATACCGGGGGAGCCGATGGTGCCAAGGGTAGCGGCGATCACAATGGTAACGATCATGGGCCAGGTCAATTCAATGTTGTACAGCTGCGCCACGAACACGGCGGTCATGCCCTGCATGATGGCGCTGCCGTCCATGTTCAGCGTGGCGCCCAGAGGCAGGGTGAAGGACGCTACCTTCTCAGAAACGCCGATGCTGCGGCAGAACTCGATGGAATAAGGCAGGGTGGCGTTGGAGGAGGTGGTGGAGAAGGGCACCAGCGCGATACGGCTGTACTTCTTGAGGAAGCGGCCATAGCTCAGACCGGTGAAGATCTTCAGCATCAGGCCGTAGACGATCAGGCCGAACAGGAAGAGCAGGAAGATCTCGGAGGCGCAGTACTTGGCCAGCGTCACAATGATCGTGAAGCCCAGATTGGCAACGGTCTTGGCCATCAAAGCGCACACGCCATAGGGAGTCAGCTGCATGACGATATTGACGATCTTCAGCATGGTATTTGCCAGAGATTCGTTGAAGGCCTTCACCGCCGCAGCTTTTTCGCCGATAAGGCTCAGGGCGATGCCAAAGAACACGGCAAAGACCACAATGTGGATCATTTTACCCTTCGCAAAGGATTCTACAATATTCGTGGGGATAAAATCAAGGATAACGCTGGCAAACGAGGTGTTGACGTTCTCGTAGGTGTTGGACAGGTCAAAAGAGCCGAGATCCACGCCTACGCCGGGCTTGAGGATCATGCCGCCCAAAATACCGAAGGCGGAGGCGATCACCGTGGTAGCTACATAGATGATCAGGATCTTGCCGCCGATACGTCCCACCTGCTTGACATCGGTAGCGCTGGAGATGCCCATGACCAGAGATGCAAAAACAAAGGGAATGATGGTCATCTTGATCAGATTCAGATATCCATTGCCGACAATGTTCAGTATGGTATTGATGATGATGTCATCACGGACATAGCCGTTCGGGACAAAGCACAGGATCGCGCCCAGTGCCAGGCCAAGGATCATGCCGATGATGGATCTCTTTCCCAGAGTAGCGGCTTTTTTGCTTTCGAGGGTTGCCATAGTGATTCCTTCTTTCTTTTAGAATGGTTGTTTGGGGTAACGCGACTTTTGATTTTTGGGACGTGTGCACTGCTATTCTTGTGTGATCTCCTCCTTACTCGCCTTCTCTCCTGATATATTTCCACGCGTGCAGCAGGGTATCTTCATCCCCGAATGCACCAGATTTTGTGACGACCGGTATCCCCCGGAGCGGACCGTCAGCCAACAGTCCGGCAGGGGTCCCGCTCTGCACCTCCTCTAAAAGCAGGAGCTGCGTGGTCTGCAAGCTGCGGCACACCGCCACAGCGGTGTCACCGCCAACTAAGATCAATCCATCATACAGCGTGTGATCGATACGCCCCAGCACCTCACCCAGCTTGGCTGCCAGGCTCTTGCCCACCTTCCGTGCGGCGACATCGTCATCCGCAAATCCAGTCTGGCTGCAAAACAGGCTGTCAAAGGCCAATATCGCACCGTCCTCCTGCCGCAGCAGCTCTGTCAGTCTCTGCGCAGCGCGGGAAATCTCCTCCGGAGCAGGCTCGTGCAGTAAGCGCGCTGAATCCAGCAAAACCTTGTGCAGTCCACAGACAGCCTCCAGGCGCCGGACCTGTGCCGCCGTCTCCTTCTTCTGGGAGCCGGTGACCACCAAAACACGCCTGGCAGCCGGGCGACACGGTACATCGGGCTGCTCTCCTCTCACCGGCAGCGCCTCTGCCAGCGCCGCACTGCCGCAGTACACGGGAGGCGTATCCAGCGCCTGCCCGATCTCCGCCGCCAGCGACAGATCCTCCTCTGTCACGGCATCGATCAGGCACAGAAGCGGTGCTTCCCTCCGGACGAGGTCGGCAGCCAGACCGGCTCCTTCCGCCCGCAGGCGCGCCAGCGGGATGTGGCAGACCGCCATGTGCGCGCGCTCCCTGAACAGGGCCAGCAGGTCTTTCGCAGAACCATCCGGCAGACGGAGCACGCCGCCATCTACGGTGCGCCCCATCCTCGGGAAGCTGGGCGCCGCCAACGCGATCCGGCGGCCGGCAGCCTCCAGCGCAGCCTCCAGCTCCTCCACGGGATTTCCCCGCATAAGCGAGTCCACCTTCTTAAACAATGTATCCTGATCGCGCAGGACCACGCGCTGCATGACTTCCTGTGTGCGGTCCCTTGCCTCCTGCGGGCACAGCTCCCGGGAGCTTGCATTGACAGACAATGCAGTGCGCTCGCCCGGGCAGGGCAGCGCCTCCTTCGGCGGCTCCACCAGCACCGTGGTGGCAATACCGCGCTTTTGGAACTGAATTCCCGTATCGGTTGCGCCGGTCAGATCATCGGCAATGATGAAATACATACAGGCCCCTCACTTCACGGCGGATACGTTTTTTTTGGCATTTGCCATACGGATGGCGTAATCCATGGCATTTACAAGACTCAGTTCATTTGCAACTCCGGTTCCGGCGTGTCCAAAAGCGGTCCCATGGTCCACGCTGGCCCTGATAATGGGCAGTCCCAACGTTACATTCACGCCTGCCACCGCATCCCAGCGGCCCAGCTCCTTGTTGTATACGAAGCCCACGACCTTCAAAGGGATGTGCCCCTGATCGTGGTACATGCAGACCACGATGTCATACCAGCCGCCCAGCGCCTTGGAAAAGGCGGTGTCCGGCGGGAGGGGCCCCAGGGCCTGGATCCCCTCCGCCTTTGCCTGTTCGATAGCAGGAGCGATCTCCTCGATCTCCTCCCGCCCAAACATACCGTCCTCACCTGCGTGGGGGTTCAGACCGCATACGCCCACCCTGGGCGCCTCGATACCCAGCTCCAGACATGCCTTGTGGGCGATACGGATGACATCCAGCACCCGCTCCTTTTTTACCAGATCACAGGCCTGCCGCAGAGATACATGGGTGGATACGTGTACCACCCGCAGGTCATCGTGTGCCAGCATCATGGTGTACTTGTCCGTTCCGGTGTAATGGGCATAGATCTCGGTATGCCCGTTGAAATGGTGTCCGGCAAGATTCATGGCCTCCTTGTTCAGCGCGTTCGTAACGGTAGCGTCCACCTCGCCCGCCATAGCCAGCTCGATGACCTTTTTCACGCACTGAAAAGCGGCATTTCCACACATGGGATCTACCTTGCCATAGGAAAACCTGTCCCAGTCCACCAGTTCCAGATGCAGCACATCTATGGTGCCGAATTCATACAGTCCCTGACTGGGTCTGTCCACCTGATGGAGCTTCAGCTCCGACTGGTTCGTCACCCGCAGCGCATCGCGGATGCACTTGATATCGCCTATCACCAACGGCCGGCACCGCTGGTATACCGTGGCATCGGACAAAGCCCGGACGGTGATCTCCGGACCGCAGCCGGCGGGATCTCCCATGGTGATCCCCAAAATCGGACGATTCATATGGTTAACGCCTCCTTGTGATTCTTCTGCGTCCCTTACAGGACGCTTTGATAAATAGCCCGGATCTCCTCCAGCGTCAGTTCCTTGCGATTGTTGTCCAGCAGGCGCCGCTGCTGGCTGCCGGAGGTGACCAGAAAATCAATGTCGGACGGCTGCACACCGTAGGGCTTGAGATCCGTGGGGATATCCGTGCGGCGGATAATATCCTCGATGGCCGCAATGACACGCAGAGATTTTTCCTCGGCGCTTTGCCCATGGCACTCGGGATACACCGCGTCGCACAGCTGCGCCAGCTCCTTTTCACAGGCGGGACGGTTGCAGCGCATCACCGGCGCAAACAGGATCGCATTGGATACGCCGTGGGCAATATGGAATTTGCCGCCCAGAGGATAGCTCAGCGCATGTACGGCGGTGGTACCGCTGGCTGTAATGGCCACGCCTCCGTAAAACGCACCCAGCATCATGGCTGTCTTGGCTTCCATATCGTCCGGATCTTCATAGGCGCGTACCAGATTTTCAAAAATCAGCTTGGCGCCGGTCAGGGCAAACATATTGCTGAAATCCGTGGCCTTCAGCGAGGTATAGCACTCCACTACATGGGCCAGCGCATCTACACCGGTGGCGGCTACAATGGCTTTCGGCAAATGGCGGATCGTCAGCGGATCCAAAACCGCATAGTCCGGGATCATGGCATCGTTGACGATGCCCTTTTTCACACTCTCCTCCGGGATGGCTACAATGGCATTGCAGGTAGCCTCCGACCCGGTGCCGCAGGTGGTGGGCAGGAACACCGTCTTTACCTGCTTGCGCCCCTGCGTGGGGTCCTGCAGCAGATCTCGGACGGTATAGGGCGCGCCCTTGAGAATGGAACACAGCTTCGCTGTGTCCATCACACTGCCGCCGCCTATCGCCACGATCAGGTCGCACGCCACTGCCTCCAGCTGCGCGGCGATTTTCTCTACGTCCAAGTAGCTGGGCTCCCGCGGTATATCGTCCAGCACCTCATAGGAAACATCTGTCAGTTCACGCAGCAGCACGTCGCATACGCCGGACTGCCGCACGCCCTGATCGGTGAACACGACAACCTTTTTCGCGTTCTCCCGGCGAATGATCTCCGGAACAGTTTTCACACTGCCCTCCCCCAAGTGGGTACACGCAGGCAGCTTCAGACTAATCATATCTCCGCACCTCCTTGTCAGCGTTTGTAGGCCGCATAGTATCGGTCAATGGTATCCAGAATGGCGTTGTCTGTCTCCTCGCTCACCATTCCGAAGGGCTTGCGGCATGGGCCCAGAGGCTGCCCGATCAGGTTGGCCGCCCGCTTAACGATAGAGTTGGGGTTGCCATACTTGAAGCAGTCACGGATGGGCTGAATCCCCTGCTGGGCAGCTTCAGCGGCAGCCATGTCGCCCTTCTTCCAATTCTGGTAGATACTCACCATCATTTCCGGCAGAATATTGGCAACTGCGGTAATTCCGCCCTTACCTCCATTCTGCAGCGTTTTCAGGATCAGCGCATCGTTGCCGGAAAGGACGGAGAAGTGCTCCGGATCTGTGCCGTGTATGTATGCCAGAATGTTTTCAAACTTTCCGCTGGAATCTTTCACGCCCCGGATATTGGAAAAGTCCTTCGCCAGCCGGGATACCGTCTCCGGCTCAATGGCACAGCCGGTGCGCATGGGGATGTTGTACATCACGATGGGCAGCTTCACCGCGGCGGCAATATCCGCATAGTGGCGGTACAGCTCCTCCTGGCTCAGCGCCGCGAAATACGGGGTGATAATGGACAGCACATCTACGCCGATCTCCTGCGCCGCCAGCGACAGGTCAATGGTGTCCTGCGTACCCACACAGCCGGTCCCCGCATAGACGGGCACCCGCCCCCGTGCCTCATCCACGCAGATGCGCATGACCCGCTTTTTCTCCTCCGTGCTGAGGATGTAGAACTCTCCATTGGTACCCAGACAGAAGATGCCGTCAACGCCGGCCCGAATATGCCGGTTCACCTGATTGCGGATTTCGGACTCATTGATGCTGCCATCCTCATACATGGCGGTAGCCATGGCGGCAATGATACCTTTGATCTCCATATGTACCTCCCTCGGGGTCTGCGCCCCGTATTTTTTTACTTTCTGTCCCTTTTTTATCATAGAGATTTTATCAAATCAATGGTAAAACCAAAAAAGTAAGTTTCATATTGCAACACTTTTATAATTGATGTAAAATAAAACCTGTAACATGAAAAATGTGTTTCAAAATAAGACAGGTGGTGAATCGCATGATCCCGTGCAGGATTCTGGTCATAGCGCCCTACGAAAGCATGAAGAATATTCTGCTGCTTATCTGCAAGGACAGACCGGAGGTCCGTCTGACAGTGATGGTCGGCGACCTCGGTGAGGGAGCGCGGCTGGTGCAGGAGATCGACGAGGAGGAGTTTGATATCGTCATCTCCCGCGGCGGCACAGCGGAGGTGCTGCGGTCCGTTGTTTCCATCCCGGTGGTGGAGATCCAGCTATCCAGCTATGATGTACTGTCCGCCTTAAAGCTGGCGGAAAACTACACCGGCCGGTATGCTCTGGTCGCCTATCCCAACATTGCCCGCATGGCAACGCTTCTGTGCAGCGTGCTGCAATATGATGTGCCAATTTACCCGATCGCGCAGGGAGATACGCTGGAAAAGACGGTAGATGAGCTAATTCAGCGGGACGTCACCCTGATCATAGGAGATATGGTGACGACGCAGTATGCCAGGCAGCATTCGCTGGACGCTATTCTGATCACCTCCGGCGTAGAAAGTCTGGAAAACTCGATCCGTCAGGCGCTGCAGCTGCATCAGCTGATGACCGCCGTCCGTGTCCGGGACGCACTGCTGGAGCGTCAAGCCCGTCAGCACCAATGGGAACTGGCGGTTCTGCAGGAGGATCAAACGGTATTTTGGGAAAGCCCCTCTCTCGCCCGAAAGCCCCGGCTGCGCAAAATGATGCAGAAAATCGCCGCACATGCGGACGCCGCGGAGGGCGGTGTGCAGATCCGGCGAATTCAGGAACAGCCGTGGAAGATTTCCTGTCAGCGAGTATTTCTGGAGGGTTCCCCCTATTTCTTTCTGCAGGCCGAGCCTCTGCCGGAGGACATGACCCGCAGCGATGTCGTGAGCTTTTTTAGCTGCGAAGATATTTCGCCGCAGTATTTCAAAAAGTACATCAACTCCGCCCTTCACCAAAATCTCCAGCGCTATGCGGCTTCCCATTCTCCTGTGCTGATCCTTGGCGAGATCAGCACGCACAAGGATCGGGCCGCCAACGTTCTATATACCAACGGGCTGCATCGTGACCACCCTCTTTGCGTGGTGGATTGCGACCGGGCGGACAGCAGATTCTGGCAGAGCTTTGTCACGCGAACGGACTCCCCGCTATACGATACCGGCTGCACCTTCTATTTTAAGAACAGCAACTGTCTCACCGGAGAGCAGGCGGATTCTCTGGCTCGGCATATTCTATCGGGAAGGAACAACCGTTTTCTGTTTTCGGTCGTCACAGACACTCCTCAGGCGGAGGACTGTCCCATCTGTCGGGTCCTGCGCCAGCAGTGCTCCTGTCTGACGCTGCGGATGCCTCCTCTGCGGGAACGCGTCTTTGAGATCCCTGCCCTGTGCAGTCTGTACCTCAACGAGTTTAATGCCGAAAGCGCCCATCAAGTCATCGGTTTTGTGCCGGAGGCGATGGAGCTTCTGCAAAGCTATCCGTGGCCCGGAAATATGGACCAGCTGAAACGAGTCATACGACAACTGACGCTGACAGCGGAACGGTCCTATATTTCCGCCGAAAGTGTCCGCCAGCAATTGCTGTTAGAGTCTCCTCAGCCCATGTCCGAGGCCCCGGCGTTTGACACAAATCGTACTCTGGAGGAGATGACCCGTGAACTGGTAGAGATCGCCCTGCGCCGAGTCCACGGCAATCAAAGTCAGGCGGCGGTCCAACTTGGCGTGAGCCGCTCTACTCTGTGGCGGATGCTGCACAAGGAAAAGTAAATGTCCGTCTCGCTGTAAGCTGCGGCAGCTTCGGGGCAAGGGAGATCGACCAGCTTTTGGGCAGGCGAAAGGGGCTGCGCCTTGCTGCATGTACCCCTTTTCTTTCGAGGACTTGCCTGCACACAGCACAAAAGGCAGGCACCCAAAGGGTGCCTGCCTTTCCTGTTTCCTGCTGCGCCTTTCTCAGGGCATCGCCGGCTCGGAGGCCAGGCGCACAGTGAAGTCCTGCGCCGCTGCGCCCTCCGGCAGCAGCTTCGCCATGACCACCAACCGCTGGTCGCCGGTATTCTCCATGTCGTACTTCCGGCAGCAGGTGGACAGCGTCAGGATGGTATCCTCCTCACTGAAGGTCACACCGTCAAACGCCAGCCAGTTCTTCTCCTCCACCTGCCGGAGGAGGCCGGTGAGCTCCTCACCCGCGAGGTCCGGAGAAATATAGTCGAAGCTGATGTCCGTGATGAAGCAGGCCGTGATCTGGAACACCATGTCGTCACCCTCCACGGAGAGGTAGATGTAGGGATTCTCCTGCACGAAGTCCGCATCCATGTACCGGTGGAGCTTGGTGAATTTCGGGCCGTCCGGATCGCAGTTGGTGGCGGAGTGGCCGAAGATCACGGTGTTCTTATCCAGCGCGCTCCGGCTGCCCAGATGGTCGTCACAATGGGCGTAGTAGCAGCCCCACTCGCTGAAATTCCCGTTCTCGTCCTTCTGCAGGTAGTACCCGTTGTCCGCCGCCTGCATCACGGCATCGTCCACCTCCGCGCCGGGCATATACAGCCACGCCGCGGTGTCGGGATTTGCCCTTTTGGCGGCAGCCAACTGCTCCTGCCGGTCCACAGCGGGGATGACCTCGCCGGCTGCCTGAGATCCCGTCACCTCCGAAACGGTGGGGTACTCCGCCTTTTTGCCGCAGGCGGCGGCCGTGGCCGCCACGGTCAGCAGCAGCGCGGCGATGAGAGCGCAGGAGAGGGTGCGCGTAAACTTTCTCATGGCGTTATCTCCCGCAGCCAATGGTGCTCCGCGTCACGGTCACGCCGGTCTGGGGATTGCCGTTGGCCTTCATAAAGACAGCCTCGATGGTGTGGTCCTGCGTGACATTCCGGAAGGTGTAGGATGACACAGCGCCCACGCTCCTGCCGTCCACCAGCACCTTGGCCACGGCGTAGCCCGCATCCGGCGTGATGGTAAAGGTCTGCTCCCCACCCTCGCCGACGGAGGTCCAGCCGGCGGGGGAGATGATCCCGTTGGCGCCGGCGGACGCCCTGATGGTGTGATCGGTGCCGTACTGGTTGCCGCCGTTGGGCTTGTAATACAGCTCGATCTCACCGCTGAGGGTGGTGTAGTTGCCGTCCGCAGGGGTAAAGCGCCACTTGTAGGCCGTGTTGGCCTTCACGCGGGTGCTGCCCGGCAGCACGTTCCCCGCATCGTCCACCCATTCCAGCACACCGTCCGCAGGGGAGATGGTGCTGTCGGCCAGCGTCAGCGCCGCGTCATCCAGCGTCTTGCCGCGGGTGATGATCTTGGTGTAGTTGGGCTGACCGGTGGGTCTGGCCTTGGTGATGGTAACGATCACCGCATCACTGACAGCCTCCTTGTAGTCCTTGTCCTCCGCCTTGGTGACCGACACGGTGACGATGCCCACCTTCACCGGCGTGAGAACGCCCGTATCGGGGTCGATGACGGCTTCGCCGGTGCCGTTGGTCACGGCGTAGGCCACTTTGCCGGTGCCGGAGCCGCCGCTGCTGCCCAGCTGCAGCTTCTCACCGTAGACCACGGTGGTGCCGCCGGTAACGCGCAGCGCCGCCTGATCGTCCTTCTCCCGCAGGAGGATGTGCAGCGTAATGGTGAAGTCCTCATAGTTGGCACAGGATGCCTTGAGGGTGATGGTGATCTGGTCGCCCAGCGCCTTCCCCTCGGGGATCGCGTAGGTCAGAAGACTGCCGTCCGCCGCAAAGTCCTGCCTGGGCAGCACCTCGCTGGCCTCGCTGCTGAACGTCCACCGCTGTCCCTCGGGAAGCGAGGACCAGTCCGGCGCGTAGGTGTGTTTCTCGGTGTCCGTGTACTTCTGCACCAGTTCCACAGTCTTCAGATTCCGACCGTCCGCCGGGCCCACGGTCACATCGATGGCGGCGTCGACCACTCCCTTATAGTTGTCGCTGTCGGGTCTGAAGTCGGCGTCGAAGCTCTGGGTGCCCAGCTGCTCCAGCACCGTCTCCGGTGCCTGCCAGCTCCATGTACCGGCCAGATTGCCCTCGGGATTCACCAGCTGGATGTCGCCCAGCCTCTGCCCGTACTTCGCCGTCAGGCCGGAGGGCTTCGTATAGTCCGGCGTTGCCTTCTCCACCACAAACTGCACAGCCGCCGTGGTGAATTCCTTGTAGTTATCCGTCTCGCCGATGACCGCGTACATGTAGTAGGTACCGGCATCCAGCGTGGTGGGCTGCACATCCTCCCACTTCGTGCCGCCGCTGGCGGCATTTTCGGTGCCGTAGTAGTAGACCGCGCTGCCATCGCCCACCTTATATGTCAGGCTGGGCATGCTGGGCGCATCGTTGTAGGTGTAGTCCGCCATGCTGACGGCGGCGCTCTGCGCGGCCCTGTTGACCTGAACGGCCACAGTACCCGTGACCGCCTCATAGGTCTTGGTGTCATCCGGCATGAACTTCCACGCAGCGCCTGCATGCGTACCCGCATCCAGCACCGTGTCGGGCTCCTGCCAGGTGAACGTGCCCGCAACGGTTCTGCCGTCCGCCTGCATCGTGCCGCTGATGGCGATGGCGCCCAGCTTCTCGCCGTAGGTGATCTCGGCGGGACTCAGCGTCAGCGCGCCCTCCGGACTGGGCGTCAGCTTGGCCTCCACCATCAGGGTAACGGTGATGGTGTAGTCCTCATAGTTGTCGGCTCCGGTGACGTTGACCTTCACCTTGGCGGTCTTGCCCACCTTGGACGCATCGTCCGCAAAGCCGAAGCGCAGGATACCTTCGCTGACCGAGCACGTACCGGCCAGCACACCGGCATCATCTGTCACGCTGCCCAGCACCGCCGTGCCGCCCTCCGCGATCAGGCTGCTCAGGTCCACGGTGCCGTTGTTGTCGTACATGGCGGAACCGTTCACCGTTCTGTCGCCATAGGCCGCCCTGTGGATGGTGAACGTCCAGCTGTCGTCCGTCAGGTCTGCGGCGGCATCGTAGTTCTTGCCCTCCGCCACGTCGATCCTGACGTTGTACGTGCCCACATCGGCGGGCTGCTCCACCTCGACGCCGTTCCGATAGTACTTCACCGTGACGCCGCCCATGCCCGCAACACCGGCCCTGGCCGCCACCGCCGCCGTTCTGGCGCTGCCGTCATAGGTCAGCGTATCGGGAGGGGAGAAGGCGAAGTCCCCTGCCTGCGGGACAGCCTGCCGGATGGTATAGGTCACGCTGGCGGTCTGGCCGCCCACGGTGATGCCGGCGGTGTAGGTGCCCGCATCAACGGGCGCTGCGGACAGGGCGCTGCCGTCCTTCTGATAGGTGATCTCGCCCACGTCCGCCGCCGTCCACCCGGTCGTGGTCAGCCTGGCCGCCTTGGCGCTGCCGTCATAGATCAGTCCGCCGCTGGGCGGCGCGATGGTGACGCTGCCGCCGTTGGGATTGCCGCAGAGCCCGTCCGCATTGCCGCACTCGGCGCTGATGGCCGTGCCGTCGCTGCCCAGCGTATAGCTCCAGTCGTGCTCATGGCCCCGCAGCACCACGGTCTTGCCCTCATCGATGCGGCTGACGGCGTACTTGCCGGGGGTCCAGCTGACAAAGCTGCCCTCCTTGATCCAGTCGGCATTTTCCGTGGTGGCGATGGTCACGGGGCTGCCGGCTTCAGGCGTAGCCGCGGTCTGGATGGGGATGCTGGTAGCGTCGTCCAGCTCGCCCACCACGGTGATGGTCCTGCCCGTGCCGAGGAACACATTCTTGGTGGCATTGACCGTGCCGCTCAGATTCAGCGTGCCGTAGTTGTACACGCTGAACTGGCCGCCGGAGGCGGTGAGCGTGCCGTTAATCGTGACCGTACCGTTGTTGCTGTTATCCAGGCCGTCGGTCTGCCTGCCGCTGGCATTTCCGGTGGCGGTCAGCGTACCGTTGACCGTCAGCGTACCGCCGTAATTATACACACCATCGTTTCTCTTGCCGGTGGCCGTCAGCGTACCGGCGACTGTCGCCGTACCTCTGTTGCTCAGGCCGTCGCTGTCGCCGGTGCAGATGAGCGTACCGTTGACGGTTATGGTACCGCTCCTCGAGTCCTCGACCCGATTGGCCACGCCTATGTTGCCGCCATCCGCCGTCAGCGTGCCGTCAACAGTCAGCGTACCGAGATTGTTCACGCAGTAACGTCCGCTGTCGACGGCATCGCTGGCGGCCTTGACCGTACCGGCGATGTTCACCGTACCGGTGTTGTAGATGGCGGACCTGGTGCCGGAAACGGTGCTGTTATACAGGTTGACGGTATTGCTGGTGTAGTTCTCGACGCCCACGCTGGTGCCGGAAAGGGAAATGCGGAAGATATCGGCGATGCCGTTCCGGGAGATGCTGGAGCCCGAGGATTTCAGCGCCGCACCGCTGGTGTTGGTGTTTCTGATGGAGCCGCTGGCCCGGCAGTCGGTCAGGACGATATGGGCATCAGAATCGATCCGCACCGCCGTAGACCAGCTGCCGGTGATCTTGTGCCCGTTCAGGCAGAGGATGGTGCCGTCCTTCGGCGCCCATGGGTATGCACCCAGATCCACGTCGCCTGTCAGGTAGTAGTAACCCGCCGCCTTGGGCAGGGTATCCACCGCCTTGTATGTGGTGCCGCTGCCGTACTGCTCCTTCACCAGCTCATCTGTCCACGCCACGAACTCGCGGTCCATGTGCTCGGTGTGATCGCCGATGCTCCTGGCGTACTTCCCCTTGTGGCCGCAGGCACAGTGCGTGTGGTCGCGGATCCGGTGCAGGAGGACGTCGTCGTCATCGTTGAAGGACAGGTCATAGGTGCCGTCATCATCGGGGAAGAAGCATACCAGCGATGCCGCGCCGCCCTCGACCACAGTGATGGCCGCCGTATCGGCGAGGCTGCCCTGCTTTTCCGCCGTGATGCCGATGCGGGCGCTTTCATCCAGCTCGCTGTTCAGCGTGATGGTCGTTCCGTCCGTCAGATAGACGTTGGGGCTGCCGCCCGTGACCGTCGCGGTGCCGCCCACGGTCAGCGTGCCGTTGTTATACACACCGCCTCCGCTGCCGTTGTTGGTGATGAGGCCTCCGTAGAGGTTGCACACACTGGCGTTATACACGCCGCCGCCCCGGGCGCTGGTACCGTTGTTGCTGATGGTGCCGCCGTACATATTGAATGTACCGTTGTTGTAGACCGCCGCGCCATCGGCCGTGCTGGTGGTGCCCCGCAGCCGTCCGTTGTACATGTTGAACGTACCGCTGTTGTTCACGGTGTGGACCGCTCTGCTGCTGGCGCAATAGATGTACCCCTGGATAGAGGCGCACTCCGTCAGGGAGAAGGTCACGCCGCTGTCGACGGTGATGGCGTCAAAGTCGGGCTTATAAAAAGCAAATTCATTGACAGTCCGGCCGTTCAGACAGAGCACCGTGCCGTCCGCGGGACGCCATGTGTCGCTGTCAGACAGCGTCACACTGGTCGTCAGATAGTAATAGCCCGGATCCTTGGGCAGGGAGTTGGCCGCGGTATGGCTGCTGTCGCCGTACTGGCTGGCCGCCTCGTCGTTCGTCCACGCGGTGTAGGTCACGTCGCTGTGCTGCGGATGGCCGCCGGACACGGCATCGCCGCCGCAGATGCAGTGGACGTGGGGATACAGGCTGACATAGCTGCTGCCGGTCTTCCGGACCTGGGCATGGCTCCGGTCCAGCACGGGGGTCGCGTCGCTGTTGTCACCGGCGTAGCAGTTCTGCCGCCAGTCGTCCCGGGCCGTGCCGCCGTTCAGGAGATACGCGACCTCGCCGCCGCGGAACTTGTCCTCTGTCTTGCCGCCGTAGCCGTCGTCGCTGTCCGCGCCGTAGTAGCAGTTGGAGACCGTGCCGCTGTTGTTGTTATAGGCGATGGCGCCCCAGCCGATGATGTCGCGTACCGTGCCGTTGGGCTGGGCCTGCACTATGTCGCCGTAGAAATAGCTGTTGACGATGGTGCCCGTGTTCTCATAGGCGATGCCGCCTGCCCGGCCGCCGTAGTACATCTCGATGCGGCTGCCGCGGTTCAGCCTGCCCGCGTACACGCAGCAGGCCTCGATGGTGCCGCTGTTGGTATAGACCAGACCGCCCAGGCTGTCCTTGGCCGTTATACCGCCGCTGTACCGGCAGTGGGTGATGGTACCGTTGTTGATGCGCGCCAGGGGAGCGCTGGCGCTGATGGAATAATTCTCGCTCTGGCGCTTCGTCACGGCGATATCCGTCAGCTTCGCGTTCGCGCCGACATAGCCGAACAGGGCCTGTCCCCAGCCATCCAGCCACACACGGATCGTGTGGCCGTTGCCGTTGAAGGTGCCGGTATACGGGTGCTCGCTGGTGCCGATGGGCGTCCAGAACTCATCCACGTACTCCACGTCCTGCCGCAGCTCCGCGCAGGTACTCGCCGCACCGGCGTTCACCGCGTCCCGCAGCCAGATGAGCTCCGCCGCGCAGGTGATCTGATAGGGGTCCTTCGCCGTGCCGCTGCCGCCGGGCTGCGTGCCGGCGATGGCGGCCAGCAGCGCAGGCTCGCTGGCATCAGGCTCCCCTGCCAGCGCCAGCACCGCGGCAGCCGCCGCATCGTATCCGGTCAGGTCCAGCCGGGCCGCCTGCTCCTCCGTCAGGGCCTGCTTCGCCTCGTCGATGGCGTCCAGCTGGCCGGAGACCTCGTCCGCGTTGGCGTCCGAGATGTCCTCCGCCGCCGGCAGCGCGTCGATCAGCGCCTGTACAGCCGAAACCGCCTCGTCAGGCTCCTCGTCAGGCTCCTCGTCAGGCGCTTTGTCAGGTGCTTCGTCGGACGTTTTATCGTCCTCGCCCGCACCATCCTGACCGGGTGCCTGCGTCTGCCCGTCGTTTCCCTGCGTCAGGACCGTCTGCTCCTGACCGGTCTGCCCCTGCGCCTCCGCCGCCAGCGCCGATGCAGGCAGCAGCGTCAGGCACAGAGCCAGAGCCATCAGCAGGGATACTCCTTTTTTGATCATGTGCATAACCTCCGTTCTGTTTTTTCACGGCTGCCGTATGTCACAGCAGGCCGATGCCTCTTCCGCGGTTCACCGCCTGCTGCCGGTTTGACACCCGAAGCTTTCTGAAAATGCTGTTGCTGTGGAACTTGATGGTACCCGCCTTCCGGTCCATCCGCTCCGCGATCTCGTCATTGCTCATGCCCAGCGCCATCAGGCGCAGCACCTTTTTTTCCGTCTCGGTCAGCGTCTCGTAGTACTCCGCCGGAGACTTCAGATAATTGGGAAAGTACCGGCTCACGCCGCCCGCCAGCTCCATGATCCGGTCGGTAAAGTCGTCCGCGCCCCGCTCCCGCTGGTAGATGAACAGCATCTGCACCATGCAGGCGCCCTCGTCCGCCAGCAGCCGTATGTACCGGTATTTTTTCGCCAGCGCCAGCGCCGTCTCCAGCTCCCGGCACATGCGGTCCTTGTCCCCCGATTTGTAGTACACGGCGGCCAGCAGCATGTGACACTCGCACAGGTCCATGTGCCGCTTCCCCGGCTCCAGCAGGGTGATAAGCTGCCTGACCAGCACGTAGGCGGCCATGTTTTTCCCCACCTGCAAATAGCAGCGCACCTTGGTGAGCCAGGCAAACATGTCCATCATATAGATGTCCCGATTCTCATCGGGGGCAGTGTTTTCCAGCCACTGGGTCACCGCCTCCTGCTGCCCATCGTAGCAGGCCGCCAGACATTCCAGCGCGTTCAGGCTGGCCGTCAGCTCCTCCCGCCCCGTCTCCTGGATGCGGTCTCTGATCTTCTCCCCCAGAGGCTTGGCCGTCCGCGCCTGCCCGTTCATCAGCAGGATGCGCATCTGCAGCGCCAGCGCCACGAACAGGCAGCGCATATCGCTCTCCCTCTCGATAAGCGGGATGGTCCCCGTCGCCAGGATCAGCGCGTTGAAGCAGTCGTTGTTCTGGTAGTACCACTCCGCCAGCATGATCTCATAGACGTTCTTCCCCACGCTGCCGTACAGCTGGTGGATCAGTTGGGTAATGGCATCCTTATGCCGCTCCAGATGCGGGCCGAACCGCGTAAAATCCCGAAACCCGTTGATGATGCTGGGACGGCAGGCGGACAGCGTCAGCGACCTCACCGGCACCATGCCCGTTTTCACCAGGAAAAGCACGATGCGCAGGAACATGCCGTCGCTGATGTACGGCATGACCAGCTCCGTGCAGATGCGGTAATAATCCTTCTCCCGAAGCTCCTGCATCCGCCAGTGCCTGGGCGTCGTGCCCAGCAGGCTCACATACTCCCTGGCCAGATCCAAATCTCCCGCCATGGCCGCCAACAGGGCAAAGACGGCCGGCAGCGCCGGATGGCTCCTGCGCGCCGCCGCGTCCAGCCGGTAAAAGTGGTCCCGGCAGGCCCACAGCGCGGGCATGGAAAACGGGTGCTCCGTGAATTCCTCCACGATGGTCTCCATCAGATGCCCCGCCTGCTCCGCCTCGTCCAGAACGCACACCAGCTCCATTTGGGGCCGCGGATATGTGACATTTCCTTTTTGTTCCATTTCCCTCATCCTATCTGCTCCATTGTACCGGTTTATTATAATCCATTTTCTTCCGTTTGCCCAGCAAACTTTACTTTATGAATAACCAAACTTTCAGCCAAACTCTCCTGAATTTGACGTCTGCCCGGCGACGGCGCCGCAGCGCCTTTCCCCGCCGGTGCGTCGGCTTTTTCCCTGTTTCTTCCAATTATTTCAGGCAGAAGCCTGCGCGCAGGCGAATATTCGCTTAATATTTCATGGATAAACGGTAGCCATTCGTTTCGCCGTGCGGTATAATACAGGGTGGTTTTTTATATGCCTCGGGAGCCGCGCCGCGGGTGCGGCCGCAAAAAGGCACCGGATGCGCCATGGAGGGTACGGCATCCGGTGAAAGGGAGGGCGTTATCGTATGAATCGCAGGAAACTGCTGATCGCAGATGATTCTGAGATGAATCGTGCCATGCTGGCCAATATGCTGGATCATGATTTCCAGATCATCGAGGCTGTGGACGGCCATGAGACCATCTCCGCGCTGGAGATGTACGAGGGCGAGATCGCGGCCCTGCTGCTGGACATCGTCATGCCGGAGATGGACGGCTTTCAGGTGCTGGAGGAGATGCAGCGCCGCGGCTGGACCGAGTCGGTCCCCACCATCATGATCTCGGCGGAGACGGGCAGCGCGTATATCGACCGCGCCTTTGAGCTGGGCGCGTCGGACTACATCAACCGCCCCTTCACCACAGGCATCATCCGCCGCCGCATCATCAATGCCATCCTGCTGCACACCAAGAAGCAGCAGCTCATAGACATCGTGTCCAATTACTCTTACCGCCACGAGAAGAACACGGAGGAGATGGTGTCCATCCTCAGCTCCGCCGTGGAGCACCGCTGCTGCGGCGGCGGACGCCACATGGCCGGCGTCGGCTACCTGACGGGTCTGCTGCTGCGCTACCTGCTGGCGCGGGAGGATGTACACCCGCTGGACCCCGCCGATGTGGAAGCGGTCTGCATGGCCGCCAGTCTCCACGACATCGGCAAGCTCATGATCCCCCGTGAGCTGCTGGAAAAGCCGGACCGTCTGACGCCGGAGGAATACGAGATCGTCAAGCGCCACACCGTCATCGGTGCCCAGCTCATCGCGGAGCTCCCCGTCTATCAGGGGGAGAAGCTGACCAAATACGCCATGGAGATCTGCCGCTGGCACCACGAGCGCTGGAACGGCGAGGGCTATCCCGATGGTCTGAAGGGCGACAAGATCCCTCTGGCCGCTCAGATCGTCTCCCTGGCCGATGCCTACGATGTGCTGGTACACCAGCGCAGCTATAAGGCGCCCTGCACCCACGAGCAGGCTATGGCCATGCTCCATAACGGGGACTGCGGCTCCTTCAACCCCCTGCTGCTGTCCTGTCTGGACGAGGTCGGCGAGGCCGCCAGACGCGGCGTGGACCGCAAGGCCGCCGGCCGCCGCTCCCCCCGCCGCACGGTGGAGAAGCTGTACCGCGGGCAGGATCTGGCCGCCGCCCGCATGACCCGGCAGCTGGAGGACGCCTACGCCAAGCAGGATTTCCTCTCCGCTCTCAGCGGGGAGATCTGGTTTGAATACACGCCCCACCCCTCCTCCCTGCGCCTGTCCCGCGGCGCCACAGAGCAGACGGGCCTGCCGTCCATGATCGTGGAGCCCCTGGACGATCCGGATTTTCTGGCGCGGGTAGGGGCGGAGACGGTGGATGCCGTCCGCCGCCGCCTGGCGGACCTCTCCATGGAGGAGGCGTATCTGGAGATGGCGGCCCAGCTGGTGCTGAACGGACAGCCCCGGCGCTGCCAGCTGGCCATTTTGGTGCTGCGGTCCGCCGCAGAGCACGGCCGCTGTTCCGCCCTGTTCGGCAGAGTCATCGACATGGATGACAACTGTGAGCGGCTGGAGCGCTATGACCGCGCCGTCGGCCATTTGGCGGACCGCCAGCTCCTGCTGCCCGTCACCATGGGGCGGGACGACGTGCTTCGCGTCACGGCGGAGCAGCTGGGCCCTGTGCTGCAGAGCTACCGCGCCATGTTCCAGACCGTGCGGCTGGTAGACCCTGGTATCTGTATGCAGGTGACTTCCGACGCCCACGGCCACTCTGTGGATAAGACCGATCACTGCTATGCCATCTGGGGCAAGAACCGGCGCTGTGAGCACTGTATCTCACAGGACGCGGTGCGTACCCGCACCACCCAGAGCAAGGTGGAGACCATCGGCAGCGACGTTTTCTATGTCATCGCCATCTGCGTAGAGGTGGACGGCATCCCCTACTCACTGGAATGCATCAACCCCATCCACTCTGACGATATGGTCGGCAGCGGCGAGGAGAATATTTTGAACCAGCTGCTGGTCCGCAACCGTCAGGTGTATACCGACTCCGCCACCCAGGTCTTCAACCGCCGCTATTACGACGAGCGCCTGCGCAGCCTCACCGGCGAGTACGCCTTGGCCATGATCGATCTGGACAACTTCAAGGAGATCAACGACCGCTTCGGCCACCCCGCCGGCGACGCCGCGCTGTTCCACGCGGCCCAGACCATGCGCTCCATGCTGCGCAGCGGGGACGAACTGGTGCGCTACGGCGGCGACGAGTTCTTCCTGCTGTTCCACGGCCTGCCCGCCCATGTGCTGGCGCGGAAGCTGGAGGACATCTGCCGTGCCGTGGCCGCCCTGACGATACCGGAGTATCCGGATCTGCACCTGTCCCTGAGCATCGGCGGCGCATACGGCTCCGCCCGCGTCTCCGAGCTGGTGGGCAAGGCCGATCTGGCTCTGTACCGCGCCAAGCGCACCAAAAACTGCGCCGTCGTGTATGAGGAATAAACCATATTGTACGGAATAAGGAGAGAATACCCATGACACTGACTGAATTCTACGCCGCCGTAGGCGGAAGCTACGAGGATGCCTCCGCCCGCCTGCAGAACGACGCCTTTATCGGCCGGTTCCTGCGGATGCTGCCCCGCGACGACAGCATGGCCCGCCTGACGGCGGCTGTGGACAGCGGCAGCGCCGAGGAAGCCTTCCGCGCCGTCCATACCCTGAAGGGCATCGCCCTGAACCTGAGCCTTGTCCGCCTGGCCGAAGCCTGCACCGCCATGACCGAGGCCCTGCGGGGCAGTGCGGTGATGCCGGCCAACGTCCGTGCGCTGCACGATGCCGTGGCGCGGGAGTACGCGCTTGTCACAGAGACCCTGGCACAGCTGGAGACGTGACGCGCCGGTATAAGGGAGGCCGTTCCATGAAGGAAAATCACCTCCGCCTTGTCAAGCACATGGCGGTTAATATCGTCCTGCTGCTCGCTGCCGTGATGGTGCTGCTGCTCGCTGCGGCACACCGGACCTACACGCGCCAGATGGAACGGCTGGATATCTACATTGGCGTGCTCAGCGGCCGGACGGCCCAGCACGCGGGCGATGTGTTTCAGGACAAGCTGTCCGCCATCACCTCCGCCGCCTGCCTGTACGGTGAGGCGCTGGGCGAAGACGGCGCGGACATGACCCATCTGGCCCAGCTGGAACAGGTCTCCGGCTTTGACCGCATCCGCTTTATCGATGCCGATGGCGTCAGCTATACCAGCGACGGGGAAACGGCGCTGGTGGCGGACCGCGTCTATTATATGGACGGCATCCGCGGCGGCAGCGGCATCATCTCCGTCTCCGCGTCCCGCTTCAACAGCGCCAGGTTCATCGGCTTTTACGCGCCGGTGCAGCTGGGCGATGAGGTCATCGGCGTGCTGCTCGGCCTCCTGGATGAGGAGACTGTCTCCGCCGTGCTGGAGACGGAGCTTTACGGCTGCCCCGCCTTCACCATGCTGGTGGACGCCAATGGCCGCTCTCTGGGCCAGTACCGCACCGCGGGCTCTGCCTACGTGGAGGATCTGGACGCCGCCCTCTCCCATTTTCAGGTATCTCAGGCCCGTGACGTGCTGGAGGCTGCCGCCGATCAGACGGCCATGACCTTCTCCTTTGTGGGCAGCGGCGGCGCGTCCGAGGGCGGCATCCAGCCCGTGTCCGGCACCGGCTGGTCCCTCTTGCAGCTGTTCCCCTCCCAGGTGGCGGCCCAGATGCTGGCGGAGATCAACAGGGACCAGCACCTCACTATGCTGGTGCTGGTCGTGATCCTGATGCTGATCGGAGCCCAGCTGCTCTATTTCACCCGCCGGCAGGTATCCGCCGCTCAGGCCCAGCGCTCCCGCGACCGCATGACCTCCCTGCTGCAAAGCGTGGCCGACGACTACCTCTGCCTGATCAGCGTGGATCTGAACACCCAGCAGGAGGAACTGTTCCGCCTGCGGGAGAGCTGCGGTCTGGAGGACTGGACCGGCGGCGACGCCGACTATACCCACGGCATGCAGAAGTTCGCCCGGCAGTTCGTCTGCCCTCAGGACCGTGACCGGTTCCTCCGCACCGCCCGGCTGGAGACGCTGCTGCCCCTGCTGGAGCGCCAGCGGGAGCTTTATATCGAATATGACGCCATCATCGGCGGCGAGCTCCAGCATCTGCAAAGCAAGTTCATCCTGGACCGCAGCGATCCCGGGAAGCCCCGCCTGCTGTCCGGCATCCGCAACATCACGGAGCTGACTCACGAGCGCATCCGCACCCGTACCAGCATGGACCTGATCGTCTCCGCCGCCAGCACCGTGTACCCCTTCATTCTGGAGGAGAACCTGACGAAAAACGAGGCTTTCACCGTCTATAACCACAGCGTCGTCAACGAGGGCCTGTTCCAGAGCTTCACCATGGAGGAGATGATGGACTCCCTGAAGCCCACCATGCCCTATCCCGAGGATTTCGAAAAGCTGCATGCCCTCATGAACCGCGATGCCCAGCTGGACGCCTACCGGCGGGGCCAGCGCCTGCTCCATGTGCAGGTGCGCCAGACCGGCGATGATGGTCAGGTTCATTGGATGGAGACCCGGAATATCCTGATGGAAAACGTCACCGGCGATGTGTACTCCATCTCCATGACCCGCTGCATCGATGATGATATGCGCCGCACCGCGGAGCTCCGGCAGGCCAAGGAGGCCGCCGAAAGCGCCAACCGCGCCAAGAGCACCTTTCTCTTTAATATGTCCCACGATATCCGCACCCCCATGAACGCCATCATGGGCTTCTCCTCTCTGGCGGAAAAATACGTCAACGACCCCGCCCGCGTGGCGGACTGCCTGCAGAAGATCAACCTCTCCGGCCAGTATCTGCTGCGCCTCATCAACAGCGTGCTGGATCTGGCCTACATCGAAAGCGGCAAGATGACGCTGGACATCAGGGCCCACGACATCCCCGCCATGCTGAAAAATGTGAAATACGTGTTTCAGGCGGACCTGCAAAAAAAGCAGCTGACGCTGGATGTCGCCTGCGACGTACAGGACCCCGTGGCGTACTTTGACGCCCTGAAGATGGACCAGATCGAGCTGAACCTCATCGGCAACGCCATCAAGTACACTCCCGCCGGCGGCCACATCACCTACACCGTCAGCCAGACCGGCCGCGGCAGCGGCACTGCGGACTACCGCTTTACCGTAAAGGACAACGGCATCGGCATGAGCGAGGAGTTCCGCCGCCGCGTCTTCGACGCCTTTGAGCGGGAGAACAACAGCGTCGTCTCCGGCATTGAGGGGTCCGGTCTGGGTCTCGCCATCACCAAGCGTCTGGTGGAGGAGCTGGGCGGTGCCATCACCTGCCGCAGCGAGCCGGGCAAAGGCTCCGAGTTCGTCTGCACCTACACCCTCCGCACCGGCACTGCCGCCGATGCGGCGCCGGAGCTGCCGGAGAGCGGGGAGCGGCTCCACGCTGTGGGCCGCCGCGTCCTGCTGGTAGAGGACAACGCCCTGAACCGTGAGATCTCCCGCGAGATCCTCAGCGGCGCCGGTTTCCTGGTGGAGGAAGCGGACGATGGCGACGTAGCCGTGGAAAAGGTCCGCCGGTCCGCCCCGGGTCACTATGACCTGATCCTCATGGACGTGCAGATGCCCAGAATGGACGGCTACGAGGCCACGCGGCGCATCCGCGCCCTGCCGGACCCCCAGCTGTCCCATATCCCCATTCTGGCCGTGACGGCCAACGCCTTTGCGGAGGACCGTCAGGCGGCGCTGGAGGCCGGCATGGACGGCCACATCGCCAAGCCCGTCAGCGTACAGGCACTGGAGCTGGCCATCGCCCGCCTGCTGTCCCGCCGCAGCGGCGATGCCGACACAGATCCCGACAGCAAGGAGGCGCCGGAGCAGTGAACATCAGGAAATATCTCATCGCGCTGACCGTGCTTGTGCTGGCCCTGCTGCCCGCCGCCTGCGGCGCTCAGGAGGAGCCGTCCGGGGATCTCCCCGAGCTGGTGATCGGCAGCGACGATTACCGCCCCTATAACTATCTGGACGAAAACGGTCAGGCCGCCGGCGTGGATGTGGCTCTGGCCACGGAGGCCTGCCGCCGCATGGGCTACGAGCCGGTGTTCCGGCAGATCAGCTGGGATCAGAAGGATCTCCTTCTGGAAAGCGGCCAGGTGGATTGCCTGTGGGGCTGCTTCTCCATGAACGGACGGGAGAACGCCTACCTCTGGGCCGGCCCCTACCTGTACAGCGATCAGTTGGTGGCCGTCCGCGCCGACAGCGATATCTACACTCTGGCCGATCTGGCGGACCGCCGCGTGGCGGTGCAGGTCAGTTCCAAGGCTGAGAGCATCCTCTCCGACCCCACCGATGCCCGCATCCCCCAGCTCCGCGCCCTGTACTGTCTGGTGGACATGGATCAGGTGGCAACCGCCCTGCGCAAATACTATGTGGATGCCTGCGCCAGCCACGCCGAGGCGCTGGCCGGTGCGCTGGAAAAGGCCGGCGTATCCTACCGCTTTCTGGATGAGCCGCTGCTGCACGCCCAGCTGGGCGTGGCCTTCGCCGCCGATGGCGACACCGCCCTGCGGGACCTGCTGGCCCAGACGCTGGCGGACATGGAAGCCGACGGCACCACGGAGCGCATCGCTGCGTCCTTCGGGTTGGGCGCCGACACCGCATTAGGGAGGACGACGCCGTGAACAACATCAAGCGAACCGTCTCCCGCCTCCAGTGGCGGGTTGTCCCTATCATCTTCGCCGGCATCCTGCTGTTCCTCCTGACCCTGGACCTGTCCGGCCGGAACGGCCTCAGCCGCACTCAGGCCCTGACGGACAACACGCTGGACACTCTGCGCCTGCAGTGCATCAGCTTCCATAAGCTGGAATCGGCGGACGGCACCAAGAGCCTGTTCCGTCTGGCCGACAGCGTACAGGCGCTCAGCCGCCATCTGGAGCTGGACCCCACCCTGGCCTCCAACGCCTATCTGGAGGACTTCGTGGACGAGATACGGCTCAGCGGCATCGCCCTCCTCAACGCGGACCTGCAGCTGGAGGCCTCCGGCTACACCCGTCAGTACGCGGGCATGGCCTGGCCGGACGGCGCGTCCTCCGCCCGGCTGGAGAGTCTCATCGGCTCCGCCAAGATCTACACCCAGCGTCTGGAGAAGGACGGCGTCTCCTATGATGTCTGCGCCGTGGCGCGGCGGGACGTTCCCGGCGTGGTCATCGGCTTCTACCAGCAGCCCAACGGCCTTCTCGCCGACACGGAGGTCGACATGGCCACCCTGCTCACTGGCCTGCATCTGGACCGCAAGGGCGCCTACCTCATCACCCGCGACGGCGCGGTGCTGGCCTCCAGCACCGCCGACATCGGCGATGACAGCGCCGTGCTGGACTGCCTGAACCGGCTGGAGTGCGGCGGCGCCCTGCAATCGTTCCGCTGCGGCGGACATCTGTATTACGGCGCCCGCTCCGCCTGCGAGGATTACGGCCTGTACATCTATTTCCCCGCCCTGTCCGTCTTTTCCTCCACCCTCACCGCCGCCGCAGTGTTCATCGCGCTGTACGGCGTCTTTTGGGTGCTGCTGTTCGGTCTCAAGACCCGGGAGCTGTCCGACAGCCAGCGGGAGCTGCGCCGCAGCAACAGCCAGCTGCAAAAGACGGTGAACATGCTCCATTCTCTGGAGAACATCTACTTCACCATTTTCTATGTGGATCTGGAGCTGAACCGCTTCGACACCGTGTTCCTGGCCCCATGGCTGGACGGCTTCCTGCCGGAGGATCTCAGCTACTCCAAGCTGAAGGACCGCTTCACCCATCTGCTGGTGCTGGAGCAGTACCGTGATGAGCTTGACCGCCAGATGAGCAGTGCCGCCATCCGCGAAACCCTCCGCAGGGACAACCTCTCCGATGTGCGCCACAGCTTCTACGTCGACTATCAGGCCTACCGCGGCGATGCCGTCAACTGGTGCCGCGTCACCGTGACGGCGGTGGACTTCGATGAGGAGGGCACCCCCCTCCACGTTCTGGTGGTGCTCCAGGACATCAACCGTGAAAAGACAAAGGAGGCTGAGTATCAGGCCCAGATCATGGAGGAGGCTCAATCCGCCCGTCTGGCCAACATGGCCAAGAGCGAGTTCCTCCGCCGCATCAGCCACGACATCCGCACCCCCGTCAACGGCATTCAGGGCTACCTGGCCATGGCCGCTCAGGCCCCCAATGACATGGAGCTTCAGACCAGATGCCGCCAGCGGGCCGGCACCGCCCTGAACACCCTGCTGGATCTGGTGAACAACGTTCTGGATATGAGCAAGCTGGAAAGCGGCCAGCTCCAGCTGGAGCATAAGTCCTTCGCTCTGGCGGACATTCTGGACGAGGTCCGCGTCACCAACGAGCCCTACGCCGCCGAGCACGGCATCGCCTACACCGTGGAGTGCCTGTGGGACACCGATAACGCGCCCCGTCTCATCGGCAGTCCCTCCCACCTCCGCCAGATCCTGATGAATCTGGTGAGCAACGCCATCAAGTACGGCCGCAGCGGCGGCTGCATCCGGCTCACCGGCCGTGCGCTCCCCGCCGACGGCGACAGCGCCGTCTACCAGTTCACCTGCGCCGATAACGGCATCGGCATGAGCGAGGAGTTCCAGCAGCACATCTTCGAGCCCTTCATGCAGGAGTCCGACGATGCCCGCACCCGCTATCAGGGCACGGGGCTGGGCCTGTCCATCGTGAAGCGTCTGGTGGAGGCCATGGGCGGCCAGATCACCTTCACCAGCCGGAAGGACGTGGGCACCACCTTCTGCGTCACCCTGCCCTTTGAGATCGACCGCCACTACGCCCCCGACCCCGATGAGGAGGAGGCGAAGGGTTCCTCCTGGCTGGAGGGCATCCACGTCCTGCTGGCGGAGGACAACGAGCTGAACATGGAGATCGCCGAGTTCCTGCTGCTGGACCGCGGCGCCTCCGTCACCCGCGCCTGGAACGGCAAGGAGGCGCTGGACGCCTTCGCCAACGCGCCGGAGGGCGCCTTTGACGTGATCCTCATGGACATCATGATGCCGGTGATGAACGGTCTGGACGCCGTGCGGGCCATCCGTGCGCTGGACCGTCCCGACGCTGCGGAGATCCCCATCATCGCCATGTCCGCCAACGCCTTCTCCGATGATATCCAGCAGAGTCTGGACGCCGGCTTCAACGCCCATGTCGCCAAGCCGATAGACGCGTCCCTGCTGGCGCAGACGTTACGAAAATTTGTCCCCCCCCCCCCGTGTCCGTAAGAAGAAAGCATCCGTCCCCCACGCGCAGACTTCCTAAGACGGAGCCGCCATCGGAAGCGTAAAAAGCACGGCATGACGCGAATGCCTCGCGCCATGCCGTGCTTTTCGTTTTCCACATGATGTGCTCATTCCCGGGAATAAAAATTTTTTTGTCGATGAAACATTTCACCGTCCCCACGTGTATGTAGTATGAAGGGCCTTTCAGACAGCAAGGAGATCGATCTATGACAGAGCAACAGTTTTCCCCTCTGGCAGAGCGATATATGGATACGGTGTTCCGGGTGGCGTACAGCTATCTGCGCTCCCCCGCCGACGCCGACGATGTGACCCAGGACGTGCTGCTGCAGCTGTACAAAACGGACAAGGCGTTCGATGACGACGCCCATGTGAAGAACTGGCTGATCCGCGTTACGGTCAATCGGTGCAAAAATATACTCCGCGCCCCGTGGCACAGGACGGAGGACATCGCCGACTATGAAAACAGCCTGACCTTTGAGGAACCCCAGTGTCAGGAGCTGTTTGAGGCGGTGATGGCTCTGGACCGGCGCTACCGCGTGCCGGTGCTGCTGTACTATTACGAGGGCTACCGCCAGAAGGAGATCGCCGGCCTCATGGACATACCGGAGGAAACGGTGCGCACACGGCTGGCCCGCGCCAGAGAGAAGCTGAAACACATTTTATCGGAGGTGCCGCAGACATGACAGAGCACGAGCTTTTCCAAAAGACCTTCTCCACACTGCACGCCTCCCCCGACACACTGATGGAGGTTCAGAAAACCATGGAGAACAGCAAAAAGACCCACCGCACCCTGCGCAAGGGTGTGGTCATCGCCATCGCCGCCGCCCTGATGCTGACGGTGGCCGCAGCAGCCGGCGTAGTGCATCTCATCAAGGCGGACGTGACCCCCGCCGACGGCGTCAATGACACCACGCTCCACGCCTTCACCGACGATATGGATGCCTCCGCCCCCACGGTGGAGGGCAACTCCGGTGAGCTCATCACCGTACCGGACATGGAGCGTATCCCCGGCGATGTGGAGACGGTGCAGCGCCTGGTGGGCGACTACCTGTCCAAGCTGGACGCCGGCCTCACCGTTGGCAGCACCACCATCACACTGGGGACATTCCTCATCGACGAGAGCGGCTGCGGCATCCTGACCTACGCCGTGGACGATCCCGAGGGCGTGTCCTATGAGGAGGCCGGCTACGGCGAGGTCTACGGCCTGCCGCTGGAGCCCCGCATGTACCTGCGCTCCCCCGACTACCAGCAGGGCGGCAGCATCAATGTCAAGCTCCACGTGGACAAGACCACCAGCACCGCCACCCATCTGGACGTGGTGGCCTACTTTGCCGCCGGTGAGACGTATCAGGAGGGCGACAACCTCTACTTCACCGTTTACGACGGCGGCGCGGAGGGCAAGGAGCCCTACGCTGTGGCCATCCAGCCCCGCGCCTACGCCCCCGTCCGGACCTTCACCGCCGCCAACGGCGAAACGGCCCGCATCTCCGCCGTGGGCATCACCATGGACAATGCCTCCCCCGCGCAGGAGCTGACCGTCCAGGAGCTGACCCTGCACTATGCCGACGGCTCCTCCTATGTGGTGAGCAGCGACAGCCAGAACCTGATGAACTGGGTGCTGGGCTACATCTACGGCGACGGCGAGACCGCCCCCTTTGCTCACGCGGTATACATCTTCAACCGTATGGTGGACGTGGACACCGTTACCTCCGTGTCCCTCGACGGCCGCTGGTTCGACTTCACCGCCGAGCAGCACATCCCCGTGCAGCTGACCTACCTGCCCTGACCCCCTGCGTACCCCCTGCGGAGCGGCTTTTGCCGCTCCGCTTTTCTTTTTCCATTTCCCTATTGACAAGATAGGCTATTCGTCCTATAATCCCCAGTAGATTAGTAGGTAAATTGTACACAGGAGGCAACGAACATGCAAAAACCGCTTCTTACCATAGAAAACCTGCACGCCGGCGTCGAGGGCAAGGAGATCCTCCGCGGCGTGGACCTCACCATCGGCGCAGGGGAGACCCACGTCCTGATGGGCCCCAACGGCACCGGCAAGTCCACCCTTGGCTGCGCCATCACCGGCAGCCCCGCCTATACCGTCACCGCCGGCCGCATCCTGTTTGACGGCGAGGACATCACCCAGCTTCCCGTCAACGAGCGTGCCAGACGCGGCATTTTTCTGTCCTTCCAGAACCCGCTGGAGGTCCCCGGCGTCACCCTCAGCGCCTTCATCCGCACGGCGCTGGAGCAAAAGACCGGCAGCCGCCTGCGCCTGTGGGACTTCAAGAAAAAGCTGAAGGACGCCATGGCCCTGCTGGATATGGACGAGAGCTACGCCGACCGCGACCTGAACGTGGGCTTCTCCGGCGGTGAGAAGAAGAAGGCCGAGATATTGCAGATGCTGATGCTGGAGCCCCGCCTGGCCATCCTGGACGAGACGGACTCCGGCCTGGACGTGGACGCGGTGCGCACCGTGTCCCACGGCGTCCGCCTCTACCGCGAGCAGCAGCACGGCGCGCTGCTCATCATCACCCACAGCACCCGCATTCTGGAATCCCTGCCGGTGGACGCCGCCCACGTCATGGAAAACGGCGTCATCGTGAAGAACGGCGGGCCGGAGCTGGTGGACACCATCAACGAAAAAGGCTTCACCGGCCTTCAGCAGTGAACGGAGGTGCCGTCATGCGCGAAAAGACCTATGTAGACGACATCGACCGCAGCGTATACGACATCCGGGACGCGGAGCACGATGCCTACCGCATGGAGGCGGGCCTGACCCCCGCCATCGTGGAAAAGCTGTCCCGGGAGAAGAACGATCCCGTCTGGATGCAGCAGTTCCGTCTCCACTCCCTGCAAATTTACAACGAAGCGCCTCTGCCGGACTGGGGCCCGTCGCTGGCGGGTCTGGACATAGACCATATCGCCACCTACGTCCGGCCCAACACAAAAATGCAGAACGACTGGAAAAACGTGCCTCAGGACATCAAGGATACCTTTGAGCGTCTGGGCATCCCCGAGGCGGAGCGCAAGTCTCTGGCCGGCGTGGGCGCCCAGTACGATTCCGAGCTGGTGTACCACAACGTCCGCGCCGAGGTGGCAGCTCAGGGCGTGGTCTATACCGACATGGAGAGCGCGCTTCACGGCGAGTACGCCGACATGGTGCGCAAGTACTTTATGAAGCTGGTGCCCCCCACCGATCACAAGTTTGCCGCGCTCCACGGCGCGGTGTGGTCCGGCGGCTCCTTCGTGTACGTCCCCAAGGGCGTGCAGGTATCCATCCCCCTCCAGTCCTACTTCCGGCTGAACGCCAAGGGCGCCGGCCAGTTTGAGCACACCCTCATCATCGTGGACGAGGGGGCCAGCCTCCACTTCATTGAGGGCTGCTCCGCCCCCAAGTACAACGTGGCCAACCTCCACGCCGGCTGCGTGGAGCTGTACGTCAGGAAGAACGCCAAGCTGCGCTATTCCACCATCGAAAACTGGTCCAAGAACATGTATAACCTCAACACCAAGCGGGCGCTGGTAGAGGAAGGCGGCGTCATCGAGTGGGTGTCCGGCTCCTTCGGCTCCCACACCGGCTGTCTCTACCCCATGAGCGTCCTGAAGGGCGACGGCTCCCGCATGACGTTCACCGGCGTCACCTTCGCCGGCGCGGGGCAGGATCTGGACACCGGCGCCAAGGTGGTCCACATCGGCAAAAATACCAGTTCGTATATGAACACCCGCTCCATCAGCAAGAGCGGCGGCGTCAGCACCTTCCGCAGCAGCGTGGTGGTGGAAAAAACCGCCAAGGGCGCCAAGTCCTCGGTATCCTGTCAGTCCCTGATGCTGGATTCGGAGTCCCGCTCCGACACCATCCCCGCCATGGATGTCCGCACCCGTGACGCCGCCATCGGCCACGAGGCCCGCATCGGCAGCATCAGCGGCGACGCCGTGTTCTATCTCATGAGCCGCGGCCTGACGGAGGAGGATGCCCGGGCCCTGATCGTCAGCGGCTTTGCCGACAACGTCTCCAAGGAGCTGCCGGTGGAGTACGCCGTGGAGATGAACAACCTCATCCGCCTTGAGATGAAGGGCAGCATCGGCTAAGCGGGAAAGGAGTCTGTAAATGGAAACGATCCTGGTAAATAAACTGCCCACCCGTACCTGGAACCGGCTGGGCGTCAACGAAACGGCCCTCCTCTGGGACGAAGCGGGCACCGTGGACGGCGGCACGGAGGTGCTGTCCGCCGACGGACGGCTGGAGCTGTCCGCCGATGCCCCCTACGCCCGCAGAACGGTGGAGATCACCGCCGCCCGGGGCCAGCGCGTCACCGTGTACGAGACGTTCCGGGGCGGCGATCACCTCCATGTCCGGACGGTGCTGCGGCCCGAAAGGGGCGCGGTCATCCGTCTGGTGCAGGTGCAGGTCATGGATGAGCACGCCGTCCTGCGCAGCGAGGTCTCGGCCCACTGTCCGGAGGGCAGCTCCGTGGAGCTGTACCGCCTGCTTCCCGGCCGGGGCGACACCTACGCCGACGACCGGCTGACGCTGGCCGACGGTGCGTCCCTGAAGGCCGCCATGGGCTATCTGGGCCGGAAGCAGCAGGTCATCGACCTGAATCTGGCCGTGGACCATGTGGGTCGGAACACCCGCAGCGACATCGACGTGTCCGGCGCTCTGTCCGACAGCGCCAAAAAGGTGTTCCGCGGCACCATCGACTTCAAGAACGGCTCCGCCGGCTCCACCGGCAGCGAGCAGGAGACGGTGCTGCTGCTGGGCGATGATGTGGTGAACAAGACCGTGCCCCTGATCCTCTGCGCCGAGGAAAACGTGGAGGGCACCCACGGCGCCACCATCGGCGCGCTGGATGACGACACCCTGTTTTACTTTGAGAGCCGCGGCTTCGACCGCGATGCGGCGGAGCGCCTGATGGCCCGTGCCGCCGTGGAGCGTCTGGCCCACGATCTGGGCGACGACGCCACCGCCGAGGCGGTGCAGCATGAATTGAACGGAGGTATGTGACATGACCAACGCCTATCGAAAGGATTTCCCCCTGCTGATGGCGCAGGACATCGCCTATCTGGACAACGCGGCCACGGCCCAGCGGCCCCAGTGCGTGCTGGACGCGGTGAACCGCTTTTACTGCGAGCAGAACGCCAACCCCCTGCGGGGCCTGTACCCCCTGAGCGTGGCGGCCACCGATGCCTATGAGAACGCCCGGGCCGCCGTGCGCCGCTTCCTCAATGCCGGAAGCACGTCGGAGATCGTGTTCACCCGCAACACCACCGAGGGCCTGAATCTGGCGGCATACAGCTACGGTCTCAGCCATATCAGGGCCGGCGACGAGGTAGTGGTCTCCATTCTGGAGCATCACAGCGACCTGCTGCCCTGGCAGATGGTGTGCCGCCAGACCGGCGCGGCATTGAAGTTTCTGGAGTGTGAGCCTGACGGCAGTCTGGACCTGAACAGGGCCGAGGCTGTCATCACCGGCAAGACGAAGCTGGTGGCCGTGACCCACGTCTCCAATGTCATCGGCCGCGTCAACCCCATCCGACAGCTGGCCGACATAGCTCACCGGCACGGCGCGGTCATCGTGGTGGACGGCGCCCAGAGCACGCCCCACATCCCTGTGGACGTGCAGGCGCTGGACGCGGATTTCCTGGCCTTCTCCGGCCATAAGGTCTACGGCCCCATGGGCATCGGCGTGCTGTACGGCAAGCGTGCCCTGCTGGAGGAGATGCCCCCCTTCCTCACCGGCGGCGAGATGATCGAGTCCGTTACCCGTGAGGGCGCGGTGTTTGCCGAGCTGCCCCATAAATTCGAGGCCGGCACCGTCAACGCCGCCGGCGCGGCGGGGCTCCGCGCCGCCATTGAGTATGTGGAGTCCGTGGGCTTCGACGCCATGCACCGGCAGGAGCTGGCCCTGACGCAGCGGACGCTGGCCGGCATGGCCGATATGCCCTATATCCACGTCATCGGCTCCGACAGAGCCGAGGAGCATAACGGCATCGTCACCTTCACCGTGGAGGGCGTCCACCCCCACGATGTCAGCGAAATTCTGGCCTGCGACGGTGTGGATGTCCGCGCCGGACACCACTGCGCCCAGCCGCTGCTGCAGCATCTGGGATACAGCGCCACGGTGCGGGCCAGCTTCGCCTTCTACAACACGAAAAACGAGGTGGACCGCCTGCTGCAGAGCCTGTCCACCATCAGGGAGCGTATGGGCTATGGAAACTAACCGCTTTTATAACGAGATCCTGACGGAGCACAACCTCCATCCGGAGTTCAAGCACGACCTGCCGGATGCGGACATCGAGCTGGCCGGCGTCAACCCCAGCTGCGGCGATGAGATCCGCCTGAAGCTCAAGACCGACGGCCAGATCATCACCGATGGGGCCTTCGTGGGCAGCGGCTGCGCCGTGTCCCAGGCGTCGGCGGACATCATGCTGGGCATGGTCATCGGACGCCCGCAGGATGAGGCTCTCCGCCTCTGCGAGCTGTTCCAGAAGATGATCCGCGGCGAGGCCTCGGAGGATGAGATCGACCAGCTGGAGGAGGCCAGCGCTCTGCGTGACGTGGCCCACATGCCGGCGCGGGTAAAGTGCGCCATGCTGGGCTGGCGGACGCTGAACGAGGCCCTCCGCAGCAAACATGACAAGCCAAATTCCTGACGTGATCGTTTCTCCCCCAACAGGACAAGGGGCGGATATGCGAAAAACGCATATCCGCCCCTTGTCCTGTTCTGCTTTTCCCCGTTCTCCCGATTTTTCCTGACAAATCGGGAGGATTTTTTTAATTCTTCATCATGCACTGCGCAAACTGCGCCGCCTCGTCGGCGATGTGGGGCAGCTTCACAAGGCTCCCCCGCTCGTTGGCCGTCTCCAGCAGGCAGAAGTGGGGCGGCAGGAAGAAGGATTTGTTCATATTCAGTGCCGAGATCAGCTGCCGTGCCAGCAGGTCGCCGCCGGAGTAGCCGGACACCACCAGACCGAACAAACGCTTATTGTAAAAGCGATTCTGCCGGAACAGCGCCGTCATCCGGTTGACGCAGGCGGTCAGGTTTGCCGCCAGCGCATCGTTATAATTGGCGCACAGCATCACCAGCGCGTCGCACCGCCGGATGGCGGGATACACCTCCTCCACCATGGGCCCGCCGTAGAAGCAGCCGCCCTGCTCGCCGAAGTGGAGACAGGCGGTGTAGCTGCATCCGTTGCAGTCCGCCATGGTGCCGTTGCGCAGGCAGATCTCCTCCACTGTCACCGTGTCCGGCAGGGCGCTTTTCACCAGCTCCCACAGCGCCAGCGTGTTGGAGGTGCTGCGCTGGGAGGCGTGGAGCGCCAGGATGTGCCGGATGGGGGCGGGCTTTTCCCAGTCCGCCAGACGCCCGATGAGCTCGGCCACGGCGGCGTGAAAGGCTGTGACCTCATCGGTGCCGCCGATCTGGGCCTGGGTGCGGAAGTTCCGCAGGGAGCCGGTGGCCTCCACCAGCGGCCGCCCCAGAAAGGCGCAGCCGGACTGGTTGGCGGCGAACACCATGTCCCGCGCCACGTCCTTTGTGTAAAACTCCCCCACGCCGGTGACCACCAGACCCGCCACGCAGCCACGCAGCAGCGTGGTGCTGCGGCGCAGGCGGGAGAGCATCCGGTAATACGCCTCGCTGCAGCCGCCCTCATCCAGCGCCACGGCAAACAGCAGCCGCTGCCCCGTCAGGCCCTCCAGCCCCGCATCGGGGTCGCGGAACACGCTGCCCTCTGGCAGCAGGGGCTCCAGCAGCTCCCGCAGGGGCGGGCTGTACCGGTTCTCCGGCAATAACACCGTCAGCATGGCCCGCACCTCCTCAGTCGATGGCGCGCAGCCGCGCCGCCGTCTCCGCCAGCCGCGCTTCCAGTGCCGGCGGCAGGGTCAGATGCTCCGTCTCGATGACGCCGTCCGGTGTCAGCCGGTTGCGGCAGCCCATGAAAATATCGTCCATATACACGGAGGAGTAGTGCCACTCCCGCCGCAGCAGGGCCAGCAGGCTCAGCGCGCCGGAGCTGAGGGCCGGGGCCACGTAGGGCTTGAAGCCCAGCTTCCGCATCTCCAGATTGGCGTGGGCCACCCGCTCCGTCAGTTCACGGGAGAGGGCGTCGTCATAGCGGTCGATGGAATTGGCCAGCACCAGATCCTCCCCGTGGGGTCCGAAGGCGCGGCCCTCCGTGAGGTAGGCGGCAAAGCGGGGATCCTTGCGGGCGAAGTACAGCGCTCTTGCGTGCATGACGCCCAGACCGAAGCCCCGCACCTGACAGGGCCGCAGGCCCGTACCGTCCGGCCCGCCGCCCGCCCGCAGCACCGCGCGGCACAGAGGGTCCACCGGATCGCTGACCACGCAGAACAGGCCCTGATACCCCCTGTCCCGCGCCATGCGGGCGTAGGATGCCGCCAGCTCACGGTTCAGGCCGTACTGGGCCATGCGCACGTCGCCGCCGGTGACGGAGGTGTCCGGCACCATGCGGGAGGCGCAGAACAGGAACACGTCCCCGTCAAACAGCTGCTCCGGCGAGATGATCTCCACCGGCGGCAGGGCCGCGCCGGAGGGCGGCTGGATCTGGTTCAGCTCGAACTCCCAGCGCAGGGCCGCATTCTCCCGCACATCGCAGATGCCCATGGACGAGATGACATCCCCGCCCATGAGCCGCAGGCCCAGCAGCAGGGTGCTGCCCACATCGCCCAGAGCCAGCAGGTTCACGCGCACTTTTTCCGGCAGGGCCAGACGCCCAGCCGTAACCTTGTTGAAAAGCTCCATGGTCGTTCTCCTCTCGTATCCATTCGTATCAGTCGCCGGGGCGCATCCGCTTCAGCACCTCGATGTCCCCCTCCAGACAGGCGGAGGCGGCACGGCTGGCATCGTAGGCGATGCAGCCGCCCTTATCAGGGCACAGGGGCAGGATCACCGCTTCGCCCAGACGGTTCAGCGTCAGGGTGCGGGCGTACAGGCTGCGGAACTCCGTTTCCAGCGCCAGCAGGATATCCCGCGCGTTTTCCAGGCAGCAAAGGCTCAGCTCCCACGCGGTGCGGCCGTCCATGGGGCCGAACTCCGGCGAGGCGTAGGGCAGGATGCGGTTCACCGAGGGCTGCAGTCCGCCGGACAGCGGCTCGGCGCGGCGGACGGTGTCGCCGCCGATGAAGGGATACAGCGTGGATTCCACAAACCGCATCCGCAGGTTGGGCAGGTAGTAGATGCCGTCCACCGGATAACCCAGCTGCTCCATGAGGTCGCGGCCCATGCCGGTGAGGTAGCCCACCAGCACCTGGTGTACCGGCGTGTGGGTCTCCTCCAGCAGGGGGGCCAGGCGGCGGATGCGCTTGCCGTCGTGGAGCATGTCGTCCACCAGAATGACGGGCCGGTCAAAGGCGCGGATGGTGCGAACCTGATCCGGCAGCGGCGAGTAGTCGGGGTAGGCTTCGATGGAATAGGTGCTGAGGTCCGCCTCGTAGACCTTGTCGGTGCGCAGGGTCTTGGTGACGGTGTTGGGCACCGCCACGCCGCGCAGCAGCTTGCCGTAGGGCACGCAGATGTCGGGCCCCAGCACACGGGGCGTCGTGGGCTCCGCCGGCACGCCGTTGCACCGGGTAATGCGCTGGAGCAGGCGGTGGTAGATGACGCCGGCGGACAGGCTCAGCACCAGGGAGCCGGGCTGGAGCCGCGTCAGCATGCTCTGCAGGCGGCGGTGGGCCTCGGCGATGGCGGTCTGCACCCGCGGCGACGTGCTGAGGGGGGCTTTGATGGCCGTCTCCACGTTGCGGCTCAGGACGATGGGGCAGCGCATGTCCACGCCCAGAACGTCGCAGCCCTCCCGATGCTGGACAGGCACGAAGCCCTGAAGCTGCGCCAGCTGACGGCCATAGCCGGAAACGGCGCCCTCCAGCGGGCAATACAGTGCGTAGGTATATTCGCAGCTGAGAGCGGTGGTCAGCACCTCTGTCAGCAGCAGCTGGCCGAAGTCCAGCTGCCGGTCGCCCCGGGGAACGAACAGGCCGCTGACCAGCAGGGTGCGGCCGCCGGCATTCTGGCGGACCACGGCGCTGAGGGCGGCATCGTTCAGGCGGGCAAACAGGTGCTGGGAGTCCAGACAGCGGTAGGACGCCGCGCCCAGCACATGGCCGCTGACGCCGTCGGTCAGCAGCAGCAGCTCGTCGCCGCTGGCGCGGAGACGCTCCAGCATGGGGCCGCCGTCATCGGGGAAGATCTGGCGCAGCAGCTGCTCCGTCCGGCTTTCCGGCGCGGGGCAGGGCAGGAAGGCCAGATCCTCCGTCCGCAGCACCGGCTTATCCTGGGGCTCCCGCAGGTACAGGCCCCTGCGGTAGATGAACTCCTGAGCCATGGGGTCGATGAGATTGGACACATCGCGGTTGGCGTCCACCGCCTCGCGGATGCGGGTGGAGCTGATCTCCTCCAGCTGGGGCGGCAGCGTCAGCTCCAGCACATGGCCGGTGATGCAGGTGTAATCCGCCGGTGCGGCGTCCGGCTCGGTGCGGCGGAAGATCACGTGGTCGAAGGTGTGGATGGAGTCCGGCTGCGGCGGCTTGCGGTAGGAGGAGGCGTTGGCCACCACGTCGCTGCCCACCACGATGGAGACGCCGCGGTCCGGAAACGCCTGACGCAGCTGCCGCAGGTTGGCGGGGTTGGCGATGTTCACCGGAAAATCCTCGGGGAAGATGTGGACGTGGAACTCGTTGGCCACGGACATGGCCGCGATGCGGCGGCGGATACGGGTGGGCTGGGTCCGCTTGGACCACGAGAATTCATCAATGGCCAGCAGCACCTCAAACCCTGCGTCGCGGATGGCGCGGACGATGCCCTTATGAGACAAGGTGAAGGGGTCAAAGGTGCCGGGGAAGAAGGCGATGGGACGGGGCGGGCCGAAATCGAAGCCCTCGCGAAACAGCTGCTCCTCCGTCATGAAGCGGTAGAGCCGCCCCAGCATGGCGGCGCGGTAGTAGAATGTGAGGCCGTGATCCGGCTCCTCGTCGTAGGCGGCCAGCAGCTTCCGCTCCGTCAGCACGAAGGCGCGGCATTTCTCGTGGTCGCCCAGCTCCGCGGAGCCGAACACCCTGCGGCCCAGGACGTACAGCGCCTCCTGCCGCACGGCGTCGTCGATGCCGTACAGACCCCGCATCAGCATGCCCAGCAGCCGCTGACGGCGGCGGCGATAGGCTTCGTCCGCCTCAGGAAAGCGGGTGCGGTAGGTGTCGTAGGCCTCGTAGACCACGCCCACGGTATCCAGCACCGAGGCGGCCACGCGGCTGTCGGCGGCGCTGAGGTTCACCCAGAGGTCGTCCAGCAGCTCATCCAGCTCGGCAGGGGGGAGCCACAGCATAAAGCGGCCCAGATAGTCAGGGATATACTTGGTGAACTCCTGCTGCCCCAGCTCCAGGCCGCGGCACAGCTCCACCGCCACCTCGTTGCGCTGGTCCGCCGTCAGGCGGGGCGCCAGCTCCAGCAGGGCATTACCGGCACTATGGCGCACGGTGACGCGGTCGCTGACCTTGATGAGGTTGGAGAGGTGGGTGGCGATGTGGAGGACAGGGCTGGCGCCGCTGCGGGCAAAATCCGTCAGCAGGCGGATATTGGCCTGCTTGGTGAGCCACGGCGTGGCGGTCTTGAGGTTGTCCAGAAAGATCTCGGACACGGCGTCATCCGCCAGGATGACGGGGGCGCCGCCGGACAGCACGTCCTCCCGCAGCAGGCGCAGGGTGCTGCTGCCGTCGCAGGAGATGTGCTCCAGCGCCCGCAGGGGCGCGGCGGAGCGGGGCGACAGCCGGTGCAGCCGGTCCAGCAGCAGCACGGCGGCGGTACGCACCTCCACTGAGTCGTGGGTGGACAGCTCCTGGGCGAAGTGCAGCAGCAGGGCCGTGTGGCGGCGGGAATAGGCTGCCGCAGGCAGAGCCGCTGCCGTGTCCAGCAGCTGGAAGGCCACAGTGTCCGCCACCTGTTCGGGGTGGCGATAGTAGGCAAAGAGGGGAGAGAGGAACCGCTCCTCCCGTCCCGCGCTGTGCTGCAGAAGGGAGTTGACGGCGAATTTCAGGGTATAGCCGATCCAGCGGCGGTGCTGGGGCATCAGCTTGTGGTCGGGGTAGATGATCTTCTCCAGATACAGCTTCCACTGGTCCAGATCGGTGATGGCGCGGGGGTCGGGGCGGCTACCCGCAGGGCGCTCCTTGGCGTAGCCCGCGTGGAAGCCGCCGATGATCTCGCCCAGCAGCGCCGCCGCCTGACGGCGGATGTCGCCCTCGCGGTGCATCAGCAGCTCGTAGAGAAAGGCCAACGTCTGGACCTTCTGGGGAATGTGGAGATACAGGGAGTAGGACTCGAACACGCCCAGATAGGCGCGGAGGCGGCGCCAGTTGGTCTCGCCCCGGGCCAGCTCCAGCAGTTGGGCGAAGCTGCGCTGACCGGTGAGACGGCTCATCAGCTCCATGTTGTGGCCCACGCACTGCATGGTCAGGGCGTGGAGAGCCTCCTCGTCGGTCATGAGGGCCGTCTGCTTCTGCGGGCGGGGCGGTGTGTCATGGCCCTGCAGCGTCACGTCCACGCCCTTGTCGGCCATGAACTGCTCGAAATCCCGCAGGCGGGCGTAGACCCGCATGTAGCGCTGCCGCTTGGCATCGTCTACGGCGTCCAGCTTCGATAGGATCACGTCGAAAGCCTCCGACAGGGAGGAAATGCGGGTGATCTCCCGCCCATCGGGGCCTACGCTCTGCTTGACGCGGAAGTCCGCGTAGATCAGCAGCAGCGACTCCACAGACAGGTAGTCCGGCTCCAGATCCCAGACGGAGTGGTTGGCGGCCACGTGGCCAATGTCGGTGAGACGGCGGCGGCGGAACCATAGATCCGTGTAGTAGTAGTGCAGGTAGGGCACCCGCTCCCCGGGACGACAGCCGAATTTGCCGATATCGTGTCCGGCGGCGCTGCCGGACACCAGCGCCAGATCCACGGGGATACCGGCGCGGTGCAGGGCGCGGCCCGCCGTCATGGCCACATGGTGGACGCCGGCGATGTGCTCCAGCGTGCGGTAGGGCGTGGCCTCCAGCCCCAGACGCATCAGCTCATAGACGTACTCCCGCTTCCAACAGCGCAGCATCTGGACGTAGCTGACGGCGCAGGCGCTGCCGGACAGCTCCGCCTCCGTCAGGAGCCGGAACGTCCAGGCGGGGTCCGGCGGCAGCACCTCGTTCTCCGCGGCGAACAGCACCTGCAGCACCGACAGGAAAAACACGGCTCCGGGGCCGAAGGGCTCCGGCGTGTCCCGCTCCGGATACAGCAGGCGGCGGGCAAAGTCGTAGGTATAGGCCAGCCAGCCCTGCTGCGGCGCAGCTCCGCCGCTGAGAGCATCCAGCTCCGGACGGCACAGGACCAGCACATCGGCGCAGCGCAGGCGCCGCCCCTGAAACAGGGGGACAAAGCGCTGCATATAGCCCCCCGTCTCCAGACGGCGGGCAAACGACTCTCCCTGGGGCAGCCAGTCCGCCGCAGGGCGGCCGGTAAGGCGGCGGCGCAGGGCGCTGTTCATCTGACGTATGCGTTTTTTCGTCATAGAGATCCCTCCCGCTTTCAGACGCCGCGCAGACAGAGGCGGCGTATGGGAATGGTGATATTGTATGCCATGGGCCGCCGCGCTGTCAACATTTTCGGCGGCAATCTTAGTCGGGCCTTAATGCTTTGTTCATATTCCGTTCACATTCGCACGGGGCCGCCATGGTAAGATGGGATCAAGCATCTGACGACGCTTTTTCACAAATTCTGCGGAACATTTTTCCGCGGTGCGCCGTCATACATGTATGTGGAATACTGCGGCGCACCGCAGAGGAAAGGCAAAGGAGATAACACCATGAAGAAAGCTGCTTTCATTCTGGCGCTGGCCATGCTGCTGGGCGTGGCCGCCGGCTGCGGTCAGAGCGCCGGCGAAGCATCCGTGCAATCCGTCTCCATGATCTGCGGGCTGGGCTCCGCCGGTATGACGGACCGTTTTGCCGGCGTGGTCAGCGCGCTGGGCGAAACCAACATCAAAAAGGACGACTCCATGACCATCGGCGAGATCAAGGTCAAGGCAGGCGACGCCGTCAACGTGGGCGACGTGCTGTTCACCTATGATATGAGCGAGCTACAGCTCAACCTGGAATCGGCACAACTGGATCTGGAATCCCTGAAGTCCCAGCTGGCTGATAAGGAGGACGAGAAGAAGCAAGCGGAGGATTCTCTGGATGAGGCCGTGGACGATGCCGCCCGCCGCCAGCTGCTGCTGGATATCCGGCAGTACAACGTTGACATCCAGACCATCAACCGCAGCATCGCCGAAAAGAACCGCGACATCGAGAAGCTGCAGAAGAACATGCAGAACAGCTCCGTGAAGGCGGAGGTGGCCGGCGAGGTCAAGAGCGTCAACGCCGACGGCAGCACCGACAGCAACGGCAATCCCCTGCCCCTGATCTCCATCGTGCAGACCGGCGGCTACCGCGTGAAGGGCTACGTCAATGAGAACAACGCATCGGTGCTCAGCGAGGGCATCAGCGTCATCATCCGCTCCCGTGTCAGCGACCAGACGTGGCAGGGCACCATCTCCAGCATCGACTGGAACAACCCCGCCCAGAGCAGCAGCAACTATTACGACAGCGGCAGCAGCGACACCGGTAACTCCAGCAAATACCCGTTCTATGTGGAGCTCAGCAGCAGCGATGGGCTGCTGATGGGCCAGCATGTGTACATCGAGCCGGATCTGGGACAGGGCGCACAGGACGCCAACGCCATCCACCTGCCGGCCTACTTCATCAACGACGCGGACTCCTCCCCCTGGGTGTGGGCCCAGAGCAGCAGCGGCAAGCTGGAAAAGCGCAGCGTGACGCTGGGGGAGCATGACGCGGAGCTGGACACCTACGTCGTCACCGACGGGCTGACGGCGGCGGACTACATCGCCTTCCCCGACGAGACGCTGAAGGCCGGCATGACCTGCGTGACCTACGACGAGAGCACCTTCGATCCCGATAACAGCAGCAGCGACATGACGGACGGCAGCATGACGGACGGCAGCATGACGGACGGCGGCATGGCGGACGGCAGCATGACGGACGGCAGCATGACGGACGGCGGCATGGCGGATATGTCCGGCGCGGATAACGGCGGCGACGTGACCGCGCCCGCTGCGGACGGCGCCGTCACGGACGCACCGGTGGAGGGCTGAGTATGATCCTGGAAATGCACGACATCTGCAAGGACTACCCCATGGGGAAATCCGTGAACCACATTCTCAAGCACATCGACCTTGAGGTGGAGGAGGGGGAGTATCTTGCCATCATGGGGCCTTCCGGCAGCGGTAAGACCACGCTGATGAACCTGATCGGATGCCTGGACGTGCCCACCAGCGGCAGCTACCTGCTGAACGGGCAGGACATCACCAAGTGCAGTCCCAAGCAGCTGGCGGAGGTGCGGAACAAGGAGCTGGGCTTCGTGTTCCAGTCCTTCAACCTGCTGCCCAAGCTGACAGCGGTGGAGAATGTGGCGCTGCCCCTGCTGTACGGCGGGGTGAAGAAGGCGGAGCGGCTGGAGCGTGCCCGTCAGGCGCTGGAGACGGTGGGCCTGTCCGACCGCGTGGATCACCGGCCGGATCAGCTGTCCGGCGGACAGTGCCAGCGCGTGGCCATCGCCCGGGCCATCGTGGGAAGGCCCAAGCTGCTGCTGGCTGACGAGCCCACCGGCGCGCTGGATTCCGCCAGCGGCGCACAGGTGATGGATCTGTTCCAGCAGCTGCACCAGAGCGGCTCCACCATCATCATGATCACCCACGATCAGGGCATCGCACAGCATGCCCACACCATTATGAACATTCGCGACGGTGTGCTGTCAGGAGGTGCATTCCATGAGTAAATCCCTGAAAAAGGCGCTGCTGATCGTGGGCATTGCCGCAGCCGTGTGCGCCGCCGTATGGGGCGGCCTGACACTGGCGCGGAACGCCCAGCGCGGCGACGTGAAGGTGTTCGACGTGCCCAGCTTCGCCATGACCGACTACTGGGGCGACACCGCCAACACCAGCGGCTCGGTGAGCACCGATAAATTGCAGAAGATCTACCTCTCCCAGAGCCAGACGGTGAGTCAGGTGTACGTGAAAGAGGGGCAGAATGTAAAGAAGGGCGACAAGCTGCTGGCCTACGACACCACGCTGTCTCAGGCGGAGGTGGAGGGCGCCCAGATCCAGCTGGAGCGCATGCAGCTGGAACTGGAAACAGCCAAGAATAACCTGTCCCTGTACCGCAAGGCGGAGAACCGCGAGGAGCTGCAGAAGGAATATGACCGCGTGGCCGCCATTCTGGAGAAGCTGCGCTCCCAGCAGGACCAGCTGGCCGGACGGGGTTCCCCCGTGAAGCAGGGCCGTCTGGGCGACAGCCTTGGCCAGAGCAAGGATAAGCCCCTGTACTACCAGTGGCTGGAGGATACCCGCACCAAGGAGTACTACCTGACGGACGACATCATCCGGAACGACATCCTGCCCAAGAGCCGGAACAGCGCCTACGTGGTGCTGGTGACCCGTGCGGGCAACGTGAACAACGGCGCCATCACCTGCTACGGCATGTACATCGTGGCCGAGGACACGGAGACGCCTGTGAAGCTGAAGGTGATGAACGACCTGCCCGCCTATCAGGACGGCTACGTGACCCCCACCACCGCGGAGATCAAGGACCGCGAGGAGCAGCTGGCCACCATTGAGAAGCTGCTGAACGAATCCATGACCAAAGAAGAGCTGAAGTCCCTCATCGCCACCACGGAAAAGCAGGTCTACGACGGCCAGCGCTCCGTGAAGCAGGCTCAGATCGGGCTGGACAAGAAAAAGAAGGAGCTGGGCGACGGCACCGTATACAGCGAGATCGACGGCGTGGTCAAGGCCGTGCGGCCGGCGGACGAGGCCTATAACAACAGCGAGGCTGTGGTGGAGGTCTCCGGCGGCGGCGGCTATTACATCACCGGCGCACTGGGCGAGCTGGACCTGGGTAAGGTGAAGCTCGGCGACACGGTGGACATCAGCAGCTGGATGACCGGCGCCAGCTGTCAGGGTGAGATCGTGGAGATCAGCGACTTCCCCACGGACAACAGAAGCAACTGGGGCGATGGCAACAGCAACGTGTCCTATTACCCCTTTAAGGTATTCGTCTCCGAGGACGCCAACCTGCAGCCCGGAGACTATGTGGATATGTCCTATCAGAAGACCGTCACCACCGACGGCAATACCATCTATCTCCAGACCATGTTCATCCGCACGGAGAACGGCAAGAGCTATGTGATGGCCCGCGGCGACAACGGCAGGCTGGAGAAACGCTGGGTCCAGACGGGACGCGACCTGTGGGGAAGCTACACCCAGATCCGCGGCGGACTGTCGCTGGAGGACTATGTGGCGTTCCCCTACGGGAAGGACGTGCGGGAGGGCGCCGCCACGGTGGAAGCCAACGCCGACGAGCTGTACAACGGACTGTAAGGAGGGCGAAGCGATGTTAGAAAATATCAATCTCGCCTTTCAGGGCGTGTGGAGCCACAAGATGCGGTCGTTCCTGACCATGCTGGGCATCATCATCGGTATCGCGGCCATCATCACCATCGTATCCACCATTCAGGGCACCAACGAGCAGATCAAGCAGAACCTCATCGGCGCCGGCAACAACGTGGTCCGCGTGCAGCTGACTCAGGACGGCAATGAGATAAGCCTGGACTACTCCGACATCCCCCAGGGCGTCAGCACCATCACGGAGGACATGCGCAGCGAGATGAGCCAGCTGGGCAGCGTGGCGGATGTGTCCCTGTACCACCAGCGGCAGTGGCCCGACGGCGTGTACGTGGGCGATACGTCCTTCAGCGGCACTCTGTACGGCATCGACAGCCACTTCCTGTCTGCGGCGGACTACGCCGTCAACTACGGCCGATCCTTCGTGGAGTCGGACTTCGCCAGCTGCCGGAAGGTGGCGCTCATCGACACCAAGAGCGCCCAGAGCCTGTTCCAGGGTGAGAATCCCATCGGCGGTACCCTGGAGATCAGCGGCGAGCCCTTCACCGTGGTGGGCGTGGTGTCCTCCCGCGTGTCCTCGGAGCCGGTCATCAACAGCATCAATGACTACTACATGTACTCCGGCAGTACCTCCGGCACCATCTTCATCCCCGACAGCTGCTGGCCCATCGTCTATCGTTACGATGAGCCCCAGTATGCGGCGGTGCGGGCGGTGTCCACCAACGACATGACCACCGCCGGCAACAACGTGGCGGAATACCTCAACAGCCACGTTATCTCCGGCGACACCTACAAGTACCAGTCCAAGGACCTGCTGCAGCAGGCCAGCCAGTTGCAGAGCCTGTCCGAGAGTTCCAACCGGCAGCTCATCTGGATCGCCGCCATCTCTCTGGTGGTGGGCGGCATCGGCGTCATGAACATCATGCTGGTGTCCGTGACGGAGCGTACCCGCGAGATCGGCCTGAAGATCGCCATCGGCGCGCAGCAGAGCCGTATCCGCTGGCAGTTCCTGACGGAAGCCGCCGTGCTCACCAGCATGGGCGGTATCCTGGGCGTGGCCTGCGGCATCGGCCTGGCGGAGATGATGTCCCACATCATGGGCACACCGGTGGCCATCAGCGTACCGGCCTGCATCATCGCCGTGGCCTTCTCCATGGTCATCGGCGTGGTGTTCGGCTTCGTACCGGCGGTGAAGGCCTCCAAGCTCAACCCCATTGAGGCCCTGCGCCGCGAGTAAGAGACGCGAAATATACAAAAAAGAGAGGTCCTGCCGTGCAGGACCTCTCTCTTTTGTATGGATTCCGCCTGCGTCATCCTATGCAGGGACGAAGGCGCGGACGACCAGACACTTCTTTATACCGCATGATGTGGAAAAATGCCGGCGTCCCGTCAAAATTTGGCCAGAAATGCGTCGGGCACGGTGCAGCCCTCCGGCAGCACCTCCAGCACCACGTAGCTCCCGTTGACGGACACTGTGGCGCTGTTTTTCCACATGGCGGCCTCGTCCGGATACATGGTATCGTTGGCCATGGTGTCCACGCGGGTCTGGAAGATGTCGCGCACCTTGGCTGCGTCGGCACTGTCAGCCACCTCCACCATGGCTACCTCGCAGGAGGTGGCAGTGGGGGAGAGGAAGAACACCGACTGCTTCAGTTGGATGTCCGCGATGCCGGGGTAGTAGCCGTTCAGCAGCTCCACCGCCGTTTCCTCCAGCAGGGCGGGGGCGTTGTCGCCCAGCTCCTCGTTGACCTGGGCGATGGCTGCTTCATAGGCGGCGCGCAGATCCACGGACTGACCGCCGCCGGACGTGTCCTTGCCGCAGGCGGTCATGGCCAGCATCAGCAGGGCCATGCAGAATACACACAGCTTTTTCATCGAAAACACTCCTTTCATCGGGCGGGCAGAACGCCGCCTCTGCCATTTCTGACGGCACGGGGCGGCGTTTCGTTCCGCATTCAGCGGACAGTGGGGGGCGGGGCGTTCCAGCCGTCGGGAAAATTGGCCAGTACCCAGCGGCGGGTGTGGTCAATGAAGGCCCGGGTGCTGTTGGACAGGGCGTTCCTGTCCTTGACGCAGATACCGATGTTCCGGTAAAACGGCTGGGGCAGAGAGCAGGACACCAGCGGATAGGCACAGCGGTAGAGCATCAGCTCCTCCATGATGCTGATGCCCAGCCCGCTGGACACCATGGCCAGGATGGTCTGATCCTGCTGGACGGTGTACTGGATCTTCGGCGTGATGCCCAGCGTGTCGAACACCGCCTGGATCTCATAGTCGTCGCCCTCGTCCAGCAGGATCAGGGGATACTGCTCCAGCGCCGCAGGCGGGAAGGGGTTCGCACCCGCCAGCGGGTGGTCGCAGGGGACGATGACCTTCCACTGGTCCCGCTGGAGAATCCAGCAGTCCAGATACTTTTCAACAGGGGCGGGGAGGCTGATGAAGCCGCAGTCCGCCTGTCCGCTCAGCACCCAGTCGCCAATCTCGCTGTTGAAGTTGGAGGGCAGCAGCTCGAACTCGATATGGGGGTAGTGGGTCTGAAAGGTCTTGAGGATGTTGGGCAGCCACTTTTCCGACACGCTGGTGAAGGTAGCCACCTTGACAAGACCTGTCTCCAGACCCCGCAGGTCGGCGGCCTGCTGCTCCAGCTGGTGCTGCATGGCGCACATCTTCTCGAAGTAGGGCAGCAGCGCCCGTCCGTCCGCCGTGGGGGTGACGCCGCCGTGGCTGCGGATCAGCAGGGGCACACCCAGCTCCTCCTCCAGTGAGCCGATGGCGTGGCTGACGCCGGACTGGGTAAAGTTCATCTCCCGCGCCGCGGCAGTGAAGCTGCCGCACTCCACGGTCTTGAGGAATATCTGATATTTCGCAACGCTCATGGGCGCACGCTCCTTTCCCGATGCAAGTATAGCATATCCGTCGGCCCGGTGCAAAGTTTTTTTCATGGTTTTGATGATTATGATGCGTTTTACAAATTCCCGCACTTGTGGTACATTAAAGACACGTTAAGAAGAACCGCAGAAAGGAGGCGCTGAAGCATGGGTCCGAGTTTCGTGATGGCCGCTCTGGCCGGTCTTCTTGTGGTAGTCGGCATCGTCAGCAAAGTCACCAGCAAGTAAGTCTTTTCCGTTTTTTCAGGTTTCACCTCCCCCCGTGGCGGCACCATCTCCCTGTCGCCGGTACGCTCGTCCGCTTCCTGCGGGCGGGCGTATTTTTTACCGGAGGGGCGGGAAATCTTGCATCTTTTTCACTTTTATGGTATAGTGAGCGGCATTAAGATCCCGCACACCGCGGGCAAAAGGAGCTTGTCATGACACAGAAAAGGATCCATACGCTGTCGCTGCTGGCGGCCATCACCGCAGCCGTCATCTTCGGCATGAGCTTCATGTTCTCCAAGCTGGCGCTGGAGAAGGCGGCCCCCACAGTGCTGCTGGCGGTGCGGTTCACCGTGGCGGTGGCGGCCATGACGCTGGTGATCCTGGTCAACGCGCTGGTGGGAAAGCTGCGGGGGCGGCCGCTGTTCATCTTCTCCCTGCGGGGCAAGCCGGTGTATCAGCTGCTGCTTCTGGGCATCGTGCAGCCGGTGGCCTACTTCATCTTCGAGAACTACGGTATCCTGTATACCTCGTCGGCGGTGGCGGGCACCATCATCGCGGCGGTGCCGGTGTGCTGCATCCTGATGGACGTGCTGGTGCTCCACGAGAAGGTGACGCTGAAGCAGGTACTGTGCGCCGTGTGCGCTATCGGCGGTGTGGCGCTGATCTCCGCCGGAGGGGCGGTGATGGTCTCGGCGCTGGGCATGCTGTTCCTGCTGCTGACCATGCTCAGCGACACGCTGTACTACGGCATCAGCCACAGCGCCGCCAAGCTGTTCACCCCGTTTGAGATGACCTACGTCATGTTCGTGGTAGGCATGGTGGTGTTCATCCCCGTGGCGCTGCTCCACGCCGGAGGGCTGACCAGCCCCATGATCCTGGAGCCCTTGCAGGACGGGCAGTTCTGGCTGGCAGTGCTGTATCTGGGGCTTTTGTCCTCGGTAATGGCCTACGGACTGCTGAATTTCGCCAACAGCCACCTGTCCGTGTCGGAGACATCGCTTTTTTCCAACGTCACCACGGTGGTGTCTGTGCTGGCGGGCGTGGTGCTGCTGAAGGAATCCTTCAGTGTGTGGCAGATGCTGGGCGTGGTCATCATTCTGGTGTGCGTATTCGTGGCCAATGTATCCGGAAAAGAAACAGGATCTCACTCTCAGGAGGTCTGAGACAATGTATAAGAACGAAAAACGCTATGCGCTGGTAAACGGCGTGCTGCTGGACGGCACCCGTGATATGACGCCCCAGACGGGGAAGGTCATCTGCGTGGACGGCAGCCGTATCGCCGCCGTCACCGACGGGGCGGCGCCCGCGGGGTACGAGACGGTGGATCTGGGCGGGCAGTACGTGCTGCCCGGGCTCATCAACCTGCATGTCCACCTGCCGGCCTCCGGCAAGCCCAGAAAGAAGCCCTCCGACCCCAAAAAGCTGGTGAAGCTCATCACCTCCAACGGCCTGATGCGCCGCGTGGGCATCCGCCTGTGCGAGGGCTACGCCAAGATGGAGCTGCTCAGCGGCGTCACCACCATCCGCACGGTGGGCGGCGTGGCGGATTTTGACACCATGATCCGCGATCAGGCGGCGGCAGGAGCCATCCTGAGCCCCCGCGTGGTGGCGTCCAACATGGCGGTATCCGTGCCCGGAGGCCACATGGCAGGCTCCCTGGCCTACGAGGCCCGCACGCCGGAGGAGGCTGCGGCCTGCGTGGAGAAGATCGCGGCGGAGAAGCCCGACCTCATCAAGCTGATGATCACCGGCGGCGTCATGGACGCCGAGGTGGTGGGTGAGCCCGGGGTGCTGCGGATGCAGCCGGCGCTGGTGAAGGCCGCCTGCGATAAGGCCCACGCTCTGGGCATGAAGGTGGCGGCCCATGTGGAGAGCCCCGAGGGCGTCCACGTGGCGCTGGAAAACGGCGTGGACTCCATTGAGCACGGAGCCAGACCGGACGCGGATATCCTGCGCCTGTTCAAGGAGCGGGGCGCGTTCCAGGTGTCCACCATCTCCCCTGCCGTGCCCTACGCCCTGTTTGACCGCAGCATCTCCCACGCTACCTACGAGCAGCAGGCCAACGGCCTTGTGGTGTTCGAGGGCATTGTGGCGCTGGCCAAGGCGTGTCTGGCGGAGGGTATCCCCGTGGGACTGGGCACCGACACCGGCTGCCCCTACATCACCCACTATGACATGTGGCGGGAGCTGTGCTACTTCGTGAAGTACTGCGGCGTGACACCCGCCTTCGCGCTGCACAGCGCCACGCTGCTGAACGCGGAGCTGGCGGGCATTGCCGACGTTACCGGCTCCGTGGAGGCCGGGAAGGCGGCGGACCTCATCGTGTGCCCTGCGGACCCGCTGGCGGATCTGACGGCCCTGCGCAGGCTGTCCATGGTCATCCGCGACGGCTGGCGCCTCGAAAACCCCACGGTGAAGAAGATGCCGGAGGTGGAGCGGGAGCTGGACAAGTTCCTGTAAGCGCTTCCATGGAAAATAAGAGGGACAGCCCTGCGGGCCGTCCCTCTTTCGTCGTTACAGTTCCAGCTCCTTGAGGACGCCGTGGCACCTGGCGTTGCTGGCAAACACCGACGAGGGCCGCAGCACATCGGGCGCGGTATCCGTGAAGTCGGTGACGATGCCGCCGGCCTCCGTGATGATCAGGCTGCCGGCGGCGTAGTCCCAGGGGGACAGGCAGCACTCGCCGAACACCTCCACCCGTCCCGCCGCCACCTGGCACAGGTCCAGAGCCGCCGCGCCGAAGCGGCGGAAGTCCAGCCCCTTTTCGTACAGCTGGCGGATCAGGGAGAAGTTCTGCTCCGTCAGGCTGCGGTCGTAGATGGTGGAGCCGCAGAGGAACACGGCGTGGGCCATGTCCCGCTCACTGACCCGGATGGGCAGGCCGTTGCAGAACGCACCGCCATCCTTCTGAGCGGAGAACAGCTCGTCGGCAAAGGGGTCGTAGACCACGGCGTACTGCGTCTGGCCGTCCTGAGCCAGCGCCACGGAGATGTCGCTGTAATGCAGGCGGCGGACGAAGTTGGTGGTGCCGTCAATGGGGTCCACGATGAAGGTCCACGGACGGGTCAGGGTCGTGTGATCCCCCTCCTCGCCCAGAAAGTCCGCCTCCGGCAGCAGGGCCAGCAGCTCCCGCTGCAGAAAGCCCTGCACCGCCACGTCGTACTTGGTGACAAGGTCGGCGGCGCCGTGCTTTTCCATGGTGGCCCGCTCGATGTCATGGGCCTCGCGGACGATGTCGCCGGCGCGGCGGACAACGCCCTCCAGCTGCTGCAGCATATCTGTTCTCATATGAGTTCCCTCCTGATGACCGTACCGGCGTGTGCGCCGGTGAGTGTATCGTGTATGACCGCCGGCTGCCCCGCCACCAGCACGGCGTCCAGTCCGGACGCCATCCGGCAGGGGCGCCGGTAATCGCCGTTTTCCCGCAGCTGCGCGGGATCAAAGACGCAGAGGTCCGCGTCCATCCCCTCCGCGATGACGCCCTTGTGCCGCAGGCGCAGGGCCCGGGCGGGCAAAGCCGTCATCTTCCGCACCGCCTGCTCCAGCGTCAGGGCATGTTTTTTCATGACAAAGTGCTGGATGAGCCGGGGGAACGTGCCGTAGACCCGCGGGTGGGGCATGCCCTCCGTGGGATAGGTGGCGTCGGAGATCAGGTTGGACAGGTCACTTTGCAGGATGGCGATGATGTCCTCCTCCGACGCCATGAAGTCGATCATGGTGATCTGGCCGTCCTCCCGCACCAGCAGGTCGCAGCAGCAGTCCAGCGGGTCCTGCCCCGTCAGGGCCGCGATCTGGGCAAGGCTCTTGCCCAGAAACGGATGATCCTCGGGGCAGTGGAGACTGGTGAGGTAGATGCCGTCCCAGCCGGCCAGACGGGCGATGTCATCAAACCCGCTGCCGCTTTCGATGCGCCGGGCCAGCTCCCGACGGGCGGCGGGGTCGCTCAGACGGCGGACCACCGCGTCCATGCCGCCCTCCAGAAACTCCGGCGGCAGGATGTGCAGCAGCTGGGTGGAGCCGGCGGTGTAGGGGTACACGTCGCAGCCCACGTCCATGCCCTCGTCCTTGGCCCTTTGCAGCATGGACAGCGCCTGCGGGATCTTTTTGCCCCAGTTGTCCCGCCCCATGGCCTTCAGATGGCTGATGTGCAGGGGGATGCGCAGCTCCCGCGCCACAAGGAGCATCTCCTCCACGGACTGGCACACGCCGCCGCCCTCCTGCCGCATGTGGACGGTCAGAGGGATGTTCTGCCCCGCTATGGGAGCGAGCGCGCGGATCAGCTCACGGGTGGTGTAGAAGCACTCCGGGGCGTAGCCCAGACCCAGCGACACGCCCAGCGCGCCGTCGGCCAGCGCCCGCTCCAGCTGCCGGTGCAGGGCGCGGTAGTTCCCGTCGGCCAGATGCTCCAGCTCGTACCCGGCCACGTCTGCCCGGAGGACGCCGGCGCCGGCCAGCATGCCCACGTTCACCGGCAGGGCGGGCAGACAGGCGAAATAGCCCGCCAGCGTGTCCGTCACCAGCTCCGGCGGAACGGCGCCGGTGATGGGACGCAGATAGTCCCGGATGGCGTCCCCATGCGCCCCGCCGAAGGGCGCGGCGCTGAGGCCGCAGTTGCCGTTGACGATGGTGGTCAGCCCCTGGCACAGCTCCGCCGCGCCGAAGCCGGTGCGCAGCAGCGCCGCGTCCGCGTGGCGGTGGATGTCGATGAAGCCGGGGGTGACGGTCTTGCCGGACGCGTCCCACACCTGCGCGGCGGACGCGCCCCGCAGGTCGCCCACGGCGGCGATCCTCCCGCCGGACACGGCTACGTCGGCGGCAAAGGCCGGACGGCCTGTGCCATCCGCCACAGAGCCGCCCCGGATAAGAATATCAAACATGGTCGGTGCCTCTTTCCTGTTTTCCCGCCGCCAGCGGCAGGGAGATGATAAACCGGGTAACGCCTCCGCCGCTTTCGCAGCGGATCGTGCCCCGGTGGGCGTCCACGATGGCCTTGGCGATGGCCAGCCCCAGGCCGAAGCTGCTGCCGTCGGTGCGGGCCTCATCGGCGCGATAAAAGCGATCGAAGATGTGGGGCAGCTTGTCCGCCGGGATGTCCTCGCCCCGGTTCGTCACAGCGAGCACGGCGCGGCTGCCCTGCCGCGCGGCGTCCAGTTGGATGGGCGTGCCGGGCGCGGCGTATTTCACGGCGTTGTCCAGCAGCACCGCCAGCGCCTGCCCCAGTTTGGCTCCGTCGCCCCGGGCGGACAGGCCGGGGGCGATGTCGTACTCCAGCAGATGCCCGGCTTCAAAGGCCACCGGCTCGAACCGCAGGGCGGCGGTAACAGCCGTCTCGGACACGTCCGCCGTGGTATCCGGCAGGGTGCCCGCGCTCTTCTGGGCGCGGAACAGGGTGAGCATGTCCTCCACCAGCGTGCGCATGCGGCGGCTCTCCGCCTGAATATTGTCGATATACGCCTCCTGCTCCGGCGCGGCGCTGCGCCGCAGCAGATCCGCCGAGGACAGGATCACCGTCAGGGGCGTTTTCAGCTCATGGCTGGCGTCGGACAGAAACTGCTCCTGCTGCGCCCACGCCGCTCCCACCGGCTTTGTCACCACGCCGGACAGCAGATAGCTGCACAGGAACAGCACCACCAGCGCCACGCTTCCCACCAGCGAGCAGGCGCTCAGCAGCGTCCGCAGGGACGTGTATTCCAGATAGGTATCGGTAAAGGCGATGGCGGTGGTGGCATAGCCCGTCTGCCGCAGGTAGCGCAGGTGGTATTCGTCCAGCGTGCCGGAATCCGCCGTCCGGTGCAGGGCGGCGGTGACGATGTCCGCCAGCCGCGTCTCGTCGCTGAGATCATAGTAGCTGTTGCCCGCCACGCGGACGGTGCCGCTGCCGTAGACCTCCGCCACGAAGCAGGGGATGCTGTCCACCCCCGGCTGGCTGATGCCGTAGTCCCCCTGCTCCAGCGCCTGATACAGCTGCTGCTGCACGTTCTTCCGGTAGTTGTCCCGGGAGATGAAGAACACGGCGGCGAACACCGCCAGCAGCACCAGCGAGATCAGCAGCATGTTGGTGGCCACCACCTTCCAGCGGAGATGGCGGATCATGACGCCACCTCCAGGCAGTAGCCCACCATCCGCAGCGTCTTGATGCGGACGGCGGATTGCAGGTGGGTCAGCTTGCGGCGCAGGAAGGAGATATAGACCTCCACGTTGTTGTCCTCGGCGGCGGAGTCGTAGCCCCAGACCTTCAGGATCAGCTGCTCCTTGGAGACGATCTGGCTGCCGTTTTTCATCAGCAGCTCCATCAGGTCGTACTCCCGGCGGCTGAGGCGGACGCTGCGGCCGCCGCACTCCAGCAGGAACGTGCCCATGTGCAGCGTCAGGTCGCCGAATACGGTGATGTCCGGGTCGGCGGCCACGTCCTCCCCGCCCCGGCGCAGCAGCGACCGGATGCAGGCCAGCAGCTCCTCCGGCTCGAAGGGCTTGGTCAGGTAGTAGTCGGCGCCGGCGTCCAGACCGCGGACGCGGTCGTTCAGCTCGCTGCGGGCGGTGAGCATCAGCACCGGCAGGCGGCTGCCGCCGCCGCGCAGCTGGCGCAGCAGGGCGAAGCCATCCATGCCGGGAAGCATGGCGTCCAGCACCAGCAGGTCGTAGATATCACTGCGGGCGTTGTCCAGGCCGGGGATGCCGTCATAGCACACGTCGGCG